>PDWI01000686.1_pt1 | contig 54664 bp, 50 predicted proteins | sample 1430891 | NCBI WGS metagenome assembly PDWI01 (sample SAMN01162508, study PRJNA174530) | Oral metagenome, whole genome shotgun sequencing project. | biome: Marine environment; feature: Marine mammal; material: Swab sample of the gingival sulcus; isolation source: swab sample of gingival sulcus... | reverse complement strand
AGAATCCCTTTCTGCGGAGAGACCGAGATTCGAACTCGGGGTACCTTTCGGTACACACGCTTTCCAGGCGTGCACAATCGGCCACTCTGTCACCTCTCCAAAAGGCTTGCAATATACGACCTTTTTTTAAATTACACAAGTTGATTTTCTAGCTCAAAAAATGGCTTGTACCTATTGAATATCGGGCTTTCAAAACAAAATATAAAAAATTGTAGATTGTCAATTTTATTTCTTTCTTTGTAAAACAATCTGTTGTAATGTAAAATGAACTGTATTATTATAGAAGATGAGCCTTTAGCTCAGAATATTTTAAAAAAATATATTTCCAATCATCCGGAGCTGTGTTTGTGCGAAACTTTTGCCACACCACTCAAGGCCATTGATTATTTAAGAGAGCATACTATTGATTTGATTTTTTTGGATATTAATATGCCTCAGTGGTCGGGTTTAGATTTTTACGCTTCTTTAGATAATGCACCTTTGGTTATTTTTACAACTGCTTATCACGAGTTTGCCGTTAAAGGGTTCGAGCTTAATGCAACAGATTATCTTATGAAGCCTTTTTCTCCTGAACGCTTTAGTCAAGCTGTAGAAAAAGCTAGAATACAATTTAATACCCGAAAGCAAGAAAGTTATGTTTTGGTAAAATCTGACAGAAAAGAATATCGTGTTACCTGCTCATCTATTTATTTTGTAGAGGCCTTGTCTGATTATATCCGCCTACATACTTCCAATGGTATTTTAACTTGTAAAAAAACACTAAAAGCTTTTAAAGAAGATTTACCGAAAGAATCATTTATTCAAGTTCATAAATCGTTTATTATTAACAAGAAACACATTCATTCCTTGACGAGTAGTGAGGTAATTTGTCACCAAGAAAAAATACCTATTGGTCGGGTTTACAAAACACAGTTGAAGGAGGTATTTAGTATCAATCAAAATAATAATTAATACTCTAATAAAAATGAATTACGATTATATAAAAAGTCAGGTTAAGAAGTTATCTTCAAAGACATTAGGTTTGTTCTTTCAAGGAACTCTTTATTTTATTCCTATTTTTATACCTTTATACATTATTTATAGTGTATTCACGAGTATAGATGGTTGGATAAAAAGTCAGTTACATTTAGAAATGCCCGGTTTAGGGCTGTTATTGGCTTTTGTGGCATTGACGATTTTGGGTTTTGCCGGACAAGTATTTTTGACCCAATCCATTAAAAATGCTCTTTTGAAATGGTTAGAAAAAGCGCCGATTATCAAAACAATGTACCATTCTGTTCGCGATTTGTTGCAGGCTTTTGTCGGAAAAGAAAAAAAGTTTAATCAACCTGTTTTAGTAAAACTCAACAATCAATATAATCTGGAAAAAATAGGTTTTATTACCCAACAAGATTTAGAAGAATGGGGCATTGAAAAGGAAAAAATATCTGTTTACTTTCCTCATTCATACGCTTTTTCAGGGGAAATGTTTATTGTTCCTCGTTCTCAAGTTACTTTATTAGATAAAAAATCTCCTGATGTAATGAAATTTATACTTTCAGCAGGAGTTTCAAAAAGCTAAGGTTGTTTTTAGTATTCAAACTAAGGTTTTAGCCCTTAGCTTTCGTAATTTCAAATCAGAAAAGGCATCATTAATCATTAAAAAAACTATCTTTGTGTCTTTACATTATTTAATCATTATTTTAACAAAAACAATCATAAGAAATGAACAAATTAATTAGTCGTATCTTTTTGGTAATAACACTCTTATCGAGTTTTAATATGCAGGCTCAGAAGCCGGATTACACTTTGGCTGATGTTTGGCAAAAGTACACTTTTTATCCTCGTAATGTGTATGGTATTCGCTCTATGAACGATGGAAACCATTACACTACTTTAGAAAATAACAGTATCAAACAATTCAGTTATAAAACAGGAAAATTGGTTAAGACTGTATTTTCTTTTGATATGGTAAAAGGGCAAAAAACGTTTAAAATCAGTGATTATGAATTTAATCATAATGAGTCGCAAATTTTATTAAGCACTGCTGTTGAGCCTATTTATCGCCATTCTTTTAGGGCGGAATATTATTTGTATGATGTAGCAAGTAAAACATTAACTTTCCTTTCTAAAAACGGAAAACAACAATTGTTACACTTCTCTCCTGACGGAAAAAAGGTAGCTTTCGTAAAAGAAAACAACTTGTATTATATGAACTTATCCGATATGAAAGAGATAGCTGTTACTACCGATGGTAAGAAAAATGCCATTATTAACGGTGCTCCTGATTGGGTTTATGAAGAAGAATTTTCTTTTTCGAAGGCATATGAGTGGTCTCCGGAGAGTAATCAATTAGCTTTCTTGCGTTTTGATGAGTCTAAAGTAAAAGAGTACAATATGCCAATCTACAATGGTTTATACCCTGAGCAATATCGTTTTAAGTATCCTAAAGCAGGAGAAACTAATTCTACAGTTACCTTAAATGTTTATCAGTTAGATAAAAAAAGTTCTAAAAAAGTAAACTTAGACAATGGTTATGAGTATATTCCAAGAATCAAATGGACAAAAACAGCCAATACGCTTAGTGTTCAGACATTAAACAGACAGCAAAACGATTTCCAGTTGTTCTTCTACAATACTCAAACAGGAAATACACAATTGATTTATCAAGATAAAAACGATACTTATAACGAAATTTATGACATCTTAACCTTCACTAATGACGGTAAATACTTCATCATTAACAGTGAAAAAACAGGTTACAACCATTTGTATTTATATGATATGAAAGGTAAAGAAGTGCGTCAGATTACTAAAGGAAATTGGGAAGTGATTGATTTAAAAGGATATGATGCTGCTAAAAAAATGTTGTATTATATTTCTACAGAGACTTCTCCAACTCAACGAATGTTATACCAAGTTAAAATAGATGGTAAACACAAAAAATTATTAAGTGAGAAGAAAGGGGTTAATACCGTAGCATTTAGTAAGTCTTTTAAATATTACATTAATACATGGTCATCGGCAGCTCATCCTTACGAGGTGGCTTTGTATTCCGGAAAAGGTAAGAAAATAAGAGAGTTGTTGAATAATAATGCTATGTTCTCTACTTTAAATAAATTCAATTGGAGCCCTAAGGAATTTTTCACTATTAAAAATGAAGAAGGAACGCCTTTGAATGCTTGGATGATAAAGCCGGCTAATTTCGACGAAAATAAGAAGTACCCTGTTTATATGATGGTTTACGGAGGCCCCGGACAACAAACTGTAATGGACAGATGGTCTTACGATGCGCTTTGGCATAACTTCTTAGCTCAAAAAGGCTTTATAGTTGTTTCTGTGGACAGTAGAGGAACTGACGGACGTGGTTACCGGTTCAAGAGAAGTACCTATGGGCAAATGGGTAAATTAGAGTCGAAAGACCAAGCAGATGCCGCTAAATACTTAGGTAGCTTGCCTTATGTTGATGCTTCAAGAATAGCTATTCAAGGTTGGAGCTACGGGGGCTATATGTCCACTTTGTGTTTAGAAAAATATCCTGAAGTATTTAAGGCAGCAGTAGCCGTTGCTCCTGTTACCAACTGGAGATATTACGATTCGGTTTACAGTGAGCGTTATTTAGGAATGCCGGACGAAAACCCTGACGGATTTGATGCTAATTCACCAACTAATAGTGAGTTAATCAAACAAATGAAAGGAAAGTATTTGTTAATTCATGGAAGTGCTGACGATAATGTTCATATGCAAAATGCGTTTGAATTGACTAAAAAACTGATACAGGCAGATGTAGATTTTGAACAATTCATCTATCCTAACAAAAACCACGGTATATATGGCGGAAATACCCGATACCATTTATTTAAGAAGATTTATAAATTCATAAAAACCAACTTATAAACAAGCAACTATGTTACCTAAATTTTTAATAGCAGATAATTCATTGGAACTGCCCAATACTATTTTTGTAGTACACACTGAAGCGCCTCGTTTCATTGTAGAATCCGATATTGACGATTTTGAAGTTAATCAGCAAGTGCATTGGATAGATGAAGCTCCGGCACAAAGCGAAGTAGAAGAATTAATGACCTTAGCCGAAAACTTCTTAGAAGATGAGTTAGAGCACCAAAGCGATTTATTTGATGAAGAAATAGGCGAGGAATAATTCGTTTATACTTTAATGATACATCAGCTTTTGATTAAGCTGTTAGCCCTCAAAAATATCGAAAGTTTTTTTGAGGGCTTTTTATTTTTTAGCTCTTGTGAAGTGATTTTATAAAAGCTGACTTTTGTTTGTTAATCGCTCATCTTTAGTTTTAAAGAGCTTAGTGACAAAACTAAATTAAGCCTTTATCTTCTAATTTTTTCTTAAGGGCATAATAACGTTCTAAGTCCTTTTTGTTTTCTTCTTCTTGATTAAGCTCTGTGGGTTTAATATCAATAGGAGTAGAAACTTCTTGTATCTCCTTAATGTTTACAGTAAAAGAATCTCCTTCTTTTAAAGGGCAATCTAACCAATATATATGTTTCTTGATGTTTTCATCGCTTGTATCTAAACCTGATACATTTAAATCTATTGAAAGCGTGTCATTTTTACTTATTTGAGTGGCTATTATACTTGCAACTCCATTTTCCAGTCCTGAAAATATAGTTGTTCCTTTAATGTTAATTTCGAACCCTATCATAAAATATTAAAATAATTAATAATTCCGTTTTCCTTGGATGTTTAACCTATATATCAAGCCTTTTATTCTGCCCTTTTAATGGTGTAATAAATGATTTCGTAGATTAAACTTCGCCTTAAAAACTCGGTAAAGATACTTTATATTTTTTATCTACTATTTTGTTTTTTTAAGGTTTAACTATTCAATCATAGAAATAAAATATTTTAGAAGTCCCGGATGAACCAAGGCTTAACAATTATTATTCTAAGTAATTAATTGTTATCCAATTAGAAAATATGGTATCATTGGTATTCATAATGTACAAGGCTTGTAACTGATAAGCTCCAAAATCTTTATTATCAATTTTTGAAGTACGAATGTTAGTAATGTCTTCAGTTTTTGTAACTAATTGGCTAAAATGGATTATATCATTAATTTGCAATGTCTTCAACTTTCGCAATTTGCATTTTCTTGGCATTGCTTCTTTTCCATCTAAAAATGCATATTCATAAAATTTATTATCGTGACAAATCTTTACTTTTATAGCATCCTTATGTATGTCGTGTGTAGTTACAAGCATGTTTTTATTTATTCTCAATGATGACAATCCGTTATTTTTAAATTTTACAGATATAATAATCTTTCCATCAGAATGATAGCAGGTGTCTGTTTCGCTTGACAACTGGATTGTTAAATCATTATTTAATAGTTTTTCCTTATCTGCTTGATGACTAAACATATTAGTTAATGTCAATAATACTATTGTGATAATAAACTTCGTAATCATTGTAAAATGTGTATTTTAGATAGTTTCAAGAGTTATTCTTGCAACATTTGAATAATATATATTTCTGCTACGCCCTATCATGTTTATTAACTGTACATGGCTTAGCTGCTCGTGAGTTGTTGTATAAATTGTAAACCTGTGAGGTGTAATACATTTATAAGCAGGTGTTTTGTCAGCCTCGAATTTACTAAACGAGTAGTAACTAAAATTGTTTTCTATGTTTGTGGTTGTTTTCATTTAATAAGCTTTATAAGGGAATATTTACGGATAACTTATACTCCAATTATGCTTTTCTAAATTGTCTAAACTTAAATCATATCGTTTTAAAATATCAAAATAATTATTGATTCTCTGTACTAATATAATTTACCCAATCCTCTTCGTTACACCAAAACCACTTTTCTTTTTTCAGCCAGCAGTTAGAAGGCGGTAAAACGGTAGTTGGTATAAACTTAAGAGTATCAATTCTGTTTTTTGTTAATATGTTTGGGGTTCTTGTCCTTTTTCTACTATCCATTAGAAAATAATTAAGGGTATCACTTATTTTTTTTATTTTAGGGCAAACACATTTAGAGTGATGTTCCTTTTCTCTAATTATAGGCTTTCCCCCAATCCTTATTAAAGTATTTTCATCAACTATTTTATACAGTATTTCTTTTGCTTCCCATACTCCTACCAGTTTTTTTGTTGCTCTTGAAAAACATTGTATTTTTAATGTGTCCGATTGAATCTTATAAATTCCCCAATAACCTCCACTTAGAAAAAATTGTTGTTCCTCTCCCTTTTCAGAAACTAGTTTAAAATATTCCTCCATTTTGTCAAAATAATTTTCAGTTTCTGGAGAAAAATTTGGGAAGAAATTATATTTTACTATCCCATCTTTGTAAAAGATGACATCTAAATATGAATCTACATACCTAAATTTTAATTTAGATTGAGAACTGTAAAACAGTTTAGTTTTAGATTTTAAACTATAAAATCCATTAAGATTAATTTTCTTTTCTTTGTTTTCTTGTGGGTAACAAATTGTAATACCTTCTATAATGTACTTAGGTACCTTTTTAATAAACATAAAATCGTAAGCACAAGAAGTAAGAGTAAATATAATAAGTATTATTAAAATCTTTTTTACCATAACGAATAAGGATTATAGGTAATAATTGTATATACTGTATAAAAGTAATCATACTTTTTATAAAAGTGTTGATGTCCTATAGGAAAATAAAAGAAACCATTTTTATGTACCCAATTCTGTGTTCTATCCTGTACCATATAGTGGCTATAGCCAATTCTCATTATTGTATTTCCTTGTTTGTACCCTATCTATTTGCAATAGATTTTTTACTTTTCTTTGCATTTAACTAACATATACATTTATCTATCAACGAAAATATAAATTATTTCTAAATTAAACCGGTATAGTCCGCATTAGAAATGCTTTTTTATACTAAAGCGTAGATACAATCTACGCTTAGGTCTTCGCTTATCTTGTTATTCTACGACGAGTTAGGGGTTTAACTATTCAATATCTGAATAAATTTTTATTTAAACGGGAGATAAACCGACTAAAAATAAATCTAATTTGATAATCACTACGGATACTTTTTTATGATAATTAATAAATGACATCTTTAGCCAAAGATTTTTTTCTACGAGGCAGTAACCCATTTTTTTTACAATATTTTTCGTATTCTTTAATTGTGGAATATCTAAAACCGATAATTTTTATTGAATAATTTTCAATTTTGTTAAACTCTAACAATCTTAGATTATTAATAAATATCTTAGTATTCCTACTTAATGTATCCTTAGTATTAATGAGAAAGTAAACAGAGTCTGAATTAAGCGGTAATGAATCTATGAAAAAACTAGCACTTCCTCTTTCATCAGAAAAAGACCAACATAACTCAATATTGCCATTATATAAATATAAATTTGTATAAGATAACGGTTGTCCATTATTATCTTTAATTTTAACATCTAACGTATAAATATTTTGAGCATTTACACTAAAAACAGTAAGTGTAAAAATAAAAAATAATAGTTCTTTCATAATCTAACATTAAAAAGTTATAAAATAAAGGTATATGCTCCTTTGTTAAAGTTTGGATTTAAAAGAATATTCCAATTAGCTCCCCCCCCTGGGGTAAATTAAGAATTATGCTTTTCTAAATCGTCTAAACTTAAATCATATCGTTTTAAATATTATATTCGTTCCACATATCAAGCCATTTACACCGCCCTTTTAATGGTGTAATAAATGATTTCGCAGATTAAACTTCGCCTTAAAAACTCGGTAAAGATAATTAATATTAAAAAGATAAATGCTATTTAATTCAAAAAAATGAGAAGTTTTTAATGCTAAGAGCGTATAAAATACAGAACGCGCTTGATGTTTTAAAGCGATAATATTAATAAATTTAAGCCCAAATAGGTGAAGTTTTAAACAAAAAAGGTCTTTTCCTGTCATTAATCGTTATAGTTCTAAAATTAATATGTAACTTTGTTCCGACTTGCTTATATGCAGTGTCTCTTGAGGTGTAATCTGCTAATTAAATAAGTAGTTATTTTATATAATGCACTACGACTTGTTATTAAATTACAGATGCCTTAATTTTAGTACACCTCTAATTTTTATATTAATCGTTTTAATTTAAAATATATGAATATTTCAGCCAATTTTGACAGTGGTAAAATAGAAGTTATAGACTTACAGTCTCCACAAAATATACAATTACGTATTCCTAATGATACGAATTCCGAACACTTTCAGTGGTTCTTTTTTAGAGTGACAGATGTACAAAATACCGCTCTGAAAATGAAAATAGTTAATGCGCATCAAGCGTCTTATCCGGAGGGATACGAAGACTATCAAACGGTAGCATCTTATGATAAAAAGAACTGGTTTAGAGTTCCTACAAGCTATGACGGCAAGCAATTGGTTATAGAGCACACACCTGAGTTTGATGCTGTATTTTACGCTTATTTTGCCCCTTTTACTTATCAACAGCATTTGGATTTAGTGCATTCGGCACAATTAGCTCCTCAATGTCAATTAAGCAGTATAGGGCAAACTATCAATGGTAAAGATATTGATATGCTTACGGTTGGTCAAGCCGATTCTAATAAACGAAAAATATGGGTAATTGCGCGTCAGCATCCCGGCGAAACAATGGCAGAATGGTTTATGAAAGGCTTTATAGAAACTTTAATTGATGAAAATAACGCCTTGTCTCGCAGTTTGCTTCAAAAAGCGGTATTCTATATTGTTCCTAATATGAATATAGACGGTAGTATAGCAGGTAATTTACGAGTAAATACTAAGGGTTTTAATTATAATAGAGAATGGGCAGAACCCAATGTTGAAACAGCCCCTGAAGTATTTTATGTACGTCATTTAATGGATGAATTGGGTTGTGATTTGAATTTGGATATACACGGAGACGAAGCTTTGCCTTATAATTTTATATCAGGAATTGAGGGCATTCCGTCTTTTAATGCGCATTTAAAAAACTTAACAGAAACGTTTATTCAGTCTTGGATAAATAATAACCCTGATTTTCAAGATGAAGTAACTTATCCTAAGAACGAACCTAAAACCGCTAACTTGAGCATTTGCTCTAAACATATAGGCGAACGCTTTAAATGCTTGTCTTTGACTATGGAGATGCCTTTTAAAGATAATGCCAATTTACCGAATAAAGTAACAGGCTGGTCTCCTCAACGCGCCATTCAGTTAGGAACGTCAATGCTTTATCCTATATCGCAAGTTGTGGATAATTTAAGAATGGAGTAAGCTTAAAAACAAGTTTTATTTCAAGGATAAAAGACAGACAAGTTAATATTTGATGATTTACTTTGCACGAATAATACGAGTAGAGTAAAAATTCAGAAAGTAGTACTGATTGCTTTTACACCATTTATAAACTAAAATATTACTCCTGTTCGTTGGAGTCGCTTGGCTGTTCTTGTGTGTTGTCGTTAATTCGTACTAACACTTGTTTGATACGTCTGTTGTCCACCGATTTGATTTCAAAGGTGAAATGCTTGTAATAAATGCTGTCTTTCTTTTCAGGAATTTCGCCTTTTAGCTCTAAAATAAAGCCGGCTAGAGTATCTGCATCAGCTCGGTCTTCTTCAAAAAAGAAGTCGTCTTCTAATTCAAATTTTTTGCAAAAGTCAATTAGTAAAGTTTTTCCTTCTACTTCAAAAAGATGTTCGGAAATAGGGATGCACCATTCTTCTACTTGGTCGAATTCATCGTTAATTTCGCCAATAATTTCTTCTAAAACATCTTCTAAAGTAACAATACCGGAAGTCCCTCCGTACTCATCAACAACTATTGCTAAGTGTATTTTCTTGGTTTGAAAATCACGCAATAAGTCGTCTATTTTTTTGCTTTCAGGGACATAAAATGCAGGACGAATAACAGATTGCCAACGAAATGTATCGGGCTTTTCGGCATGAGGCAGTAAGTCTTTGATATAAAGCAAGCCTTTTACATTATCAAAAGTTTCTAAAATAACCGGAATACGAGAGTAGCCTGATGCACGAATAATTTCTTTTACTTTGTTGTATTTATCTTTAATATTAATGGTGGTAACGTCCATACGAGAACGCATAATTGTAGATACCTTTTTATTTCCAAAATTAACAATACCCTTAAGAATAGTATCGTCTATAATTTCTTCTTGCTCTGTCAAATCTAAAGCATCAGACAATTCATCAATAGAAACTTGTTGCTTTTTTTTGTTCAGCCTATTTTGAATTAAATGCGAACTTTTTATCAAAAGGAAGCTTAATGGAGAAAAGATATAAGACAAAAACTGCAAAGGAGAAGCTGTCAATTTGGTAAACCCTATGGGGAAACGAGCAGCATATACTTTGGGAATAATCTCTCCAAAAAGCAATAGAACAAAAGTAATTACAATGATTTGGAATAAAAATCCTAATTGTGGATGCTCTGAAAAATCGAAAATAGCATTGCTGATATAAGTCGATAAAATAACCACCCCGATATTTACTAAATTATTCACAATCAGTATGGTTGCTAATAATTTATCGGGGCTTTTTAGCAATTCTACGACTTTGTTTTTGGAGTGAGAATTGTTTTTGAAATGTTCCTTATCCTTAGGCGTTAAAGAGAAAAAAGCAACCTCCGAACCGGATACGAAAGCAGAAACCAATAATAGGAATAATAAAACTAAGAGACCTATAATAACAGATATTGTCATTGGTTTAATAACAATACTAAGGTAAATTATCGAACTTAAAGTATCTTCCAAAATTTAAAATTTACATACCCTTTTTTATATGAATTAACGTTCATACTGTATTAAAACGCACTAACGAATTGAGCTATTCTTAAATAAGAATATAGGGTGTTGTTTTACATCGCCAAAAATAATCATTTATTATTGAATAACGAGCAAAAAACCCCTTGAATATTTACGAGAATATACAAAGGGTTTTTTGATATAGATTTATGCTTAGAGCTATCTTTTAAAATGCAACTTTAGAATAATCTTAAAAATTTAAAATCCTCATTTACAAAAGTGAATCCTGTCTTTTTAGATTCTTAAATTTTGCATTTCTCTATTTCTAAAGATAGCCTTAGAATTATTTCAACTTACCGATTTAGAATGGTAAATCATCATCTGCCGAAGCAAAATCAGGCGTTTCTAAATTGGCATTAGGTGTATTGTTAGATTTTGCCGGAGGCGCCTGATTAGGGTCATTAGGCATAGGAGGCATTTCGTTACTATTAGAAGACGAATTTTTAGAATCTAACATTTGTAAGCTGTTCGCTACTATTTCTGTAAAATATTTGACCTGTCCGTCTTTTTCGTATTGGCGATTGCTTATTTTACCTTCTATATATAATTTAGAACCTTTTCTGACATACTGCTCTACTACTTTGGCTAAACCTCTCCAAACCACAATGTTGTGCCATTCGGTATTAGTTACTTTTTGTCCGTCTTTATTATAAGTTTCAGAGGTCGCTAATGAGAAACGAGCTACAGGTAAGTCTTCTTTGATGTAATTAACTTCCGGATCTCGTCCTACATTTCCTATTAAAATTGCTTTATTTACTGACATAACTCTTCTTTTTATTGATGAATATTTTTTGAATCGACATTAATACTTCCTTTGTAGGAAACTTAATTCTTCAAAATTAAAATAAAAAAATGACCTGAACAAATTTATATTTTGGATTTGAAGATAAAGAATAGAATTAACAATCCTATAATCAATGGATTACACTTCTTTAATTAGTTCAAGAGCCTGTTCTTTATGCTCTTTGGTGCAGTACAATTCTATCTCGCCGAACATATTGTAAGCGGAATCTTTTTTGTTGATAGTGACTGCTTCAATATTATTTTCAATTAATATTTCTTTAGCTCTTTCAGCTAAAAAAGTCTTCTCGAAACTTCTTATTTTAATCCATCCGTCTTCCATAGTACTCTGTTTTAATTAATTTAGTCCTACAAACTTAATCAAAAAAAACGAAAAAAACAAGATATTGGCTTTAATTTTTCTTAATTCCCTTGAAAAATACTGTGATTATCGCGTAAAGAGTTTAAAACCTGATACGCCACCAAACGTTCGTATTCATCGCCAAAGCCTTTAGCATAAACGAATATTTGGTAGTTGTTTTCGGTTTCGTAGTGACTGGATTCTATATAAGGAATGTCTATTTTACCGTTTTTATCGACATATACATATTCGTAATTATAGTAGCCTTGTTTGAGTAAGAGCATCAATTGATAGGCTTTCTTTTCGTAATTGTAAACCATTTTATTCTTTGAATTTAGATTCCAATTACTTAAACCTCCATAAACATAAACATCGCCCTCTTTAAAAGGTTTCGGGGAGTCCAAATAGAAATAAACTTGTGTATATTCTGAGCTCAATTTACCATTATCATAATCTCGGTTATGAATAAAATAATTACCATTGATTTCAGTCTGTTGTAAGTACACTTTGAAGCGTCTTTCTTTATCGTTCATTAATCGTACATAGTAGGTACTATCTTCGTAAAAAATAGCTGAAACATTATCCCTGTTGTATTTTAAACTTTGGGTGTCAAAAACACGAAACTCATTATTTCCGGGAAAAGCATTATCGTTGATATTGTTGTAAATAAGCTGTTTGTTTTTTACAAAAGTGGGTTTTAAATCTGTTTTAGAAATATGCCAATTATTATTCTGAACAATCACGATTTTGACATCGTTGTAAGGGTCGTTTACGTCAATATCTTGAAAACTTACAGTAAAATCGATTTGCTGATGTGTGTTAAGGTGTTTAGCTAAAACAGAACGCTTTATGCTTCCTCCTATATTAGCAGCCGGATCAACAATAAAAAAGCGTTGGCGAAATAATAATTCCTTGGCTTCGTCATCAGCATACACTTCTATAAAATAGTTCCCTGATAGTTTAAACTGAAAATCTTCATTGGGAAAGGTTAATTCATAATGGTAGTAAGAGTGAATCGTATTCATTGACATTTCCGATTCGGTAATCTGATTGTCAAAAAAGCCTTCGATATATTCGCTGGTTTGCATTGTGGACGAACTCCAGTCGCTATTACAATGCGAAAAACGATAGTAATAATCGTGATATTCGTTAGATAAACAGTCAAATTGCAACAACAATTGCTCTTCCCCATGGAGAGTAATAACAGGATAGGAAAAATCAGCCCCTAAAACCTCTAATTGAATACTTTTTATATTGTCGGTATAGTTGATGTTGTTTTGTGAAAAAGCGCTAAGCGATAAGTAAAGCAGGACAAAACAAGTAAGTATATTTTTTGTTATTAGATTCATAAAAGTGTTCTAAATAATAATGTGAAATTAATGAACATCAAAAGTACAAAAATAATTCCATTTTTAAAATGGCTACTGTTGCTTAATCCAAATAGTCCTATCAAAAAGAAGTAGTTCGATGCTGAGATGTATTAAGGATTATACGAACCTTAAGTTTTTAAGAGATATAAGGGAGAAGCTTAAAAAAATAGACCTGAACAGTTCCAAAAAACAATTCAGGTCTTTCTTTTAAATCAATTTTACTTTTGGGGATAATCCCTGTACCAAGATATTATCTTGTACAATATTAATGGGCTTATCCTTTATTTTTGAATATATGCTTCTACTTTTCTTCCGTTTAAAGGCATTACAGGTCTGTAATTATTGTGTAATATTTTTGAGAAAGCAGCTAATTGCTCTTTAGAAGCTTCTAATGTATGATTTAAAACATACCAATTAACTACCTCAGAACAAGGAGGTGTTGTTAAAGAACCATTATAGTGGTAATAACTCTTGTTTTCAGGTAATTGCTTTAATAAACCAAAAGTTTTGTCGGCTCCAAAAGTTCCTTTTTCTTTAGGGAAGTCTTTTAAATACTGCTTTAGTAAAGCATTTTCTTTACCTTCTTCAAACATAACACCTATTACTGCAAAATCAGAGTCAGAGTGCTTGTGTACAAAGTGTACTTCTAAAGGAAAATGTTTTCCGTTGATAGTGTGCTCACTTAAAGCGTGATAGTGAAATTGTAGTAATTGATAGTTTTTATCTCCAATCATTACATTGTTGTTAGGATTATCAATGTTGAATTGTACGGTATGTCCATTGTTTACGATGTTTACCTTAGAGGTTCCGTAACTAAATTTTAAAGCCGGTAAACTTGCTGTTACAGTAGCATTACCACTTTCTATATTAATAGGAGATTGTACTTTTCCTGCGCAATCAGAAAAACTATCACATAGTTTAGCCCAATTTTCAGGTCCTGTTTCTCCTGATTGATGTGACCAACTTACTTTTTTAGAGTCTTTCTTACAAGATTTTTCACAATCTTTTTTGCTGTCTTTGTCGCAAGATTTCTTGCTATCACAAGCTTTTTCTTTATCGCAGTCTTTTTTGCTACCTTTGTTACATTCTTTTTTACCGTCTTTATCACAGCAGGTTTCTTGCTCATTAGCCTTCTCTGAAGAAGAGTTAGTGTTCGTACAAGCAACCATACTTAATAAAGCTATTGCTATAGAGATTAAACGAATTTTCTGTGTCATTTGTTTTTATTTTTAATCATACTCCTATTAAAATTAAGATTCTATAACAAAATAAACATAGGAGCCTTATCTATTTTGCTATTGTTAGTTGTTATACAGTAACTGAATGTTACAGGTAAATGTATTTGTTTTTTATAATACGCCAGACCGAATAAGATATAACGTAGTAATTGCTTATATATTGTATTAAAAGTGAATTATGTTTAAATTTCTTACGCTTTTTTGATTTTCAATAAATCTTTCATTCCCAGAATACCTTTATTATCTTGTGTAAATTCTGCGGCTAAAACAGCTCCCATAGCAAATCCGGCTCTACTTTTAGCTTGATGAGTAATTTCTATCTTATCTACTTCTGACTCATAGCAAATACTGTGTGTGCCGGGAATTTCTCCTTCTCGTATCGCTTCCACAGAAATAGCATTATCAGTAGCTTCGGTGCCTTTCAAATACCAATTGTCATACTTTTGGGAGTGTTGAAGTAAGCCCTCTAACAAAGTAATGGCTGTGCCGCTTGGAGCATCTTTTTTGTGAATGTGATGCCACTCTTTCATAAAAGCGGAATAATGAAGTTGATTAGACATTAAGCTTGATAAAACCTCATTCAACTCAAAAAAAAGATTCATTCCTATAGAAAAGTTAGAAGCATAAAAAAAGGTTTGCTCTTCTTTGATACATTGCCGGCAAATAGCATCGTATTGGGATAGCCAACCCGTTGTTCCCGATACCACAGGGATATGGTGCTGAAAACACTTCTGATAATTATCATAAGCTACTTCAGGAACTGTAAACTCAATGGCAACATCACTATTGATAAAATCAGGATGATTAAAATCGTCTAGATTATTGTTATCTATGATGATAGAGATAGTGTGCCCTCTTTCTAAAGCGATTTTCTCTATCTCTTTTCCCATTTTTCCGTAACCGATTAATGCTATGTTCATTATTACTGCTATTTTATTAACCCGACAAAGATAATATTTTAATTCTATAGCTCTTTGTTAGATGTGGTTTTTATTGAAATAAGGTTGAAAGTTGCAGGTTAAAGGTTGCCGGTTTAGGAAGATGGGCTATCTATAGAGAATTTATATCCTACACCTTTTATGGTTTGTATTTTGTCGCTTCCTATAGCTTCTCGAAGTTTTCGAACATGCACGTCTATAGTTCTATCTCCAACAATGACATCATCATCCCATATTTTAGAAAAAATTTCTTCTCGAGTAAATACCTTTCCCGAATTTGAAGCTAATGTAAATAAAATTTCAAATTCTTTTTTAGGTAGATTTTTCTCTTTACCATTCATAAAAATGGAATAGGTTTCTTTATTGATAATTAAATCGTCAAATTCCAAAATGTCTTGTGAAACAGTACTATTGTCTTCTTTTGAAGAACGTTTTAAAAGCGCTTTAATTCTGCTGATTAATACCTTGGTTTTAATAGGTTTGGTAATATAATCGTCAGCTCCGGCCTCAAAACCGGCAATTTGCGAATAGTCTTCGCCTCTTGCTGTTAGAAAAGCAATAACAGTATGATTCAAAGCAGGCTGTTGTCTGTAAAAAGCACATAACTCCATACCATCCATTTCCGCCATCATTACATCTTGTAAGATTAAATCAGGTACAAATTCGGTGACTAATTTAACAGCAGTTTTAGCTTTGTTACAGGTTTCAACAATATATCCCTCTTTTTTAAGGGCATAACTAATGAATTCTAATATATCATTGTCGTCATCTACCAACAATATTTTATGTGTCATATTATCTTCGTATTATATATTTTGAAGTAGTTTATTTAAGAAAATTCAGGTCATCGTCAGCATCATTTTGCCGCGTTTTATCAGTAAGGACTCTGCTTAATTTATTGTTTTTGAAAATAGCTTCAAACAACAGTTTTCCGTGCCTGTCATATTTCTTGAATACGCCATTTCTTTTGCCTCGTTTATAATTGGTTTCCGATTCTAAAGCACCGTATTTATACCAAGTTGTCCATAAGCCGTCAGGGCGTCCATTCAAATAATGCTCAGAACGTATTTTAGTTCCTGAAATATCAAAATATTGCCAATTACCTGATTTTTTGTCGTTCCTATAATATCCTGTGGAAGAGGGTTTCCCGTTTTCAAACCAAGTTTTATAAGCTCCATTTCTAACGCTGTCTATAAGGGTTTCGCTCAAACGAGGATAACCATTGGCATACCAATAATCACATACGCCGTTTTTAACGCCTCGCTTATAATTTACTACATATTTCTTACGTCCGGTTTTGTAATATCCTGCCCATCTTTTATCCATTATTCCTTGGTTAAACCAACCTTCCATTTCTTTTTTTCCGTTGGCATAATATTGTTGCCAAAATCCGTTTTCTTTACCCTCTATAAATTGACCTTTTTTAAATACATCGCCATTTTCAAAATAATAAATCCATTCTCCTTCTTTTACGCCCTCTTTGAAGCTTCCTCTTTTCCAAACCTGCTGATTATCATACCACCAAGTCCATTCTCCATCCATTACTCCCTCTTTGTAATAACCTTGATTACCCTTATTTCCTTTTTTAGAATAATATGTCCATAAACCGTCTTGAATATCGTTTTTAAAATGTCCTGTTATATCCAAAATACCATCTGGGTTCCACCATTTTGCCTCTCCTTCTTTTTTTCCTTGTAAGAAATTCATTTCCATTTGAATTTGCCCGCTTTTATACCATTTTTGAGTCAATCCGGTGCGCAAACCATTTTTAAATTCACTTTTCATTTGTAGTTGCCCATCAGGGTACCAAAATGACCATAATCCTTCTTTTTGGGCGTTAAGTAATTTGCCTTCCATTTCTTTTTGCCCATTTTCATACCAAGAGATATTGGCTCCGTTGGTGTAATTTACAAGACTTTGCTTTTGACCTGTCTCATACCAAGTTGTCCACTTATCAACTCTTTTTCCCAAAACATAATTGCCTTCTTGCATTGGCGTACCCGATTCATAAAAATAACGCCATTTCCCTTGACGTTTTCCCTCTTTTACCTCACCTTGCTCTTTGAGTTTACCATTGTCGTAATAAGTTTTAAGAGTTCCGTTGGAGTTAACCACCATTGCCTTATTCTCACGACTCCAAAAAGCCAGTATTTTTTCATCTCCATTTTGATAAGAAACGATTTTCCTTTTGTTGCCATTGTCGGCACAAAAAGTCCAAACAGAATCTTTTTTATTACGCTTGTAGAAGCCTTCTTCTTTTAATTTTCCGTTAGCATACCATTCTTTGTAAGAGCCATTTTGTTTGCCGTACAAAAAGCTGCCTTCATTTTTGATGTTTCCTGTAGGATAATAATAAATAACCTTACCATGAACTCTTCCTTTCTTGAAATCTACTTCTTGGGTTAAAACACCATTTTTATCCCAGTATTTCCACCGCCCATATTCCAAGCTATTCATCATCAAGCCTTCAGCTTTTTTTTGTCCGTTTTTATATTTTGCCGTAAATAGGGTTGGTTTTTTAGCCGTCTCTTGAGCTGTAAGTATTTGAGAACTAAAAATTAGAATTAACAAGAAGTATCTAAGGAACTGTTTCATTGTATTTTATTTTTAAACTTTTCAAAAGTACAAAATAAAAATAAAAAAGGGGATACATTAGAGTAACTTTTTAGAGTTGGTATATTTGATTACTCCAAAGGAATTTGAAATCAATTTTCTTTAATGTGGAAGCGAATTTTTAATTGGGGTAAAATAAATATATCTTTTTTGAAGTTTTAAGAAGAAACCGCTCCTTTTTTATAGGCAAAAGATTCTCTATTTAAAATCAATTGTACATTAATCGAACTTATCTGATTTTTTTTATTTTTAGGCAACCTTTTTTTATTTTTTGCATTAAGAGATATGTAAGAGTTTAGTAAAGCATTTACTTGTAAAAGTGGACGATTTAACAAAACATATTATAAAGGGTTTAAGAAAACAGAAACCTAAAGCTCAACGCCAAGCTTTTGATAGGTATGGAGCGTATCTTTTTAGAGTTTGCTTTCGTTACTTAGGACAAAAAGAATGGGTAGAAGATGTTTTGTCTATGGTATTTGTTAAAGTCTTTGATAAAATAAGTGCTACGGATATTCAAAAAGAAACACAACTCAAAGCATGGATGAAAAAGATAGCCATCAACGAGTGCTTACAAGAAATAAGAAAACACCGCCTGTTTCTTAATAGTTTAGAATTAACAGAAGATATTGAAGAAACCGGTTTACCAGCAGATCATTTGTTATTGGAAGCTGATATTTTACGACTTATTCAGGACTTACCTTTAGGATACAGAACTGTGTTTAGCCTTTATGTTATAGAAGGTTACACGCATCAGCAAATAGCAAGCTATTTACATATTAGCGAGGGAACTTCTAAATCGCAATTGAATAAGGCGCGAGCTATTTTAAAAACAAGATTAATTAAAAATGGCATACGATGAAAAATGATAAAGATAAAATAAAGAAACAAATAGAAGAGTGGGAAAATGCAGGTTCTAAGTCTGAATTTGATGCCCCAAAGGTTTGGGAAGATATTCTTGAAAAGCAGAAAAAAACAATATTTATTCCTTGGTATTATTCTGCAGTAGCAGGTGTTTTATTTCTATTATTATCAGTAGGAATGGTTGTACTTTGGTTAGAAAACAACGATTTGAGACAGAACCCTATGTATTTGTCACAGATGTTTAATTTGCAAAATGTAGAATATTTAGATGAGGTGTCATCTTCCTCTAATGACATTGATATGACGTTCAAACCTGCGGTAATTAAGCCTATTCCTAAATTGAAATTTAATCAACAATCAAAAGCCCTAAAAACTAAGAAAAATATTCATTATAAAACACTTATCAAGAAAGTAGAATACATACCTCCTCATTTAAAATCAGAGATTAAGTCTCTAAAACAGGCAATAAGTAAGATAAAAGAAGACAAAGAATATTTTGAAAATCAGCTCAATATAGCCTATCAGCAAATTACTCTATTGAAAGATAGCGTAAATGCTTTAAATAATGGTGAATGGTCATTCTTGTTAGCTGAACAAACCAACATAAAAAAATTAGAAGAAGAAACTTTATCAGATATCAAAATTCATATCAATGAAATGATTTTGGACTCATTGCCTATTGTAGAAGCTTCAGCACAAACCAAGACAAGCTTTTTTGAAAGGTGGTTTCCTAAATCGAGAAGACCTGTAAAAGTCATTTCAGAACCTTTGTTAAATAGTTCTTCTTTAAAAAAGAAAGGAAAATAAATTAAAACAATTGTATTATGGTAAAAAGTAGATTAATATTAACAGTCGCATTTTTGAATATTTTTTTCATCAATATGCTTGGTGCTCAAACATCTTATAAAGATACCATTTATGTACAAATGCCTAACGGTGTAGCTATTGAATATGTAATGGACTATCAGCGTATTAAAGTCTATAAGCCATACCATATTAAACTGGCAGATTTAAAAGATATTGGAAAAGAATTAAATCGTTTTGTTAAACAATGGAATGTATTAGGAATAGAACACCTTGAAAACAAAAAACCTTTGTTAATTATAGATTTTAAAAATGAAATAAACATTTCAAAAAGGAATAACTCTTTGTCTGTCTTTTTTCCAAAGGGAACACAATTGGCGTTGAGAAAGAATGGGAAGCATAAATTAGAGATGCGTTTACCCTATGTTAAGGTATTTATTTACTTCAATGATATTGAACAGATTAAAGATTTGGCAACATACCATTGGGAAGCTATTTCTCAAAATGAAGATAAGGCTTTAGAACCTGTTTTTTCTGACGAAAAACATAGAAAGAATATGATGAAAGCTTGGCTTTCTGTTGATAAGGGAGATAATGTCAAGCTAATTTATCATCAATTTTCAGATGTCAAAAATGTATTTAGACATCATTTTATTATTTCAGTGGCTTTTAATTTACAAAATATTAATGGTCGCTGGGCGACAGGTTGCGCAATCAATAGTGATGTCATTTTTGGAAAACGTTTGGGTTTTAGAGCAGGTCTTGAATCAGAGTATATTTTTACACCTAATGGAGATAGTAACCGAAGTACTTGGCTTGATTTAGGTGTATGGGCTTATGATGATAAAGAAGCTTTAGCCGGTATTTCTTTTGGTTTTTTACTTTATAAACAAGAAGCCTTTTTAAATAAAAATAAATTTAGGATAAGTTTCTCCAAAAGAATTTTTAATAACACTTTTATTACTCCGGAACTTTATTTTAATAAATTTTTTAAGAAACAAAGGGTAGAAGATACTTATTTTGCTTTGAAAATTTCTTATGGTTTTTAACGACTAATACATCAAAAAAAGACCTTGCAACATTAAAGTTGTAAGGTTTTATGTTGGAAAGTTCATAAAGTTAAAGCCTGTTTGTAGAAACATTTAATACATTAACAGATTATCGCATTGAAATTTCAATCTCCCTAGCCCTCTTCTCCAAGAGGGAATAAGCGCAAGCTACTTTCAACATTTAACTTTATAAACTTTCAACATATTTCCACATTAACAAATTACCGCATTAACGAATTATGGCATTAGTTGTTGGTTTGAAGAAAAGCCTGATAGAATTCAATCTATCAGGCTTTTTTTATCTCTTAAAGTTTAGGCTTAAACCCTTACTCCTTTAAATCTTCGGTATTATCAGAAGTTTTTCGGTCTATCTGTTTGGGATAGGGAGCAATTCTCGTTTCTCGTCGTTTTCTTTTTAGATATAACTGCACAGGCTATTTTAATTATCGTAAAGCACTTTTCAATGGTTTGAGTTCGGTATAAAACTATTATTAGATTATATATTAAACTTTAACCCAACAGAAAAGTCAACCCTGTTTAGGCTTTCTTTTTCATCTTTTAAATTTATTACTTCAGTTTTTTCGCGAGTATTGAGGTCAAATTCCGACAAAGCCCCTTGAATGAAAGAAACTTGGAAACCTAAAGATACATTCTCGAGCAAGCGAATATCATACCCAATACCAACAGAAAACCCCATTGTATTTCCTGTAATATTTTGGTTATAAGAATGGAAGCCTGTTTTTGCAAATTGATCGCTGGAGTAGTGCATATAAGCTAATGAAGCATTTATAAGAAAGGTCATACTTTTATCGTAATTCAAAAATCTGAGGGAAACCCTCGGACCTATAAACGAAATATTTAAATCATCATTTATATCGACATAAATCGGATTACCAAGAGGGTCTTCTAAGCCAACATTGTTCTTACTATTAGAGGACTTAAACAAATTGTACTCTAATCCCAACCCTAATTCTTTTGTAAAGTAATAAGTCGCATTACCGGAAAAGTGATGACCTGACATTAATTTTTTTACATACCCTTTTAAATCTTGAGGAATACGGTTTGAAACTTTTGCAGTATGACGGCTATAACCGCCATTTAAAAAGAGTGTAAAGTGTTGGTAACCATTGTTTCTAGTTGCTTTATATCCTTTAAAATCAGGAATTCTAATATTGTCAAATGCCGCTTTACCGGTTTCGTTATCCACCAATTCTAATTGAGGGCGACCAATAACAGCACCCATTGTCGTTCCACAGCGTAAATAATATGTTTTACCCATTTTAATATCAATCGGTACTTCCGATTTGGCTTCTGTCTTAGCCCATAATACATTTGACCCTTCTTTGTTAATGCGAATGGTCGTTTTAAATTTATTTTTTACGCGACAAATAACAGAATCGCCCAAGTGTAAGTCATAGTTGAGCGATACAGCAACTCCGTCTGGTCTATAAATATTTAATATTGCATAATTATCATCTAAGGGTACCTGCTTTTCTTTTTTTGCTACTGCAGACTTAGGTGTGTAATTTTCGATTTTTTCAACCTTTAAGATTTTTGCCATAATCCTATGGCATGTACTTCCTGTGGCAGAGGGCAACTTATGCTCTATAATTTTTATAGCATTTCCACCGACTTTTCGAGCTTCTTTTTTGGCTTTGTCAAGTACTATGGCATAACTGCATTGGGTTGTAAATCCTGTATCGCCAATTTTAACTAGACCTAATTCCTCCGACTTATCCGGTTCTGAATTCTCTAACTCAATAACTACAATGTTTTGTTGAGCATCTAAGGGAGAATAAGTTTTGTTGATATGGGTTGAAATTTTAGGACTACATGAACTAACAAGAATCAATATAGAAACTGATAGTAATACGTATATTTTTTTCATGATTTGTTATATTAATCTATTTATTAATTGAAATATTTAATATCTGCTCTTTTATAACTACAAATGTAAATGGATTAAATAAAACGAACAAGAAATTTTTTATTTTGTTGAAAGGTTGAGGGGTTGAACGGAAAGGGTTTTTGTGAGTTTGTTGTAAAGTTGTAAGGTTTTAATGTTGTAAAGTTAAAGCCTCTTTATAGCAACATTCAATTTTATGAATTTTTAACAAATTATCCCATTGAAATTTCAATCTCCCTAGCCCTCTTCTCCAAGAGGGAATAAGCGCAAGCTACTTTCAACATTCAACTTTATGAATGTCTAACACATTAACAAATTATCACATTAACAAATTATCACATTAAAAAAGCGTCTTAACAAATACTTAATATTAAGGCTCTGCTTATTAATATTAACTTAACAGACTAGTGTTGTAAGGCATCTATATTTGCAACAAATAATTTTAACATTTATAAAAATGAAAACAATCAATTTAAACAACACAAAAAAAGTAAGCATAAACCTACTAAGTATGATGATGGTTTGCGCAGTATTATTTTTAAGTTCTTGCGATAAAGACGATGAAGAACCAACACCTAATAATACAATTAAAAACGGAGAATTAGCACACGTAGATATTACCGGTAAAGAAACTTTAAAAGCAGGTACTCAATACACATTAAAAGATGGTCCTTTAGTAGTAAAAGCGGGAGGAGAATTAACTATTCCTGCAGGAACTGTTATTAAATGCGAAGGCGGTACTAAATCTTATATTGTAGTAGAAATGGGAGGTAAAATTTTCGTTAACGGAACCAAAGCTAATCCGGTAGTAATGACCTCTTCCAAAGCCAATCCTCAGCCACAAGATTGGGGTGGATTTATAGTATGCGGTAAAGGTATTACTAATAAAGGTCAGAACGCTACTACAGAGGTTGCCGGTTTCAACTACGGTGGTACTAATGCTAACGACAATTCTGGCGTAATCTCTTATTTAAGAGTAGAATATACCGGTGCTGTTATCAACTCTGATGCTGAATTTAATGGTATTACTTTTTACGCGGTAGGAAGCGCTACACAAATCAATAATATTTCTTCGGTTGCAGGTTCTGACGATGGTGTAGAATTCTTTGGAGGTAATGTTGATGCTCAAAACATCTATATAGAAGATGCTGACGATGATGGTTTAGACTTTGCTGACGGATATACAGGTACCATTAAGAATGTATATATTAAAGGTGTTAAGAAAGCCGGAATAGAAGGTTCTAACAACGGAGAAGACGGAAATGCTACACCTGTTACCACTGCTACTATCGAGAATGTTACCATTTTAGACGGTGGATTAGGAATGAGCGAAGGCGCTATTTACTTTAAAGAAGGTGGCGGAAAATTAACTTACAAAAACATCTATGTAAAAGAAGCTAACTTAGGTGTAAAGGTAAAAGATTCTGATATGGCCGCTAAAACAAGATTAGAGAATGGCGATTTAATGATTAACCCTATTCAGTTTGACGCTAGTGTAAGCGATTTCAAATTAGGTGTTTCTAACGAATATGTAACACAAAAAGACAATCAAGGAGCAGGAAACAAAGCCGATTTACCTGACTGGGCAATGGGCTGGGCTACTAAATAAACCCTTAAAAACAATATAAACCAAAAACTGTCTGAAATTATCAGGCAGTTTTTCTGCATTTGCTTAACAGTGTTAAAAAACCTATTTTTGCGCTTTATTTCAATTTCAAAATAAGTTGAAACAATAAACATAAAGTTATTTTTTTAGACAATCATTAATATTTCTTGATATGAACAATAAGTTTAAATATTTATCAGTATTTGTTTTAGCGATATTACTATCGCCGACCCTTTGGGCTCAGCAACAAAAAACCGTTTTTTCAGAAGGTAAGCCCAGCATCAAAATTTTTGCTAACTTCAATAGTAATTTAGGCGGAAATGACCAAATTCCGGCTCAAGATGCAATGGAAATCAAACGAGCCTATTTGGGATATAAAGTGAATATTCATCAAAATTATAAAATTAACATTGGTTTTGATGTGGGGAACAACTCGGGAAGATACGATGTATTTCTAAAGAAAGCAGCTTTGAGTTATACAAATGGAAAATGGAGTGCCAATATTGGTTTAATTTCTGTGAATCAATTTGGAGTTCAAGAAAAATTCTGGGGCTACCGCTATTTACGAAAATCGTTTCAAGACCAATATCGATACAATTCCAGTGCTGATTTAGGTTTCTCGCTTAAATACCAAATTTCGGATATGATTTCGCTAGATGGTATCTTCCAAAACGGAAATGGTTATAAAAATGTAACTCCTACCGGAACATTTAGAGGTGGTTTAGGAACGACCCTTAAATTTAAGTCTTTCATGGCTCGTTTATATTACGATTTTGCCTCCGGTCCTCGTACCGAAAGACAAACTTTTGTAGGATTTTTAGGCTATCAGTTTAGAGATTTATTTAAAATTGGCGGAGAATATAACTATCAGCTTAATACCGCTTTTGTCGAAGATCAAGATATGTATGGTTATTCGGTATATTCTACTTTTTTTATTAGTGACCGATGGGAAGCTTTTGCCCGTTACGATAATTCTATGTCCACAGAAATAACAGCCGGTAGTATAAGCACGCCTTGGAATGTCAATAGAGATGAGCAAGTTGGTATTATCGGAGTTCAGTATAAATTGATTAAAGGTGTTAAAGTTTCAACCAATTACAGACGCGTTTTGTCTGCGGTTGAAGGCGCTGATGCCCTGAACTGGATATACCTCAATTTAGAATATAAATTTTAAGCTAAATCTAATATAGAATTAGCCAAAAAGCTTATAAATAAAAGTCCCCAAAGGTTTCAAAGCCTTTTGGGGACTTTTTTATATCAGTTGTTTTTTATTTCTGTATTGTTCATTGGAGAAATATTAACATCCTATAACACTCACTAAACATTAATAAAATGTTATACCAAACTCACCTTAATCTAATCTTACAAAGCATTTCTTAATAGATATCAGCTCAATTTTAGGCATGAAAAAAGAGAAATCTTCTATTGAAAATTTCCCTTTTGTTCAATGAGCGGGCAACGAGATTCGAACTCGCGACCCTCAGCGTGGAAGGCTGATGCTCTACCAACTGAGCTACACCCGCTAATATAATTATAAAGTGGGAAGAGCAGGATTCGAACCTACGAAGGCTGAGCCAACAGATTTACAGTCTGCCCCGTTTGACCGCTTCGGTATCTTCCCAAAGTTTTTATTAAAGAACGTCTTTAAATAGAGCCGATGGAGGGACTCGAACCCACGACCTGCTGATTACAAATCAGCTGCTCTAGCCAGCTGAGCTACATCGGCGAGTGGGTAAGCGAATTATATCGCACCGCTCAACTCCCTACCCTTGCTGTCTTCCAACCCTGGGGGAATTCAGAAGGAGCTGGTCGTATAAGACTTACCCGAGCACAAAAGTAGAAATGTTATCAATAATAGCAAAAAAAAATGCCTTTTTTTGAAAATATTTTATATCAATTGTTAATGAGAGGTTTGTGTACTTTCAAAAGGTGTTTTTAGTCTTTCTCACACCCTTTCTGACAGTAAAAATAAGGGACTGAAAAGAATTTTTCTTCTTAAAAACAGTTTTTTTCTTCATTTTTTCGCAACAAATACACTTCATTCTAATAGTATTTTTCGGCTTCTAAGAATGGTTCCGTTTTTGATTTTTTTACTTCAGACTTCTATATTAAAAAATATTGACACTTTAATTGGGTATATAAATAAGCTTAGAAATTAAAAATCCAGAAAGCCAACCTAAGCAAAAAGAGTCGCAAATCGATTATGTACCAATGTTACATAATAAACTTACGACTCTTTTTCACTAAAAGAAAATAAGGCTTTATCGCCTGCTATTCTTTATCTTCTTATAATTTGGCTTCTTCTACTTGAAGAATTTCTTTGGTGTTTTCGTCAAAAACGATAGCAATAACCGCTAAATTTTCAGCATTCCAATCGGCTTTTTTGTGTAAGCTATACGCTTTTGAAATAATTTGGTCTTGCTCAAAGCTACCCTCATTTAAAAGCTCTCCCCAATCGCCATTCATAGAAGCACGCAACATATGTTCGTGATCATATTCTTCTACTTCACTTGGGTTTTGACTGTAATCGGTTTGCGGTGCTTCAATATGATTTTCTATCACAAACAACTGAACATTACATTTTTCGGCTACAGTTTCAAAAGCTTTTACAGATACTTTTGCCGAAATAGTATTACCGGAAACGTTGGCTTTTAAAGCAATACCTACTTTAGGACTTTGTTGTAACAAGTCCGCTACCACCGTTTCCCATTCCGCTACAGGTTTCAACTTCTTATTATCTTCTCCTGTTCTATTAATTAAACCTTTAGGAGGGCTAACCAAACCATAATAATCTGCTATAAGCGTACCTACTCTGGTTCTGAAATCTGCCGAAAAAGGCGTACCCGGATAAGGATTAGCAAAAAAGCCGGCGTGAATCGCCATACCTATCACTTGCTCTCCATTAGAAGCAATGATGCTCTTCAAAGCTCGGTGTCCTTTAGGACAATTTCCACATTTATGTCCGGTAAAATCCTCAATTAATACTTTCTGCTTATCATAGAAAGAAAGCTCTCCGGTATCACCTTGCTCTTTTAATTCGCTTATTCCTGCCTGAAGCACTAGCCCTGTGTTAGCATCTTCTACACAAACAATTAAACTATACTCATAGCTTAAGTCATAATTTTTAATAGTATAATCAAAATCTACCTCCACTTCTTCGTCCTCTACCAAAGCATTAGCTAAAGGCATATTTAAGGTATCTTCCCATAACACATTTTGAAGATCTACATTACCTATATTCATCTTATTAACAACAATATAGGCGGATAACTGTACCGATTGAGAAATATGTGCTGTAGATTTAACTTTCAATTTCCCTTTAAACGTTTTGTCAGCATAGTCCCCTTCGATTTGCAAAGCTACTTTCCCTTTATCAGAAGCATTATCTAAGGTAGCAGACCATTTATCTTGAGGAATGCCCCATTTACCATCTTGCTTTTTTCGGTTAAATACCATTAAAGCCTCATCGTTGTTTAAATCAAGTTGCTGACTCAATTTAGCAGATGCAGATGTATTGCCTACAACAGTAGCATCCCCACTTAACACTACCATAGTAACTAAATTATCTTTAGCTTCTGTTTGATTATTAAATTCGGCATATTCCGAAGAAAATGATTTGGCAGCATCATTGTAAAACTCAACAAAGTTCATTTTTTCTGTATAAACCGGCTTAGCATAACTGCCATCTACAGGGTCTATTTTATCACAACTATTGAATAAAAACATCCCCAATACAAAGCTGATTAATACAATTGATATATTCTTTTTCATCTTTATTTCTTTTTAAAATTAAATATCTAATTTAGAAAGTAGAAGTCATAGATAACATTACGCCTTCAAAAGCAGGCACATATCTACATACACCTCCTGCGCAAACCACTCCTTCGCGTTGCTTACCATAAGACAGTTGAATTCGATTGGCTTTTCTGGTATAACCAAAAGAGAAATTATAGAAATGCTCTTTATCGTTATCATTACCATAATTCCACTGATCCCAAATTACAAAAAACCAATGAGGCGATACTGTATATTCTAACATTGCCATTGCCCAACTTTTTTTATCTTGCTGAGTGTAAAGGTGCTGTAATTCTAGACGTAAAGCATTATGTCTATTTACTTTGTAAGTCATATCGGCTACTCCTATTTGCGAATAAATAACCCCATGATAATCGCCTACCGTAAAAATATTGTTGTTAAATTCTTGATATTGATAAGTGAAACTTCCTTTGAACTTCTTAGAGAACTTCTTTTTGATATTAATATTGGCATCAGTGTACCAATGTTCACCTGTTTCGAACAAATTAGAAGTATAACCATCTGTACCTCTTGCTCCTAAAGGCATACCATCAATCGCTTCACGCTTAATGTCATTAACATTAGAGTAGCTCAATGTTACCTTAGTTCCATATTTGCCACCCAAAGCACTTTTCTTTTTAAACTTATAAGATACTTGAGCCTGTAAACCCATTTCTCCATTAGCCTGTGTAGCAAAAGGGTACATTGCTGACAAAGAATAAGTATGTTGTTGCGCAATAGCCGGTGGAGAATTGACTAAATAATTAATTCCATCATTGTTTCTATCCGAACGGAAGTACATATTGTCCAAACGTTTAGCTGATACATATACACCAAATCCTTTAGTAGAATAAGTCGCATTTAACAAAATACCATGTCCGCTTTTATAAATAAAACCATTATCAGCAGAGGGGTCTTGAGATTTATAAGCGTATTCTCCTGATAAATTTAAGCCCTTATAAATGACTCCTAATCGACCGGCTCCGGAGGAAACATTGCCCGGTAAATTTAATTTAGGGTGTTTAGGGTCTTGATATTTGCTTACAAAACTACCTCCAATAGTAATATAAGGTAAATCAGCATTTTCAAAACCAAACAAATCATTAACAAAGATTTCACCATCCAAACCTCTTACTAAACCGTCATAATCCCAGAAATTACGCTGACGTCCTATCATTCCTTTTAAATAGATACCGGTATAAGGATTGTATTTTACACGTACTCCCTCAAAAGCATTATCATAGCCTAATGTCTTTTCTTCGTAAGAACGCAAAATCATACCGCTACCATACTGCTCGTAGAAATTACCTAAAGTAAATTCTAATTCGCCTGAACGATAAGTTAAATATTTGTAAGGAAAGCCTTGACCATCGTATTTTTTATCATAGCCCATTAAAGACGGCTGATACATTTCGAAACGCATTCCTGCAGAAAATTTTCCGTAAGTATAATTAAAATTGGCGTAAGCATTAGCACCATAAATTTGAGGCTTTTTTTGCTTACTCAAAGAGTCAGTGTAATAAGCTCCATCTAATTGGAAATTACCTGATAACACGCCTTTGGTAGGTTCTTCTTGTGCAAAGACAGAAGCTACGCCCAAAAACATCAATAATAAAATTAATCTTGTTTGTCGCATTATATTTACTTTTTGATATAAAACAATACTGCTTACTGCTAAAAAACAGTAAGCAATATATTATAAAATGATTAAACTAAATTGGTGTATGAACTGAATCATACTTGATACTTATTATTTAGCTAATTTTCTAATTAACTCAAATAAGTGTTCTTCATCTCCCTCGTTGAAAGAAGTGTGTTGTTCTACTAATTTTCCATTTTTATCGTAAATAAAGATATGAGGAACATTTACCACATTCATAGCTCTTTTAAAATCGCTGTTAGGGTCTAATAATACTTCGTATTCCCAACCATTGGTATTTACGAAAGGCGCTACCCTTGAAGAAGTACGTGCATTATCTACAGAAACAGCATATATTTTTACACCCGTTTCTTCAACTAAGTCTTCGTACTCGTCTGCTATAGCGTTCAACTCTTTTACACAAGGCTTACACCAAGTTGCCCAAAAGTCGATAATAACAGGGTGTCCCTCTGCTTTGATGCTCTTGGTATTAAAAGGTTTTCCATCTACAGTTTTAATTTGTACTGCAGGAATTGATAATGATTGAGCCATACTTAATCCGCCCAATGCTATAACTGTTAAAATGCTAAAAAGTAGTTTTTTCATTGTCTTTGTATGTGTTAAAAATTAATAATGCAATAATATAAAAAATTTCATCTATACTATAGGTTTGAGACAATTTTCTTGCCAAAATAAAAAAATTGAACTTCCTAAGCTCTAAAAACCTAAGCTTAGATATAAATTTTCAAAGTAAAAAGTGACACACTAGGAAGACAAAAACCAAGCGCCTTTACCCCCTGAAATTAACACTTTTTCTTTTTAATATTCAATCGCTTATGCTCTAAGAAAAAGAATTGGCAATTTTTAAAAAGTCTTCCGCTTTTAAAGCAGCACCACCTATCAAACCACCGTCAATATCTTTTTGTGCAAATAGCTCTTGAGCATTCGATGGTTTACAACTTCCGCCATATAACAAGCTAATGGTGTCTGAAATGGCTTGTCCGTATTTGGCTTGAACACTTTTTCTAATAAAAGAGTGCATTTCTTGAGCCTGTTCCGGAGAAGCTGTTTTGCCTGTTCCTATAGCCCAAACAGGTTCGTAAGCAATAATAACATTACTCATTTCTTGTTCCGATAGTAAAAACAAACTTTCTTCTAACTGTTTTTTAACCACCTCATTTTGCATTCCTTTTTCACGCTCCTCTAAACCTTCTCCAACACAGTAAATGACTTTCATTCCCTCTGCTAAGGCATTTTTTATCTTCTTAAATAAGGCTTCTCCACTTTCTTTAAAGTACGCTCTTCGTTCAGAATGACCTATAATAACCAACCCAACGCCTACTGATTTCAACATATTTGCAGCTACTTCGCCGGTATAAGCCCCCGAGGTATGCTCCGATACATTTTGTGCCGCTAAAAACACTTTACTGTCTTTGATTATATTATGAATTTCTGATAAATGAGTAAAAGGAGGAGCTATAATTAGTTCCACTTTATCATTAGGATTCTGAGAGGCAATACCTCTTGCTAAATCGATTCCTTCGGTAAGATTGGTATTCATTTTCCAATTACCGGCAACAATATTTTTTCTCATACAACTTCCTTAATTTAATTCAATAAGAATAAGGCTCAAAAATACAATATTCTGAGAAATATACAGAAAATAATGCCATACTTTTTTCTTTCCCAAGCCAACAAATACAAAAGACCATTAACTTTGAAACAAATTACCCCTAATTAACCATTAAAAAAACCTATTTTTGCATTTTAATCCTTTGTTCAAGAAAAAACACAAAATTTATGAAGTTGCTTCGGCTTTTGTCATTCACAACTATTGCTTTATTATTACTATCATATAAGCCTTTAGGTACTCCTAAAAACAATATTCCTCCTTTACCCAAAGTATTTAAACAAGATACAGTTCCCAGTGCGAGTCTATTAGACGTAAACAGTGTTCCTTTTGAAAAATATCAACATAATTATTGGGTAGATTCAGTATTAAAGGCAATGAGTTTAGAAGAAAAGATTGGGCAACTTTTTATGGTGGCAGCCTACTCTAACAAGGACGCTAAACACCGCGCTTATATTGATAAATTAATCAAAAATCATCATATTGGCGGACTGATATTTTTTCAAGGAGGTCCTGAAAGACAAGTGGATTTAGTCAATCATTTTCAGTCAATAAGTACAACCCCTTTGTTAATTGCCGGAGACTGGGAATGGGGATTGGCTATGCGTTTGGATAGTACGATTGCCTTTCCTCGACAAATGATGTTGGGAGCCATTCGCAATACCAAATTATTATACCGAATGGGCGCTGAAATAGCCCGACAAATTCGCTTGGTCGGAGGACAGGTTAATTTTGCACCGGTGGTTGATATTAACAATAATCCTAAAAACCCCGTGATAGGAAGCCGTTCGTTTGGCGAAAACCGAGAACAGGTTTATCGTCACGCTTTTATGTATATGAGGGGCTTACAAGACAAAGGTGTGTTAGCGGTTGCCAAACATTTTCCCGGACACGGAGACACCGAAGTCGATTCGCATAAAGATTTACCTATTATTCATCATAACAGAGAACGTTTAGATTCTATAGAATTATATCCTTTTAAAAAACTGTTTCAGAGAGGAATGGGGGGCGTTATGGTAGCTCATTTGTTTATTCCGTCTTTAGATTCTACGCCTAATACGGCAACAACTCTTTCCAGAAAAGTATCTTATAATTTGCTAAAGAAAGAATTGGGATTTAAAGGCTTGGCTTTTACTGATGCTTTGAATATGAAAGGTGTTAGTCGCTTTTTCAAGCCCGGACAAGCTGATTTAAAAGCTTTCTTGGCAGGTAATGATGTTTTATTATTTCCTAAAAATGTACCTTTAGCTATTCAACTTATCAAGCAAGCTGTTCAAGATAAGAAAGTCAGTTTAGAGGATTTAGAGCAAAGGGTTAGAAAAATATTAGCCGTAAAATATTGGTCGTTGGCATACCAAAAAACAGCTGTTTCTAAAAAGAACTTAATAGAGCGATTAAATTCTGACACGGTAAAGGCATTACGAAGAATGTTGATAGAGCAAGCCATTACTTTGGTTCAAAATCAACAGCAAACCATTCCTTTACAAAGATTGGATACGCTAAAAATAGCTTCTGTCAGCATTGGAGAGAAAAGCGTTAATTCTTTTCAAAAAACCTTGAGTTTATACACCCAAGTGCAACATTTCACTATCCGAAAATGGGCAGAAGAAAAAGAGTGGCAGGCTTTAAAAAAGCAATTGAAAGATTATAATTTGGTTATTTTTAGTTTAAACAAAAGTAACAGACGTCCTTCAAAGAAGTTTGGCATATCGGCTTCTTCTATCAGACAATTAGAAGCTTATGCTAAAGAGAAAGCCATTGTGTTAGATGTATTTGCCAATCCTTATGTTCTCAATTATTTTAAGCATCCTAAACGCTTCCGTTCTATTCTGATTTCGTATAACGATTGGAAAGTAACTCAAGAAATATCCGCTCAAGTGATATTTGGAGGAGTGCCTGCCGTAGGACAATTACCGGTTAGTATTGGGAAGCAATTTAGAGTTGGAGAAGGGATTATCAGTGAAGCCAACCGATTGAAATACACCTTGCCGGTATCTGCGGATGTTGATGCTTCTAATTTATACAAAATAGACAGTATTGTTCAACGAGCTATACAAGACAAGGCTTTTCCGGGTTGTCAAGTTTGGGCTGCCCGAAATGGAAACGTTTTTTATAATAAATCGTTTGGGCACCAAACATATCAAAAAAAGCATCCTATTGACAATGAAAGCATTTACGACTTAGCTTCTTTAACTAAAATTCTTTCAACGACTCTATCTATAATGAAATTGCAGGAACAACAGAAGATAGATATTAATAAAACTTTAGCGGATTATTTACCCTCTTTAAAGGAAAGCAATAAAGCCAATTTACTACTTTCTGATATTATGGCACATCAGGCTCGTCTAAAACCATGGGTGCCTTTTTATTTAAAAACCATAAAAACCGACAGCTTAAAGCAAAAATGGTATCGCTTTAAACCGGAGGGACGTTTTCAAACAATGGTAACGCCTACAATGTATATAGATTCTTCTTATAAAGACAGTATTATTCAAGAAATTCTCAATACGCCTTTAAGAAGAACTAACCGATACAAATACAGCGATTTAGGTTTTTATTTACTAAAAGACATCGTTGAGCAAGAGTCTCAACAAAAGATTGAGCAATGGGTTAAAAATACATTTTATAATCCTTTAGGTGCTAACCATATAGGCTTTTTACCATTGAAACAGTTTCCTTTGCAACAAATTGTTCCAACTGAAAAAGACAATTACTTCCGTCAGGATACCATACAAGGAACAGTACACGATATGGGCGCCGCTATGCTCGGTGGTGTTGGTGGACATGCAGGACTATTTTCCAACGCCAACGATGTGGGTAAAATAATGCAAATGCTTTTACAAAAAGGCTATTACGGAGAACACAAGTATATTAATTCGCAAATCATAAAGCATTATACCGACTGTTATAATTGTCCTGAAAATCGAAGGGGTTTAGGCTTTGATAAAATAGAAGACACAGAGGAACCTATCAGTGTTTGTAGCCCTTTGGTAAGTTTAGACAGCTTTGGTCATTCGGGTTTTACAGGAACATTAGCATGGGCTGACCCCAATAATGGTCTTGTTTTTGTATTCCTTTCCAACCGAACTTTTCCTTCGGCAGAAAATTTCTTAATTTCAAAAAATAATATTAGAACAGATATTCATACTATTTTAATTAATGCTTTAAAATGAATCCTTTTTTAAAATCCGTTTTCAAATATATTATCAGCTTTTTAATCGTTTTTTTGGTAGGGCGATTGATTTTTGTATTATACAATCAAGCTGACTTTTCTTATACCCAAGATTATAGTGATTTGTTGCGCACTTTTATTTGGGGCATACGAATGGATTTGTCTATGTTATCCTATTTGGCGGTACTTTTATTGCCTATTCTGTTTTTGTATTTTCAATTTCAGAAATCCATTTTCTTAAAGCTGTTTTTTACTCTCTGGACGTTCTTTGTTTTTATTTATTTTTCTATCGTAATAGGCGAACTTCCTATTTATGACGAGTGGCACACTAAACTTAATATTAAGGCTATATCTTATTTAAAGAATATTAATGAAGTATGGAGAACGGCTTCTGTTCAAGATGTATTGTTTACCTTTATATCGGTTCCTTTATTAAGCCTTTTGTCCTATTTTGGGTTACGTTATTTGTTCAAAAACATTCATTATAAAGCGGTAAAATGGTACTATAATGTAGCAATTTTACTCATATCTTTATCATTCGGCTTTGTAGGTGCAAGAGGAGGTTTCAACGAAATTCCTTTAAGTACAAGTAGTGTTTTTCATTCTAAAAATCGTACTTTGAATATGGCAACGATGAACTCTGCTTGGCAATTGGCGTATGCTTATTATAAATCCAATAAATACGATGACAAAGCAAGGTTTAAATTTTATTCTCAGGAGCAAGTAGAACAACAATTAAAGCCTTTATTTAAAGCTTCCGGCAAGCGAATGTCTATTCTAAATACGCCTCGCCCTAATATTATTTTAGTTTTGTTAGAAAGTTGGTCGGCTGACTTGGTTGATTCCTTAAATCGAAAATACCAACTGATGCCCAATTGGCAAGAAATGAAAAAAGAGTCTTATACTTTTGACCATTGCTATGCCTCCGGAGCGCATTCCGAAGAGGGCATTTTGTCGGTGTATGCAGGTTTTCCCTCTTTAGCTAACGCCTATATGATGGCTTTTACCGAAAAAAATGCTAAATTGCCTTCTATTCCTAAGAAGTTAGACCAAGAAAATTATTATCAATCGTTCTTTTTTGGAGGAGATTTAGGTTATGCCAATATTAAATCGTTCTTTTTTCAGAATCCTTTTGATAAGGTTTTAGATGAAAAAACATTTCCTAAGCACAAAGACAAAGGTCGTCTAGGGTATCACGATAATGTCCTTTTTGAGTTATTGGAGCAAGAAGCGAATGCCGCTCCCCAACCTTTTTTTGTAGGTGGTTTTACCTGTACTACACATAGTCCTTTTGATATGCCAATGACAATTAAGCAATACACTTCGGTAGATAATGCTTATTTGAATTCGGCTCATTATGCGGATAGTTGTATAGGTGTGTTTTATAGAAATATCAAACAACAAGAGTGGTTTAAAAATACGCTTTTGGTGTTTGTGTCTGACCATAGTCACGGTACGCCTTTACGCAGAAAATATGGTTCTCCTGAAGGTCATCGCATAGTGCTTTCGTTTGGCGGAGGTGCTTTAAAAGACAGCCTAAGGGGACAGATTAACAATCGGGTTTTATCGCAAATAGACATTCCTAAAATCATTCTTAATCAAATGAATATCAACACAGACTCGTTTATTTACAGCCGAGATGTTTTTGACTCATTATATCAAGATTTTGCGTATTTCTCGGAGAAAACCTGTCAAGCAGCTATTACTTCTGAAGGAAGTTTGTTTTATTATTTTGGTCATAAAGACTATGAGATTAACACATTAGGTGAGAAAGCCGATTCTATTCAAGCGATTTCTCGTTCTATGTTGCAAAAAAGCTATCAACAATTTCACGAATTGTAATCCTTAAAAAGAAGATGATGTTTACATTGATACTCCATTTCTATTTGATTATATCTATTTATTGAAAACATAAAACACTTAAATGGATTCGTATTACACTCATATCATCTTAAATATAAGCATAAGCGTATTTGCTTTATCTGTATTGGCGCAAATGATTTACTATGGGTATTTTTATCTTCCTTTTTTGCTAAAAACAAGTTCAAAAAAAACCAAAATTCCTCATTCTCCACAAGCTGTTTCTATTATTATTGCAGCTCGTAATGAAGCGGATAATTTAAAAGCATTTTTACCTACCGTTTTAGAACAACAATATCCTACCTTTGAAGTAATTGTGGTTAATGATCGCTCTGAGGATAACAGCAGTAAGGTTTTAGACGAATTCAAACAAAAATATTCTCATTTACAAATTATTGAAATAAAAGATGAAGGGAAGTTAAAATACGGAAAGAAAACGGCAATTACCTTAGGCATAAAGGCTGCTCAATACGAGCAACTCGTTTTTACGGATGCTGATTGTTGCCCTGTAAGTGCATTTTGGTTACAAAAAATGGCGGCTTCTTTTACTGACAAATCTATTGTTTTGGGCTATGGCCCCTATTTTCAAGAGGCTTCTTTCTTAAACCAATGGATACGCTACGACACAATGACTATCGCATTACAATATTTTAGCTATACTTTTAGGGGAAGACCTTATATGGGGGTAGGGAGAAATTTAGCGTATAAAAAAGATTTATTTACAAGCACCGGAGGTTTTAACTCGCATCTTGACAAGCGCTCCGGAGATGATGATTTATTTGTAAATGCAGTTGCCACAAAAAACAATACCACTATGGTTCTTTCCCCCGACAGTTTTGTATATTCGGTTCCGGAACACTCTTTTAAAACGTGGAAAAAGCAGAAGCAACGCCATTTAACCACTTTCTCGGACTATCAATCTACACATAATGCGTTACTTGGTTTAGAAGTAATAACACGAGGCTTGTTTTATGCTCTGTTTCTATCTCTTTTATTTACCCCTTTCCGCTATGGAGCTTTAGCTTTATTCGGATTACGAATGCTATTATTTTATATGGTTATTATTTTGTCTTCTAAACGATTTAAAGAACCTAAATTAACTTTATACGCTCCTTTCTTTGATATAAGCTTACCCTTGGTTAATTTGTATTTAGTTATGCATAAGTCGAATAACTAATATCATTACACCTAAAACTTAGCGCCTACATTAAAATTAACATACAGGTATTTATTGTCTTTTTGAAAATGACGTCTGCCATTTAGAGATATGAAAAAACGTTCTACAGGCTCGTACTGAACCCCTAAAACATACATATGTGAATGCTTGACCATAGCGCTTTGGTCAATGTAGTCATATCGAGCAAATAATTCAATTTTAGGCATAATGTTATACCAAAAGAAAGTAGAAAAACCTGAATAATCCGAAGCATCAAAAGTAGGATGATTCATATACATATATTCAGCTCCAAACGTATATTTCTTTTTTTGATAAGCAACAAAACCGGACACGACTGTCTTATTTTTAGAAGCTTCTTTTTGGCGGATTTCCATTGTGCTTCCGTAAACTTTCAACAATAAATTTGAAATAGGATAATACTCTATATTAGCTGTATATTCCAAAGTACTTTCTTCGTCTTGATGACGAAAAGGACCATTACCATTAACAATGGTCAAGCTTGCGTTGAATTTTTGGGCGTTCTGATAACCTAAACGCATACCAAAGTCAGCCGGATTGCCGAAACGCTGTTGTTCTTGCATAGTCACCATTACATAACGATGTTTCCACACCTTAGACTGAACCGATAAATATTGCTGCTTAACTAATAACCCACTTGATAAATAGAAATGGGGTGCAAACGCCCATTTTGCCTCTGCCATTTTTAGAAAAGAGGTGTATTTACTGCCTTCAAAATAAGTTATAGGCAATATGTTGTTGTTAAGGTCACGCACTTCGAAACCATTTGTTGTTCGAGTAACATCGTAAATTAAGGTGCATTTCAGCTTGTTCTTGTAAGTATATTTGTAACCTAACAAAGCAGAAGATAAGCCAAAACCGGTATTCGGTTTTTTTGTACCAAAAGAATGATAAACTCCTGTAAAAATTTGCCCAAACAAATGGTGCTTTTTTATTGTCTTTTCTTCTTTTACAGGGCTTTTCTTTACCTCCTGATAAGTGGATTGTGCAAAAATAAAAGAACTCATAGAGCATATTCCCAAAAACAGTAGTAACTTTGCAACTTTCATTATAAAATAATATTTACATTTTAAAAATTAAAAATGGCAAAGATACGATTAACTAAGCAATTTCGCTTCGAAGCATCACATGCTTTATGGAAATATGACGGATTATGTAAAAATATACACGGACACTCTTATATACTTTATGTTACAATAAAGGGAGAACCCGTTGAAGATGAGAATAATCCAAAGTTGGGTATGGTAATGGATTTTGGCGATTTAAAAAAGATAGTTAACGAAGAAATTGTTAATCGATATGATCATTCGCTTATTTTGAACAAAAAAAGCCCTCATCAGCCATTATATGAATTAGAAGAAATGTTTGATAGACGTATTATTTTGGACTATCAGCCTAGTTGTGAAAATATGGTGGTGGATTTTGCCGAACGCATCAAAGCCCGCTTGCCTAAAGACATAGAATTGGTTTCTATTAAGCTACACGAAACAGCCACTTCTTACGCAGAATGGTTTGCTGAAGATAATTAATGGTTAGCTACATCGAAACTAATACAATATTAAAATGAAGTCTATTATCTCCGATTTTATACAAGAAGTAGAGCAGAGCATTCAGAATCAAACCTTTGTAAAAATGATTTTGAGCAAGCCTTTGTCTAAAGACAGTCATACCTCTAAAGTACATTTTCAAGCGGTATTGATTCGTCAAAAAAGACAGGTAAAGATAGTATATACTCACCCTACACAAGATATTACTCAAAATGGAGATGCCGACTTTGTTGTAAAAGAATTACAAAAATATCTACTCGATGAGCTTTGTTTCTTAAATGCCAATTTATTTACTACAAGTCATCAGATTCAATTATTAATCAATAAAAAGAAACGAGCAAAAATATTGAGAACCGCATTAAAAACGCCTTTAACAACTAATTCAAACCAACATTTACAACACGACAAACAAAAAAAACAATACTTCAATCCTCAATCTTTGTATTTAAGACGTTTGGGTTTGAGCGATAAAAACGGAAATATCATCAAAGCCAAGAACGATAAAATCAAGCAGATTAATAAATATATAGAAACCTTGAGTCATTTGTTAAAAAACAGTGGTTTAGATTCTAAAGCCCATTTAAGTATTGTAGATATGGGGGCAGGAAAAGGTTATTTAAGTTTTGCTTTATATGATTATATCAAGCACACTTTAAAGAAAGAAGTACAAATGATTGGAGTGGAGCAACGTCCTAATTTAGTGAAACTTTGCAATGGTATTGCCAAAGAAAGTCAATGGGAGGGATTGCAATTTGTAGAGGGTACTATCGCTGATTACGATATGCCTACTACTGATATTTTGATAGCTTTGCACGCCTGCGATACCGCCACCGATGATGCTATTTACAAAGGCATACAAGCTCAAGCCGATTTAATTGTTACAGCTCCTTGTTGTCATAAGCAAGTACGCAATACTTTTAAGGTAGAGGGGGCTTTGAAGTCCATTACACAATTTGGCATTTTGCAAGAACGCCAAGCCGAGATATTAACGGATAGTTTAAGAGCTTTATGTTTGGAGTCAGAAAACTATAAAACACAAGTGTTTGAATTTATCGCCGATGCTCACACGCATAAAAATGTAATGATAGTAGGCACTAAACGACAACACAATAATCAGAACAAGGATTTATATTTAGGTAAAATCCAACATCTTAAAAATGAATTCGGATTAGAACATCAGTATTTAGAACAATTATTAAAAAAGTAAGACAACAACCCGATGAAGAACAAATTAAGCCTTATTATTAGCCCTATTTTATTTGCTATTATTTTAGTATTAGGAATGTATATCGGTAAAAAGATAGCTTCTAAGCAAGAAATCAGCATTTTAGAGTCTTTTATTAAAATGGATAAATTGCATACGGTTCTAAACTATGTGGAGCGAGAATATGTTGATACCATAGATAGAGCCGATATAGTAGAAAAGGCTATTCCTTTGGTTTTGGAGCAGTTAGACCCTCACTCTATGTACATTCCTGCCAAAGATATGAAAGCGCTTAATGAACCTATCAATGGTAATTTTGAGGGGATTGGGGTGATGTTCCGAATGCAAAACGATACTGTTGTAGTCATTAATACGATACACGGAGGCCCTTCCGATAAAATAGGAATTTTGCCCGGCGACCGTATTGTTTATGTTGATGACACGCTTTTTGCCGGTGTTAAAATGAATACTGACAAAGTTATGAAGCACCTCAAGGGAAAACGAGGAACTAAGGTAAAAGTGAAAGTAAAAAGGCGTTCGTATTCAGACTTGTTAGACTTTACGATTGTTCGTGATAAGATTCCTTTAAAAAGTGTGGATGTGGCTTATAAAATCAGTAATAATACGGCTTATGTTAAAATCAGTCAATTTACGTTGAAGACCTATTCTGAATTTATACAGCAGATTTATAAGTTTAAAGAACAAGGTGTTAATTCTTGGATGATTGATTTAAGAGGCAATGGCGGTGGTATTATGCAAGCGGCTGTACAAATTGCAGATGAATTTTTGCCTAAAGGACAGTTAGTGGTTTATACGCAAGGGAAAGCGCGCCCAAGAGAAGAGATTGTTGCCACTTCAAAAGGAGCTTGCGAAAACGATAAAGTCGTAATTTTAATAGATGAGTGGTCGGCTTCTGCCAGTGAAATATTAGCAGGTGCTTTACAGGATAATGACCGATGCGAGATTATAGGAAGACGTTCTTTTGGAAAAGGATTGGTGCAAGAGCCTATTTATTTTAAAGACGGCTCAGGTTTACGTTTGACCATAGCAAGGTATTACACGCCTACCGGACGCTGTATTCAAAAGGCGTATGATAAAGGTTTAGAAGAGTATTATTCAGACATTAGTAAGCGCTATTTACACGGAGAATTCTCTCAAAAAGACAGCATTCATTTTAGCGATTCGTTGAAATTTGTAACTCCTAAAGGCAAAGTTGTTTATGGCGGAGGCGGTATTATGCCTGATTATTTTGTACCTGTTGATACTTTGGGTTATTCTAATTATTTCAAAAAATTGGTGGCAAAAGGCTTAATTAATCGCTTTGCCTTTGATTATACCGATACTCATCGAGCTGTTTTAAGTCAGTTTAAAGATTATAAAAGCTTAAATACTTATTTAGAGAAAAAGCGTATTGTACAGCAATTCATAGACTTTGCTAAAAAGGAAGGGATTGCTTATCATCAAGCAGATTTTGAAACGTCTAAGCAACGTATTCGTAATTTTCTTTTGGGTTATATTAATAGGAATTTATTAGATGATGAGGGCTTTTATCCAACTATCAATAAAGATGACAAAACCATTCTGAAAGCCCAAGAAGTGTTAGAGGGGATGCAATAAGTGGAAGACCGAAGACGGAAGTTGGAAGACGGAAGTTGAAAAATCCAACACCCAACACCCAATACCTAAGCCCTAAGCCCTATTGTCTAACAGTAGAAAATCTTATCCCGAACTCAGGTTATTCTACCGTCTTTTCAAAAAATTGCCATAAATTGTTCTTTGGAACAGGAGCAGTGATATTGATAAATTCTTTTTTTACCGGATGAATAAAAGATAGTTGTCGGGCGTGTAAACAAATGCCTTTGTCGGGGTTAGAGCGCGCAGCTCCGTATTTTAAATCTCCTTTTATAGGCGAACCGATATGGGCTAATTGAGCCCTGATTTGATGATGACGTCCTGTTTTTAATTCTACTTCCAATAAGTAATATTTGTCCGATTGGGCAATAGTTTTGTAATGCAATAAAGCCTTTTTGGTTTGAGGCTTTTCTTCATCAAAGACATAGGATTTATTGCGTTGAGTGTTCTTAGATAAGTAATGTTCTAAATATCCGGTTTGAGGCTCTACAGCTTTCGATACAATTGCCCAGTATATTTTTTTGATGTCCTTGTCTTTAAACATCTTGTTGAGACGAGATAGGGCTTTTGATGTTTTGGCTAACATCACTAAGCCACTGGTAGGACGATCTAAACGATGAGGCAAGCCCAAAAACACAGCCCCGGGTTTATTGTATTTTTCTTTTAGATACTGTTTTACCTTATCAGTTAAAGGCTCATCTCCTGTTTTGTCGCCTTGCACAATATCCGAAACTTGTTTGTTAATCACAATAATGTGATTGTCTTCGTAAACAATGTCCAACATAAACTTAATGAATAGGTGTTAAAACACGGTTCCATCTGATATTCATAGGGAAGCTTTCGTCTTTGTCTGAAGAGAACCAAACAATTAAGGCTTTACCTACAATATGGTCTTCCGGTACAAATCCCCAAAAACGACTGTCAGCTGAATTATGACGATTGTCTCCCATCATAAAATAATAGTTCATTTTGAACTCATACTCTTTTGCCAATTGTCCATTAATGAAAATCTGCTCGCCTTTTACCTTAACTTGATTCTGTTCATAGACTTCAATTGCACGTCTGTACATCGGCAAATTGTCTATATTTAAAGCCACTTTATTGCCTTGTTTAGGAACATAAACGCTTCCAAAGTTATCTTGATTCCACACTTTTTTGCCATAAAACGGGAAAACGCGTGTATTATTAAACGTTTTCGGCTCTATATAGCGTACCACCGCTTTAATAAACGGATTGGCTTTCATTTTCTCATACATTTCTTGAGTTAAAGGAACGGAATAAATATTAGCCAAAGGATACTGACTCAGAATTTTGTTTTGCTTAATGAAATTCATTTCGCCCGGAGAAGACATAAATTGCTGAGATGATTTAGGGTTACCATCATCAAAAGAAATGCCATACTTTTTAAAGAATTTAGAATTTAAAGCCTGTCCGCCACTTACAATATAATAGTTGTATTGCATTTCTTTAAAATGCTCCTGCGCTTGATTATTGATATAAACTTGTCCGTCCACTATTTTTAAAGAATCTCCTGCAACAGCCACACAACGTTTGATGTAATTCTCTTTTTTGTCATTAGGGCGAACAAGAATTTCTCCAAATATTTTTTGCTTTAACACTCTGTTTCTTCCGTATTCACGTACTAAAGTATAATAACTTGCCGATTGCAAGTCAGCACAAACCGTATCTCCCTCAGGGAAATTAAATACGACAATATCGTTACGTTTTATTTCTTCTAAACCCGATAAACGTTTGTAAGGCATTTTAATCCATTCCACAAACGAAGGCGTGTGCTTTGTTCCCGGTAAGGTATGATGTACAAAAGGAAAAGAAAGAGGCGTATTAGGAAGTTTAGGACCATAATGGTACTTACTAACAAATAAATAATCGCCCACCAAAAGCGTTTTTTCCATAGATGAAGTCGGAATCGTAAAAGCTTCTATCAAAAATAAACGAATAATAGAGGCCGCCACTACTGCAAAAATAATGGCATCTAACCATTCACTAACAAAGGTTTTTTTAGCAGGGTCTCTTGGCTTCCAAAAAGTCCAATTAACTTTTTTGCTAAAGTATAAATCAAACACAATGGGTAAACCTAAAAGCCACCAGTAATTGTCCAACCAAATAACCCATAGTAAATAAACCGACATCCAAAAAATGGTTTTAAACCACTTATTTTTAACCACTTTTTGAGTGATATAAACGTCAAAAAGAAAAGGAATCAGAATTAACCACCAAAAACTCATCAAACGAAAGCTGATAAAAATAATTACCAAACTCCAAAAAATCAACTTGATATATTTACTATTAAGAATGTTTTTACCCATTATATTTTTGTTTTTATCTTTTATTGGTTTAAGATTTAAAAATGCTGCTGAAACGAATGAATCATTCCTAAAAATATTTAGTCATTTTTTAAAACCTTGTCGTATTCTACTATTAAAGTCAATCATTAAAAATGACTTGAATAATAATAAGCCACAAAGATACGCTTTTTTTCGGAACTCTAAATAAGTCTATTTTCTTTTATATATTAGCATCTGAAAGTTTATAAAAAGCGACTTTATTTTGAATATAGAACTTATAGCTTTTAGCTATTAGCTTTTGGTTTTTAGCGTTTTACCACTGGAAGATGCCTTATTTGTGTCTAATAGGTTCATTAAACTTAAAATTTTTAAACTTACTAGCTTTAAAGAAGCTAAAAGCTAAGGACAAAAGGCTAATAGCTTTTAAATTAGCGATATATATTTGCCCTAAGTTGTTGAATTATGCTGCATTAAAAAATATTCGGATGCGAGTGTCTTTCATATTTCTAAGCGTTTTTCTGAATGTTTTCAAACCAAAACACCGGTGTCCGAAAGTTTATAAGAAATCATTTTATTTTGAATATATGATTTAAACCTGTTAGCTATTAGCCTTTAGTTATTAGTATTTTATCATTGAAAACAATGTCGTCTATTATATACGAAATTTAAATACGCCAAAAGCTAAACACCAAAGGCTAAAAGTTTGTAAATGAAAAACAAAAGATAATGTTAAAAGAGCAAATGATACTTTAATTAGGAAAACTTTCAGGCTCTAATGAAATAAAAAGTAATATAATTTTGTCTGTTTTAGGAAAATACTTACTTTTGCGGTTTAATTTTTAAAATACATTAAGAAATGGTAAGAAATTACGAAACCGTTTTCATTTTAACTCCCGTTTTATCTGATGCTCAGGTAAAGGAGACGGTTGAAAAGTACAAGACCTTTCTAACAGAAAAAGGTGTAGAAATGGTCAGTGAAGAGAATTGGGGCTTGAAAAAGTTAGCTTATCCTATTCAGAAAAAGACAACTGGTTTTTACCAATTGTTTGAGTTTAAAGGCGACCCTCAATTAATTCAAGAATTTGAGGTAAATATGCGTCGTGACGAGAAAATTTTACGTTTTTTAACGTTCAAAATGGACAAGCACGCTATAACATACGCTGAGAAGAGAAGACAAAAATTTTCAGAACAATCAAAAGAAAAGGAGGACTAACAGATGAAAGCAAACCAAGGAGATGTTAGATACCTAACACCAATAGCAGTTGATACTTCTAAGAAAAAATACTGCCGATTCAAGAGAAGTAGAATTAAGTATGTGGATTACAAAGATGCTCATTTTTTAAAGAAATTCTTGAATGAGCAAGGTAAGATTTTACCTCGCAGATTGACAGGTACTTCACTTAAGTTTCAGAGAAAAGTAGCTCAAAGCGTAAAACGTGCAAGACACTTAGCTTTACTACCTTATGTAACAGATAATATGAAATAGGAGGAACAACAATGGAAATCATTTTAAAACAAGATATAAGCCAATTAGGCTTTAAAGACGATATTATCGAGGTAAAAAATGGATACGCAAGAAACTACCTTATTCCTCAGGGATATGCTGTTTTAGCGACTCCATCTGCGAAAAAAGTTCACGCTGAAAATTTAAAACAAAGAGCTCACAAAGAAGCTAAAATTAAAGCTGATGCTGAAGCTTTAGCTGAAAAAATAGCAGCAGTTACTTTAAAAGTAGGTGCTAAAGTAAGCTCTAAAGGTAAGATTTTCGGTTCAGTAAACACTATTCAGCTTTCTGAAGCTTTAGCAAAAGAAGGTTTAGAAGTGGACAGAAAGAAGATTTTATTAAAAGCCAATACTATAACAGAAGTTGGTACTTACACTGCTGTTGCTAAATTGCACAGAGAAGTATCTGTTGATATTAATTTTGAAGTTATTGGAGAATAATTTTTGAAATTTTGTTTCATATCATATATGTAAGAAGGTAACTATTTTATAGTTGCCTTTTTATTTTTTCAGAAATAAGATTATTATCAATACCTTTGCATAAAGATAAATAAAACGAAATATGAAATCATCATCTAAAAAAACAGGAAGTATTTTATTTTTAATTTTAGCTTTACTTATTTTAACTTCTTCTTGGGTATTAGTCTGGTATTATGGTTCTTATTCAGAAGGTAACAAAATAGGATATTGGTTGGCTATTGTATTAATGTTAATCGGTATCGCTTTAGGAAGATATTATATTAAAAAGAAGTAAGGCAATTAGTTTTGGTTGAAAATCTATAAAACAAAAAAATGGTTCAAGAATATGATGTAATTGTAGTTGGGGCGGGGCATGCCGGTAGCGAAGCGGCTGTAGCAGCGGCTCGTATGGGCGTATCTACTTTGTTGATAACAATGGATATGAACAAGATAGCACAAATGTCTTGTAATCCTGCTATAGGCGGTATTGCAAAAGGTCAAATTGTGCGAGAAATAGATGCTTTGGGCGGTTATACAGGGTTGGTAACCGACCGTTCTACCATACAATTCAGAATGCTAAATGTATCTAAAGGACCTGCTATGTGGAGTCCAAGGGCGCAGTGCGACAGAATGGTTTTTTCTGCCGAGTGGAGGCGTATGATAGAGCAGACCAAAGGTGTAGATATGTGGCAGGATATGGTTACTCAATTACATTTTGAGGGAGAGCGTATTGTAGGCTTAACCACTCAATTGGGGGTTGAATTCAAAACCAAAACGTTAATATTGACCAATGGAACATTCTTGAACGGCTTGATGCATATAGGTCAATCGAAAACTAAAGGAGGGCGTAGTGCAGAACCGGCTTCTTATGGTATTACAGAGCAATTAATAGAAAAAGGCTTTGCTACCGATAGAATGAAAACCGGAACGCCGGCGCGTTTAGACGGGCGAACTATTGATTTTTCGGTCTTGACCGAGCAAAAAGGCGATGAAAATGCTAAAAAGTTTTCTTTTTCTCCTAAAAGTAAAGCTGTTGAAAATCAACGCTCTTGTTATTTAGCTTATACCGACCCCGAAGTACATAATATCTTGCGAACAGGCTTTGACGATTCACCTCTTTTTAACGGAACCATACAAGGCGTAGGACCTCGTTATTGCCCAAGTATAGAGGATAAATTATTGACTTTTGCTTCTAAAGAACAGCATCAATTATTCTTAGAACCAGAGGGGATAGACACCGAAGAGTATTATATTAACGGCTTTTCTTCTTCTTTAGATTGGAAAGTGCAATACAGTGCTTTACGAAAAATAAAAGGCTTGGAAAAGGTTAAAATATTTCGTCCGGGCTATGCTATAGAATACGATTATTTTGACCCTACACAGCTAAAACATACTTTGGAAACCAAAAAGGTGTCAGGTTTGTATTTTGCAGGGCAAATTAACGGAACAACTGGCTACGAAGAGGCTGCTGCACAAGGCTTAATGGCGGGAATTAACGCGGCTCTTAAGATACAAGAAAAAGCCCCTTTTGTATTGCATCGTGACCAAGCTTATATTGGCGTTTTGATAGACGATTTGGTAACTAAAGGCGTGGACGAGCCTTACAGAATGTTTACTTCGCGTGCTGAATACCGTATTTTATTGCGTCAAGATAATGCCGATGCTCGCTTATCAGAACAAGGGTATCAATTCGGTTTGTTATCAGAAGAACGTTATCAGCATTATGTAAAAAAATGTGAGGAAATAGAACGTTTAAAAGAATTTATATTTAAGTTTTCAGTACAGCCGACTTATGTTAATGCTTATTTAGAAGAATTAGGTACAAGTCCTTTAAAACAAAGAGTTAAGTTAAAGGATTTATTGTTGCGACCTGAAATTCATATTCAAGATATTCAAAAGGTAATTACACCTTTGGCCAAGTTTTTAAGCACCATAGAAACGGCTCAGGAGGAAGTGATAGAATCGACTGAAATAGAGATAAAATACTCGGGATATATAGAGCGAGAACGTTTGGCTGCAGATAAGGTTCAACGTTTAGATGAAATTAAAATTCCGGCTTATATTAAGTATTCTGAAATCAAATCTTTATCGACAGAAGCACGTCAGAAATTAGAGAAAATTCAGCCGGAAACCATAGGGCAAGCTTCTCGTATTACAGGCGTTTCTCCTGCTGATATCAATGTGCTTTTGGTTTTAATGAAGCGATAAACAACAAAAAAGATAAGAAATAGTTCTCTTTGGCACGATAATGGTGGCTATTATTTTTCTTAGGAAAAAATATTAAACACAATGATAAGGAAAATTATTTTAGGAATTACTGTATTGGCAAGCTTCGTTGTTTTGTTAGCGTTTACAACGGTTTCTTCTCAAATCAATCAAGCTTTGGAAAAAGGGGATTATGCTCAATTAAGTAAATTGATGAATAATACGATAGAATTGGCTTTGTTTGATAGCGAAAATGTTTATTCAAAAGTACAAGCTGAGCAGGTTCTTAAACAATTTTTTCAAGAGAATCAACCTCAAAAATTCAAACTGCTTCATAATGGTCAGAAAGAAAACACGCAGTATTTTATAGGCTCTTTAAGTACTCAAACCAAAACTTTTAGAGTGTATTATTTATTAAAGCGAAAACAACAAAAAGCTTTAATGTATCAGTTGCGAATAGAAATTGACGAATAAGTTATAAGGCTTAAAAACAAGAGTTTACATAGGACTAATTATTATTATCCTTTTTAAAGTTTTAAATATTGAAACGAATTGATTTAAAATCTATAAGCCATTCAAAACGAATACTTTCCATTTTGGAATACGCTAAAAATCGTTCCATTTGGGGATTCTCGGGTGTTCCTATTTTCTATGTATTGGAATTTTTTATTAAAAGCGTTATCAAAGGCGCTATTGCAGTGCGTGCCTCTTCTGTTGCGTTTAACTTCTTTTTGGGCTTATTTCCTGCTATTATTTTCTTGTTCTCGCTGATTCCTTACATTCCTATTGATAATTTTCAATCACAGTTAATGGGCGTTTTAAAAGACGTAACGCCTGAATTTGCCTATCAAGCTATTTACGATACGGTTCTTGATATTGCCATTAATAAACGAGCCAGTTTATTGTCGTTGGGTTTTATTTCAGCCTTATATTTTTCTACCAAAGGCATTAATTCTCTGATTGTTGCCTTTAACGCTACGACTTTAGAAATGCAATCGCGTAAGTGGTTAAGTCAGCAAATGGCTTCTGTATTTTTACTTATATTGTTGGTGCTATTATTGTCTTCAGCCATTTTCTTAATTACGATTACAGGACCAGTGCTCGATTTTTTGGTTTCTAAGCAACTGATGTTTAAAGGGGGCGTGTATTATTTGATTATCGTGTCTAAGTGGATAGTGGTTTTTTTACTGTTTTTGATTAGTATTTCCACTCTATACTATTTTGCTCCGGCATCTAAAAAAGATTGGCGATTTTTCTCCGTAGGTTCTGTGTTTTCGACCTTGTTGGCAATTGCCATTTCTGTAGGTTTTGCCTTTTATGTAAGCCATTTTGGTCAGTACAACAAACTATATGGTTCTTTAGGCACCTTGATTGTTATCTTGATGTGGCTATATTTAATGTCTTTTGTGATTATTCTCGGTTTCGAGCTTAATATTAGTGTGAAAAATGCTAAAAATTCGCCTAAGAAAGAGCTTGATTCAGGCACTTTATAATCGCTTCCGCTTTTAATAAACATTCTTCATATTCTTTTTCGGCATTGGCTTTAATAGTAATGGCACTGCCTACACAAAAGGACAAATATTTGTTAGTAGCATTATAAAGTAAACTTCTGATAATCACGTTGAAATCGAAATCTCCCTCAGGGTCTATATAGCCTATGGCACCGGAGTAAAGCCCTCGTTTCATCGCCTCAAATTGCTCGGCTAATTGCATCGCTCGTATTTTGGGCGCACCGGTCATAGAACCCATTGGGAAAGAGGTTTCTATGATATCTTTTAGTGTAATGCCCTCTTGCAATTCAGAGCTGACTGTGGAAATCATTTGATATAAATGTTTAAAAGGATAAATTCCCATTAATTCATCTACCTGAACACTTCCTTTTTTAGCGGTTCGAGATAAGTCGTTTCTGACTAAATCAACTATCATTACATTTTCAGATTGCTCCTTAATGTCTTCGCGTAAACGCTTTTTTAAGCTTTCATTCTCCGCTTCATTATCGCTCATTTTTATAGTGCCCTTAATGGGTTGAGAAATGATTCTATTGTTTCGCTTACACAAATAACGTTCAGGACTTGCCGACATCACATATTTATCGTTTTGCTTTAAGAAAGCCGCAAAAGGAGTAGGCGAAATGTCGCAGAGCCTTTTGTAAATAGCCCAACAATCTAAGCCCTCAATGTGTTTTATAAAGAATTCTTGACAATAGTTGAGTTCATAAATATCGCCCTGTTGTATATGAGATTGTACTTTTTCTATGTCCTTGATGTACCTCTGCTTACTGATTTTACTCTGAACAGAGGAAAATGGATTATTATTACTTTCAGAAGAATTTGAATATTCGTTTATTTCCTTAATTAAATCTTCATTTATAGGCGTAGAGCTCTCCATAAATAAGCCTTGTTCTTGTTTGTAGATTAACAAGTCAGCTTGAAAGAAAAATAAGTTGTCGAAACCCAATAAGTCCTCTTTTTCTACTACATTAATGGGATGAATTTCATCTTTAATATCGTAAGAGAAATAGCCAAAATACCAAGCTTTTTTTTGCTTCAATTTTAATTCTAAATTAGATAAATCGACTATATTATCTTGATGAAAAGATACAGCCGTAATATGCTCGTATTTATGATAGCTATGCTCAGAAAGTCCGATTTGATAATACTGATGACTATTTAACTGAATGCAATAAGGCTGATGCTGTGCCCAATTAATAAAATTATCTTGCCATTCTCTTTGATTGATTCGGTATTTATAGTAACCGCTATTAGGTTCTAAACCTATTAATTCAAACATATTAAAGCTGTTTTAATATAAATTGCATTTCTTATTTGTCTTATAATAAGGAGATTACGCTTTAGCGATAGTGGAGTGAAACGCAAAAAATTTAATTTTAGCACCACTTTTATCCAAACCTTATTTTCGCTTGCTAAGTTAATCATAAAAAAGCAATCTAAAATAAGGTTTGGCGGTTAAAATGCTTAGACTTTAATTTAAGTACTTGACCCGATATTGCTTATACACATTATTAGGCTTAGTTATTGTTATTAACATTTAAACTTTCTCTAACTTTTATTTTTACATTTTCAGAAAACAATTCATCTTCATTCGAAATTGTAGGATTTAGACCGTGCACAATTCCATTTCTTAATGAAATAAGTTTTAATAAATCACTTTCTAAGTTAGTATCAAATTTATTCTCCTTAGTAAGTATTGCAACTAATTTTCTATTAGGAATTCTTTTCATTTTAATAGACTCGTAATCTGTTAGATTTTCATAAAGCAGACTACTTCCATATTTCTGTAAGACATATTCGATTTCATTGTAATTTTTCAAAAAATCTTCTAAACTACCTCTTTCACCATCCTCATTTGTTGTATATTTTCTTCGTAACTCTTCACTTGCAAATTCAAAACTATTTGGACTAAGTATTTTGAGTACAAACGATACTATAAAAAGCAAAGAACCAATGACAATTATTCCCGTTAAGTTAATAATAATATCTATAATTAATTTATTCGTAGAAGACTCAAGAGCTATATTAAAAAAACATAACATAATCGAAGTTACTGTGAAACTACTTATTATTAAAATTAACCGAAAGTAATCTTCTTTAAGTATTGTTATTATCTCTTGGTATGATTCATCTCTTTCGTATTTTCTATCTAATTCATTGCGTAAAAAGATATAACCTGTAATAATCAATCCGAAAATCGCTGCAATAACTTGTGATGCAGCTGAGAATAGATACAAAATTTGATTTTCATTCAATATAAATATTGGATTAATCAAATAAATAGTAAATGTTATTATTGTAAGAATTAATAATAATATAAAATTTGACTTCTCAATTCTTGTTTCTTTCATTCTTTTATTTATTAAGCCCAACGGTCGAGTGTATGAGCAGTAGCGGAATTAAAAAACGAAAAAAATAATTTCAGCACTACACTTAGCCAAACCTTATTCTGGTTGCTAAATTAATCATAAAAAAGCAATCTAAAATAAGGTTGGGCGATTAAAATGCTTAGACTTCAAAATACGCCAATAACCCGCTATTGCTACAATGTTACCTGCTGGCTTTTATTCCAAATTTATTATTTTTCGTATCAACAATGATACTTTTATTAAAAAACAAAGAGTTTCCTATTATCCCTTTGACTCCTAAAATATAAAAACCAAGTTTATAATTTTCTTCAATGTTAGACTTATATAATTTCACATTACTTATTGTATCTTGCCCTATAATGAGATTATCAGAAATTTCTTTAGAGTATAAAATGGTCTCTTTACCCCAAGAGCTCAAATTTCTTATTGTATCTTTAATTTCCCCATCAAATTTATCCCATTTCTTTTCTAAAACAACAACACCACAAGCCCCTGACCCTGAATCATATATTACTTTCATCTTTTTCTTACCTATTTTTATTTTCAACGTCATTAAAGATTTATCACATGATACACCCTTCAAGAAATAAAAATCATGAAAATGATTGTAATCAACCGTTTCTGTTAATCGATATTTTTTATTTTGAAAATCTAAAATTATTGCTCTAGGATATATAAAATCATACCCCAAAGTACCTAATATAAGTCGCTCTCGTTTCGTTTTATCTTGAGAACCTTTAGCAAGTTCTTCTGTACTCTTACTACTTGGAATAATTATCAAACTGTCCGCTACAATATAGTCCTGTTGATTTAGTTTCAAAGTTGGCTTTAAATAGTAAGACACCCCTTTCACCTTTCTTACTTTATCAGTATTTAAATTTAAAACTGATAATGCGTTCTCATACAACACTGTTTGAGAAGTACCAACATCTAATTGAAAAAAAACTGTATCTGGATAATTTTCAAAAAACACAGGTATTAACAATGCATAATTGTTATCTGTAAAAACTATGTCATTATAAATTATATTATCTGAAAAAGACGCTTCATTGAATGTATTATAAGTGTCCGATTTTCTTACAAAATTAGATATACACGAAGACAAAAACGCACTTATGAATATTAAACATATTATAATTCTGTATTTCATCGCAAATAATAGCTAGCAAGAGGTTATATACTATTCTTTTATTTTGAAACTCCTCAAAAATACAAAATAAAAGCAAAGGTGCGGATAAAATGGAACAACTTTTTGAGGTCCAATTCTGCCCGCATTATTTATACACTTGTGTTATGTGCTTGCTTTTTTAATTTATTTTCCATTCCGTAAATCAAATCTCGAAAAGTCTTATATCCATTAAAATTCAATTTTTCCGGTTGTTTTTTGTCTCCAATTTGAAATATAGTAATTCCAAGCATTAGAGGTAAAGTCAGCCACCAATTAAAACTCCAAATCCACCATACTCCAATCATCACAAAAGAACCAATAAACATAATATCTCTTCCAACCCGAGATAATTTATTCAATTTATATTCAAACTCAGACAGTGTCCCTGGCGCAATTCTATTGACTTCTTCAAATAAAATTCCACCATACTTTAAAAAAAATGGATTAATCTCAGAACTTGGTTTTAACTCTGTTGTATCCGCTCCTTTTTCCGCCAGACTTCGTTTTAAAGTCCTAAAAATTGATACAGTCTGACACTTTTGACCTAATAATTTTATTGGTTCTATATTTTCTCTTTTAGCGTATTTAGAAATGTATTCACAAAAGTCCAATACTGTTCTTTTATCTTCATTTACTAAAATACTTTCTAATTCCATACATGGTCTTTCTATTTTAAATTCCGTGTGGTAGTATTTAGCTAATTTTTTTGGGTCATCCAAGTCACAAGCATCTCGCCATTCAAAGATTGAACTTTCAAAATTGAAATCCATTCCTTTTACAACAACTGGGTCAAATTCAATTTGGAATTGATATTGACAAATCAACATTTCTAATATATCTTCCTTGCTATATTTCATACTTTCTTAGGTTGTTCTGATAGCTTGCTCCATCGGTCGAGTGTATGAATAGTGCGGGATTTGAAAGCAATAGTTTTCAAATTCGCACGGTTCGTAGCACTTGCCGTCTTTCTATTTTGGAACTTCAACAAAACTACAAAATAAAAGCAAAAGTGCGGGCAAATTGAACGATTTCTTCAAGTTGTTATTCTGCCCGCATTATTTATACACTTGTGTTGACGTGTCGTTAATTATTCTTGTTTATTAAGTTTACAATCACTTTTATTATTGTTTCTTTTTCTTCCGGCTTACTTATAGCAATCATTAATGTTAAAGCAACCAAA
>PDWI01001039.1_pt1 | contig 54671 bp, 51 predicted proteins | sample 1430891 | NCBI WGS metagenome assembly PDWI01 (sample SAMN01162508, study PRJNA174530) | Oral metagenome, whole genome shotgun sequencing project. | biome: Marine environment; feature: Marine mammal; material: Swab sample of the gingival sulcus; isolation source: swab sample of gingival sulcus... | reverse complement strand
ACGAGTAAAGTTAGATAATGGTTGCGTAACTTTTACAGACAATAATACATTAGTATTGGGCATTTATTCTATCCCCCTCAAACCCTGCAAATATGTAAACGTTGTATCAGATTTTGAGGTTTCCTGCCTTTTTCAACAAACAGGCTAACAACAGCAACCATAGCAACAACAGAAACAATAGGAACTATAGGAACAACAGAAACTATAGGAACAACAGAAACAATAAAAACAACAGCAACTAATCCTTTAGGTACAATTTTTGTTACCATTCATACTTATTCTTTTAAAAGAGAGACAACTTTATTTTCAAACTAAAAAAACCAAAAAATGAGTTCAAGAACCGTTAATTACCTGCTTGCTGCAACAGCATTTTTATTATTCGCACAGTGCCAGCCAAAACAACAAGGGTCGCACGCCCGGGTTATTAAAGTAAATGGCAACAAAATTACCAACTGCAACATTAGCGAAGTAACCGACACCATTGACCTGCCGCTTAGCGACATCATAAAAACCTGCGAAGTAATACCGTTAGAAACAACACCCGCTTCCCTTTTTGAGAGTATTTACCACGTAGGCATTTCCGAAAATTATATTGCCATCCACAGCCGCGGGCGGTATCCCATTAAGCTCTTCAGCCGCGACGGCAAATTCATCCGCGATATTGGAAAAATTGGCCGCGGGCCCGGTGAATTCAGCTCACTGTATGGCATCCAGCTCGATGAAGCTGCCAATAAGCTCTATTTAACCCCTTTTGCCCGGGCAAAAGAATTAATCGTTTACAGCCTCGATAACGAAAACCTGTCGCCAATACCTCTGGCATACCAACAAACAAAATGCTGGGCATTTGTGGAAAACGACGTGGTTACCATACTGTCAATGCCTTTTGAAAAAAGCAGCATTCCGGTAGCCTACCAGCAGGATATAAACGGAAACGTAAAGCAGGAAGTGGCCCCACACAAACACCAGATTTTACGTCCCGATTTCAGCAGCGAAGTATCGTCCACAAGAAACTCAGAGGAATACGATATTTTTATTCTGAGTTACGGCTCTAAAACGCCCGATACACTCTATTACTACAATACCAAGGAAAATCGCCTGGATCCGAAATTTACCGTTAGCTTTAACGGAGAAAAGCACAGCGCCTGGCTCTACGATTGGCGTAACTATTACTGGGCATGGGTTTTTGGCAACAAATACAAAGGGAAAAAAGTACTGGTAAACAAGAAAACACTGAAATCAGATTTTTTTCGCATCAGAAACGATTATTACGGCGGCTACGAGATAAACAAGTTCTATACAAGCAACAACGGCATGTTTATCTCATCGGTTAACGCCATACAATTAATCGAAATGCTAAACGAGGCGTTAAAAAAGGGAGTACCAGACAAAAAAGAAAAAAAGAGGATTACCGAGTTGCTCAGCCAAATAAAGGAAGACGATAACGAAATCCTGTTTATTGGGGAAATGAAATAAATGTTGTTCTTTTTCTTGTAGCTAAACTCCTGTATCAAACATCAGAGTAAAAAAAAACAATAGAAACAATAGAAACAACAGAGACAATAGAAACAATAGAGACAACAGAAACGATAGAGACAACAGAAACGATAGAGACAACAAAACGATAGAGACAACAGAAACGATAGAGACAACAGAAACGATAGAGACAACAGAAACGATAGAGACAACAGAAACGATAGAGACAACAGAAACGATAGCAACAATAGCAACAATTCAGAACAAAATCGCTATCTTCAACCTGCCATAAACGATTAAACATGGGCCCAAAACAAACGAACAAACCGGCTTTTTCCTCTTTCTCGGTAATCGTGGTGTTTCTGGCTCTGATAATTATTGGCACTGCATTTATCCCCGGGCTCAACGTGCGGTTTAAGCCCAGCCGTGGCCTGCCATCGTTAAATATCAGTTTTTCGTGGCCCAATGCTTCGCCCAAGGTAATAGAAGAGGAGACATCAAAAATTGAGGGCATACTGGGCAAGGTCAGCCAGGTAAAGTCCATCTCTTCCACCTCGTCGGTAGGTAGCGGGTGGATCAACCTCGAATTTGACAAAACTGCCGATCTGGACAAAAAACGCTACGAGGTATCTGCACTTTTGCGTCAATTGCGCAGCAATATGCCGGAGGAGATGACCTATCCGGAGATCACCTCTTATAACCCCGACAACCGGAAATCGGTTACTTTTATGGTGCTTACCCTGAATGCCAGCGCATCAACCTATTATATCGAAAAAGTGGCCAACCGGCAGGTAATCCCTTCGCTACTCAGGCTTTCCGGCATCGACGATATTTCACTGTATGGCGCCACGCCCAACCAGTGGGAGATCACTTTCGACCCGATGCTGTTGAAAAACTACAACATATCGCCCTACGACATTAGCAAGGTAGTCAACCAACTGGGCAACCGGTCGTTTTTGGGCAACCAGCAGGATGCTTCCGGTGCATCTATTCCGGTGTTGGCATCTGCACAGTTTGTCAGCCCCGACAAATGGGGCACGCTGCCCATTGCCAACAGTGGCGGACGCATCATAAAACTTTCCGACGTAGCCAGCGTACGACTGAAAGAGAAACCACCCACCTCCTACTACCGCATCAACGGTAAAAACACCATCAACCTGGTGATATATTCCGCCCCCGGCCAAAACCAGATAAAGTTAGCCAAACAAGTGCGGGAGCAGTTAAACACCATCCGACAAGAGTTGCCCCCGGGCTATTCGGTACAGATAGCCTCCGACAGCACCGAATATATCCGCAACGAACTGAATAAAATCGGGCTGCGCACCCTTTTTTCGCTTATCATCCTGCTGCTGTTTGTACTGGCCGTGAGCCGCTCGTTTCGCATACTGGCCATTCTCTCCATAGCGCTTGTAGCTAACCTGCTCATTGCCTGCGTATTTTACTATCTTTTTAACGTTGAAATCCACATTTACTCGTTGGCCGGCATTACCGTTTCATTCGGCATTATTATCGACAACAGCATTATTATGGTAAGCCACCTGCAAAAACAGCGTGGACTGCGGGTGTTTATCTCGCTGCTGGCAGCCACACTTACCACCCTCGGGGCCCTTTCGGTAGTCTTTTTCCTGAAAGAAAACCAGAAAATACTGCTTATCGATTTCACCTATGTAATGCTAATCAACCTTTCGGTATCGCTGGTAATATCACTGTTTTTAGTGCCTGCACTGATGGATAAAATATATAAACGCAGGACTGGCGCTACAGCTCCTTTCCGAAGGAGAAAGAGGGTAGTAAAGATTACCAACTTTTACGACCGCTTTATCGGGTTTGAAAAGCGGTTCCGATGGGTATTTTTTATCCTCATCATCCTGGCTTTTGGCCTGCCGGTAAACATGCTTCCTGATAAGATTGAAAAAGAAGAAAAAGTAGCGCAGTTTTATAATAAAACCTTAGGCTCCGACAAATTTACAAGCAACATAAAACCTATTCTCGAAAAAACCATGGGTGGCACATTGCGGTTGTTTACCGAACATGTTTTTGAAAGTAGTTTTTATTCCGATCCCGGAAAAACAAAGCTATACATACGCGGCAGGATGCCCGAAGGGTGCACCATTCAGCAACTAAACGAAGCCATTCGGAAAATGGAGCAATACATTAGCCAGTTTGCTGAGGTGGAACAGTTTGAGACGGAAATACACAGCTACCGGAGTTCGTCTATTGTAGTGCATTTTACTGAAGAAGCTGAAAAATCGTCGTTCCCGTTTTTACTGAAGAGCCAGGTGGAATCGAAAGCTATTTCGCTGGGAGGCATGGACTGGAGCGTATATGGTGTAGGCAAAGGTTTTTCCAATGCCCTGAACATGGACTACAAAAACCAACATATTTTACTTACCGGCTATAACTACGACCAGCTATACCACTACGCAGAGCAACTGGAACAGAAACTGCTTACCAATCCGAGGGTTGACAATACGGAGATCAACAGTTCAGGATCGTGGAACTCGCCTACGCGTTACGAATTTATCTTACAGGCTGATAAAAAACTGCTTTCCATTCAGTGCCTCAACTATTCCGACTATACACATTCGTTGTTTACGCAGTTGTACGCACGCAGGCTAAAGTCGTTTTATAACAATAATGAACTGCAACCGGTGATGCTGGTGTCTGATAAAAGCAATTCGTACAACAAATGGAGTTTCTATAACCTTCCGGTAAACACCAGCCAGGGCGATAAAAAACTTTCGCAGGCGGGCACAATCACCAAAAAACTTTCGGGCAAAAGCATTGTTAAAAAAAACCAGGTGTACCAGATGTACCTCAACTATAATTTTGTGGGCCCATGGCCACTGGCAAAACTGGTACAGGAAAGGGAAGTGAAAGCCATCAACGAAATACTGCCACTGGGCTATAAGGCAGAAAAGCCCGAAAGGATATGGTACTGGAATAAAAAAGACAAAAAACAATACGGACTGCTACTGCTGATAATCATTATCATCTGGTTTATCACCGCCATTTTATTCGAGTCGCTGCTAAAGCCACTGGCCGTTATCAGCCTGATACCCATATCGTTTATCGGTGTATTCCTCACTTTCTACCTGTTTGATTTCAATTTCGACCAGGGCGGCTTTGCCTCGTTTATCCTGTTAAGCGGGTTGGTTGTAAACGCCGCAATTTATATTATTAACGACTTTAACAACCTGATAAGCCGAAAGGGAAAAGCCTACACCGTAAAAACCTATCTAAAAGCTTTTAACCAAAAGATTATTGCTATTACACTAACTATTCTTTCAACGGTACTTGGCCTTATCCCATTTATCTGGGGCGGACAAAAAGAAGTATTTTGGTTTGCTTTTGCGGTTGGTGCCATGGGAGGTTTAATTTTCTCGCTGGTAGCTATTGTGATTTATCTGCCGTTATTCTTAAAGTTACAGATTCATAAAAAAGAAAATTAAAGAATTCAATTTTATGAATAAATGGTAATGAAAACTTTCCTGGGTTCGTAAAGTACAAATTTATAGTTTTTCTGATAATATTAATGTCCGATTAAAATATGAGAAAATGGCAGTGAGCAATTTAAATTGTGGCAGGTAGTCACCTTCATCGTTATTTGTAATCATATCAAATATCTCTTATTCTTCACCAGTATATCTAATAGAATATCCATATTATACTCCTGCATAAATAATTGAGCCAATTCCTGCTGCGAATAAAATAAACATAAAGGCCAGCATCAGATGGGTTTCTTTTGATGAATTTTTAAACTCACGCCAAATAAAAACGCCCCACAATGCTGCCACCAAAGTAGCTCCTTGTCCTAAACCATAAGAAATAGCAGCACCTGCCTTCCCTGCAGCAATTAGATTAAGTGAATTACCTATGCCCCAGATAATTCCTCCCAGTATACCCACTAAATGTATGGACCATTCTCCTTTGAAATAAGCCTTATAATTAGTTGGCTCTCCGCTTAAAGGTTTCCTCATCAAGATAGTATTAAACAGGAAATTACTTACAAAAATACCCAGTGAGAAAATAACTACTGCAGTATAGGGAGTCATCATTCCCTGTGCCGGATGAACAAAATTGTCCAAATCCATAGAGGCAGCTACAAAACGATAAAATAATGACATCAACACACCGGCCAGTATAGCTATCACTATTCCCCTGGTAGTAACCTTTTGATTTCCGACAGAAGCCTTTTTATATGCCAGAGCATTAAGAATAATAGCCAAAGTTATCAGGCCAACTCCCAAAAATAAAAAGAACGGATCTCCTTTTTGGGAACCCATGTAATTAATTATCACACCCAGAACAAGTGCCAAACCTACACCTACTGGAAATGCAACAGACATTCCTGCAATAGAAATTGCTGCCGATAACAAAATATTCGAAGCATTAAAAACGACTCCACCTAAAAATGCACTACCGATATTACTTATATCTGCCTGTTTCAGATCGGTAATAAAACTACGCCCTGCATCTCCTGTACTCCCTAATGTAAATGCAAAAATCAGCGACAGAAAAACAACCCCAATTACATAATCCCAGTAAAAGAGCTCATAACGCCAGGTTTTTCCTGCCAGTTTTTGGGTATTTGCCCACGACCCCCAACAAAGCATTGTAATAAAGCAAAGAAATATTGCAAAAGGGTAACTATTTACTATGTACATGATGATATATTTTTGTTATTAATTATTTATTTCCAGTTGATTACACAATATTCATATTTGTCCCTCTTTACTTACTCGCTGTTTTTGTAAAAAAGCGTAAACTTCTTTTTCTGAAGGAACTGAAGGTTGAGCTCCCAAGCCTGTTACACAAATAGCAGAAGCAGCAGAAGCAAACCTAAGGGCTTGTTCCCATTGATGTCCTCTGCTTAACTCTGCAGCTAAAGCCCCACAAAATGTATCCCCTGCAGCAGTAGTATCAACAGCTTTTACATCAAAAGCCGGGACAACATATTGTTGATTCTCACCCTTCATTATACACCCTCTTTTACCAAGCGTTAACACCACAGACTTTGCACCAAGTTCTAATAAACGATCGGTAATACCCTCTTCTCCGATTTCATCAATTTTAGCTCCTGAAACTATTTCCGCTTCTGTTTCATTGACCACCAGAATATCAACTTGTTTAAGAACTTCCGTTTCTATTTTTAAAGCAGGAGCAACATTAAGAATTACTTTCTTTCCTTCATCCGAAGCCAATTTACAAATTGTTTTTACCGTTTCGTAAGGGATCTCCATTTGCAGCAATACTATATCCGCAGCAACTATCTCTCTCTTTCTTTCCAGCATATACTCAGAAGAAAGTTCTTTATTCGCTCCGGGAGTAATCACAATACAGTTTTCACCATAATCATCTACCCAAATCATTGCAGTTCCTGAGGAGACATTTTCAACAACAAGCGAAGCCTCAATGTCGAGCCCTTCCTTACGATAATACTTCAATGCGTTTTCACCATTACTATCCTTACCCAAACTTGTTATAAAACGAACATCACCTCCCAGTTTATGCGCAGCAAGTGCCTGATTTGCACCTTTACCTCCCATAGCCTGCAAAAAGTATTTTCCCTCAATCGTTTCTCCCGCAACGGGAAATCGTTCTAACCGTACAATTAAATCCGTATTTGAACTTCCTACAACAAGGATTTTATTCATAATATATTATTTGTAATGTTAATTCTTTTAGCTGTAACCTCAACAAAAAGAATTATTCTACTTCTATTTAAACTTAGAATCATTCTCTTTTATAATTTGTCCTTTCCATATATGATAAGTCCATTCTGCATGACTACTTCCTGAAGGTTGAACATCGGGACTGGCCTTACTAACTGTATAATAAAAAATGGGTTCTTCCCAGCCTTGTATCTGACCAAAATTATCTCTAAGCAATGCAGCATTATGGTTTCTTGGATAATTGGTATCATCGGGTGTAATCCGGTACATTGAAGTCCAGCTCCCACTCTGATCCATAAAATCTGAAAGGTTCATATAATCTATTTCCAATGAAGTATTTATATAGGAAGGATAGTCATTGGACATAGGTTGTACCGGGCGTATCATTACAATCTTATCAGCTTCCTTATTAATCGCAAAATCAGAATTACAGGTATAATCAGTTGCTATATTATCAATTGCCAACAGGCCGGAATGCAACATAACTTGCGGTGTACTAATGGTATAATTATTCATATCGCTAAAATCGGCTTCAGACCAAACGATCCTGGTGCCACTGATATCCCCCACCGTGTAAGTTAATAGTAATTTCCCTTTCCCATCGAGGGATAACACCGACGCCTGGCCGACTCCCCATGACTTTACTCCACCCGGGGTTATCTGGTCGCCCTCACCAGACCACGTTTTTCGCACAATCTGATTGGGATATTTAATCCATGTATCTGCATTCAGGTTATTGCTAAAAGCAACACCAATCTCATTATAGTATACGCCGTAGGCATTACCAAGGAAAAACAATGCGTATTTATAGCTCATACCATTCCAGGAAAACAGACCTTCAACTACACTGGGATCACAAGTATGTTGATCGTCCCATGCCCCTGAGATACCTGGTTGCAAAACACTTTTAGGGCTTGTTTTTGTTCCGTCTGAATTAATCTTTACATGGTAAATATTATCTACCATAATCATATTATTCGGATTGCCACAAAAAAACATGTGAACGCTTCCATCCTCCTGTTCCAACACACATGGGCAGTACGAATACCTATTTTCGCCCAAAAATCCGAAAACAAATTCCGGTTCTGACATTGTCACGAATGGGGTTTCAGGGTCAGTAGGATCAACAGGAGTCGGATTATCCGGTATATCTTCCGAACAGGAATATAATAGAAATGAAGCTATAATAACTGATAAATACTTAATCATATTCTTATTGTTTCACAAAGTAAGCGGGTTGTTTAGTTATTAATTGTATAAAATGTTGTTGAATATTTGCTGCCTGAATTGAATCAACTGTAAGGTAATATCTTCTTGCATTTGTATCGGCTGTAAAGACTGTAATTCCCTCATCAGTTACATCAATTTTCCCGGCAGGAGAAATATTAAAATATGAAGGCCCTTCTACCGAATATAATACTGATGTCAAATCCCAGGTTGGACGGTCGTAAAGCATTTGCTGATAGCTTTTGTATGCTTCCACCATAGGATGCACTGAAGCCCAGCTAAAATCTTCTACAATGCTTTTCCCGGGATAATCAATTGCAATTCCCACTTCAAAAGGAGAAGTTACCAAAGGAGAAGGCCATTCGGCAAACACTTTGTTTGCTGCAGGAATATCTTTTACAATATTATATTCAAAAAAATTGTCTCTGTCAAAACAACCTGCCATAGTACATAACAACTTTACTTTTTGAGCAACCAACTCTTTTCCTGTTAAAGGAGAAACATCATCAGGTGGCGTATCCAGTAATCGAGCTAAATTGGTAGAAAAACCAACTGATACAATTGTTACGGAATTATTTTCTTGTTGTGCTAATATTTTTCTGTAAAGAAGATGTGCCTCAGGAAGCTTTGAATAATCACTCAAAGAGCGCTTGAATAGAGAGGTTCCCTCTCTACTTTTCATAAGACAAACCTGTTTTGCATAGTTTACAGCATCATTCTCACAATCTGCTCCATCGTGAATAATCCCAATAGGAATCTGAGGATAACCATACCAAGTATTCATTATATCTATAAATTCCGGCGAGTACTTACTTTCTTTGTTGGTCATTATACTTAACAACTCGATTTTACCTGCATCCATATACTTGTAAAGCATATCCAATGCGAGAGCATCATCTACATCGTTTCCCATATCGGTCTCAAAAATCACTTTAATCTTTGAATTGCTATTTTCTAATGACTTGTCTGAAGGCGAACACCCCGTTATTACTATCAAGACAAAAATTGAGAAATACATTTTAATCATATATACTATTTTTAGGTTTCAATGCTAAATCAAAATTATTTATAACTATATTTAACTGGTTTACTGGCTCCTGTTTTTTGGACAGCCGATTGCACGACCATCGCCAAACAGACTAAACAAACTATAATAATACCAACAAGGTTTTTAAGCATAACTAATTAGAAATATTTGGATTAAAAGATTTAAATAATCCTGGTATTACTTCATTCAGTGCTGTTTCATTCTCTTCTACATTTTCACGATAATAAATAGCTATATTGCTTGGCTCATTAGTATATTCATATGTAAACCGTCCATCATTACGAATTTCCAGTAACCTACAAGGTCGAAGCCTACTTTCTAACAAATTATCAGAGCTTTGTAGTTCTCTTTCATGTATTAACTTGTAATGACCTTCAACATTTTTTACTAACTTACGATTTGTTAATTCCATCCAAATCGCCGATTCCCAAACATGAAACACTTCAAACTGAATCTTCTTATTTTCACTATAAGGCGCACCTAAATCCATAGCTCTTAAGAAATCATACTTCAGGCTTTTCCCAAATGCATAATCAAGGTAGCATTGTAATTGAGGATGCATTTCTTTCAAAAAAGACAAATCATCCAATTCCCAATAAGTATTATTCTGATCTTTTACAAAGCCCCCATCTTTCCCGGCACAGGGATATAAAGCAAGTGCTAAGTCGGAACGCAACACCCGAATAAATGCAAAAACATCCAAAGCAACGTTCCATTCTCCTCCAGGAATCATATTTGCACCAATATCAGATCCCATCTCATAATTAGAAGCTGCTGTCCCTGCACTAAAATGTATCTTTTTGATTTTCCTTTTCAACAGCTCCGGATTTCTGTTGTATGCAACTGCAAGAACCCTTGCCGAACCAGTAGAAACTACGACAATTGACTCATCTGCTTTTTCCAAAATATCCAGAAAAAGTTGAACCCCACTATAAAAATCAGGAGTATCAAGCATCTGATCCGTTTCATTACGCATACACTCTACCGGACCAATTGCAAAGGGAACCTGTCTGTTAAAAATATAATTGAGTTGTTCAACCGGAATAATCCCTGCTTCCCTGGGACCACGTGGATCTTTCCATAATGTTGGATGATCAGCAGTATCTTTCCGAAATGAATCTGTAATATCGAGAATCACAGCCTTTAAATCAACATCAGTTAATGCAAACCCATTTAATAAATCCAAATTATCACCCGGATCCTGATAAGGATGATAGAGATCTGTTATTACAATCACCGGTATTTTCTTTTGAACAAACTCTCCACGACCTACTGATCCAAGAAATAGCAGACAAATAGTAAAAAATATATACTTCTTTATTTTCTTGCCCATTATTGCGAATTATTAATGATGAAAATATTGTTTTAGATCAAAGCGAGCTGAATACAAATCGTAAGACCATAACCAATCTTCGCCAGTAACCGCTGTTGTAAAATACATTATCAGTTCATCCTCATTGAGCATATACCCCCTACTATCGGTAAGAATTCCAGGATTATGATTGATAGGAAATCCAGATTCTGTCGGTCCAACATAAGCTATCTCAGTCCATTCCTCCAAGGGTGAGGAGATATCCTTTTCTCTTGGAATATATCTTAACCTTGAATAATTACCCACCCAAGTTGGAATGATATTTTCATATTCCTCTATATTCCATTCTTCACTCACTACAAATACATAATGGTCAGAAAATGCAGGGTAGCTATTAGCACTCATTCCAGATATATATTTCTCCTCCCCCAGCTCAATATTATCAAGGTCATTCAATTTTACATCGCGATATACAAAAGGTTTTTCCGTATCTAAAGTTGAATGATAAAATAGCCTGATCGTACTTGAATCGATAACAATAGAAGTACTTTGCCCAACTCCCCACGTAGTGGTATCGGGATACTCCACCAGGGGATTTTTATCGAACTTAACCCAGGGGCCTTCTACACTTTTTGATAGCGCAAGTCCAATCTGATTATGATTGAACCACTGGTCAACCCCCAGATAAGTCATTATCCAGCTATATGTTTCACCCTTATACGTGCATTTAAATTCACGCACATCCGGATCACAAATATGAATATGATCCCAACCTTTTTCCGATGGAGCCATTATTTCTGTACCCGGTTGCCATACGTAACCATTCTTTGACGGAATTCCTTTAAAAAGATAGATATAATCAATAATTTTAAATGGATCACGGTTTTGACAAACAAAAGCATATCGAATTTTATATTGATCCTCAATTACACTAGGGGCATAATTATAATGACCGGCACCTCCACTCAACTCATACCTTATTTCAGGAACAACAGTTTGAGAAGAACTATTTTTCCCTTTGCCATTACACGAATAAAGCAGTACTATGATTAACAAACATTTTACATAACTAGTCATGGCTTTTTCTCCTTTAATTTAATCCTCATTAAAAGAATGATTCAAAAATCTCTGCACGGTACCGGTTGATGAAAATTACTCCTCCAGCTGTATATTCTTTACAGGTCTAATCATTGCTGCACGTACCTTCTGTCCATCTCCCCATCCCCAAACATCACGATAACCTCCTGCATCTCCTAACGACATTCCCCCGTGTGTCTGACTTAACGAAGTAGCACTTCTTACCGCACATAACCATCCACGATCAACAACTCCGCTTTCGTTACGCCATCCACTTTGTGGCAAAAACAAGCAAGCTAACTGCTTAAGATTATCTTTGTTAGCCCGCAAAGCAACATCCTCAGGAACGCCTATAATCATTCCATCAGTGCTAAAGCCGGTTTGATCTGCAGTGACCCATGTTGCTCCAATTTCCCACAATGCTACCATTTCTTCTGTAGTAGGAACACGCCATCCCTCTGGAGAAGGATCGTTTTCAGGCAACCAATTAATTTCCTCATTTACATATTCAGCCGGCCAATTTTCCGGAGCGGGATCGTCTTGTAATCCACTTGGATATCCTACTCTTCTATTGAACTGGTAATACATTCCAGGGTCGTCTGGAGATGATGCAAACGTACCGGGCTCACCTACATTTTTAGTCGACCATATCATTCCATTAATCAGCACCTCATCTTCACCGAGTACGATAGTTTCCTGTAAAACCCTTGACTTTAATTTTTTATCGCCTGCACTAAATTCAACTATTACTGAGCGTTGTTTCACAAAAGAGTTACTTGGAGTAACCGTAACAGTAATCGTTTTTGCTCCTGATCCCGATGTTTCACTTAAGGTACACCAATTATCGGCTGAACTGTTAGAATTCACTAACCGGGCAGTCCAGGATTCGTTTCCGGTTACCCGAAGCTCATACGTGCCACCATCGGTACTTGCTAAAACAGCTACCGGGAAAACGGCAAATTCGTCGGGATTACTTTCTATAATATAGTAAGGATTATCACCACATCCCCACAAAACAAGCAGTGAAATAACTGCTCCTACTAAATATTTTATCTTAGCCATAATTCAACTATTTTCAATTAGTATTGGTCGTTTTGATTTAAATTTGGATTATTATCCACTTCACTTTGAGGAATGGGCATACGAATCGATTTCCCTAATATAAAATTATTAAAATCGGCATCGCGACTTTTTAACTCATTAAGCGTTGTTTCGTTACTGATTCCCCATCTTTTCAGATCGATCCACCGCACACACTCCATTGCAAGTTCCAGACCCCGCTCAATTTTAAGATGGTTAGCAAAAGCATCTTTATTACTAACTATCTGGAGACCGTCATAATATGTACTATTCTCTAAAGCAGGCAAATTAACACGGTTACGAACACGATTGACGCACTCGATGGCTTTAGCTGGCGGTGTAGCATTCAATTCATTCAATACTTCTGCATAAAGCAATAATATATCTGCATAACGTAACGAGCGGAAATTATTATCGTTCCAATAGTATAATGGAAGCGCATCAGTACTGTATTTTTTTATAAAAACACGGCTTCCCCAATCACTATTCCATGGAGACCCATAAATAAGTTGCTCAGAGTATTCGGGAAAATCAGAGGCAGCACCATCGTACCAAAGCGTATAAAACAATCGTATATCATTTTTTCCCTCCACAGTTTGCTCACGTTTATAATAGTCTACAAGCCAACGTCTTGCCTCAATATTATTCCAACCAATTCCAAGAGGAGCCTGATTCATTTCAATTTGAGTCCCTAATTGGGCATTGGGGTCCAGGTAATTGTCTGTTTGATCAAATCCAACCCTATTCTTTAAAGAAAATTGTATTTCGTATAATGATTCGGCGTTGTTCTCTGTATAATTACTAAAATTATCTTTCCAATTAGGAACCAAGCTATAATAATTTTTCCCTTCTCCATCGACAAGCCACTCCAAACATTTTTTTGCATCTTCCCATTTATGATGTTGCGCATATGCCTTTGCAAGTAAACCATACGCTGCTCCTTTTGTGGGACGACCATATTCTTCAGCACCACGTGTTGCAGGCAATTTTATGATTGCATCTTCCAGGTCTAATTCAATTTGAGTAAGCACCTCATCCGCTGTACTTTGAACTGGTTGATCGGAGGCTGAAGAAGTTTCCAGAACAAGAGGAACATTATCCCAAAGGGCTGTCATATAAAAATAATAAAAAGCACGTAGAAACTTTGTTTGTCCAATTAAATCCTGCCTATGTGTTTCATCTTCAAACCCGACATTTTCAATGTTATCCAATACCTGGTTAGCTCTAAAGATAGCGACATAATGCTCCTTCCACATTTTTAGATTACATTCAGGAAAATCATAATTGGTGAAAATAAACTTGGCATACTCATTTAGCTCAGTCCACCCTGCATAACTTACGCCATCATCAGCCATCCCATTCATTTGTGTGTACATATTCCTTGTCCAGGTTCCCTGTCGATAAAACATATTATACACAGCAACAACCCCAGCTTCAATATCTGCTTCAGTTTTCCAAAAAACTCCCGTACTTAAGGTATTTTCATTTTGTATATCAAGTAACGAAGAATCACAAGATACAAAAAGTGTTACCATTACGTATGCTGTTATATATCTAACTACTTTTTTCATAATCTTCAATGTTTAAAATGTGAATGATAAAGCAAACAGAATAGAGCGAGGGTTAGGGAAAGAACAATGATCTACCCCCATCGTAAAGATTCCACTATCCGCAAATTCAGGATCTAAACCTGAATATCCGGTAAACGTAATCAGATTTTGCAAGGTAGTTGACAAGCGAATTCTATCGACTTCTATCCGATTGCATAATCTTTCGGGTAGCGTATAGCCCACGGTAATATCACTGATACGAAAAAATGAGCCATCTTCCAGCCAACGGTCCTGATCTCCCCTACTATTTCTGGTATCTCCAAAAACTATGCGCGGACGATCTGTTACCGGATGTTCCTGAGTCCATGGAATTAATCCGTTGAAATTGTTTTGATTATTCGCAAAATCAGCAGCAGTAGCATTTGCTCCATTCCATATTTCCTGCCCAAATCTCCCGTAACCATTAACACTTAAATCAAAACTTTTATAGGAAGCCCCAAGGCTCAGTCCCAACTCAAAATCAGGCCACGGACTACCTACTAATTGTCTGTCTTCCGAAGAAATAATACCATCATCATTATAATCGTCGTATATAATATCTCCCGGCAGAGCATTAGGTTGAATAACTCTTCCCTGAGAATTTACATAGCTCTGAATTTCACTTTCAGATTGGAATATACCATTCATTTTGTAGAGGTACCACATCCCAAGTGGCTGATTAATTTCAGACTTTGCAAGAAAAGTATAGTAAACCGATTGTTCATAGCCTAAATCGAGAATTTTATTCTTTAAATGTGACGCATTAATCGAAGCTGAATATGAAAAATCTCCTTTCTGTTCATTCCATCCTATTTCCACTTCAAATCCCTTATTCTCGAGGCTGCCAGCATTGACTGCCGGAGCCCCTCCTTCGTTACCCGAACTCATTAAGATGGGCAAATACACCAGCAAGTCTTCACTTTTTGAATAAAAATACTCTGCCGTAAACAGCAAACGATTATTTAATCCAATAAGATCAAAACCAATGTTTGCAATTGTCTTTTTCTCCCAAACAAGGTCGATATTACTAAGTCGCGACTGAATCATCCCGATTTTGATATATTCAGGACTACCAAAAACTGCACGAGGTGCTGTATTTATTGTTGATTGATAATCCCAATAACCAATACTACTATTGCCAAGAGTTCCGTAGTTACCTCGTAATTTAAGATCATCAACAAAAGGAATACTAAAAAATTCTTCGCCACTTATTCTCCACCCTAATGAAACTGACAAAAAGTTACCCCAACGGGTATCTTTCGGGAGACGAGATGTTCCATCACGACGGGCAGTTAGTTGTGCCAGATATTTTCCAGAATATGAATAATTCACTCGCCCGAGATATGATATCAAAGCTGATTCGCCATAACTTCCACCCGCGGTTGTATTTCCTGTAGCCGCATCAAGAGAAGTTATATATTTATCGCCGATCCTTAAAGGATCCAACTTTGTAATCCAACGATATTCTTCATGAAACTTGTTATATGTCATTCCAAACAATGCGTTAACATCATGTTGATTAAACTGATGCTTAAAATTATATGTTTGCTCGATCAGTACATCATGATGTTTCGCACTATTATAACTTAAACCAGCAGCATCATCTCCCTGCCCCATGACCCAGTTTCCTTTTTTACGCAACGAATTAGTTAATCCCATATAACTTTTAAACGCCACATTCAACTTTGCATAAAACATTTCAAAGAGTGATATTTCACCAAACACATTACCTATCAGATACTCTTCTTCATTATTTCGCTGCCATAAATCCTGCATTGCAACAGGATTCAGCCCATAAGAATTGGCCCTATCAACGTCTCCATATCCATAGCCTCCCGAGTGAGATTCATCATAAACAGGTATTGTAGGAGGCATGTTAATAAAATTACTCCATGGATTACCATTTAAAATTTTTCGATCTGATTTCGTATAATAAAAGTTTTCACCATAAGAGAAAATCCCCTTCTCCCCACTTGTGTTAATACGAAATCCATATTTATCATACCCGGTGGCATATAGTGCTCCTTCATCAATCATACGATTTAAAGAAGTATAGTACTTAACCGTTTTCGACCCTCCAGACAGAGATGTATTATAGTTTTGGAGAAAACCTGTACCTAGCATTTCTTTCTGCCAATTTGTATTGGCATCGAAATGATCCTGACGTTTCGTAACCCCACCAACTCCGGCAAAAATCGCCTCATCGTAAGCCCGATTATTATAAATTTTATATGTCTCGGCATCCATCAAATCGTATTGAGGCAACCAACTCAAAGTCATTTGTGAATCGAACTTAACTTTCAGCTCTCCTTCCTTTCCTTGTTTTGTAGTGATAATAACTACGCCATTCGCGGCACGCGACCCATAGATAGCCGCTGATGATGCATCTTTCAAAACCTGGATCGACTCAATATCCTCCACGTTAACTCCCAAATCGCCACCTCCATATGCACCATCAATAATAAATAAAGGATTATTATTAGTAAGGCTTCCCAAACCACGGATAATAATGGAAGCATTGGAGCCAGGCTGGCCACTTGTTGTAATCTTAACTCCCGAGGTTAAGCCCCTCATAGATTCTATAACATTACCACTTACACGCTCATTCAAAGCATCTTCCTTAACCGTAGAAACAGCACCAAGCAAATCTTTTTTCTTTACGGTACCGTATCCAATGGCAACCACCTCCTCCAAACTGATAGCTTCTTCTTCCAGTTTCACATCGATTAAAGTCCTGGACGCAATATTTATTTTCTGCGTTCTCATCCCAACAAACGAATATACCAGAACACCATCTTCGGGCACTTCGGACAAACTATAATAACCCTCAGAATCAGTTACTGTACCAATATTTGCAAATCCTTGTAAATAAACCGTTACACCCGGAAGAGGAACATCCGAAGGATCAACTACTTTTCCAGAAACTACATTCTTTTGCTGAGCATAAACTAAGTTAAGAAAAGTAAAGGCACCGCTTAACAATATAGTTAAGCACCAGGCGCGTAAATAACTCCGAAAAATGCTGCCATGAAACACAACAACGGCATCTTTCTTTGTTTGATATTCTCCCATAATTGATATATTTTATTAATTTAGTTAAAGGCAAACATATGAAATAAAAAATTCTTGCACAAACGTTTGTGCAAGAATTTTCAGATTTTTTTTGACATCCAAAACTTTATCCTAAAAAAGACCGGGAAAATCTGCAATACAGAAAGTTTAACAATTAAAATTACACTATTTAATAGTAATATCTCATATTTGAAATTATATGTTTATATTTGAATAAACGTTTGTCCAAACAAGACTAAATGCAAAAGGTAAATATTAACGACATTGCCGAAATGACCGGGCTTTCCATTACAACAGTATCGAGAGTTTTAAGTGGGAAAGCCGAACAGTACAGAATTGGAAAAAAATCTCAGCAAAAAGTTAAAGATGCTGCAAAAAAATTACACTATATTCCCAACCATTTTGCGGCGAACCTCAGAACCGGAAAAAGCGGAACCTTAGCGCTAATAATTCCATCCTTAAACAACCCGTTTTTTGCAGGCATTGCAAGCGAAATAAATACAGAGCTTAGAAAACTAAACTACATAACAATAATCAGTGACAGCGATGAGAATCTTGAAACTGAAAAAATGGAACTTCTGCAACTTACTGCGCGCAATATAGAAGGAGTAATTATTGTACCCTGTGGTGATCAATGGGAACATATTAAAGAAATCAAAGACCAGGGAATTCCTGTCGTATGTATAGACCGGTATTTTGAGGATATGGATATCCCATACGTTTCTACGAATAATTATGAAGGAGCATTTAAAGCAACTAAATATCTGATTGAAAACGGGCACTCCAAAATTACTTGTATTCAAGGAGTACAAAGCTCCACCCCAAACCGACTAAGAGTAAAAGGATTCATGGATGCGATGAAAGAATGTGCAGGTTACGACTACCATATCGCAGGAGATAATTTTACCTTTCAAAATGGATACCTGGAAACCAAATTACTACTCCAACAAAAAATACGCCCAACGGCTATATTTACCTTGAGCAATACAATTGCTATGGGTTGCATGAAAGCATTAAAAGAAGAAAATATTAATGTGCCGAATGATATTTCTCTTATCACATTTGATGATCATCCTTATTTGGATTATCTATCGACGCCTCTTTCGTGTATTGTACAACCAGTGAGTGATATCAGCAAAATTGCAGTTAAATTTTTACTTTCTAAAATCCAGAATAAAAACATTGCCACCAACCAGGTATTACTGAAACCGACTGTTAAATTAAGAGAATCAGTTAGAACTTTAAATAAGAAAAAACACTAGTTTTTCTATTTCATGCACTAAAGAATTAAAATAAGAATTTGATATATCGTTGTCTCTTGTAATAAATTAGTTTCGACTTAAACGATAGCAAATAACTATTTTCTTTTAGTTTAAGTATTCTCGTTACAATTTATATCATCTTTATGTGTTAAATCGTTCCAAAAGAAAAATGATAATATTTTGCTTTATAACAAGCCAACAATATTCAAAAATGCCAATTCTTACTTATCAGAATAAATAAAACGTTGTAACGCTATGGAACTTTTACTATTTTAGGCCGGCAAATCTTTATGAGTTATGAAATCTTTTTTTGCTTTAATTATAGTGCTTTTTATTGCCAAAACGGCATTTACACAACAACCGGAGCAACAGCAACCACTCAAGTTGGTAGTAGGTATTGTAGTAGAAAATATGCGACCTGACTATGTTCACCGTTACTGGGATAAGTTTGGCGAAAATGGATTCAAAAAGATTTACAATAACGGAGCAGTTTGTACCAATGTAAAATTATCTCAACATGTGCAGAGTTATGCCAGTGGAACAGCTACACTTTTTACTGGTACTTATTCTTCAACCCACGGCATTGCAAATAAAACATGGTACGACCGTATGAAGAAAAATGAAACAGACTGTACTTCTGATAACAATTTTAACACATTAGGTTCCAATACAAAAGCCGCCAGTGCATCGCCTGTAAAATTGCTTGCAAACACAATTACCGATATTCTGAGAGTTTACTCACGAGGGCAATCGAAGGTATATAGTGCCGCACTGAATCGCGAATCGGCCATATTTTCTGCAGGTCATGCCGCCAATTGTGCCTATTGGTTTGATGCAGAAAGCGGAAGAATGGTTACGAGCTCTTTTTATATTAATGCCCTTCCTGACTGGGTCGTAGATTTTAATGCTGAAAACTATGCAGAAATTTACAGCTACCGCACCTGGGCCCTCCAGCTTGCAGAAGCAGATTATACTGAAAGCCTGCGCGACGATTACATTTACGAAAAAGGCTACTTTAACGAGTTTAAGACCTTTCCGCATACCATTAGCAAATATATTAAACGCACCAACAACTACATGCCGTTTAAAACAACACCTTCTGCCAACCTTATGATAAAAGATTTTGTATTGAAAATGATTGATAATGAGAAGATTGGCGAAAATGGCAACACCGACTTCCTTACAGCTGTTTTTTCATCAATGGATTATGAGAATATTTCTTTTGGCCCTGCCTCGCTGGAAATGGAAGATACTTACCTGTGCCTCGATAAATACATTGGCGAGCTAATAGACTCCATTGAAAACAAAGTGGGTAAAAACAACGTAGTATTTTTTCTAACTGCAAATACATCAGCATCTTACCCCATTGAATACCTAAAAGAGGAATTTCATTTACCGGTTGATTATTTCAATGTGGAAAGTGCAATGGCTCTGCTTACTTCGTTTTTGAACATCACCTATGGTGAGGAAGAATGGATTGAATACAACAGTGAACTGGAAGTTTACCTGAATCACAAAGCTATAAAAAACAGAAACCTGAAGATCAATGAAATAAGAGACGCAGCTTCTAACTTCATCAATCAGTTCGAAGGGGTTTTGGTTGCAATGCCTGCCTACCAGCTTGAGCTGGGCAACTCAACAGAAGGAATGCTTAAACCACTTTTCAGGTCTTATACAAAAAACCGGTCAGGCGATTTTCTGTTTATGCTTAAAGAGGGCTGGCAGCCGGCATACAAATACAAAAAAATAAATTTCACCGATCATTCGCACATACCACTGGTATTCTTTGGAAGGGGTATAAAACCTCAAATAATTAAAGAGAATTATGATGCTATAGACATTGTTCCAACACTATCGGAGATAATGCAAATACCATCGCCCGATAAAAGCCAGGGAAAGATTATTGGAAATCTGTAGTAACAAAATATTTTTTGTTAAGATTTGAAGAAACGCCACGCCTGTCTATTGAATGTTGTTTCACCGAAACACGTGGTTCTTCTTTTTTCGCAACATCTTTCGGCTCGTTAAGAGGAGTTAGGTTAATTACTATCATTGTATCACAACTCAATGTAAAACTTTTCCTGTATACCTCGAATCCGCTTAGTGTTGCCGATAAGTTTATTTTACCGGGAACCAGCAACAACTGGTAAAACCCTCTTTTATCGGTTAAGGATCCAATAGTTGATAATGAATCGTAAATACTCACGTTTTCGAGCACCTCACCACTTTTAGCATTGACAAAGCCGGTAAGAGTTAAATACTGCGTTTTTCCTTCTTTAAAAGAAAAAAATAATAAAACAAAAGAGGTAACAAATAGGACTGTTTTCATCGGTTATTGTAAAAATTGTTTTCTGACTATATATAAGACCTGAAAAAATGAAAAATGGTTGCTTCCAGTTTCCCCTATTTTCGATTTCTTCCAACACTTTGTCAATTTACATTTGAAAGAGAAACAACTCTCTCAAATTTGATGCCGGAAAATCATATTTAGTCATCCCTGACAAATTATTACTTTTATTCAGACAGCAAGATGAAACACAAAACACAAACAGGATTTGAGAATAAGGTTTTAAGCCAGTTTATTCCCGGCATTAACCTTTTCAGCAAAGGCGAAGCATTTACTGAATAATGTTATTAAAAAGCTCTATAAGCAGAGATAGCAATGGTAAGCAGGCACTCAAGAGTGATTTTGATACTTTTTGCTACCGAGCCTCCTAAGACCGTCATGGTACTTTTGAGGCTGGTCTGTTCGGCCACGAAAAACATTGAAAAAAATGGGCATTACCCCTACAAAAGAACCTTATAATTCAGCAACTTAAAATTAAATTTGACAATAGAATTCCTTGGGGAGTGAATACCAATCCCGAGGGGCTGAGGCCCGATGATTCACTTATTAATACTCAAATCTTCGGCAGGTGTATCAGCTCCGGGGGGGTCCATTATTTTGTTGGATAATTTTTCTTTTAGCAGCGCAATTTCCTTTTCATTTTGAACCTCAATTAAACTTTTTCTCAGTTTTAAGGTTTCCAACTCTTGTTTTGTGTCCTTTACATGTTCAACAGCCCAAAAAATTAGCAATATCAATAATCCTATTAATTGAACCACAACAAACGGCATAATATATAACCTTGTAAAAACAAAATCAACATTTGTCGTTGTTGTAAAAAGTTCCCAGTTGAAAAATAGCAGCAGCGCATTGCTGATAATATAAAACAGAATAAGAATTAAACGTACCATAACCTATACATTATCAATTTTTTGAATTTCTTTAGCCAATATATTTATTTTTTTTGTATTAGCCTTGTATTCCTGAACACAGTTTTCAATTGCTTTTTTACTCAGGAACGCTTTGTACAACGAACCTGTTTCGAGATATTGCGCTAAACACAATTCTCCAAAAAGGAAAGTAAGTTCTTTTTGTCTTTTCTCTATTTTATGCTGTTCCTTTTCAAGTTGTTGCTTTTCAGTAAACGCATGTATTTTTTTATTCGTCTCTTTTGCAATATCTGCTCCCGACTCATATACTTCTGAGACAACTTCTTTTGTTTTTTTCCCTACCGATGCAGCGCCTTCTTTAATGTTGTCCACAACATCAAAAAGCAAACTTTTTACACTGCTTTTTTCTTTTTTATTTTTCATGATTATTTTCAATTTTTGTTTATTGTTTTTTTCCTCTTTCCCATGTAGTATAAATAAACCAACAGCAACACAATTACTATAACCACTGCCAAGGCAATTCCCTGCTTGTTTTTTTTCGACCTGTCAACTTTCATTTGTTCAGATTGCTGCTGTTTGTCCGAAATTTCATTCACCGTTTTGGTTAGCTGGTTTTGCTCACTCTTTTTAGATTCAATTTCAGATTCAATTCCTTCAAATTTTTTATTTAAACGGCCTTTTTCTAACAGGTACGGTTTAATTTGGTTGTCAATAGCCGCTATTTGTTCACTATTAATCCTTTTCTGGTTTTCTATATATTCTTTAAATATTTCCTGTGCCGAATATTTATCTCTAATTCCGCTGCTTAATTCCAATTGATGCTTATCAATCGACTTAATAAGTTCTTCCATATCAACGATTTCCCGGCTCATCAGTTTTTCATTAATTTCCTGAGCACTTATTTCTTCTTCGGTTTTTTTCAAAGAATAATTAACTTCAGTAAATTCATCGGGTTGAGCCCCTTTGTCCCACAGGGCTTTTTTTCGCTCTTCATAAACTGTTTTTTCAGTTACCAGCAAAGCAGTCTTTTGTTTTGACAGCTCTAGTTTCTTTTTCATTAAATCAATGTCAGCTAATGTTTTTTCTTTTTGACTCCTGAGCTCGTTTAACTTTTGAGTTATGTCATTTATGCTAATAGTCAGGCTACTGTCATTAATTGTTCTCGCTGTTTCTTCAAGTTTACTCATTAAATCCATTAATGAATCTTTCTTGTTTTGCAAGACACCAATCATATAAGCATTCTCAAAAATAGTGCTGTCAAGGGTTTTGTGTTTTCCAACAAGCTTATTTAAATCTGCTTTATTATTATCAATCGCCTGCTGAGTCTCATCCTGCTGACGTAACAAGTTTTCTTCCTTTTCATTGGTTTTTTGTTGGCAGGACAGAAAAGCTATTGACAAAAAAGAAATCTGTATTAAAATTCTAATTTTCATTGATATATGTTTTACAATTGTTATTTTGATATTTATTGAGACTCAAAAAACTAAAAATGGTCACTCATTTACGGAAAATTTTCCATTGTTTTTTCGGTAGCAAAAATTCTTAATGAATTTAAATGGAGATTATCGAACATAGCTTTTAAGTTTTTTAATATGCCCGAACTATGCAAAGCCTTTTAACATAGTTTTCTGGCTCAACAATCACCACAAACCCCGATTAATCATAAATTTATAAAATTCCTATTTAAAATTATTTAGTTAAAGTATCTCTATAGTTACTAAAATTCAAATTATAAGATGTATTTAACGTAACCTGACTGAATTTTCCAGACTTGCTTGTAAAGTTCAAAAATTTCGTGAATGTTTCCAAAAACAGCCCGAACTATTTTCCCAAAGTCACTAAAATTTTCACTAAACAGAGATCATATTGGGTTAAGGAAGTGAAATCATGCTGCGTATTTTCATTTTAATGGACTAAAAGTTCCATTTATATTGTCAAATAATTTATCAGCCCTTAAAACTTCATTTTCAATTAACGCGGAAATGCCAAATATTCTATAACACATACTAACAGTAAATTACAATACAAATCTTCAGCTTCGGGTTAATGTTAGCACCCCTACCACGTGATGTAATCGCGCAGTTATTTTACAACAATAACAGCTTCCAATATTCCTTTTTCTCCAGCATAATCGACTGCACTACCGCGAAAGAGTATATTGATAATAATAGGATAAAGGCTAAATTAAAGGGAATGAGCCCTATAGAACACAGAACTCATTCCATTATAAATTAATATTAATCCGTCCAACTTTGGGGGGCATATCAAAAACAGGGGCTCTTTATCTTAACCTATCTTGTTTTCATTATCTATCAATTCTTTTGCCCGTGCAAAAGGTGCGGGTAGTTTACGTATTCCCCGTCGTAGTCGTCCCCACAAACCATATAGAATTTGAATCAATTTAAAAAATCAGCTGTCCGAAAACCGATGTGCAGAAAAAATGTGTATTTTTACTTATCGTAGTAATGTTGTGTGACGATAAAACTACAAAAAAAAGTTAGGAGTATCTCATGATCTCCCTGCTCTTAATATTTTATAAGACAACAGTGAATAATAATAAAAACAGATGAAACAGTTACTAATTTTTTTGATTACATTTTTAGCATATGCCACTGGTGCACAGGATAGGTATTTGACGAATAGTTTTGACGAAATGAAAAAAGAAACGTTCACCTATGCAACGAAAAATGGCGAAAATCTCGATTTAGATATTTATCTCCCGACCAACGACACTGCATCGGCACGGGCAACGGTTATATATGTCCATGGTGGTGGATTCAGTGGTGGGCAGCGTAATGATAAGGGAATCGACAAATTTTGCAGACAACTGGCAGGCTATGGATATGTAGTGGCAACTATTTCGTATCGGCTTACACGAAAAGGCACACCAGAAGGATTAGGGTGCGATTGCCCTGCCAAAGATAAGCTGAAAGCCTTTAACGCAGCTGTAGAAGACTTACAGGATGCCACTTTTTTTCTGATTCAAAACCGTGAGCAGTTTGGTATTAATCCATATAAAATAATACTTGCCGGAAGTAGTGCCGGTGCCGAAACAATACTCAACGCAGGCTATCAACCACCCTATTGTTATGAGCTCAATTCCGGGCCTGTTGCCTATGCCGGGCTTATAAGTATGGCAGGCGCAATTCCCGACACCGCGGTAATTTATAATGAGTCAGCTGTTCCCACGCTCTTTTTTCATGGCACCGACGATGCCTTAGTACCCTACGCAACTGCCCCCCATCATTACTGCAAAACATCTAAGGCCGGTTATTTAGTACTAAATGGAGCATACACCATTGCAGAAAGACTGTACCAGCTTGGCGTTCCTTACTGGCTGCACACTACCTGTGGCGGTGGCCATGAAATGGCCGGAAAACCGATGACAGAATATTTTGACGTTATCACCGATTTCTGTTACCACTATGTGGTGCAGGGTGAAAAAGAGTTTAGACAAACTGTCGTTGAAGGAAAAGAACAAAGTCCTGATTATGAAACATTTAATTTCTGCAACCTAAAAACTGAACCACATGAATAGATATATCAAATTACCAGCCAGAAGAATTGCTATACTTATTACTCTGTTCATTCTGCCCACCTTTTTAATGTCACAACAAATTAATGTAATAAGTTTTAATATTAGATACAATACACCTAACGATGGCGAAAATGCCTGGCCAAACCGTATTTCTATGGTTACATCGTTGCTGAAATTTCACGAAGCTGATATATTTGGAATGCAGGAAGCACTGTCAGGCCAAATTGAGGATATTGAAAAAGATTTACCAGGCTATGAATGGTTTGGCAAAGGACGCAAAGATGGCAAAAAAGGTGGCGAATTCTGTCCCGTTTTTTTTAACAAATCGAAGTTTATTCTATTGGACAACGGAATATTCTGGCTTTCTGAAACACCAGACAAACCAAGTAGAGGATGGGATGCCGCATTAAATCGTGTTGTTACCTGGGGAAAATTTCAGTCGAAGATTACGGGTAAACAATTTTTATTCTTTAATACCCATTTTGACCATGTTGGCATTGAGGCTCGTAAAAATTCAGCAGACCTTATTTGGTCAAAAATCAATGAGATGACTGCTGGCAAAGATTTACCGGTGATACTTACCGGCGACTTTAACCTCAAACCGGAACAGAAACCGATAAAAAAATTGAAGCAACATCTTTACGACAGTCGCGATGTAACCGCCCAACCACCCTACGGGCCTTTGGGCACTTTCAATAATTTTGAAATTGATAACGAACTGAAAAAACGCATCGATTATATTTTTATAAGTGCCGGGGTAAAGGTTTTAAAATATGCTGTACTAACTGATTTTTGCGATCACCGCTTTCCATCAGACCATTTGCCGGTTTTTGCAACTCTCGTACTCAAATAGCAGTAACAAGTATTAAGAGTGCATCAGTAGATTGTTTTTCCAGTATTTTACACTTTACTTCGTAAGATGTTTCACCACCTTGGGCAAAAAATTATTGCTACTGCCAATTTCTTTTGGGGAATACCTGTACTAATTCTTTTGCTTGGTGGCGGCCTCTATTTTCTAATCTATTCAAGATTACTGCCACTACGCTATTTTTCCCATGCACTAAATATATTGTCGGGCAAATACGATGACCCTAACGAACCGGGCCAGCTACGACACTATCAGGCACTTTCCACGGCATTGGCCGGAACCGTTGGAATGGGAAATGTAAGTGGCGTAGCAGTAGCAATAACGATGGGTGGCCCCGGTGCTATCTTCTGGATGTGGGTATCTGCTTTATTAGGGGTAAGTACCAAGTTTTTCACCTGCACTCTGGCGGTGATGTTCAGGGGTAAAGACTCCGCCGGAGAATTACAAGGAGGGCCCATGTATTTTATTACAGAAGGGCTGGGGAAAAAATGGAAACCCCTGGCAGTATTCTTTTCCATTGTGGCAATGATTGGCGTGTCGCCTCTTTTTCAGGCAAATCAGCTAACACAGATAATACGCAATATTATTTGGTTTCCCAATGATATACCAGGAGTTTTTTTAACCAATTTTATTATTGGCACCATCATCGCCATTATTGTGGGTATAGTAGTGCTTGGTGGTATTAAACGCATTGGTAAAGTTACCGGCAGCCTTGTTCCTGTAATGGTTGTTATTTATATCGTAACAGTGCTATATATCATTTTCAGTAATTCTTCGGAAATAATTCCGGCATTCCGGTTAATTTTCACCGATGCCTTTTCTGGCAATGCAGTGCTTGGTGGCTCCATTGGCGGCGTAATTATTACCGGTGTTCGCAGAGCTGCATTCTCCAACGAAGCAGGAATGGGTACCGCCCCCATGGCTCATGGTGCCGCCAAAACCAGCGAACCTGTTCGCGAAGGATTAGTTGCCATGCTCGGCCCGGTTATCGACACTATTCTTGTTTGCACAATGACTGCATTAGCGATTATTATTACCAACTCATGGGTTGAAAGTTCAGCCGGTGGTATTACCCTTACTACCAACGCATTCGATACTTCAATACCATTTTTAGGAAAATACATTCTCGCTCTGTGTGTCCTGTTTTTTGCCATGTCAACCATGTTTGCATTTCCTTACTATGGCGCAAAATGCCTGGGTTTTGTCGCAGGGGCTAAATACCAGTTTATTTATAACTACTTTTTTGTTGCAATTATTATTGTCGGAGCAATCTCCAACCTGCGGGTAATCGTCAGCCTGATAGATATTTCATTTGCTTTAATGGCTTTTCCAACCGTAATATCAACTATTGCCCTCTCCCCTCATGTAAAGAAAGCCTCTACCGACTACTTTAATCGACTGAAAAACAGAAAATAACCGCAAAATTCAGATTTTATAAAGAAATCTTGTTAAAATATTGCGGTGTATGCCAAGATATGAGGCGATATGCTGCCGCTGGAGTTTTTTACCCAATTCAGGGCTTTCAGCAAAAAATTTCCGGATACGTTGCTCTGCATTGAGCGACTGAAAAGAGTGAATACGCGACATGGCCTGAATGTAACTTTCCTCAGCAAGGATACGTACCGTACGCTCAAAACGATGATGTTTATCAAGTAATTCTTTAAACTCCTCTTTTTCAATACATTGAATTTGAGAATCTTCGTAAGCACGAATACATTCCAAAGAGTTCGTCCCAAAATAAAAACCCTCGTGATTGCTAACAATAAAATTATTGGGTGGGTAAAAGAAACGAGATACCCACTCAGCACCCTCATCTGATATATATGTTGCATAAAGAAGACCGTCAAGCAAAATGCCAATGCGTTTTGTTTTTTCACCATAGTCAATAAACGCTTCCCCTTTTTTAAGGACCATAGGCTCGCTTTTAAGTTGCATCTGGCTTATGACTTCGAGAGTCATTTTATACCGCGATATAACTTTCTTCTTATCCATCTTTATTCGTTATCACCCGAAATTTTTATGAAACAGCTGAAGCCTTTGCTCAAGTTCTTCGAACTGGTTGCGTTGCACAAACGATACACAGGCTCGAATACCTTCCTCGTCGCTACCGGTATTGTCCAATGCTATTGCAGAAATACCATAATACAACAAATTGGCTACCAACTCGTTGCCAGTCATTCCCCTATAAGATACCGTAAAATAAAATCCATCTGCCAGGGGTTCTTCCAAATCGGTTTTATAAACCAGTTGGAAACCATTAGCCAGAAAGAACTGCTTCATTTTATGCGCTCTTTCCCCGTATTCTTTTACATCGTCAACAAAGTTAAAACGTCCTTCATTGGCACCTTTCAGCATTGCTGCAACGGCCCATTGTGCCGAATGGCTCGTTCCCGATGAAATAGAATAGAGCAAACGTAGCGTAATGGTACTTCCAAAAGTAGCACTCGAAAAACGCTTCTGAAGGTCAGGATATTTACGATCGTACAAAGCATCGGGAATAACCATCAAACCACATCTCTGGCCTGCATATGAGAATATCTTCGAACTGGAAATAAAAAGCACAAAATTATTGGTAAAATTGGCAACAGTAGGTTGGTAGGGCGGCACTCCGGGAGTTGAAAAATTACGCCTGAAATCCATACCAAAATATGCCAGGTCTTCCATAACTATAACATCGTATTCATTGGCCAATTCTCCGATTATTTTCAGCTCTTCCTCATTAAAACATATCCACGATGGATTGTTAGGATTGGAATAAACAATAGCATTTATATTACCTTTTGAAAGATAGCTTTTTAATTTATCTCGTAACTTTTCGCCACGAAAATTAAATACATCAAAAGTTTTGTATTTCAGCCCCAGCACCATCATCTGCTGTTTCTGAACAGGAAAGCCGGGGTCTATAAACAAGAGGGTATCTTTCTTTTTATCGATATTTCCTGCTGCCTGAAAAGCGGCAAACGTTCCCTGCATAGATCCAACCGTGGGAATGCATCCGCGCGGGTTTACGTCAATATTCATAAAATTTTTAACAAACCGTGCTGTTTCCTCTTTCAAAGGCTGAATACCGTCTATCATCGGATAAATAGAAGCCACTCCCCTTTTTAGTGCTTCAATTTCTGCGTCAACTCCTATTTTTGATGGTGGCAACCCGGGAACACCCATTTCCATCCTTACGTATTTTATGCCGGTTTCTGCTTCAACCAGATTAACAAGTGCCACTATTTCACGTATGGAGGCTTTACCCACATCGGGAATATGCAGTTGTTTAATTTTTGCATCAATTATTTCTTTCGAGATTGGCGCTTCACTCATTCTATTTTATCTAATTATGAAAAAGAGCTACATGTGGGTTTTATTCAGAAAACAGGTTTAAAAGCCAAAATCAGGCCTGATTTGTTCCACCCATTTTTTCACCCTTTCATCGGTAAGTTCCGGTTCAAAATCTTCGTCCACGGGCAGCCCCAGAAACTCGCCGTTTTCAATGGCTTCCGATTCGTCAAATTCATAATCACTAACAGGCACTTTTCCGGTTAATACAGCTCCATTGTCCATCAAAACCCTGGCTAGTAACCCTATATGATCAACAAAAGTTGCTGCATAAGTAACGTGGTCACCCAGACCAAAAATGGCAATTGTTTTGCCTTGGTAACTGGTTTTGCCTATCTCCGGCAAAAAATGGCCCCAATCGGTATTGGAATAGGTTGATTGCCAGGTCTCTTTTCCCACCGTTGAAATTCCAAAGATTATTTTATCATATTTTTCAAGGTCGGCAACTGTAGCATCCTTTACAGGAATCATTATCACTTTTTCTTCGCCAATAGTTGCTTTAATTTTATCGGCCACACGGTTAACTGCACCATTTAACGGACCAAAGAATATGGCAGTTTTGCTCATTGTTGTAAATTTTTATTACTGATTATGAATATTTAATTCTCCTCTAACGTATTCACCCAGAATTGATAAACTCGATGCGGTTTTCAATACCTCATGTATTGCCCTGTCGTAATTTTCAGGCTTTTCCCATTCAATGTCAACATGAAAAGTATATTCGTTCGGTTTACCAATAACAGGTACCGACTGTATTTTTGTAAGGTTAATTTTATTTTTGGCAAATGTGTTGAGTACCTGTGCCAAAGCGCCATAAAAATGGCCAACTTCAAAACAAATAGAGGCCTTGTTGGTCCCCTGAGTTTCATTTCCGTATTTAGAAAGCACTAAAAACCGGGTATAATTTCTTTTATTGGTCTCAATTCCCTGATCCAACAATTTAAGTCCATACAGTTCAGCCGACCGCATATTGCCAATAGCAGCTGCATTTCGTGGCCCGGCTTCAGAAATCATTTTCGCCGCGCCTGCAGTATCCATCCCCTCGTGTATGCTGGCATGGGGGAATTTCTTTTCGAGGTATTCAATGCATTGCTGAATGGCAATAGGATGGGAATATATATCTGTGATGTCCTGCTTTTTCACACCATCAATTGCCATCAGGTTCATTTCTATATGAATATAAATTTCGCCTATTATGCGAAGGTGATACTGCCTGATTAACTGATAGTTGTTTAAAAGACTGCCTGCAATAGAGTTTTCAATGGCCATAACAGCATAATCCACTTTATCAGTATCTATCAACTCACAAACACTGGTAAACGACTTACACTCAACTATTTCTACCTCTTCGTTAAAATATTTCAGTGCAGCATCTTCGTGAAAAGAACCGGCAATTCCCTGTAAGGCTATTCGTTTCATTTAATCCGATTTTGAAACACCAAATATATAAAATATGGTTGAAGATTTCAGATTGAGAAAAAATAAGATAACCAGAGGTTTTCCATTCAAATTACCATTACTGAATTTCGTTGGTCAGAAAAAAATCCTCGCTATGCTCATTCAAAATCTGTAAACATTTTTGGATGGAAGAAGGACGGATAACAATAATCGCTTCGTTTTCTGCCACAGAATACGCGTACATATATTCAATAAATGCCCCCCCGTCGGTTATCACTTTCAGCAATTTTGTAAGGCTTCCCGGGTTATTAGAAGATTTTACCAGCAGCACTTCTGTTGTCTGAACAGAAAAACCATTCTCTCTCAAAACAGAACAGGCTTTTTCGGCATCGGTAACAATAAGCCGTAGCACACCAAAATCAGAGGTATCGGCAACAGTAAAAGCAGAAATATTGATTCCTGCATTTCCCAGACATTCAGTTACTTCACGCAGTCTTCCCGATTTATTTTCAAGAAAAACAGATACTTGTTTTATGATCATCTTTTTAAAGTTTACGGTTATCAATTACCCTTTTTGCTTTTCCGGCAGTTCGTTCTATTGTTTTGGGTTCCACAAGTTTTACGTCCACCGAAATTCCCAGAGTGCTTTGTATGTTATTGCGAATTTTTTTCCTTAGTGCTTCCAGTTGCCTTACTTCATCAGAAAAGAACTGCTCCTGTACTTCTACCATCAATCTCAGTATGTCGAGTGTACCCTCGCGCTCCACTATCAGCAGGTAGTGAGGTTCTGTTTCGCTCATTTCCAATAAAACACTTTCTATTTGCGAAGGGAAAACATTAACACCTCTGATAATCAGCATATCATCACTCCTGCCCATACATTTTTCCATGCGGACAAGCGTACGGCCGCAGCTGCATTTATCATATACCAAGCGGGTTAAGTCGCGGGTGCGGTAGCGAATAATCGGTATCCCTTCTTTAGATATGGTGCTAAACACCAGCTCTCCACGCTCTCCCGGTGCAACAGGTTGCAATGTTTGAGGATCAATTATTTCAGGAATAAAGTGATCTTCATTTACATGCATACCAGCCTGTGCAATGCATTCGCAGGATACACCGGGGCCAACTATCTCACTCAACCCATAAATGTCAATCGCCTTAACCTGCAACTTTGCTTCAATCTCTTTTCGCATATTTTCACTCCAGGGTTCAGCACCAAAAATACCCACACGTAGTTTTAACAATCCCTTATCAATACCGGCTTCGTGCATAGCTTCGGCCAGATATAGTGCATACGATGGCGTACAGGCAATTACCGTTGAACCAAAATCCTGCATCAATTGTAGTTGCTTTTTGGTATTTCCACCTGAGATGGGGATAACGGTAGCCCCCAGATTCTCGGTACCGTAATGCAATCCCAAGCCACCTGTAAACAGCCCATAACCGTATGCTACCTGAACAATATCGTTTTTGTGGACTCCCGCCATGCACAACGAACGTGTAACCACCTCCGACCACATTAACAGGTCATTTCGTGTGTAGCCAACAACAGTGGGGTTCCCTGTAGTTCCCGAGCTGGCATGCAAACGAACAATTTCGCTCATGGGCACAGTAAACATTCCAAAAGGGTAACTGTCGCGCAGATCGGCCTTTGTCGTGAATGGTAATTTACACAAATCTTCAGTTCCTCTTATATCACCAGGAAGCAATCCTGCCTTTTTCATTTTTTCCCTGTAAGCAGGAATGTTATCATACACACGCTGAACTGTTTTTACAAGTCTTTTTGATTGAATGGCTGTCATCTCATCACGGGAAGCACATTCTATTTCTTTGTTCCAAATCATTCGGTTTAATGTTAATTTCAATTTAATATTACTAAATAAGGCAAACTATTAATACAATAAAAACTCAATCTCTGCTTGCCATGCCTTTACAATTCAAAATGGCTGGTTTTATTTCACTATTTCGAGAAACCTCTATTTACCGTAAACTACACTATCGTTGAGCGGATTTACACCAATTGCATTAAGGCGTTGGTTTGCATCCCGCACATCGGGCACTTCAAGTAATAAAATGGCTTTTTTGTCTGCTTCTATTACACGGCTGTAAGCACTTTCAATGTGTATGCCAGCTTTAGAAATATGGATGAGTAACTCATCAAGTCCTCCAGATTCATCTTTCATGCCAAGGGCAATCATTTCGCGCATAGATACAGAATTACCGGCCTCCGAAAGCACGTTATAGGCTTTTTGAGGGTCGTCAACCAAAAGATGTAAAACACCCCAGCCGTGGTGTATATTGTTCAGTAGAAGCGAGCGTATATTTATTTCGGTTTCGCGCAAAAGCCGGGTTATCTTTTCGAAATGCTCAATCTTGTTTTCAAGGAATACAGAAATTTCAAATACCATATTTTAACTATTTAGTCCTGTTATTATTTTTATCGAAAACGGCTTTCAAAATTAACATTTATGAAATAACAGGGTGTTTTTATCCAATTACTGAGAAACATAATTTGCTTATTTATTTTGAATATAAATAGTTACACATTGAATACATCCGAAAATACATTTTGGTTCAACATATAATACGGATATCGCAAAGTTAACTAAAAATAAACAGGTATCCTCTTCTGGTTTTGCCAGAAGTTTTTTCGTAAAAAGAACCAGCCTGTTGCCCGACCGTTATTTCTCGATCCGAATACGAGCATCTACTGCTAATACTTCTTTTTCATTTCCCAATAAAGGATTGATATCCAATTCTTTAATCTCTTTAGCAAAACGCAACAAACTCGATAAACGCACCATAATATCGGCAAATGCTGCAATATTAATCCCGGGTTGATTCCTTAACCCTTTCAGTATGGGATAAGACTTCAGGCTTCTTATCATTGCCTGTGCATCGTCATGGGAAAAAGGTGCCAGTCCGGAGGCAATATCTTTAAGCACTTCAACATATATTCCTCCCATTCCGCACAACACCACATGCCCGAATTTTTCTTCATAAGAAGCTCCCAGAAACAGTTCTTTACCTTTTGCCATCTGTGCCACCAAAACGCCTTCGGAACCCTTTATGCCTCTAAGATGATGAAACTCTTTCCTCACCTGCGCCATGTTACGAATATCCAGCACCACACCACCCACATCTGTTTTATGCAAAGGGCCAACTACTTTCATCACCAGCGGAAAGCCAATATTCATGGCAGCCAGCACCGCCTCCCGTTCTGTTAGAACAAATTCCTCTTTTACACGAGGTATTCCGGCAACATCGAAAAGACTGTGGACATTTTCAGGCGGCTGGTAACCATTTTGCGCATTTTCTATTATTTTTCTAATTTCATAAACATTGATATCCTCAATAAAAACTTCGTTTTCGGAGGGTAATGGGGTATTCATCACTTTAACGAGTGCCTTGCCCAGCAATACTTCATCAGGAAAATTAACATTTCCATGGGCTATAAATTCGTTTACATCTTGTCTTACATTAATGAGCGATGGTAAAATCGGATAAATCGGCTTTTTACATACCTGCCTCTTTTTGCTCAACAGTTCATAAACATTGCCAATGGGGAATAAACCCGGGCTGCCAAAAATTACAGCCATACCGTCCACGTCGAAATGGTGCTCACAGCTATCGATAATTTCACCAAGTTGTTCTGCTGTACCCGTAGCCAAAAAATCGATGGGATTTTCAACCGATGATCCTGGAAAAAGTTTGCTTTTTAACGCAGCTTTTTCCGGCGAATCTTCAATTTTTGGAATTTTCAAACCTCCGTTTTCCAAAGCATCGGCAAGCATAACACCCGGGCCACCCGCATGGGTAACAATCGCCAATTTATTACCTTTCAGCACATTACACATAAAAACACTGGCAACAGTAGTAAGCTCTTCCCTTCCGTAACACCGAACAATTCCGGCTTTTCGAAAGAGGGCATCAACAGCAGCATCTGATGATGTAAGCGCACCGGTATGCGAAGATGCAGCGCGGCTACCTGCATGCGAATTACCAGCTTTAATGGCTGCTATATTGCATCCTTTATTAACCAGTGAGGTGGCATGATAAAGGAGCTTGTCGGGATCAACGATATTTTCGATATAAAGCAATTTAACTTTAGGGCTGACCCCTTCTTCATAAACTTCGTCGAGGTACGCAAGTATATCCTCTGCACTGGTATGTGCGCTGTTGCCAACCGAAAAAACAGACGCAAATCGCAGCCCTTTAGGAATTCCTGACTCGATAATAAACACTGCTGTGGCACCTGAACCGGAAATAAAATCGCACCCGGATGGCGAAAGTTCCGGAATTGGTGTGGTAAAAACACTGGTATGAAACGGAGTCATAACACCAATGGAGTTGGGCCCAATCAGCGTTCCGCCATATTTCTCTACAAGAGCAGCTATTTTCTTTTCCTCTCTTTTCCCTTCCTTGCCTGTTTCGCCAAAGCCAGCAGAAATAATTATAAAGGCACGCGTTTGTTTCTGCTCCACCAGCGTTTTTACTTCATCAAAACAAAACTTTGCAGGAATAGTCAGCACAGCAAGGTCAGTATCAGGAAGATTTGAGCTATTTCTATAGGACTTAATTCCTTGAATTTCAGAATAATTAGGATTTACCGGATACAAACTACCGCCATATTTCTGATCAATCAGGTTTTTAAGGACTTTACCTCCCGGTTTAGCAATGTTATTGGAGGCCCCGATAATGGCAATACTCTCAGGCTTTAACAATTTTCCGTTAACCATAAATCCCCGTTTTTTTTGGTGAAAATAGCCATTTTTAGCGCACGCTCAGATAATATAATTCAATTTTTGGGAAAAAGGCTAATTTTAAAGAAATTTTATAAATGGGTAAACCTAAAAACCAGAAAATAGCAGTTATCATCTCTCTGAAAGGAAACAATGATAAACTGATTGAGGCAGGTGCTGCCATTGCAGCAATGTTTAAAAAAGAGCTTTGCCTGGTTTTGCCAACGAAAAATAAAAAGAAGCATTTGAGCGAAAAATCCAACTGCAAGTTCAGAGAAATAGCTCAGTCAGCCGTTATCAAAAATCCGGAACTCAGGCTCTCGACAGTTAATGCTCCCGGAACGTTTTCAGCGCTACCTCAACAGCTGGCCGATAATGAAGAAATAATTTTAATTGTAGCCTCTGCAGACAAGGTTAAACAGTATGGCTCAGCCTTGTTAAACAGCCCTGTTCCATTTCTTTTCATTGATAAGAAAACAACTTTTTCGACCACTTTTAGTACGGTTACGCTTGCTTTTGACCTTAGACTCGAAAATCGCGAAGTAGCCTTATGGGGATCCTATTGGGGCCGTTTCAACGGTTCAAAAATAGTGGTAATTGCTGCTAAAGACCGCAGAAAATATGCCCGACAGAAAATGGCTAAAAACATACTGTTTGCCAGTGAACTTTTTCAAAAATTCAATATTACAAACACAATTATTAAAGGCAAAAAGTCGAGCCTGAGGAATGCTTATGAAGCACTTGAGGTAGCATACACTACCGGAAGCGACCTGTTGATTATTCTGGGAAGTTCGGTAATAACACCCCTCGACAGGCTGATTGGCCTGCCCGAACACAAAGTTGTAAAAAATGCAGGCGGCTTACCGGTAATGGTTATCAACCCGCGGTTAGACAACTACATATTGTGCGATTAAAACAACAACTAAACATCATTGAAATATTTCCACCGGATACTCAATTTGTGTAAGGGAAAGCCCGTGTGCCGGAGCTGAAGTGCCTGCTACTGCGCGATCTTTTTTTTCGATAATAGCCCTAAAATCATCTAAAGAAATTTTACCCAGGCCAACATCAACTAACGTTCCCACGATCGCCCTCACCATATTCCTCAAAAATCGGTCAGCTTTAATGGTAAATACCATCAATTCACCCTTTTGCTCCCATTCGGCATGCATAATTTTGCAAATATTGGTTTTTGTGTTGGTATGCAAGCGGGCAAAACTTGTAAAATCACTAAATTCCAATAAAATAATACAGGCCTCATTCATCTTTTCCAAGTTAACAGGGCGGTTGAAATACCATGCAGTATTTGTAATAAATGGATTTTTGAAAGTTGAAATTACATATTGATAAGTTCGTGAAATGGCATCGAAACGAGTATGGGCATCAGCTTTTACATGAAAAATGTGCTGTACTGCAATGTCTTCAGGTAAATATCTATTCAGCTTATAAACCAGGTTTTCGTTGTGTAAATTGTTGTTTTGGGAATCAAAATGTAACATATACAACTGTGCATGAACCCCGGTGTCGGTGCGGCCTGCCCCTATAACCGCAATTTTTTCTCTAAGCAATGTTGAAAGCGCATTTTCCATAACTTCCTGCACAGTAACCGCATTGGGCTGCACCTGCCAGCCGTGATAGCAGCTTCCGTTGTAACTGATCTGCAAAAAATAACGTGACATTGATGTTCTACATTTTTTCTCAAAAATAACGAAAAATACTTTTGTAAATATTTTGTAACCGGAGGAAGCCAACATAAGATATACGAACCTACTGGCATCAGAACTACAGTAATCTGACAACTAATCATTAAACGTTACATGGCCGTTTAGCATAGCAAAAAATGCAGTTGACGAAAAAAATAAGTGTTTCATAACCGGATTTAATGCGAAATCAATTCCCGGTCTTTGGGGTAACAACCTGTTTCTGTCAACATATTTAGCTTAAATTATTTTAACAAAATATAAGGCTTTTTATCTTTGCAATCGCTTAAATTTGTGCACCTAAAATAAAACGGGAAAATTTTACATTTGGGAAAATTCATTTTCGAAAACATTTTAATAGAAAAAATAATATGGATCAGTCAGTTGACATCAAAGAATTAAATGAGAGAATTCAGAAAGAGAGTTCGTTTGTTGACATGTTGAACATGGAAATGAACAAGGTTATCATTGGGCAAAAACATTTAATAGACAGTCTTTTAATCGGCCTTTTATCTAACGGGCACATCCTGCTCGAAGGTGTTCCAGGGCTGGCAAAAACATTGGCAATTAAATCGCTGGCAAAAACCATTAACGCAAAATTTTCGCGCATACAGTTTACACCCGACCTTTTGCCTGCCGACCTTTTAGGAACGATGATCTATAGTCAGAAAAAAGAGGAGTTCACCATAAAAAAAGGGCCTGTATTTGCCAATTTCATTTTGGCAGATGAAATTAACAGGGCGCCGGCAAAAGTTCAATCGGCATTGCTGGAAGCTATGCAAGAACGACAAATAACCATTGGGGAGGAAACATTTAAGCTCGAAGAGCCTTTTTTGGTAATGGCCACACAAAACCCCATTGAGCAAGAAGGTACTTATCCCTTGCCGGAAGCACAAGTTGACCGTTTTATGCTAAAAGTAGTGATTAATTATCCCTCGAAAGCTGAGGAGAAACGAATTATCGCTGAAAACCTGCTTAAACAGTTTCCAGAAACGTCCACAATATTGCAAACTGCCGATATCATAAAAGCCCGCGATGTGGTAAAAGATGTTTATATGGATGAAAAAATCCATCAGTACATTGTTGATATCGTTTTTGCCACCCGGGAATCAACAGCATACAAACTCGAAAAATATGCCGACATGATATCCTACGGCGCTTCGCCAAGGGCAGGTATCAGCCTTGCCCAGGCAGCAAAAGCTTTTGCCTTTATCAAAAGGCGCGGCTATGTGATACCGGAAGATGTGCGGGCAGTTTGCCCCGATGTGCTGCGCCACCGCATCGGACTGAGTTACGAAGCCGAAGCCAACAATATTACTTCAGAAGAAATAATCACCGACATCCTTAATACGGTTGAAGTGCCATAAAATTTGTTATTTACGTTAAAGACAACAACAACAACGAAATGTATTTTTTAAATAACATATTTGTGCAACACTTTTCCCCTTTTAGAGGAAAAGCCCAAAGAGAAAAGGAGTTATATGGAAACAACTGATCTCTTAAAAAAAGTACGGCAAATAGAAATTAAAACGCGGGGGCTTTCGCGAAATATTTTTGCAGGTGAATACCACAGTGCTTTTAAAGGGCGCGGTATGGCTTTTTCCGAAGTCCGTGAATACGAATTTGGTGATGATATCCGAAACATCGACTGGAATGTTACTGCAAGGTACAACCATCCGTATGTGAAAATTTTTGAAGAAGAACGCGAACTCACTGTTATGCTGCTGATAGATGTTAGCAAATCGCGCGAATTCGGGACAGTAAAAAAGCTGAAAAAGAATATTATTACCGAAATTGCTGCAATTCTGGCGTTTTCAGCCATTCAGAACAACGATAAAACGGGAGTAATTTTCTTTTCAGACAAGATCGAAAAATTTATACCTCCCAAGAAGGGTAAAAGCCATATTTTGAGAATAATACGCGAGTTGATAGATTTTAAGCCGGAAGAGCAGGGTACCAACATTACAGAAACATTGCGTTACCTCACCAATGCTATCAAAAAAAAGTGTACTGCTTTTATTATTTCTGATTTTATGGATAACGACACCGACCTGGAAATGGCGCTTTCCATAGCTAATAATAAACACGATGTGGTTGCTTTAAAGATATATGACAAAAGGGAAACCGAACTGCCCCCTATCGGAATTTTGAAGATGAAAGATGCCGAAACAGGAAAATATGTTGTGGTAAACAGTTCTTCGCGAAAAACCAGGGATATGTACAAAAAATGGTGGCAAAACCACCTGGCAAAGCTCGACTTAATGTTCAAAAGGTGTGGCGTGGATTATGTATCCATTAACACAAGTGAAGATTATGTAAAGTCGCTGATGACACTTTTTAAAAAACGTGCGGTAAAAGCATAAAATGATGAGTTGGATGCACAAAAAAGCAACAAATAACAATTGGGCCACAGAAGAAATAAATTTTGACCACGGCAACAGAAAGAAAACAAAGGTTAAACTAATTTTTGTAGCAACGTTGCTCTCTTCATTTCTCTTTATAATAAATGCAAAAGCACAGCGGATAAAAGCTACAGCCAAGCTCGATTCAACAAATATTCTAATTGGCGATCAGGTGAAGTTTTTTCTCGAAATTGACCATCCGAAGAACGTTGATATCCAGTTCCCGTTGGTGCCCGATACCATATTGAGTAAAATTGAAGTGCTTGAACGTACGCCGGCTGACTCCTCTGAAACAGATAATGATAATGTACTGAAACAGATACAGGCATACACAATTACCTGTTTCGACAGCGGCAGCTACCGCATACCACCGTTCTGGTTTAAAATTAACCTTAACGGGCAAATCGATTCAATTCCATCGAACGGTGTTACACTGAATGTTTACAGCATGGCTATTGATACTACACGTGGGCCAACAGACATTAAAATGCCTTACGATGCACCACTGACACTTAAAGAGGTAACTCCTTACATTTTGGGTGTTATGTTGCTCGGCGCTATCATTTTTTTGTTGCTCTATTCCATCAAAAGGAAAAAAGCCAACAAACCGTTGTTTACCATTCCGAAAAAGCCCAAAGAACCTGCCCACGTGGTTGCACTTCGCGAATTGGACAGAATAAAAAATGAGAAACTCTGGCAAAAAGACAAAGTTAAAACCTATTACAGCGATGTTACTGATACGCTGAGGCGTTATATCGAAGAAAGATTTAATATTCCGGCAATGGAGCAAACTTCTGACGAGACCTTAGAAAGCTTTAAAAACAGCAACAACCTGCTGAACGAAAAGCTTCTAGGAAGCATAAGCCGACTGCTCAAACTGGCCGATTTGGTAAAGTTTGCCAAATACAACCCGTTGCCTGACGACCACAGCCTTTCGCTAACGGATGCCTATCTTTTTGTAAATGAAACAAAACCTGCAGAGGTTATTAAGCCAGAAGAAACAACGATAAAAACCATCGAAAAAAACGATGGTGAAGTAAGTGATAAAGAAAGTAAAGATGCTTGAAAGAATAATATTTAAAAACCCGGAATTCTTTTACCTGCTACTGCTACTCGTACCCATGATTGTGTGGTATATTTTCAGGCAAAAACGAAGCATGGCAAGTATACAGGTTTCCACTACGGCACCTGTAAACCAAGCCCCCAAAACACTACACCACTATTTGCGCCACTTGGTTTTTGTAAGCAGCATTTTGGCGCTGGCATTTTTTATTGTTGCGCTTGCACGGCCGCAATCATCGCGCAATTGGGAAAATGTTACAACCGAAGGGATCGATATCGTTATTGCCCTCGATATATCCAGTAGTATGTTGGCACAAGATTTTCATCCCAACCGTTTGGAAGCAGCAAAAAATGTAGCCATGGAATTCATATCCGGTCGCGAATACGATCGCATGGGGCTTGTGGTATTTTCCGGCGAAGCATTTACACAATGTCCGCTAACCACCGACAGGGCAGTTTTATTAAACCTTTTTAAAGATATAAACAGTGGTATGATTGAAGACGGGACAGCCATTGGTAACGGAATGGCTACCGCTGTGGCCCGGTTAAAAGACAGCAAAGCCATAAGCCGTGTTGTTATTCTTTTAACCGATGGTGAAAACAACAGCGGCGAAATAGCCCCTGTTACTGCTGCTGAAATAGCAAAAACTTTTGGAATAAGGGTATATACTGTAGGTGTGGGAAGCATTGGCACAGCCCCCTACCCTGTTCAAACGCAATTTGGTGTACAATTGAAGGATATGGAGGTAAAAATTGACGAAAAAACCCTGAAGGAAATTTCTTCGATTACCGATGGCCAATATTTTAGGGCAACAAGCAACAATAAACTGGAAGAAATTTATAAAGAGATTGATAAGCTGGAAAAATCAAAGATAGAAGTCCGCGAATTTAGCAGGAAGTCAGAAGAATTTATGCCGTTTGCCATTGCAGGGCTTGTATTTCTGGCCATTAGCCTGCTGTTGCGAACCCTGTTTTTCAGAAATGTGCCTTAAACAGTAAAAAATGGAAATGTTCAGGTTTGAAAATATTGCATATTTGTGGGGACTATTATTAATCCCGTTATTTACCCTGTTTTTTATCTGGTCGGGAATCATGCGGAGGAAAGCACTGAAACGATTTGGAAACCCGGAACTGTTAAAAGGGCTAATGCCCTCTGTATCCAGAGGAAGGCCACGATTTAAGTTTTTCCTGCTGATGTTGGCACTGGCATTTTTTATTATGGGAATGGCAAGGCCACAATTTGGCTCGAAACTAAAAAACGTGAAACGCGAAGGTGTAGAACTGATGATTGCACTGGATGTTTCTAACAGCATGTTGTCGGAAGATATACAGCCTAACCGGCTGGAACGTGCCAAAAGAGCCATCTCCCGATTGGTTGACAGGTTAAAAGACGATAAAATAGGGCTGATTGTTTTTGCAGGCGATGCTTACACGCAATTACCCATTACCTCCGATTACAACTCTGCAAAGTTGTTTTTAAACTCCGTAAACCCGCAGATTATCCCGAAACAGGGAACAGCCATTGGCACAGCTATTGATCTGGCAGCAAGGTCGTTTACACCAAAAGGCAAAGCAAATAAAGCTATTATTGTTATTACTGATGGTGAAAACCACGAGGACAATCCGGTGGCTGCTGCAAAAGCTGCTACAGAAAACGGCATCATCGTACATACCATTGGAATGGGATTGCCCCAGGGAGCGCCTATTCCGGTAGTAAACAATGGAAAAAAAGATTATTTAAAAGATCGCGAGGGAAATGTAGTAATCACCAAACTGGATGAAAAAACCCTTGAAGAAGTAGCTGTGGCCGGTAACGGAATTTACATTCGCGCCAACAATGCACAAATTGGCCTTAATAAATTGTTTAATGAAATCAATGCCATGCAAAAAGAAGAGATGGAATTAAGGGTTTACTCAGAGTATGATGACCAGTACCAGTACTTTTTTGCCATTGGAATATTTTTGTTGCTATTGGAGTTTGTTACTCTAGAAAGAAGGAACAGGTATCTTAAAAATATTAAACTGTTTAGTGAAAAATAGAGCCCACAACAATAACGAATTGTATATGAAACATAAAGTTCAGATGAAAAGCAAGCAACGAATATTTTTTTTAACAATAGCATTTATAGCATTTTATACAACGTTATTTGCCCAAAACGAACGAAAGTTTATACGTAGTGGAAATAAACTTTTTATGGAAGCGGTAGCAGATACCATAAAGCTGGACACCTTAAAGTTTAGCGAAGCTGAAACCGAATACCGGAAAGCCCTTGCCAAACGGCCAACCGACAAAAAATGGAATTACAACCTGGCCGATGCCCTCTACAAACAGATGCGTTTCGACGAAGCTGCCGGAAAATTTCAGGAACTTAGCAAAGAAATGGAAACACCGGAAGAAAAAGCACGGGCATACCACAACTTGGGAAACAGCAAACTAATGCAGCAAAAAATTGACGAAAGTATTGAAGCCTATAAAAATGCCTTACGGGAAAATCCGGGTGACCTGGAAACCAAATACAACCTTGCCTATGCACAAATGCTGAAAAAGCAACAACAGCAACAACAACAAAATCAGCAGAATCAACAAAACCAAAATAAAGATCAGAATAAGGATCAGAATAAGGACCAAAACAAGAATCAAAACAAGAACCAGGATCAGAACAAGGACAAGCAAAATAAAAACAACGACCAAAACAAGCAGAACCAAAACAAAGATCAGCAGCAACAGAATAAGGACCAGAATAAAAACGATCAGCAACAGCAACAGCAACAGCCACAGAATAAAATTTCAAAGGAGAATGCAGAGCAATTGTTGCAGGCACTGGAAAATGATGAGAAAAATATTCAGGATAAAGTAAAAAAAGCCAAAGCAGCCAAGGCTAAAAAAAGATCGAGAACTGAGAAAGAGTGGTAAAATAAACGAATAAGCCTATTTTTGCGGATGAAGGAAATGATAAGATATTTAACAATAATAATTACAGTGTTGCTTTTTGCCAGCACTGTTTATGGCCAGGATGTAAAACTCGTAATGTCGGCACCCAATGCAGTGGAAAACGGCAAACAATTTCGCTTGAGTTTTTCTGTGAACAAACGTGCAAAGAACCTTAAACTGCCACCCGGACTGACTGACAATTTCGAAATACTGATGGGGCCCAGTACCAGCCAATCCTTCAACAGCAGCTTTATAAACGGCAAAACAACTACGGTTGTAACCTATTCGTACACATACATTCTGAGGTCGAAAAAAGTGGGCAGGTTCGAACTGCGGCCCGCATCTATTGAGGCTGGTGGTAATATTATCGAATCGAATCCCCTTACCATACAAGTGGTAAAAAATCAATCGCAACCAACTCAAAATCAGCCACAATCACAAGGTAGCAATGGGTCTTCGACAGGCGCTGCTCAAAATATTAAACTGGACAGGGATAACCTGTTCGTGCGTGTGGAACTTAGCAAACGTAATGTTTATAAAGGTGAACAGATTATATCAACAGTAAAACTCTATGTTAACCCTAATATTCAGATTGGCGGTTTTGATGAAGTAAATCTGCCTACCTACGAAGGTTTCTTTTCACAGGATATTGATATTCCGCAACAAATAAACCTCTCACGCGAAGTATATAACGATAAAATTTATCAGGTAGGTGTGTTGAAAAAAACCATCTTATTTCCGCAACAAACCGGCAATATTACCATAAAACCTTTTAACATATCGCTTTTGATCCGGCAACCGTTGAAGCCCCGTAGTTTTTTCGATGACTTTTTCAATAGTTACCGCACCGTAAAAGCTGCTATTACCAGCCTTCCGGTAAACATAAACGTAAAAGATTTACCACCTGCTCCGGCAACATTTACCGGGGGGGTTGGCAAATTTAATGTTAGTTCAGAGATAAGCAGCGAAGAGGTTACCACCAACGATGCCGTAACACTAAAAATAAACATTTCCGGCAATGGTAACCTGCGCCTGGTGAGGAACCCGGAGCTTAAACTCCCTTCCGACTTTGAAGTTTATGATCCGCAATCGACGGAAAATGTGAGGGCCAGAGCCAGTGGTATGTCGGGAACAAAGACAGTGGAATACCTGTTTCAACCCCGCTTTGAAGGCAATTACACCATACCTGCCGTTAAGTTTACGTTCTTTAACCCTGCCACGAGATCTTACGAAACTAAATCGACAACTCCTTACGAACTTCGTGTAAAAAAAGGAGACGGAGACCAGTCGGCAACCGTTATGAGTTCCATGCGTAAGGAAAATGTCCAGTTGCTGGGTAAAGATGTACGATTTATTAAACAGGGCAAAATTTTGCTTAAACAAAAAGGACATACATTTTTCGGCAGCCTGCTGTTTTATTTTATGTATATACTTAGTGCGCTCGCTTTTATTATATTATTCTTTGTTTACAGAAGGAAAGTGAAAGAGAATGCCAACATAGCACTCCAGCGGAACAAAAAAGCCAACCGTGTGGCTAAAAAACGGTTGAAAGCCGCTGCTGTTTTCATGAAACAAAATAACAACGAAGCGTTCCATGAATCGATATTAAAAGCTTTCTGGGGTTACCTGAGCGATAAACTGGGCATTCCGGTTGCCGAACTGAACCGCGATTCGGCAGTGGCTGCATTGCAAAACAAAAAAGTGGAAGAAATGGTGATAAACGATTTTGTTTCGGTGGTTGAACAGTGCGAATTTGCACGCTATGCACCTTCAGGTGGATCAGAAGCCAGACACGAACTATATAAAAAAGCTGAAACCACAATGGGCCGGATAGAAAAACAAATTAAAAGGTAAATCACAATGAAGCACTATTTTTTTATTTTGCTGATGTTGATTCCTGCATTTTTATTTGCGCAGGATGAAAACAAGAAAAACTGGGAAAAAGCCAATGCTTTTTATACCACCGGCGAATACCAGCAGGCTATACCATTATACGAACAAATAATTAATAATGGTTACGAATCGGCAAAGCTATATTATAATCTGGGAAATGCTTACTATAAAACAGGCAATATCAACAATGCTATTTTGAACTACGAACGGGCAAAGCTACTGGCACCACAGGACAAAGACATCGACTTTAACCTACAGATTGCCAATCAGTTTACCGTTACCAATATAGAGCCGTTGCCGCAACCATTTTTTCTGCGCTGGCAAACAAAAGTGGTCAACAAATACCCTGCCGACACGTGGGCTGCCATAAGCATAGGGGCATTTGTTGCATTTCTGCTTTTACTGGGACTGTTTTTTCTCAGTCGCAGGGTAGCCATCCGCCGCTTCGCCTTTTGGTTGGGTATTGTAACCTTCATTTTTTCGGGTTTCACTTTTTCGTTTGCTGCGAAACAGAAAACAAAACAGGTAAATAGCAACCATGCTATTGTATTCTGCCCGAGGGTTACCGTTAAAAGTTCCCCGGCGCAAAACGGCACCGACCTATTCCTTTACCGACAGCCTTAACTCCTGGATCGAAATTAAACTTGCCGATGGCAACGAAGGCTGGCTTCCCGATTCGTGTATTGTAAAAATATAAGGCTGGCTATGGATAAAGATTGAATTAGAATTATTACTTGTGAAAATATTTTTCAGGGAAAAGGTTAACTGAAAATAGACAACCCACCTATAAATTCTCACAAGAAAACAACAAACGGGTTGCATTTCAAAATAATAAATATTAATCGGGGGCTGTAACTCCCAAATATACTTTTTTACATAATACCACAATGTATGGTGCAGCTCGAAGAGATAGATTTTGATACCAAAGGAAATAATGGATTCTTTCCTATTATGCTGCAATTAAACATCGGATTTAATGCGAAGAAATGGTAAGCTTTGTTATTAACAACAAAACGCTAACAAAAGCTAAATGCCATTGCTGTGCTATGCCAATTACATATATCGGTTATTTGCCCGTGCAGGGTATTGCCCGTGCAGGGTATAAATCTTAAAAAAAAGATATGAAAAAATTAGGCTTAATATTACTTAATATACTGGGGTTAATTATTGGTGCTTTGGTGGGTGTTTTTTTAGGATATTTGATTGGAGAATCACAGGCAGGAAGTCAGGCAGGAGGAGGTAATCCTGGTTCTGGAATGCTAATACTATTATGCCTTGTAATTGGCGGAATATCTGGAGCAATTGGAGGGTTTTCTCTGACTTTATATTTGACTCTCTTTTTTAATAAAAAAACAAACAATATTAAAAAAAGACACCACTTTAAAAGTGAAAGGAAACTACAAAAAAAGTAAAACTACACATTGCTGTGCCATGCCAATCACATATATCGGTTATTTGCCGGTGCAGAGTGTAAATTGAAAACACCGTAGCGGCATGTTTAACGCAATACATCAGGCACTATATGTAATTGGTTACTATTTTCTTGTTCCCAATAATACAAAACATAGATTTTGACTATCTTCACAAATAAATAGACAACTATGCATAGCACAACATTGTGTTTAATTTAAACGAAAAATGGAAGAAGAAAATAAAGATTCAAATGTAAAATCTACTATAGATGCTGTAACTGGCTTGGCTAAGGTAATCCCTGTTTATGATGACGCAATACAACCAGCTGCAAAAGAAATTGGAAAATCATTAGCAACAGTAACAAAAACTGTAAACATTGCACTTGCGCCTATCAAGGCTTTGGTCTGGGGCTATGAAAAAATCGAAGATTACTTAACAAAAAGAGTTTCTGAAAAACTAAGTGATGTCCCAGAAGAAAATATTGAAACTCCACCTACAAATATTGCTGGACCAGCAGTAGAAGCTCTTAGGTATACAGGACATAATGAGCATTTAAGAGAATTATACGCAAGTTTGTTGGCTATGTCTATGAATAAAAACACCTTAGAGAAGGCTCATCCAAGTTTTGTTGAAGTAATTAAAAATCTTTCTACCGAAGAAGCTCTAATTTTGGAACATTTTGTAAATGAGGACATATATCCAAAAATTGACATTCAAGAAATATTAAAAGATAATAAAGGCCATATTATTAGATTCCAAAACTTTACTCTATTTCACGAGTTAGACTCAAGACTTAAGCCAAATAATATTCCAACATATTTAGATAATCTTCAAAGACTTGGAATAGTCGAAATTTTAAAAGACGAATATTTAGCGAATGACAAGTTATACGAGGAATTACAGGCTTCAAAGGCACTATTGAGCTTGATTAAGAGTATTGAAAGTAAAGGATTAGAAGTCAACTTTCGAAAAGGAATTATATCATTAACTGCATTTGGGAAAGATTTTATCAAAAATGTAGTGGCGATGAATTAAAACTAAACACAACAATGGCTATATATAATTGATTGCTAATTTTTTATTCTCAATAAACCAAGTTCTATAGATTTTGATTATCTTCACAAATAAAACAAACACAGCATTGTAGCCAATGCAAAGAAATATACCATAATTATGAAAAACATATTACTTTTTAGTCTCTTCTTGTTTAGTTCAATCATTCTATTTGGACAAAAGAATGATTGTAAATGTTTTAACGGAATTGGTTCATCTGACAATGATAAACCTAGTTTGACTTTTAGTTTTCAAAATGGACAAAGAATATCTGTTTGTGGATATGAGCGAGAAAGAATTAATGATAACGAGGTTTTGATTTCGGAATTTAACGTATTTAATTGTGTGACAGGAGAATCATATGTTGAGTATGGAGCAATTCAGAAATGTAAAGTATCCATTGAAAATAATTCATTAAAGATTATTGAATTAAAATATCTCCCAGCAGGGAAAGATTGGAAATGGATACAAGTTCCCATTGGTATTGAACGAATACAAGAAAAAGAGAATAACCTATTTACATCTGGACAAATTCCTGATTATAAGAAAGTAAAAATTGAAAAAAATAGGATTGAAAAGTTTTACACAGAACTTGACATAATCAAATCAGCAGGAAAAATTAAAGATCCTATAATAATTCTGGGAAAGCTTGAAATTCTAGCATTAAATGGAGAAGAAAAAGCAAGCTCAATTCTGATTGATTTTGAAAACTATTTTAATTATACAACTGATGGGGAAATTGCAGAAAAATGGAAAGATGCAGTTGCAACTGTAAAATGGGTTAAGCAATAAAAGCCACATGGCTACAACAATGGCTATAAGTAATTGCTACTACTCGCCTACTTCTGAAAATCCTCGCTCCCGATAGCTATCGGGATTCAACTTGGTGCGTACTTACAAAGTTAAATGCTAGCCCACACAACTACTTATAACCCAACATTGGGCTTTGTATGAAAAAAACACTTCTAATAATATTATTTTTAGGCTTTAAACTTTGTTTTGCCCAAACAGCAGTTAAACAAATTGATTTATCCAAATGTGCTCTTGAATTAACAAAACAAAAGGTAACTTATGACCCAGGCTACTTCTCAATAGACTACCCCAATGGAGATGTCCCAAGTGACAAAGGTGTGTGTACCGATGTTGTGATTCGTGCTTACCGAAAGATTGGAATTGACTTGCAAAAAGAAGTTCACGAGGATATGAAGGCTAACTTTAGTGCTTATCCAAAAATTTGGGGTCTTAAATCAACTGACAAAAACATTGACCATCGAAGAGTTCCGAATTTAATGACTTTTTTTAAACGGAAAGGTGCGGAAAAAACAATATCCAGAAAAGCAGTTGATTATAAACCAGGAGACATTGTTTGTTGGAGCTTAGGTGGAGCTATAACTCATATTGGAATTGTAGTCGACAAAAAATCAAAAGATGGAAAACGGAATTTAATAGTTCATAACATTGGTGGCGGGCAAGTTTTAGAAGATTGTTTATTTGACTTTAAAATAATCGGACATTATAGATATGGAAATTAAAACACGTATGCCAACAACGCCTAAACTACGTTAAAACGCTGTTTAGCCCAACCGATGTGTAGCATTGGTTGCAATATTGCGAGACCATTTAGTCAATATGGAACATAAACGAAAAACACACAAATATGAATAAAACATTGATTATAATCGGAGTGATAGTTATTGCTATAATTCTGATTCGTCAGTTTGGATTTAAATCTACCTCTCAGAACTTGAATAGTAAAATAAGACCAAGTGACGCTCAAAAACCTACCAAGCCGATAAAAAATGACAAGTTAATTTTGGTGAAAAATGTAAAACTTGATTATTTAAAGCAAGCAATTGAGCAATTCTGCAATATTTATAATCAAGAGGCATTTATTGCATTGCCACGATTGATTTTACTTGACAACAAATTTGTGATTACCTTTCCCTATAACATAGATTTTGAAAGGTACTGTTATTTTATCAATTACTTGGAGAATGCTCATGAGTTATGTTTGCAACCTGACTACAAACCTGATGTTAAAGCGTGGTACACGGCACGATTAGGAGACTCTTGGATGAAAGATGACTTAGTAAATAAAAAAGTAATGATTTTTATTCCAGATTGGGATGAGGAGCATGATAATGTTTATCTAACAACACAAGACAATCTAGGTTATAAAATGGGATTTGCGGTTGGAGAAGCAAGTCAAAAGTTGGATAGACCAGCAAAAAGATTTGAGGAAAATCCTATTGACATAAACAACTTGACTGATAAGGAAACGATTGATTTTGAATAAAATACTGCAACACAACAATATTAGCATTAGCCACAAGCAAAATCGAACGGATTTGTATTTTACGTAAAAATATTATAATTTCACACGTAAAACAAATCATAATGGATAAAAAACTAACTTTAAGCTTAAATCAAAGCATCATAGAAAATGCCAAGATTTACGCTAAATCTAATAATGTCAGTTTATCGAAACTAATTGAATCATACTTGGCGACATTAACAAGAAAAACAAAAAAGAAATCTGAAATTACACCTTTAGTAAAAAGTTTGAGCGGTGTTATCGATCTGCCAGCAGACTTTGACATAAAAGAAGCCTATTCTGAATATTTAATGGAGAAATATAAATGATCAGAGTTTTAATAGACACAAACATCGTCATAGACCTTTTGGCAAAGCGTAAAGAATTTTATGATGAAGCGGCAGAACTTTTTTCTCTTTCCGACAAAAAAGAACTCAAATTGGTTATTTCCTCGTTGACCTTTGCCAATACAAACTATGTTTTGTCCAAACAAAAATCTACAAAGGAAGCAAGAGGAATATTGAGAAAATTCAAAGTATTGGTAGAAATAATAAATTTAGACGACAAAATAATTGAGCTTGCATTAAGTGATAATGAATTTTCTGATTTTGAGGATGGGCTCCAATATTATTCCGCATTGGAAAATAATGTAGATTTAATTTTAACCAGAAACAAAAAAGATTTCAAAAATTCTAAAATACCAGTACTGACTGCAAAAGAATATTTAGCAAGTGAATAAAATAACAATTACCAACAATGACTATAAGTAATTGCTACTACCCGCCTACTGCTGAAAATCCTCGCTCCCGATAGCTATCGGGATTCAACTTGGTGCGTACTTACAAAGTTTAACGCCACACATTGTTGTGCATGCAAAAAGATCCGTACATGAAACGATTAACCATAATATTGATTGGATTTTTACTAATTGGGGAAGTATATGCTGATATTGCTCCTAATCCGATCGTTATTAAAGGGATCTATACGATTGATAGCTGTAAAATTCAAATGACACAGGAATATGTATATGCGAACTTGTATAATGATTCAGCTATAGTTGAATGTACATTTGAATTATATAACCTTGGAAACAGCACAACAATTCAGGTTGGATTTCCAGAAATGAATTTTCAATATTGGTCACTGGGCGAGTATACAGAAAATGATAAGGCAAACTTTAAAATTCAGGTAAACGGCAGAGTATTAACAGATAAGGAAATTGGAGTGCCAGAAGAGTTGGATAGCGTTTACAATACTTACATGTACGTATATTATATCGAAAAAGAGTATCGCAGAAAAATAGATAGTATTTATAATGCACACAATGTGATTGTCAAAAAAAATGGAATTTATAAATACAAATCAACTGAATCATATCATATTGTAAAAGCTGCAATGGATAATCTGTACGAATGGAGAAAAACAAAACCATATCTTGGCTCTGATCTTTGGCACGAGTTTGATACACAAATGAAAAAAGGAAACTTTCCATGGTACGTTTGGAACGTGCATTTTGATAAAAACGAAAAGAAGACAATAAAGATATCTTATTCATTACCATCTGGACAAGGATACGGTTCAGACTATCGTTATTTTAAATATATTTTAGAGACTGGCTCGGGATGGCATGGATTAATAGAAAATGCAGATATAGAATTGAAACTTCACGATATAAAAATGGAGACAATTGAAGAGATTTCACCTAAGGGACATCAAATTAACACATCCGAAAAGATTATTAAATGGAATCTTATAAATATTGAGCCAACGAAAGAGGATGACATTTATGTTCGATATTATAATCCATCTGAAAGAAGGAATTGGGAGAATCATCAAAAGAAAAGAAAAAAAGCAATGAGATTAAGATTTTTAAATCCACTAAATTGGTTTAGATAGACAACTACGCATAAAGCAGCATTGTGTGCAAGCAATAAAAACGCATCGACCTGAATTAGTACCATATGATAAAAAGACTGACAACAAGAAAACAAAAATTTAAGGAGAAGAAATGATAGTTACTGTAAATTAAAGATTAAACATAAAAATACAGTTGAAAAATGGCTAAAAGACGTGAATATTTTAATACTAGATTAAAAAAATATATACCATACGCGATAGGTGAAATTTTTTTGGTTGTTATAGGAATTCTAATAGCATTTCAATTAAGAAATTGGAATGAAAATAATAAAAACATTGCATTAGCTAATGAATATTTGGAAAATATTTCAAGTGAATTAAAAATAGATACTGCGGTATTTAATCAAATGATAAAACGTGCTGAATTCATCGTGGAAATAAAAAAACTTGTTCTTAACTCTAATCAAATTGACACTTTTCCTGTAGAATATTTAGACTATGCTCTTACCACACAATACATGAATGCTAAAATCAATGATGCTACATTTTCTAGAATGAATAACCCTGATATTTTGAACATGCCCAAATTTCAGAAAATTTTCAAAAAGGTAAATCAATATTACACTTATCGCCAAAATTATCTTACAAATTTTAACGATTGGGAGACAACCCTTTCTAAAACAGAATCAGAATTTTGGGAAGAGCAGGATGATTTTGAAATATCATTACTTTTTTATTTAAATGATAGTATTCCGATGCATCAGGAACCCGTTTTAAGAAAGAAAAAGATGATTAAAAAGATCAATTCAACAAAAGGTAGAAATCTTTTAAAACTTAGTCTTTTTAGGTTCATATCAGTAAATAAACAACACATCAAAACAAAAAAAGCAGCGGTGAGGTTACTTGAAGATATTAAAAATAAAAATGAAATACAGAATAAAAAATAAAATTTCTCTCAAGGTAATAACTTTTATGATGACTGGTTTGTTTCTATTAATTGCATTCAGTTATCAGTTGTACACCTATTTAGAAAAAAATGAATTTATATATGAATTTCCGGGCGATTGGGATAAACCAATTGGTATTCTAGTGGGTTTATTCCTTATTATGCGTTCATTAAAATTCTATAGAGAAGAGTCAAAAGGTTTATTTATAGAAATTTCTAAAAGTCATTTAATATTTAAAACAAAAAATTCAGATTCAATTCATAAAATTGCTCTTTCTACTATTAAAAAAGTAAAAGAAGAAAACGAGAAAATTATCGTTATTAGTAAAGGGGAATCTGACAGGCTTATTGTAGATTTTAAAAAAGTAAGAGTAAGAAAAAACATAAAAGAATCGATTAAAGAATCTTTATTAAAATTAAAATTCAACTACCAAAAACAACAATATTCTTGTTAATACCAATTAGGAAAATGAAAAAACCAATTACACTACATGTACCAAACTATTTTGACCAAAAAGCTATTGTAGACAATCGGCTTATTTTGACCAAAACGCAATCGTTGCTAGAAGAAGACAGCAATAGGGCAAAATATATTGCCACAATAGAAAAGATAGACAACTATCAATGCACTATTCCTGAAATAGAAGAAGAATATCGAAAAAGAGCTACAAAATGCTTTTTTAAAGACCGGGAAGGAGGCTGGGAACTAGCAGTCAAGGTAAGTAATTGCAAAGTATATACTTATAATTACGATTGGAATGACCCAAACTATCGTTTTAGAATTTACTGGATTGAAATTTCAGACAAATATATGTTGCAATTATTTGGCTTTTTTGAACCAAAATATTGTTCTTTTTATAAAAGGCATTTTATGACTTATGTTCATAGCATAAAAATTGATACCAGCTTTGACTTTTCTCAAACAAATAACCCGGAAGAGCTATTTTTATGTGAGCCTGTAAATATAGATGTTGGAGAGTTACAAGAATTAATTGACTATGAAAAACAAAAAGCAGCAAAGGCAAAATATCTGAAAGAAAACCTTAAACTATCCAGCCCTAATTTTTATTCTGTGCTCGAAACGGAGTTGAAAGAAAAACACGAAGCAACCGTAGAAAACTTCCTTTGTACAGATTGGAATATGTACTACGACCTGTATAATCCGGAAAATTTCTCAGATCCGGACAGTACC
>PDWI01001301.1_pt1 | contig 54754 bp, 54 predicted proteins | sample 1430891 | NCBI WGS metagenome assembly PDWI01 (sample SAMN01162508, study PRJNA174530) | Oral metagenome, whole genome shotgun sequencing project. | biome: Marine environment; feature: Marine mammal; material: Swab sample of the gingival sulcus; isolation source: swab sample of gingival sulcus... | reverse complement strand
AGCTGCGGAAATGAATAAAGCCGTGCAGGAAGTGAATGAAATAAGCGAGCAAAATAAAAGAAGCATTCAGAATCTTTCAGCGGAAGTTAAACAGTTTAAAGTATAAAACACCGGGTGGGCCGTAAGCACCGAGCGAGCCGTAAGCAGCGGACGGGCGGGCCGTAAGCACCGGGCAAACCGTGAGCAGCGGCCGGCCCTGGCCTGCCTTGACCCGCTGGCGCCTTGACCCGCTGACGCCCTGGCTGCCTTGGCCCGCTGACGCCCTGTCCAGCTGACGCCTTGGCCTGCTGCCCCCTTCCCCGCTACCATGCTCAACATGATCCAAAAAACCACGAAAATACGCGGCATAACTTTGCACGCCTCCTTCTGCCGGAACTTCCCGGAGCCGCAGCTCTTTCCTGGAGGGAAAAGTTTCACGGACGTACGGCCGAATATACTCCGCCGCCGGCATCTTCCGGAGCCGCCCTCCGCGGCAAATGCGTTTTTCTGCTGCCGGAAACTTTCATGAACCTTTCCGGCAAATCCGTGGCGGCCGCCGCCCGGTTTTACAAACTGGAAGCACGGGAAATACTGGTTATCCATGACGATCTGGAACTGCCCTTCGGCACATCTCAGGGCCGCCCGGGCGGAGGGCTCGGGGGACACAACGGTCTGCGCTCCATCCGCGACAGTCTGGGTACTGCTGATTTCTATCGGCTGAGAATGGGCATTGGACGTCCTGAGCGGGGTACGGTGTCATCATGGGTACTCGGACACTTTGCTCCGGACGAAGAAGCACGGCTGCCAGTCATTCTCACTGAGGCCGCCCGGACATTTCTGGACATACTGCAGCAGCAGTAACAGCCTCAAACCGGGATTTGCCCGCAACTGCCGCTTTAAGGCTTGCCGGTTTGAGGACTGCCGTCTTTTGGTCCCGATATAATACTGTTTTAGTAGTAAAGCTAAAGAAGGGAGGCCGTACTTAATGAGCTTTATTAAAAACATCGAATTCAGCAAGGTGCACCACTTAAGCAGCCTGATTAATTTTAGCCAGGGACGTGTGAACATTGTAATAGGTGAAAATCCTCAAATAACCCTCAAAGCCGGAGAAACCGTAGTAATGCCGGCCGATATTCCCCACGCTCTTTCGGCGCCGGAGCAGTTCAAAATGCTCTTGATTCTTGTCAAACCTTAAGACGCATGAAAAACATTACCCCTGCCGTTACGCATGTACTTTCCGAACTGATTGAAACCGAAGCCGGTGTGGTCGGCAGCCGGACACTGGCCCAGGAAGAATCTTTCAGCCTCACCATTTTCGGATTCGGCGCTCAAGGACCGTATGCACCGGCTGGTAATCAGCCTGCTCAAAGATACGCCGGCCTCCATTGTCTACGTAACCCATAACGCGGACGAACTCCCGGAAATGACCAACCGGATTCAGACCATCAATGCGTCGGGAAGGCTGGAAAAAGAGGGTATGGGCACTCTCAGTAACATTGCGCAGTCTAACCCGGTTAGTTACAGCTAAATCATTATATATAATAGAATTAGAAGTAACTAATTGTTTATTTTTACTTGCTTTTTTTCTGCGTATGCGTTAAATTCCTCTTATCAACCATTTGGAGGTAAGAAATGGCCTATTTAATTAACAAAGAAGAATGTGTCAACTGCGGTGCCTGCGAACCCGAATGTCCCGTGGAAGCAATCAGCGAGAAAGACGATGCCCGGTTTATTGATGCAGCGGCATGCACAAGCTGCGGCGCCTGCGCTGAAGTATGTCCCAGTGAGTGCATTGCGGCCGGCTGATTACCGTCAATACCGCACAGTAATGCAAAAGCCGCCGGCAGCTCCGGCGGTTTTATTTTTTTCTTCCAAAGATCTGCTACACTCTCCGTATGAACTCAAACCCGCTTCTTCAAACCATCCATAACCGTAATGAACTCTACCGGACCATCCGGAATTACTTTAATTCCCGCGGCTATCTTGAAGTACATACCCCTCTGCTGGCTTCCAGGCCCATACCGGAATCGCATATTGAGCTGTTCCGTACCGAACGCCGCTTTTCTGACGGAACACGTGAGCCGCTCTACCTGCTGCCTTCCCCGGAACTGGGCATGAAGCTTCTTCTGGCTTCCGGCTCCCCCTCGCTCTATCAGATATCGCCCTGCTTTCGCAACGGTGAACAGCTCGACAGATGGCACCGTCTGGAATTTACAATGCTGGAATGGTACCGCCTGGAAGCCGAAGCTGATGACAATATAAAGGAAACGCAGCAGCTTTTAGAGGCATGCGCTCAATCCATTCCTTCAGCCGGCAGGGCGCGCGAAGCATTTTCAGAACTCACTGTTATGACAATGGAAGAAGCTTTCCGTGAATTTGCCGGCTTTTCTCTGGAAAACGACCTGCGCGGCGCCGGACTGGCTCAGTCAGCGCCATGGGATAAGGAATATCCGGCGGCTCTGCGAACGGCCGCTTCCGTGCTCTCCAAACGGCTCAGTGAACGCGGTATGCCATCCGGTGCTCCCGGGGAAGACGCTGCCGATCTCTTCCACCGCCTTTTTTTAACCCTGGTTGAAGACCGTCTTCCCCGGGAGCATCCCCTTGTCCTGAAAAACTGGCCGTCTCTTATTCCCACTCTGGCCAGAAGCATACCGCACACTCCGTGGGCAGACCGCTGGGAACTCTACATTCACGGTGTGGAAGTGGCCAACTGCTACGGAGAAGAAAACTCCCGTAAAGCTCTGGAGAGCTACTGGGAAAATGAAAAGGCGCAATACAAAACGGAAGCTGAATCCGGAGAGTGGATTCAGCGTGTTTCGGAAGGTATGCCGGCCTGCTCCGGCGCTGCAATGGGCCTGGACCGTCTTCTGGCGCTTTTACAGGGCAGTGACAGCCTGAAAGGGGTGGACCTTTTCCCTTTTCTTGAATTATGATGCCGCAGGAATAAACTATGAGTATAATTAAAGCCGGTGCCATAGCAAAAGGCACCTATCTTCTGGAAAAAAACGAGCCTTTCGTTGTAACCGAAAGGGAATTTGTGAATCCCGGCAAGGGTTCAGCTTTTGTCCGGCTGAAGATTAAGAACCTCAGAAGCGGGGCGGTTCTGAAAATTACGCACAAAAGTCAGGACAACTGCGAAGAGATCGATGTGGATGAAGTGGAATCGCAGTTTCTCTACTCTGACGGAACAGCCTATCATTTTATGGACTCTTCCACTTTTGACCAGTTTGAAGTTCCCATGACCGCACACGAAGACGCGCAGTATTTCATGCTGGAAGGGGAAAGTTTCAAACTGACCCGCTGGCAGGGAGAAACACTGGATATCCGTCTTCCTCCCAAGAAAGACCTTATTGTTGCCGAGGCGGAAGAAGCTGTTAAGGGCGATACGGTAACAGGCGCCACAAAATACGTTATTACCGAAACCGGATTAAAGGTGAAGGTTCCCATTTTCATCAAACAGGGTGAAAAGATAAGAATAAGTGTGGACACCAAAGAGTACCAGGAACGTATCAACGACTGATCCGGCCTTCCCCACTGAAGATTACATTAACCGCCGCACCCGGTTCCGTTTTGACGGATGCAGTATTCAGATGGATCTGTCTCTGGGCCTTTTCAGCAGTGCCGGAATAGACGCCGGTTCGTCCCTTCTTCTTAAAACCCTGGTTCACTCTGTTGAACTGGATAAGCTGAAGAGCATTCTGGATCTGGGGTGCGGCGCGGGTACTCTGGGGCTGGCACTGGCGGCCCGCTGTCCGCAGGCACAGGTTCAAATGACAGACCGGGATGCCATGGCGGCCGCTTTCAGCAGGCACAACGCGTCTCTGAACAAACTGCAGAACATACAGACTGAATGCCGGCTGCTCACGGAAGAAGCCCCTCAGCCTTTATGGGATCTGACTGTGTGTAATTTTCCGGCCAAGGCGGGAGAACCTGTCCTGAAGGCCGCCCTGGCCCGTCTGATGCAGCTTCCCGCTCCTGAAGGCCGTTGTGCCCTGGTTATTGTTCATACCCTGGCAGACCGCTGCAGGGAATTGATAGGTGAAGCAGGCGGAACAATTCTTCTGGAAGAAAGCTCAAAACAGCACACCGTTTACCATTTCCGGCTCAGTGAATCCGGTATTCGCCCGGAAGATTTTAAAGAAGCCCCTTTCCCCGCTCCCTACTTCCGCCGCAGAGGTGAATTCCGCCTGGGACACACCCGGTACGAAGTGGACACGGTATGGAACATTGCGGAATTTGATCATCTTTCGTGGAGCACCGAACTTATGGGTTCGCTTCTGGACAAAAAACCGCAGAAAGGCTCCATGGTATTCTGGGAGCCGGGACAGGGGCATCTTCCGGCAGCTGTCTGCCGCCGCAGAGGCGCGCGGACCAAAAAAATTCTGATAGCCGGACGGGACCGTCTGGCACTGCTGAACAGCCGGCACAACCTGAGCCTTCAGTCTCCCGGAATACCCGTAGAAATTCAGGCTCTGTCCGCGCCGCAGCAGCTCAAAGACATTCTTCCTGCGGAAGAAACAGATTTTCTGCTGACACATATTACCCCGGTTACCCGGAGCCAGTGGACAGCGCCCCTCAGGGCTGCCGCGGCCGGCATAGTAAAACCGGGGGGTATCTGGGCGGTAGTCGGCAAAAGCTCCGACATGGCCGCGCTGACCAAAACAAGCAAAGGCTGGACAGCTCTGGCCGATAAGCGCACCCGGGGCAGCCGGGCCATTATTTACAGACGCAACAGCTAAACATTCTCTGTGCCGATTAACGGCACCGCGCCGTCACTTCCGGAATCCATCTCCGCATTCTGCTCAGGCGCCGTATGCAGAACACGCTGGGGAAACGGTATTTCCACATTGTTGTCCCGAAACGCACGCCATATTTCCAGATTTATCCAGCTGAAGGCCCGGGCGCCGTCCGCGGCATTACGGATCATGGTACGCAGCTGCATGGTAATACCGGAATCAGCAAAATTTTTAACACGCACATCAACTTCCGTTGAGGTGTCATGCCAGGGATTTCGGGCTCCCACATCTTTCATAATGGATATAACTTCATCCAGATCAGAGTTGTAAGACACATCTACTTCGTTTTTAATAACGACACGGGGATCTTTGTAGCTGAAGTTATGAATAGCCCCGCCGGTCAGCTGGCTGTTGGGTATAATAAGGGTTTCGTTTTCAAACGTTACAAGTTCGGTGTTGAGCAGCCGGATATGCCGGATAATACCGTCGTAGGTGCCGGCAATACGGATTCGGTCGCCTTCCTTGACAAGCCCCATGGTAATAAGTGTAATACCGGCAAAAAAATCGGCCACAAGAAACTGAATACCAAAACCAATTCCAATCCCCAGAACCCCCAGAATAACTCCGATAATGGAAAGATCAATTCCCACCAGAGTAAAACCTGTAAACACTACCAGAACAATAACGGCATAGCGTATAAGCCGGCCCAGGGAAAACGCCCTTTCGGCACCCAGATTAAAACGTTTCAGAATACCCGCACTGACACTCCGGCTCACCAGAGCTCCCAGCCACTTCGCCGCAATGATAACAGGTATTATTAAAAGAAGAGACACAACGGAAATACTTGTTTTTCCGCTAGTAAAAAACGGCTTGTTCAGTATGCCGAAGAAATGCACAACTCCCGCCCAGGCCTGAATTCCCATAAGCGAAAAAAACGAAAGCACGGCTCCTGCCAGAATAATAATCCGCGCAATTCTCCGGAACCACTTTTCAAACACAGCCCGCCGGGACTCTTCAGAAACGGAAGATTTAAGTATTCGGCGCGTAAAAATCCGCAGAATAAAAGAGGCCAGCAGCAAAGCGGTTACAGGTACCAGAAAGAGAAAGACCAGTTCCTTCAGGGAAAAAGGGAGCGTCCTCTCTCCGATAAGAATACGCGTTGTCCATATTTTTTCAAAATTCATTCAGCCCCGGCCTCCCCAGAACCGCCATGCCAGGAGTATCAAAAGAACAAATCCTGCCATAAATTTGTACGCAATGGCCGCGGCCTTGCCAATAACAGCCCCGAAACCTGCCCGCCGGCTCTCTTCCGCTGACTTTCGTGAAAAAAAGTATTCAAAGGCAAAGGTAAGAATAAAACATCCCAGAAATACACCAATAAGGGAACCGAAAAAAGGAACCAGAAGAGTACCGGCAATACCTCCGGCAAATCCGCCAATGGCGGCGCCCCACATTCCCGCGCGTGAAGAACCGGACTTTTTGGCACCTGCAACTCCGGTTATCTGTTCCACCACTTCGCCCGAAGCGGCAATCAGCAAAAATATAATAAACCAGAACCAGGTAATATCGGTACCGTTTCCGGCCAGAACGGCAATGAAAGCTGCCAGAACAGGCACAAAATTCCCCGGTAAACCGAGTATACCGATAAGCACTCCGACAACAGAAAAAACAAACAGAATTATTTCCAGAGCAAATTGGTTCATAGAAGCTACTATATGCGGATGATCCGGAAGAGGAAAGGGCAGGAAAGCAAATTTGATATTATTCACGGAACAAATTCCCCATGGTCCGCCCTCATTCCTTGACGCAACAGGGAATTCCATTATTCTGAAAGAAACAGGTTTCCGGAGGACACGTATGACATCAAGAAACGTTGGATTTATCTCTTTCAGAATTTCCGGTACAGATGGTGTATCCCGGGAAGCCATGAAATGGGCGGCTGTTCTGGAGCAGCTGAACTGTAAAAGTTATTTTATGGCAGGCGAACTGGACAATACCTCAGAGCAGTACTTTCTGGAAGAGAAAATACACTTTCAGCATCCGGAAATAAAAAGCATCTATAAGGAAAGCTTTGGCACCACCACCCGTTCACGCGAACTGACATCCAGAATTCACGAAATGCGGAAGTACCTCAAGTCGCGTATTTATGAATTTATAGAAACCTGCGGCATTGATTTGCTCATGCCCCAGAATGTTCTGTGTCTGCCTTTGAACATACCCCTGGGACTGGCACTCTCCGAGGTAATTGCCGAAACAGGAATACCGGTTGTGGCGCATCATCACGATTTTTTCTGGGAACGCAAACGCTTTCTGCGCAACTGTGTATGGGACTACCTGAATATGGCTTTTCCCCCGCATTTGAACAACATTGAGCACGTAGTTATTAACACCGCTGCCCAGAACCAGCTGGCACTGCGTACAGGCATTTCCTCAACACTTATTCCCAATGTAATGAATTTTGAACTGGGCCCGCCCCCAAAAGACAATTACACTTCCAGTGTACGCTCCGACCTGGGTGTAAAAGATGATGAACTGCTGATTCTCCAGCCCACGCGCGTTGTTCAGCGTAAAGGAATAGAACACGCCATTGAACTGGTATCGCGTCTGAAAGAGAAAGCTGTCCTGGTTATATCCCATGCCTCAAGCGATGAAGATTACGAATATCAGAAATGGATAAAGGAATACGCGGACATAATGAAAATCCGTGCTATATTTGTAAATGATATTATCCAGGAACAAAGGGGAACAACCAAAGACGGAAGAAAAATATACGTTCTTGAGGATATATATCCTTACGCGGATCTTGTAACATATCCCTCGCTTGCTGAAGGATTCGGCAATGCTTTTCTTGAAGCAATATGGTTCCGCAAACCCGTTATGGTTAATAACTATTCCATTTATTCAACGGATATCAAACCCAAAGGTTTTAAGGTAATTGAAATGGACAATTATATTTCTGAAGCAACTGTTCAGGCCGTGAAAAACATTCTGAACAATCCTCAGAAGAGAAGGGAAACAGCCGAAATCAACTATAAAATTGCCCTGCGCCACTATTCCTACGGTGTACTGCGCAGTCAGCTCAGAGCCGTGCTTACCTGCCACTGGGGCAACCTTCAGCCAAGGAATTCATAATGAAAACAGCCTTGTTCCACTACAACCTGAAACCCGGCAGCATAACGGACATTATAGTAGAATCCTGCCGGGCCGTTCTGTCTCAAATGGAATTTATTCAGGAAATTCGTCTGGTATGCGGAGAAGAAGAGGGTACGGCGGCCGTTCTGGAGCGTATCCGCTCAGGTTTCAGTCCGGATAAAGCCGGCAAAGTGCGGATGGACGTACTGACAGAAATTGCCGGCAGTGGACAAAATACCGCGTCTGACACCCCCAAAAACATTGCTGACAGGCTGGAAGCCCGCTACGGCGAAGATACGCTCTGGTGGATTCACAACTACCATCTGGGCAGTAACCCGAACTTTACCCAGGCGCTGATGCAGACAGCCCGCAGCGGTTCCAGGAACATGCTCTTTCATATTCATGATTTCCCCGAATGCGCCCGGCTGGACAAACTGGCCGGTCTGGATTCAGTGCTGGATGAAGCGCCCTACCCATCCGGTCCCCGTGTCCGCTATGCCGTTGGAAACGAGCGGGACTACCGCATTCTTTCAGAATCGGGACTGGGCGAATCTGTTACGCTGCTGCCTGCGCCTGTTTCACTTTCGGCTGTTCCGGATCCGGCTCCCGAACCGGATGAAATGTCTCTCAGGGCCGCCCTGGACGAATGCTGCGCTGCGGATAATCCCGGCTATATTCCCGGAGCGCCGCTTCTGTTCTATCCGGTTAAGGCTGCACGCCGCAGAAATATTCTGGAAGCCGCCCTCTTCTGCCGCCTGCTGGAAAACCCGGCCAACCTTCTAATCAGCATGCCGGCAGAATCTCAAAAAGAAAAATCCTATTCCGATACTGTCCGCCAGGGGTTCCGCTCCGGTTTGATACCCGGTATATGGTGTCCGGAGGCCTCCGGAGATCCGCGTCTTTCCACCGCGTCTCTTGCAGCCTCCTGTAATGCCGTTATATCCACCTCCGTACTGGAGAATTCTTCGGAGCTGTTTATAAATGCCCTGCACTGGCAGAAACCTCTTTTAGCCAGATACCTGGACATTCTTGACGGTGTACTGGAACTCTTCGGCGACTACCCCCGGCGCTTCTGGGCTGATTTCAGTGTTCCAGTTGATTCCGAAACGGCTCAGAGAACTAAAGAGGCGTATCAGCAGAAAATAAGTGTTATAGAAAAAAGATTTCCTGCCAAAGCTGTAAAATCCATAACTTCAGCCGTTTCAAAAATGCATTCAAGCGGCAGCATTGATTTCTCGTTTCTGAGTGTTAAAGACCAGCTGGCTGTTCTGGAACTGGCCCGCGGCGATCAGAACTGGATTGATAATACCCGCAGTCTGAACAAAGAACTGCTGGAATCGGCGGCGCGGACACTTTTTGCCTATGCGCCGTCCATGGACCGGAAAATTGAAAGTTATTTCAGCAGCAGCGCCTACGCCCATAATTTTAACAGCATTCTGAAAGACTTTGGAGTAAAACGCAGCGCGCCCTCTGCCGAGAAAATCAGCGAATCTGTTCTGAAAGCTTTCGGCCGTATTGATTACATGCGTCTGCTCTTTGATGATTAACTGCCCCAGAGAATAACACGCCGTCCCTCAAGCGCCGCCACACGGACCGGCACAGCGTAGAGCTCTGAAAGCTTCTCTGGCACCAGCATTTTTTCCGCAGGCCCCATTTCCGGTGCGTGACCGGCCTTAAGCAGAACCACCTGATCCGGCAGACAGCTGATGAAGTCTGGTTCATGCGAACTGAAAATAACGGTTATTCCGTTATGACGCAGCATCCCCAGCATGGCTTTGATCTTCTCTTTGTTCGCCGGATCCAGATGATTGGCCGGCTCATCCAGAAGAAGGATGCGGGGCCTCTGCACCAGGGCCCGGGCAACAAGAACCAGCCGTTTTTCGCCGCCGCTGAGGGTATCAATTTTCCGATTGGCCAGAAAACCAATTCCCACCCTGTTCAAAACAGACAGGGCCTCGTCCCTCTCCCGCCTGCCCGGCACCTCCAGAGGCGCCAGAAAGGGAGCCCTGCCCAGCAGAATATATTCCAGAACGCTGTAGGAAAAAGGCATCCGTTCATCCTGCGGAACCAGGGCCATCAGACGGCCCCGGACACGGGCCGGCATGTCCTGCGCCGGAGTTCCTTCCAGCAGCACGCGGCCGCGGCACGGTGAGCGCCACCCCAGTATGAGTTCCAGCAGTGTGGTTTTTCCCGCCCCGTTCGGCCCGAGAAGAGAAACCGTCTGCCCCTGTTCAAAAACCAGATTCAGATCTTTAAAAAGAAAAGAAGAAGCTCCCGGCCAGGAAAAATCAACCGATTCCAGTACAACAGGGTTCACCGGTTTCTCCGTGTCATCAGCAGGGCAAAAAGAAAGGCGCCGCTCAGCGCGGTTATCAGGCCCAGAGGAATTTCTCCGGCCAGCAGACTTCTGGATGCGGCATCGCAGACAAGCACAAATACCGCGCCGATAATAATTGCCAGAGGCAGTGAACGGGCTGAATCGGCGCCGGCAGCTTTCCGGGCCAGATGAGGAACCAGAAGCCCTACCCAGGACACAATACCGGCCACAGCGGTAACGGCAGCTACAGCCCCCACCACCAGCACCAGCAGAACAGTTCTTTCCCGGCCCGGAGAACTGCCCAGGGCAAAGGCCGAACGGTCATCCAGAGCCAGAAGATTAACGCGCCAGCGGACCGCCAGAACTGCCCCCAGAATAAGCAGAACCGGCGGAGCCGTACTCAGCACGGCCCTCCAGTCAGCCGAAACCAGACCGCCCATCATCCAGAAGGTCATTTCCGGCAGCTCACTGCGCGGATCTGCCATATACTTAAGCACACCCAGTCCGGAGGAAAAAAACGCCGAAACAACAACACCGGCCAGAACCAGGCGCAGAATACTTCCTCCATAACGGATCCTGCGGGCCAGAAACCAGCTCAAACCCAATCCGCAGAGACCGAAAAACGCCGCAGACAGAGGAACCGGCCAGCGCTCACCGCCGGAAAGCAAAATGGCCAGAGCCGCGCCGAAAGCCGCACCCTGGCTGACACCAAGAAAACCGGGTTCCACCAGAGGGTTGCCGAGCACTGACTGAAGAACGGCCCCTCCCGCCGCCAGGGAAGCGCCCAGAAGCACCGCAAAAACAGAGCGGGGCAGGCGCAGGTTAACAAGCAGAGCTCTGGCCAGAGGATCGCTGCGCAGAACATCCAGGCTTAAAAACCCCGGTTCAGGATAACGCCCCCAGAGAACAGCCAGAACAAAAACTGCCGCAAGAATTAACAGTGAAAAAAATGTTATCCAGCCAAAGCGCTTAGAAGAATCTGTCACATCAGTCCAGTCCGTTCAAACGGCTCAGAACGTTTTCTTCCACAAAAGAACGGTCCTGAAAGAAAAAATCCTGATAGAAATTGACCAATTCTTCTCTCATATCAACATTGGGAAAACGCTCCTCATACCAGGTAAGAGCCAGCCACTGAAGGCCCAGAATCCAGGAAGCACCCGGCTGATCCCAGCTGTGGAAATCGGAGGGCATGGCACGGAGACGGCCGTTTTTTACCGCGTCAATTTGAGCCCACGCCGGATCCTCATGAATGGCGCTCAGAGCATCCTCTGTCGGAATATGGTAGGCGGCAACAATAATTTCATCGGGATTCCAGGCGGCAATCTGCTCCAGGTTAACCCGCGTCCAGCGCTTGTCCAGAGGGCCGTCTGTCCATACAGGAACACCGCCGGCCATTTGTACCAGCCGGGTTTCCATCCAGTTTTCAGGAGGAACATTCACGGCCGAAACACCGTCTCGTACAGACCAGTAAAGAAACAGAACCCGGGGCTTGTCTTCTTCGGTCAAATCTGCCAGAGCGCCCTTGACCGCTGCAAGGCGTTTCTGAAAATGGGATTTAATTTCTTCGGCTCTCCGGGAATTACCGTACAGGGCACCCAGACGCTCAATATCGGTCATCCAGGCTTCCGGGCTTTCCAGATCAACATAAAAAACCGGCAGACCCATTTTTTCCAAGGCGTCTCCCATGGACTTTTTTAAAAAGTTTTTCAGAACAACCGTATCGGGGCGCAGCGCGGCTATGGATTCGGTATTAGCCTTACGGGGCAGAATTGTCTTCCCGGTTATATCCCTGTCAATAAAATTGACAAGGGCGCCGTTTCCCTGATTCCCGTCGGAAAGGGCAACAACCTTTTCCGCAGCTTCAGGAAACATGTAGAGCGCGTCCTGTACAATAAAAGCGGCAGGACCGGCCTGGACAATACGCTGCGGAAGTCCGGAAGCGGCAGGAACTCCGGAAGCGGCAGGAACTCCGCCGGCACCGGAAAGCGCTTCATTCGTTCCCCTTGCCGGCGCATTAACCGGAATAAAGGCAATCAATACCATAAGAACAGCAATTCTGCTCATTAATTTCATATCAGCTCCTCAGCGGCTTACTGCTGCACCGCATTTTCTTTTACATAGTCAAGAAGACAGCGGCAGGTGCGGATAACCATATACCATACCTTTTCAAAGCCGTCCATTCCGCCGTACCAGGGATCGGGAACCTCACCGGGGCCCTCCGGATCAAAGTCGCGGAACAGGCGCACTTTTTCCCGTTCTTCAGCGCTGCGGCACATGGAACGGAGGTGGCGCAGATTCGCGTTATCCATGGCGAGAATAAGAGAGTACTCCTGCAGATCGGAAGTACGGAACATCCGTGCGCGGTGGGTCAGTTTTACGCCGTACGAAGAGGCCGTCTGCCGCATTCGGGCATCGGGTTTTTCCCCTTCGTGATAAGCTCCCGTACCGCTTGATTCCACATGAACAAGAGCGGAGAGACCTTCCTTCTGCACCATGTCCTCAAATACACCGTGAGCCGCCGGGCTGCGGCAGATATTGCCCAGACATACAAACATTACTTTATACATACTCATCTGAAAGATTATGCTCCGCCCTCCAGCACTTTGTCCACTTCCGCGGCAAAAGGTATACCTGCGGCCGCACCGGCACGGGTGACGGCCAGCGCGCCTGCGGCGCAGGCGCGCCGCAGCCCGGCGGCTCTGCCGAGCCCCTGTATCTCGGACGCCAGAAAATACCCCATAAAAGTATCGCCGGCACCGGTTGTATCAACAATGGGGCCCTGATCAGGAAACGACTCCCGGATAATACCTTCACTGTCGGCCCGCACGGCCCCCCGTTTTCCCAGTGTCATAACAACCACCGCGTTCGGATAAAGTTCCCGCAGTTTTAAAACAACCTTTTCATCTTCTTCCGGTACATGCTCACCGGGAAGGCCGGCCAGCTCCCGCCCCTCAATTTCATTAACAACCAGCCAGCTGAGCTTCTCCAGAGGATAGCTCTTCACTTCCGCTCCCATGGGCGCCGGATTCATGGCCAGACGCAGTCCTGCGGCGGCGGCGGCCTCCATCAATTCAGCGGTCATGTTAACCTCGTTCTGCAGAAGGAGAACATCACCGGCTGAAACATCTTTCAGAAGCCGGCGGACATCGGCATCTGTCCAGTCTTTATTCGCACCGCCAAATAAAACAATGGAATTTTCCCCGTCGTCAGCCACCTGAATAACGGCATGTCCGGTCGGCGTTTCCGCCTCTTCAATTCCAGACACATCCGCGCCGTCCGAAGCAAGAATCTGTTTAAGAAAAGTTCCGTCGTTTCCAATACGGCCCACATGCCGGACAGAAACGCCGGAACGGGCCAGCGCGACAGACTGGTTCAGCCCCTTGCCTCCCGCAAACCTGTCCAGCGCGCGGCTGGATATGGTTTCACCGGGCCGGACAATATGGGAAGTGCGGTAAACATCATCAATATTCAGCGAACCTGCATTATGAACAGTCAAGGATACCTCCTGTAAAATAATACGTTTTCCCTATTTTACAGGCAAAGTGTTTCAAAGCCCAGAGCATAAACGCCGCACTGCGGCGGCCGAGGGCTGCCGACGCGCGCGGCCGGCGAAGTTTTTCTCAAAATACTTGACGCCCTCCTCCCGAGTGTGACATACCCTTGCCATGACATTACGCCGCTCTGAAATACACAGCGACACATCTCTGTTCCTTCTCTGGCTGCCTCTGGCCGTTATGTGGATGCTGATGGCTGTAGAGCAGCCGGCTGTTACAGCCGTAATAGCCCGTATGAACAACGCGGTCCTTCAGCTGGCCGCCTTCGGACTCACCTTCTCTCTGGCTCTTTTTATTGAAGGCCCCATTGTACAAATGCTGGCTGCCGGCACGGCTGTTACCGATTCCCGGGAAAACTACCGGCATATTATGCAGGTTATGCACATAATCGGCTGGTCAGCCACATTGATACAGGCCGTGCTTTGTCTTCCGGCCGTCTATAACATCTTTGCCCGTTACATTCTCCGCATACCGGAAGAGCTTATTTACCCTTCCCGGATATCGCTTATTACAATGCTCTGCTGGACTCTGGCCGTAGGCTACCGCCGTTTGTGGCAGGGAATGCTTATCCGGCATGGTAAAAGCAGGGTTATTCCCATTACCATGCTGGCCAGAATTTCTGTTACCTTTCTTACCCTGCTGTGGGGACTGCGCAGCCGTGTTCTGCCGGGCGCGGCTCTGGGCGGTCTGGCATTATCGGCCGGTTCGGTAAGCGCAGCTGTTGTTACCAGAATTTTTACGGCCGATATTATCAAAAAACTCCCTTCATATACAGAATTACCCTCCGGCAGCAGCATGAGCCTGAAAGAAATGTTTGTCTTTTACATTCCTCTGGCCTTGGTGAGTTTTCTGAACCTGGGCATCCGCCCCATTCTGCAGGCAGGACTGGCCCGGGGACTTCTTCCCATGGAGTCCATGGCTATCTGGCCGGTTGTTCTGGGATATCTGTTTCTCTATTCTTCGCTTTCGTTTTCTTCTCAGGAAGTTGTAATAGCACGTCTGGAAGGTCCGCGTTCCCGGCACGCGCTGATACGTTTCAACAGCATTCTGGCCGCCGTGCTGAGCCTGCTGTACTTTACGGTATTTCTTACACCGCTCTGGCGTTTATGGTTTTCCGGCTTTTCCGGCCTGGAAGAGACACTCACCATGACCGCCCGGCCGGCCCTTCTTCTGGCCTTTCCCAGTATTCCCCTTTCGGCAATGCTTTCACTCTGCCGGGGAGCCCTGATTATACAAAAGCGCACCCGGGAAGTAACAATGAGCATTGCCGTCAATATTGCGGTTCTTCTGCTTATACTTTTCGGCGGAATAAGCATTCTGGACAGACCGGGAATTGACATTGTGGCAGCCGCTTTCGGACTGGCCTATCTGTCGGAATTCCTGTTTATTCTCAGCCGCAGACCGCTGGCCGCTTTCAGGGTGCAGACTGCTGAACCTTAAGCAAAATCCCGGGCAATCTGGCGGAAAGACACATGAGGATTGTTCTCTTCAATTTTTTGTATCCATTTTCTGTTGATTTTTTCCGTTCCGGAAAACGCTCCGCAGAGAGCTCCCGTTATGGCCCCGTTGGTATCGGCGTCATCGCCGGTGTTAACCGCCGCCAGAACACCTTCTTCATAGCGGCCGCCGGCGGCATAAAAAATACCAAGGGAGAGGGGAATGGATTCATAACTTTTCATTCCGGCTCCAATGTACTGATAGAGCGTAAAACAGATCTCATCCAGCGGTTTGTCCCTGTTGGCATCAACAATGTCCTTTGCCAGAAGGATCCTCCGGAAAACCGAAGGAGACGGAATGTCAAAGCCCCTCTGCTCGCCTTTTTCAGCCGCCAGGGCGGCCGCGTCCATAATCTCCGCGGGACTGCTCTGCCCTTCCACGGACAGGGAGACAGCGGCGGCTACGGCACAGGCGGAGGCCACCCCCGGGGCACTGCCGTGTGAAGGCAGGGCCGAAGCCGCCGCGTTCAGCACCGAGGCATCAAAATCCCCATGATAAAAAATACCCAGAGGAGCAACACGCATGGCCGCCCCGTTTGTATCGCCATGCCGGCAGACTGTTTTATAATCCCTGCCGTGAATAACAGCTTCCAGAAAAGCCCGTGTACTGGGCCCGATAACCGTGGAATCGAGCATTTTATTTGTCAGAGCCCAGTCTTTCATTTTCTGAATAAACAGTTTTTCATCGAACCGGCCCGCTTCGGTCAGAACAGAAGCAATAATTAACGACTCTTCGGTATCGTCGGTTACTTCACCTTCATTCAGCATTCCATGGGCCTGCTGTTCATCCGCGTCCGGTTTAAGGAAATCCGTTATCCGTCCATAAACCTGTTTTATCTGCCCCGGCGACATAAATGACGCCGGCATACCCATGGCATCGCCGATAGCCGATCCGACAAGACATCCATAAGCTCTGTCAATCATAAACCCAATCCCCTTCATTCATTATTTTCCGCAGATCTTCCAGGCCGAAACCTCCATGCGGCTCTCCTGCAGCGGCCGCAAGACTTCCGCACGCCAGGGCGGTTTTCACACACTCTTCCAGAGGCAGACCCGACTGGAGAGCGTAGATCAGCCCCGCAGCGAAACTGTCGCCGGCCCCTGTTGTATCAACAGCTTTAACCGGGTAAGGCTTCATGCTCATCTTCTCCCTTCCGGGAGCGTACACTTCTGCCGGCGCCGCTCCGTTTTTTATAACAACCAGTTCATACCCTCTGGAAAGACAGCACCGGGAAAAAGGAATTTTCAAATTCAGAATTCGGGTGATCATCTCCGCTTCGGAACGGTTGGGAACGGCAATGCTGCAGGCATTCAAAACCCGTTCCAGCATGGAAGGGCTGAGCTGCTCAATTAAAGCGCCGGGATCAAAAACAATGCGGCAGCCCCGGCTTTTAAGCGTTTCCAGCAGGCCCATTTTTGCCGTAAAAAAATCTTCATTCAGCAGAAAATACCCGCTCAGATACGCGTACGGGAATTCCTTCTGCAGAACTCTGGCGCAGAGCTCCTCCGGAAAGTATTCCTCGCATCCCCGGAAGGTCATAAAACTCCGTTCTCCGTCCGGCTCCAGAAGGGTAAGGCAGTAGCCTGTTGTTCCTTCTGCCGGAAGAATGCAATTATTCCAGAGATTATACCTCTTTAAATACGCCTCAATCTGCTGCGCCCTCGAATCGTTACCCAGAACGGAAACAAGAGAAGGCCGGCAGCCCAGAGTGCTGAGCGTAACGGCAGTGTTCAGGGCGCAGCCGGCCGGCCGGTCAGACTGCTGCCGGATAAGCGTGTCCTCTCCCCGTCTGAAATAGTCTGTGACAATGCGGCAGTCAATAATAACGCCGCCTAATACCAGCACCTTCATATTCTTCCGTTCAAACAGGCTGCGGCGCTTCAGGGTTTTCCGGAGTTTCAGGGCTCTTCGGAATTTCAGGGTTTTCCGGCGTTTCAGAACTCTTCAGCGTTTCAGGGCTCTGCCTCTTTTTCTTTCTGGAATAGAAATACAGGGCCACAAGAGTTGCAATATAGGGCAGCATCTGGGTGAACTGCGGAGGAATGGCTGTATGCTGAAGACTCAGCCCCAATCCGTCAAAAAAACCGAAAAGCAGAACCATAAAGAGCACGTTCACGGGCCGGCCTTTGGTTAGAATAATAACCGCCAGACTGATCCACCCCCGCCCACCGGACATGTTTTCGGCAAACAGCGTTACGTATCCCAGAGAAAGATACACACCGCCCAGACTGCAGAGAATCCCGGAAATCATAATGGCCGAAGTTTTCATAAGAGCCGAGTGTACGCCAACGGAATCCACCGTCCGAGAATCTTCACCTGTGGCCCGGAGCCGCAGGCCGTAGGGTGTACGGTAGAGGTGGTAAGATGCCAGAAAAACAATAAGAATACTGACATACACCATAAACGGATGACCGTTAAAGATATCACCGACAACCGGAATTCTGTTCAGCAGGGGAATATCCCATTTAGGCAGCGACTGAATGGCCGGATCAATAAGGGCGCCCTTTACATGAAACATCTGACGGAGCGCGTATGTGGTTCCGCCCAGAGCCAGCATGTTAACGGCTATGCCGGTAACAAATTCATCGGTCTGCATGTAGATGGCAAAAAAGGAAAACAAACCCGCTATAACCACCCCTCCGGCAAGAGCAAACAAAACTCCCACAACCCAGGAACCGGTCATATAGGAGCCCAGAATTCCCATAAAAGCACCAATAAGAATAATGCCCTCCATGGCAATGTTAAACACATCGGCATGATAGGTGTAAAGTCCGCCGACCGCCGCCAGTAATATGGGAGTTGCGGCCAGCAGGGTGGTTTTCAGCATATGGACAACAACGTTCATTCAGACTCCTTTTTCGATTCCCTGACAAGTCTGCGGACTTTCAGGAAAGAAGAAATCCTGTTAATAAAAACATGACTCGATTCCCGGGCCGCAACAATAAACAGAACGGTAATGGCCTGAAAAACCAGCACAAACTCCGACGGCACCGATGTTTCCAGCTCCATGCCCATGGCTCCGGTCTGCAGCATGCCGAAGAAAAGGGCATAAAAACCTGTGGCAGCCATGGAACTGCCGGCAATAATGGCTATCATAACGCCGTCCCATCCGTAGTTCGCGCCGAAGCCTTTCAGAAACCGGTGCTGCTGACCGCCCAGAATCAGCAGAGCTCCGGCCAGACCGGCCATGGCACCGGAAATAAGAATGGCCTTTGTAAAGTTTTTATCGTTCTCGCATCCGCCCGTCCGTGAAAAAATATCATTAAGTCCCATAATCTTCATTTCATAGCCGGTTTTTGTGGTGTTCCAGTAAAAAACGGTCAGTATAAAAACCAGAAAGGCTATCAGAAAAACAAGAGGGAAACCGCCGGGTGAACCGATCCATCCGGTTTTGTTAATCATAACCGACATGGCCGAATGAAGATCCGGATCGCGCATGGGGTCGGAAATCAGATAAACCGTCAGATACTCTGCAACAAAGTTCAGCATCAAAGTGGTTATAAACTCATCCATGCCAAAGCGTTTTTTGAGTATGCCGGCAATACCGGCCCAGAGCGCTCCGGCGGCTAGGGCAACAGCAATGAGCAGCGGCACCATCAGCACAGGGGGCAGATGAATATAAATGCCGGCAACAGTAACAGCCATGGCGCCTATAAGGAACTGTCCCACCTGGCCCAGATTCACAACATTGCTGCCGAAAGCCACGGCCGCGGAAAGCCCGGTCAGAATGAGGGGTGTGGCCTTGAACAGGGTATTAAAGAACGCCTGAGCTGAAAACAGACTGTAGGAAAAAAGACTGAAAAAACTCTCTCCGGCCGGATAGCCCTGAGCCAGCAGCAGAATAAAACCGGCCAGAAACGCAACGGCAATGCCGCCCGCGGCCGTCAAAAACTTCTTGTTCATTCGTTTCCGTCCCCTTTCGCACCCAGCATGTATTCCCCTATTTCTTCACGGCTTGTTTTTCCCGGCTCCAGATCGGCAACAATCCTCCCCCGGTAAAGCACAAGAATCCGGTCGGAAAGGGCTAAAAGCTCGTCCAGATCAGCGGAAATAAGCAGACAGGCCGTCCCCTCATCCCTGCGCTGAATAACAATTTTCTGAATGTATTCAATAGACCCCACGTCCAGTCCCCGGGTGGGCTGATCCAGAAGAAGAAATTTGTGGTTCAGCATCGACTCCCTTCCCACAATAACCTTCTGCTGATTCCCTCCGGAAAGAGTTTTAATGAGCGCGTTCGGGCCGGATGTTATGACACCGAAATGCTCAATCAGCTCGCGGGTAAAACGGCGGCTCTCCCTGCGTGAAAGAAAGGCCGGGAAACGGCCCTGAAAACGCTCATTACTCCTGTGGTGAGTCATAATGGAATTATCAACAAGGGAGGAAAGCTGACTGGAACCTTCCGTTTTTCTGTTCTGGGGAACAAATCCGAACCGCCGGCGCCGATCCGGTGTATCTGTGTCCGTTATATCCTCATTTTCCAGAAAGATTTTCCCTTTTGCCGTTCTCATAATACCGGTAAGACTCTGAACAAGCTCCAGCTGACCGTTGCCTTCCACACCGGCAATACCGACAATTTCACCGGAACGCACACGGACAGACAGATCGTGCAGACGGTTCCGCCCGTCTTCATCGGCTTCCACAACACCGTCCATCAGAAGAACGGTTTCTCCCGGAACCGCCGGTGTTTTATTGACCGAGAAAACAACCTCCCGACCAACCATGGCCCGGGCCAGAACGGCTTTGGAGAGATCCTTATTTTCCAGAGTAACAACCATTTCCCCTTTACGCATTACCGTAATGGTGTCGGAAAGCTCCAGAACCTCATCCAGTTTATGGCTGATAAACAGAATGGTTTTCCCTTCTCCTTTCAGAAAGACAAGCCGCTTGAACAGTTCCCTGATTTCCTGCGGCGTCAATACAGCTGTGGGTTCATCAAGGATAAGAATTTCCACATCCCGGTACAGCAGCTTGAGAATTTCAACCTTCTGCTGCGCGGCAACGGAAAGGTCTGCAATCCGTTCTTCCGGATCCAGATCCAGATGATAGTTTTCTATGAGTTCCGCAACCCTCTGAATGGACCGGGCCTTGTCAATGGCTCCGAAACGCCGGCGCGGTTCAGCCCCCAGAATGACATTTTCGTGGACCGTATAGGAAGGAATGAGCATGAATTCCTGATGCACCATTCCCACTCCGGCCTTGACCGCCTCGCGGGGCGCTGTAAAATGCACCGGCTGCCCCTCCAGCATAATGGAACCGCTGCTTTTGGGCGTAATGCCGTAGAGAACATTCATCAATGTTGATTTTCCCGCGCCGTTCTCGCCTATAACAGAATGGATTTCTCCGCGGCGGACCGAAATATTAGCCTTGTTCAAGGCAAGGACACCCGAAGGATACACCTTGAAAACGTCCTTTAACTGAATCAGAGGTTCACTCATAACCGCTCCATGCTTAAAACTGCCGGTTCCCGCGGGAACCGGCAGATAAATATCAGTAACGCTTTACCGGAATAGAACCGTCAATAATACCGGATTCAATATCCTTGATTTTTTTGAGCTGTTCATCCGAAAGAATTTTTTTGGTGTGCTCATCAATGGCCAGACCGACACCTTTCTGAGCCAGACCGTACTCCAGAACAGCACCGGGTTTGAAAGTGCCGTCCTTTATGGTTTTATAGACGTCGTAAATGGCGTCTCCCACATTCTTCAGATCGGAAGTAATAACGGCTCCCGGCTGAATGCCGTTCTGGTTGGAATCAACACCGATGGCATACCTGCCTTCTTCCGCGGCAGCTTCCAGAACTCCGTTTCCTGTCAGGGCGGCAATCTGGAAAACAACGTCCGAACCCTGGCTGTAAAGCTGTTTGGCCGCCTGTTTGCCCCGGACAGGATCGTCCCAGACACCGGCATAAATGGTATCAACCTGTATTTCCGGATCAATATATTTGGCTCCCTGGTCATATCCGAAAATGAACGCGTCAATAACAGGATCCTTGTCGCCGCCCACGGCGCCAATAATTTTTTTGTCGTTAATACCCTCTATGGACATATCGGTGGTGGCCATTCCGGCAACCGCTCCGGCAAGGAAGGCGCCTTCTTCCTCAATAAAGTCAACACTGGTAATGGTATTCTTTGAATTGTTAATAACTGTATCGATATTAACAACTGTTATTTCCGGATGCTCATCGGCAGTCTGCTTAACCAGATCTTCAAAACCGTAGGAAATAACAAAAATAACATTGGCCTTCCACTGAACAGCGCTTTGAAGAGCCTGCGGATATTTGGCCGGGTCGTAATTGGTTTCGATGGTTGTTGTTTTTACACCGAAATCCTCTGCAATTCTGTCCACGCCTGACTGCCCGGAATCGTAAAACGACTGATCCCCCAGACTTCCGTTGATGATATAGGCAACCCGTACTTCTTCATCAGCCGCATCCTGTTTCTTGTCACAGCCTGTAAACAGCAGCAACCCTGTCACAACCGCCAATACCGCCAGGACGGCAATTTTCCTTTTCATGGAAGAAATCCTCCTTCATATGATTTATTCCTTTTCTTTCTTCCTTTCCGGAAAAAAGAATTATTACCTTTTTGCTGATTATCCCCCGGAACTGCAGCCTGCGCCATAACACCCTACTCCAGAACAGTAATAAGTTTGAAATCCACCTTCGGACTGTAAAGAATGGATAACTGTTCTATATCCGCGCCTTCTGAACTGTAAACCCGGCCCTTAATTCTTAAAAGGGGAATTCTTTCATTCAGATTAAAAAGCCGCAGAGCCAAATCAGAAGCGTTTTCCGGATAAACACCCACATCCACTCTCTCGGGATGAACGTTGTATTTTTCCCTCATGGTGTTATACAGGGAACAGCGGGAAAAATCGTAAGCATCCAGCCCGGGGAAAACGTCCAGGGGCAGCAGGGATGTATCGAGTGTCAGAAAGTCAATTTGTCCTTCCTCTACGCCCCGGGCTCTCTTCAAACGAAGGAATTTCCGGCCTTCAAAGTTAACAACTTTATTCTCCAGCACCCGGGAATACGGAACTTTTTTCTGCTTTTTCATAAAGTCGGTAAAACCGCCGAAATTCCACATGCTGTACTGTATTTGTCTTAAAGCAACAAAAGAACCCTTTCCATGCTCTTTCCGTAAATAACCGCTGGAGACAAGCTGGGAAATGGCTTTGCGCACGGTACTCCGTGTAATTCCATACCTGCGGCTCAGGACATTTTCCGAGGGTATGCATTCATTTTGCTTGTACTGTCCGCTGAGAATGGCGTCTTTTAAAATATCCTGCAGCTGTACATAGAGGGGAATGACACTGTTTTTATTCAACATACCAACACGTCTACTTGTCCATACAAGATGTGCTGTCAATGATAATACACATTCACGGCCCTGTCAAAAGTCTTTTAAAACAAAAGCGGCGCGCAGGCATTCTCTCTTCAATTTTTATCTCCCCGCATGTTAGTATTACAGACATGACAGCAATAACCGGTGCGACCGGACATCTGGGACAGGCCATTCTCCGCCAGCTGAAAGAAAGCCGGATTCCGGTACGGGCTGTTGTACGCGCGTCTTCCAATACGGCTCTTCTGGAGGGACTCTGCACTGAAATACACCAGGCGTCCCTGGATAACACGGAGTCTTTAATCCGGGCTTTTACAGATGCTGATGCGGTTATTCACTGCGCGGCTCTTATTGATATCCGCCGCGGTCATGCAGAAGAACTGCGTAAAGTAAATGTTGAAGGCACCGCAAACGTTCTGGAAGCATGCCGCCGCGCCGGCGTCCGCCGCATGGTCTACATAGCCAGCATTGAAGCCATTGATATAAAAAATCCCGCACGCCCCATTACAGAAGGCCACGGATTTGCTGACGGGAATGCCGTAATGGAGTACGGGAACTCCAAGGCGGAATCGGCCCGTATGGTTATTCAGGCCGGCAAGCAGCCGGGTCTTCCGGAAACGGCTGTTATCTGTCCCACCGCCATTATTGGCCCCTGGGATTTCCATAAAGGCCTGAATACCACGTTTTTCCTCCGGCACCTGAACGGCAAAATTCCCGGCTGCCTGCCCGGCGGATTTGACTATGTCGATGTCCGCGATGTTGCAGCAGCGGTTATTGCCGCAGTCAGCAGGGGAAAAAGCGGTGAAACATACATAACCGGAGGCCGTTATATTTCTGTGTTCAACTTGCTCAAACTCATTGAAAAAGCCGCCGGCATACAGCTTTCCACTTCCCATTTTCCTCTTTTTCTGGGAAAACTGGGAGGAGAAGCGGCCGAAATATGGAGCCGCCTGACAGGCAGAAAAATTCTGTTTACCAGGGGTTCTGTTAAAATTCTCCAGAGCAATGCCCAGATAGACTGTTCCAAAGCCCGTAATGAACTGGAATTTGAGCCCCGGCCTCTGGAAGAGACAATAAGAGATACTGTTTCCTGGCTGCAGTCTTTTCCCTCATCCCCATAATCGAATATCTTTGGGTATGGACAAAAAACCGCTTATACTTATCAGCAACGATGACGGAATTGATTCACCAGGACTCCACGCGGCTGTGGAAGCTGTAATGCCTCTGGGAGAAATACTCATTACAGCCCCCATGGAACAGCAGACGGCCATGGGCCGGGCGTTCCGGGGTAATCCCGAAGCCCAATTTGAAAAAAGAACAATTCCCGTTAACGGCCGGCAAGTGGAAGCGTGGTGTCTGGACGCCTCACCGGCTACAACCGTGCGGCACGCAATGATGTGCCTGTGTCCCGATCGCAAACCGGATATGATTGTGTCCGGTATTAATTTCGGAGAAAACCTGGGCACCAATGTTACGGCCTCGGGAACAGTTGGTGCCGCGCTACAGGCCGCTGAGTGGAATATCAAGGCTCTGGCCGTATCGTTCGAAGTACCCAAAAACCTACAGTATAATTATGGAGATGTAGACTGGAGCCCCACCATACCCATACTGAGAAAAGCCGCCTCCAAATTCCTGGCCGTATCCTGGCCTGCCGATGTTGATATACTGAAAATTGATATTCCCGGCTGTGCCGGAGAAGATACCCCCTGGCAGGTTTGCCGGCAATCCCGGGAACCCGGATGGTGGGGTTTTGTCCCGGACGCAACACCGGAATCAAAACTGGGCACCACCACAGGGAAGAAAGCCCCCCGCCCAGGATTCAGCCTTAAGGCAGATGACGATGTAACAACGCTCCACATCAACAGGGCCGTTGCCATAACACCGCTGAGTATAGAGCTTACATCCCGGGTGGCCTTTTCCGAAGTGGAAGCACTCTTCCGCTGATAAAACAGACAGAAAAACGCGCGGGCATCTCCGGCTTAGCGGTCTACCCGGGCGCTGCCTCCGCCCACCAGTTTTTCCACCTCGTCCAGAGAGGCCATGGAAGTATCTCCCGGAGTAGTCATGGCCAGGGCACCGTGCGCCGCACCGTATTCAACGGCCGCCGCGGCCCCTTTTCCGGAAAGGAATCCGTAGATAAGCCCGGAAGCGAAGCTGTCACCGCCGCCCACCCGGTCCAGAATTTCCAGATTATCCCTCTGAAGAGCCTTATGGAATTTCCCTTCGTGCCACAGTACCGCGCTCCAGTGATTCACCGTAGCCGTAACGACATCCCGGAGAGTGGTGGCCACTGCCTGAAAATTGGGATAGGTTTCCACAGCCCGGCGGATCATCTTCTGAAAGCCCTCCAGTTCAATACCCGTCAAATTTTTATCCAGTCCTTCCACCTCAAAACCCAGACAGGCCGTAAAGTCTTCTTCGTTGCCGATCATCACATCCACCAGCGGCGCAATTCTGCGGTTCACCTCCCGCGCCTTTTCCGCGCCGCCAATGCCCTTCCAGAGTGAAGAACGGTAATTCAGATCGTAACTGATCACCGTTCCGTACTTCCGTGCCGCTTCCATGGCCTCAACAACCACATCCGCCGTCGTTTCCGAAAGCGCCGCGAAGATTCCTCCTGTGTGAAACCAGCGCACTCCTTCCCTGCCGAAGATATGCTCCCAGTCCACCTCTCCCCGGCGCAGCTCCGAAGCCGCCGTAGAGGCCCGGTCGGAAACTCCTCGTGCCCCCCGGACACCAAACCCCCTTTCGGTAAAATTCAGCCCCAGCCGGGAAGAGCGGCCAATTCCGTCATACGGGCGGCGGATAACATGCGACAAATCCACACCGCCCTGAAGCATCAAATCTTCCAGCAGGAGTCCCAGATCGTTCTGAGGAAATGCTGTTACCACCGTTGAACGCAGACCGAAACAGCGCCTCAGCCCCCGGGCAACATTGTACTCGCCGCCACCTTCCCACACCCGGAACTCCCGGGCACTGCGCACACGTCCCTCACCGGGATCCAGCCGCAGCATTACTTCTCCCAAAGACAAAATATCCCAGCGGCACTCCGATACATTTTTCAGTTTTAATGACATTTCAAACATCTCCTCCCTTTTGAATCACCATATTACAAAGCGGCGCATAAATCAAACTTGCTTTCAACCGCGGCCGGCATGAGCACAGCCCATGCGGCCTCTGCGATTTCCACGGCGCGGCGCGCGGCTTCTGCAACGAACCGCCACCACAACCGCGGCGCCCGCCGGCACACTCCAGGTCCGCACCTGAAATACTCGGCCGGCATAAGGCCTTAAACCGTCCACACCGCCGCAGCGCAGACGGCATAAACACAGCCCGCGCGCCCTTTAATCCGCAAAAAACCGGATCCGCATTGACAGACTTTTAATTGGATTCTACCATGGCTCAATGAGTGAGCCACCGTTACAGACTGCTGACTTTAAATTGTCACTCGCCAAACTCCGTTACCGCCCATACAATATTCTTTCCATAATCCTTATTGTACTGCTGGCATTTCTGGTTCTGTTTCCCCTTTTTCAAATTATCTATACATCCCTAACCTACCAGAGTAACGACCTCAGACTTGTCCGGGACGCGCAAGTTGGAGCCTTCACTTTTTTCCACTACTCGAGAGTTTTTGTCGGGAAACTGGCGCAGGCCCTGTTCTTCAGGCCGTTTATAAATTCCATACTGATTGGCCTGGGCGTAACTCTGCTGTCCATGCTTATTGGAACAATTCTGGCTTTTGTGCTGGTTCGAACGGATATTCCTTTCAAAAACTTCTTTAATTCTGTAATAGTAATTCCTTACATGATGCCCTCCTGGGTAATGGCTCTGGCATGGCAGCTGATTTTCCGCAACAACAAAATTGGCGGCGCCACTGGTATGCTGACCGCCTTTTTCGGGGTGGAAGCTCCCGACTGGGTTTCCTACGGAGCATTTCCCATTATTATCTGTCTGGCGCTCCACTACTACGCCTATTCCTACCTTCTGGTTTCCGGAGCGCTGGCCACCATTAACTCCGAACTGGAAGAAGCCGGGTCGCTCTCCGGCCTGAAACGGCTTCGGGTAATGAAATCTATCACCTTCCCCCTGGTGCTTCCGGCTCTTGGTTCATCTTTTGTACTCACCTTTTCCCGCAGTATGGGAACCTTTGGTACACCCGCGCTGCTGGGACTCCCTGTCCGCTTCTTTACCATTCCAACCCAAATCTACGCTTCCATTAATTCACGCAACACCGGCGACAGTTTTGTTCTGGCACTTGTTCTTGTTTTCCTGGCTGCTATAGCTATTTATATAAACAGCAAAATAATAGGAAAGAGAAAGAGCTTTGTAACAATGGGCGGCAAAGGCTTCCGAAGCCGCCTTAACCAGCTGGGCCGCTGGAAAAAAGTGGTAACCGCCGCTGTTTTTATTTTCCTTTTCTTTGTCATTATTGTTCCGGTTTTACTTCTGGCCTGGAGTACTCTGATGATGAAGACCGATGATTATTCCCTGTCCAACATTACCACCCATTACTGGTTCGGCAAAAGCAACATTAACATTGCCGGCGGACAGGAAGGCATATTCAGAAACCCGGGCATCTGGCGCGGTGTCTGGAACAGTATACGGCTTGGAGTTTCAGCCGCTCTTATAAACGGCTTTGCCGGCCTTTTAATTGGATACGCTGTTGTCAGAGGCCGGGGAACCTGGTTCTCAAAAGCGCTGGAAACAGTATCGTTTGCTCCGTACGTCTTCCCCAGCATTGCCATGGGCGCCATCTATCTGGGAATGTTTGCTCACCGGATCGGCCCCATTCCCGCACTGTACGGTACCTTTATACTCATTGTACTCATCGTTGTGGTTAAAAATATGCCCTTTTCTTCCAGAACCGGTATCAGCGCCATTCTGCAGATTGACAAGTCGCTGGAAGAAGTAGCTCAGCTGGAAGGAATACGCTGGTTCAAACGCTTCCGTCTTGTTCTCTTCCCCCTGGCGCGCAGCGGATTTTTCTCGGGCATGATCCTTACCTTCATTACGGCAATGCGTGAACTGTCGCTGATCATCCTGCTTATTACACCGGGCACCCGGGTTCTGACAACAATCATTTTTGCCTACAACGACCAGGACCAGGTACAGCATGCCAATGGTGTTACCCTTATACTATTACTGATTATTGTCAGTGCGAATTTTATAGTAAGGAAGTTCTTTGGATCGAAGAGCGTCCTTGGACTCAAGGAATCTTAACTGCTCAGACAGTTAAAAGGAGATAATTTTATGAAAAGGCAAATTGCTGCAATGACTCTGCTGCTGCTAACGGTTTCATTTGCGTTCGGTATGGCTGGAAAAGAGGAACCGGCGGAATATCCCCCCGAAATGGATACATGGCTTCAGGAAGCCAAACTCGGCCCCTATGAAGGAACTCAGGACTGGGACGAAATTACCAGACTTGCCAAAGAAGAAGGTGAAGTTGTTGTTTATTCCTCCTCCTCGCGCATTGCCACTGTGGCATCACTTTTCCAGAAAGAATACCCGGAAATTACGGTAACATTTTTCGATCTGGGCTCCGTCGGCACAGTTGAAAAAACCATCAGTGAACAGAAGGCGAATCTTTTCAATGCTGATATTATAACAACCGGCGGTTCGGGTCAGGTTATTCACGAACTTCTTGGCAACTACAGGCTGGTAAACTTTGTTCCCAGTATGTTTGTTGATCAGATTCCTCTGGAAATGAGGGAACCCCTGCTGAACAGAATTGTGGAAGGTTATGTGCTGATGTACAACACCGAAACCTATCCCGATGCCCCGCCAATCTCCAACATCTGGGAAATTACAGAAGAAAAATGGCGCGGAAAGATCGTTGTGAAAGACCCGCTGGCATCACTGAGCAACATGATGGGACTATGGACCATAGTGCAGCACGCGGACGAACTGGAAAAAGCCTATAAGGAACTCACAGGAAAAGACCTTGAGCTGAGCGACGGTGTTCCCGACGCGGGATATGAGTTTATTCACCGCCTGCTGGCAAACGATCTGATTATTCTCAGCTCCGGCAGCAAGGTTGCCAAGGCATCCGGTGAAGTGGGCCAGAGCGATCCGCCCATTTCCATTACAGGCTATACCTATATCCGCTATAACAAGACAAAAGGCTATGTAAACGGCATTGTTACACCTATGACACCCTTTGAAAACATCATTACTCCGGTATACACCGGCATTGCCCGTCAGGCTCCCCATCCCAACGCGGCCAAATTGTTTACGGCCTTCCTGCTTGGAGACATTAACATGACGCCCGATACAGTTCTGACACCTCCCTGGGATGAAGGAGAAAGCGCCCTTATGCTGAAAGGACTGGCTCCGTACTATGAACCGGGTTCCCGTTCCCCGCGGGATACTGTTCCCCTGGCGCCCGGCGGAGAAGCCTGGTTCGACCTGAAAAGCTGGACCGTCGATCCCGACTTTATGTGGTATGAAGGTCTGAAAGTACAGGATTTCTGGACCCAGGAAGTGGGGAAGTAAAGGACTTGTTTTGAACGGTATCGTATTAGAACATGTAAAGAAATCGTACGGCGGAGTTCCCGCCGTGCGGGATCTTTCCCTGGACATCAGAGAAAAGGAATTTCTTACGCTTCTGGGGCCTTCCGGCTGCGGAAAGACAACAACACTCAGAATGATTGCCGGTCTTGAGGACGCTGACGACGGGACAATTACTGTGGGAGATACAGTGTATTATTCCCGCTCAAAAGGCATATACGTCCCGCCGGAAAAACGCAGCCTGGGGTTTATTTTCCAGAGCTACGCCCTGTGGCCTCACATGACCGTCAGAAAGAACATATCGCTGGGCCTTGAAAACCGGAAAGTGCCTGCCGAAAAAATTACGGAAATTGTTTCGGAATCCCTAAAGAAGGTTCAGCTGGACGGATACGATACCCGTTATCCTTCCGAGCTTTCCGGCGGACAGCAGCAGCGTGTGGCTGTAGCCCGGATGATTGCCTCGGGACGCAGCATATTCCTCATGGATGAACCGCTTTCAAACCTTGACGCAATGCTCAGAACAGACATGAGAGCGGAACTCAAACATCTGCATCATGAACTGGGGGCAACCACTGTTTATGTAACCCACGATCAGGTTGAAGCGCTCACTCTGTCCGACAGAATTGCCGTTATGGTTTCCGGACTGCTGCGTCAGGTGGGTACGCCGGAGGAAATTTACAACAAGCCGGCAGACCTGTTTGTGGCATCTTTTGTAGGCAGTCCGAAAATCAATATGATTAACGGCAGCCTGATACAGAAAGCAGGCAGTCTGTACTTTCAGAATGAAGATTTGGAAATAGGCCTTCCGGGCAGTATTACACAGGAACAGCGGAAAGTTGTTTTAACCTTCCGGCCGGAGAATGTGGCTGTTCACCGCCGCTCCAGAGATAACGCCCTGGCCTGCACTGTTTATTCGGTGCTTCCGGCCGGCTCGGAAACCATTGTGGCTGTGCAGGTAAACGGCACAACCATTAATCTGAAAGTAAACGGATTTACAGATCTTGCAGTCAACGACAAAATCTGGATTACCATTGACCCGGATAAAGTAAATTACTACGACCCGGAAAGTGAAAAACTGCTGTCTTGAAACCTGATAAATTGAAAAAATCCGATGAAGATATAAAAGTTGTCCTCATTGCGGGTCTGCGGGGAGCCGGAAGGACATTGTCCCTTCGGCTCCTGGAAGACTGCGGTTTTGCCGGAAGCGATAATCTTCCGCCCTCAATTCTTCCAAAATTTATTGATGATTCTCTCCGGCACAGCCATGATGATGCCCTTGTTGTTGTTGCCGAAACCCGGACAGCGGCAGCTGTAAGGGAATTGGCTGCCTCTGTTAATGAACTGCGGGATAAACCCGTATCCCTGACAGTTATATTTCTGGAAGCCAATGACACCGTCCTGCTGCAGCGCCTGGGGTTTAAATCCCGGAAATCGGCCGAAGGAAAATCAGAAGATATCCGGAAAATCCTTCAGGATAACCGCAGCAGAACTCTTCCCTTCAGGGAAAAGGCTGATATTGTTATTGATACCTCGTCTGTAACACCGGCTTCAATGAAAGAACGCTTAACAGCAGCCATTGAAGGTAAATCATTTAACCGGAGCATGCACATTACCATCAGCTCATTCGGGCACAAATACGCCCCTTTTGCCGGAGATTTGGTATTTGATGTGCGTTTTATTCCCAACCCGTACTACATTCCCGAACTGAGACCGCTGACCGGAAAAGATCCGGCCTGTGCCGAATACATATTCCAGACCAAAGAAGCGGGAATTTTTGTAGAAACGGTCAGCAGTCTTATAAAAACGCTTATTCCGGCCTATATAAATCAGGGACGCTCCTCACTGCTGATTGGAATTGGCTGCACAGGCGGCCATCACCGCTCTGTAGCAATAGCGGAGGCTCTGGGAAAAGCATTAAGAGTCAGCGTGGACTCCATTACTGTCCGTCACCGGGAACTAGCCTGATCCATTCTGCTCCCGCAGAACAGACAAAGCGCGGCATTTTTGCTACACTGCCTCCATGTTTTCCGGAGAAATTCTCTATTTTCATACAGTGGTGCCCTTCAGCGAAATACCCGATGAGCAGATTCAGTATTCAGTTGTTGCCGCGCGCCATCAGCAGCAATGGGTCTGCGTCCGTTTAAAAAGCCTCAGCACCTGGTGCTTCCCCGGAGGACGGCGAGAAGAAGGCGAAACCATAGAAGAAAATGCCCGCCGGGAATTATTTGAAGAAACCGGCGCCCTGGAATACAGCCTGACGCCGCTGGGACTCTACGGAGTAGACCACCGGCAGCCCTCGCCTCCCCACCGGCATATACGCTACACCTGGGGCGGATTTTACGCCGCGGAAATTCACAAATTCGGCTCCATCCCCGAAGAATTTGAAATAGCCGAACGGCGTCTTTTTCCCGAATTTCCACTGCACGCGGCGCGGTTTCCCCAAATTATGCCGGGCATGATGGAATATCTGAACAAACAGTCCTTCCCGTTCTGACCCGCTTATACTGTCTCTATTGCACTGTCAGCTCAACACGCACCTTGTTGGACTGCATACCGGCATATTCCACATAAATTTCATACACGGCTGAAGTAACAGGAAAACTGACATAATCGGTCAGATCAGGGTTAAACCAGCTTCCCAAAAGCATATCTTTCAGATCAGCGGGGTCAAGCGGCTCTTCCGGCAATGGTAAAGGCTCCTGAGGGTTTTCATCCCTGTCGAGCAAACCGCCTTCGTAAATATGTCCGGAGTCCGTATTTTTCACATATATCCGCGGAGACGGCGATTTCAGCGCGTCCGTCATTTCAACCTGGTAAAAGCCGCAAAGCGGAACAACCGCCTTATCAGCATCTTCGGCAGCTATTTTAATTTTAAGCGGAGCCCTAATAACAAGCCCCAGCCAGTCCGGTCCCGGATCTTTCGGTGAACAGGCATTTATTTCAGATATGTTAACAGGAACCGAGCTGAAGATATCAGGATAATATTTCATTGTATTCTCCTCTTTGGAACCTTGCCCGTACGCAAAAGCGCCCAGCAGGGCAAATAAGAAAAACAGCAACTCCGTTATTCTTCTTCTCAACCCTGTATTATTGACAACTTTCAGTAAACGAAAATAATAGAAAGTCCTGATTAAACAACAATTTATTTCGATACTTCACTTTAAACAGCAAGGAGTATCCATTTTGATAAGGGGAAAGGTGTTTTATGGATAAGCAGAAAAATATTAAACGGATAAAGCGTTTAAGCGACGCGAACGGAATTTCAGGATTCGAAGACGAAGTTCTGGAAGTTATACGCAGCGAAGCGGCCGGTCTGGGTGAATTCGAAGAAAACAGCCTTCGAAACCTCTACCTTACGGCCAGCGCGAACAGCAGCGGCAAACCTGTAGTGCAGCTGGACGCCCACAGCGATGAAGTGGGCTTTATGGTACGGGCAATCCGTCCGGACGGACTGCTTGAATTTATGAATATCGGCGGCTGGGTTCCCCATAACATACCGGCGCACATGGTTCGGGTGCGAAACAGAAAAGGCGAGTATGTTCCCGGTGTTGTCGCAAGCAAACCGCCCCACTACATGAGCGAAGAAGAACGCAAGGCCCCGTTATCCATTGATAACATGGCAATAGATCTCGGCGCCAAATCAGCTGAAGAAGTAGAAGCGAATTTTGGTATTGATATTGCGGCTCCCATAGTACCGGAGGCCCTCTGTACTTACGATGAATCAAATGACATTCTTATGGGAAAAGCCTTTGACAACCGTCTGGGATGCGCCTCTGTTATAGCAGCCATGGAAGAACTGCAAAACGAAAGTCTGAAAGTTAACCTGACCGGTGTATTTGCCGCGCAGGAAGAAGTTGGACTGCGGGGCGCGGTGCTTGCGGCAAGAAAAGTGCAGCCCGATCTGGCCATTGTTTTTGAAGGCTGCCCTGCAGACGATACCGTTATGCCCGAATACAAGGCTCAGACCGTTCTGAAGAAAGGCCCCATGCTCCGGCATATTGACGCCCGCAGCATAACCAATCCGCGTTTTCAGCGCTACGCGCTGGACATGGCCGCAAAAAAAGGAATTCCCGCACAGAGCGCGGTCCGCACAGGCGGCTCTACAAATGCCGCTCAGATACACCTCTCAAATGAAGGTGTACCGACAATTGTCATAGGCACTCCGGTCCGTTACGCGCATACGCATTACGGTATTTCTTCCTACGCGGATTTTGAAGCTGGGGTTCAGCTGGCAATAGCCATTCTGAAAGACATTACTCCGGAACTAATAGCCTCTTTTTAAGAGCAGAGCGGGAAAAAACTATTTAACTCCTCCGAATGTCAGTCCGCTTACATAATAGCGCTGAAGAGCCAGGGAAAGAACCAGTACAGGCAAAATGGCCAGCATGCCCATAGCTGCCATGTTGGTCCATCCCACACTCATCATGCCGAATGTGCTGAGCATTCCCAGAGGAAGTGTGGCTGTCTGAGGCGACGTCAACGTCATGGCAAAAAGGAAATCGTTCCATGAATAAATAAAGGCAAAAAGCGCCGAGGTTACCAGTCCTGGCAGACTGAGCGGAACAACCACTTTCCAGAATGCTGCCAAGACACCGCAGCCGTCAATAATGGCCGCTTCTTCCAGCTCCTTGGCAATATTCTCGAAAATTCCCGACATAAGCCACGCCGTAAAAGACGCATTATAAACCGTATCAATAAGTATAACGGCCAGACGCGTACCGAAAATTCCCAGATTGTTCATCAGAAGCCGGAAAGGAAGCACAATAATGACCGGCGGTATGGTCCGGGCCAGCAGAATAAAAGTCAGCAAAACAAATCGGCCGCGGAATTTAACCCGGGAAAATGCGTAACCAGCCGGAACGCCGATAAGCAGAGACAGTATCATGGTGCCGAAAGATATCAGAAGACTGTTTTTTCCCCACCTGAAAATAGGCATCATATTTGTTATATAGATGTAATTCTTCATGGTAGGCTTGAACTTCAGCCATACAGGCGGCAGCTTGAACATGTCAATCTTTAATTTCAGGGATGTTTCAAACAGCCATATCATTGGAAAAATAAAGAAACCGAGAATAAGAGCTATGACAATATACCGGATCCACCGGGAATACTCACTGGATGTTTTATTCATATTGAATTCTCATTGCTGTAAAGAAGTTTCATAAAAAGGACGCCTAAAACAATGCCTAAAATCAACAAAACATTGGAAAGCGATGCCGCATACCCTACATTCAGCTGCTGAACTCCCACCTCGTATATCCGGAGATTTGTTACCGTTGTGGCTGTTCCGGGCCCGCCGTTTGTTGTTGCAAAAATAATATCAAAGGCTTTCATGGCATCCAATGTCCGGATAAGAACAGCTATTAATAAAGTTGGACGCAGCAGAGGCAGAGTAATAAACCGGAACAGGGCAAAAGAGCCGGCACCGTCAAGCATTCCTGCCTCATAGGGATCCCGCGGCAGACTCTTTAATCCGGATAAAACAATAATGGCCACCAAAGGTGTCCATTCCCATATATCAATAATAATAATTCCCAATAAGGCGGAATGACGCTCAACCAGCAGACCGCGCCCTATGTTCATTCCCAGCTCTCTCAGGTAGTAAGTAATAACACCCTGATCAGGATGATAAAGAGCCTTCCACAACAGGCCGACAACCAGGGGCGTCAGAACTGTCGGAATAAGAATAAGAGTCCGGAGAAATCCGGAGACAGCCGACTCTACATTAAATATCAGCGCAATAATAACGCCCAGAATCAGCTGGCTGGACACACAGAAAAATATGTAAATCAGTGTAATTTTCAATGAATGGATGAACTGCTCATCTTTAAACATTGCAAGGTAATTTCTGCCAGCTACAAATATTTTTTCTTCGCCCAGGGAATAATCAAAGAAACTGATAAAGATGCCGTACAACACCGGATAGAGAAAAAAGAAAAGCATGTAGACAAACAGCGGAACAAGAAAAAAGATAATGTTTTTTCTGTATCCGTTTCTCCTGGATAATTTATTAAACACAAGCACCTCTCTCAGAACCAGTCCCCGCCGCATGGCGGGGACTGGAAAATCAGTTACTGAACAATTTTCTTCAGATCTTTCTCCATCAGGGAAAGGGCTTCGGAAACTGTTGTTTCATGAGTAATAGCCTGATTAACCCGGAGCCCCAGGGCATTCTGAATTTCAGAAGCTTTCGGACCGCGGGGTCTGTAGTCGCCGTCACCGTTTTCAAAGACTTTCAGCATTGCAGGCAGCCAGGGTTTTTCAGCCAGCAAATCTTTGTCCTTAAGTGTAGAGTAGCGAATGGGGGCGCCGTCATTGCGCATCCATTCCAGCTGCATTTCTTTACTTGTAATAAACTTGATGAATTCCCAGGCAGCCTGCTGCTCTTTTTCGTCACTGTCGGCATTAATGCCGATGCCCCATCCGCCAACACCGTAGAGAGAGTCTTTGGAAGCCACTTTCGGAGTTGCGGTCATACCTGTTTTACCAACAACCATGGAAATTTCCGGATTCTCGTAACCGGCTCTGGCAATACTCCAGCTGGACTGCATAACAGCCTGACCGGTCCGGTAGGCCGATTCCCTGTCATCCCACCAGTAGCCAATGGCTCCCGGAGGCGCATATTTATCAAAAATACGTACAAAGAACTCAAGAGACGCTTTAGAAGCGGGACTGTTAACTGTTACATTACCGTTTGCGTCAAAGAGCGAGCCGCCGAACGCGCGCATATATTCCATCCAGTCCTGGGCTACAGCCGAACCGCGGGCCCCGTTGGCAACCAGGCCGAACATGTTTTGCTCCGGTCTGGTAAAGAACTCTGCAATGTCCTCCAGCATTTCAAGCGTTGTGGGAACCCCCAGTTCATAACCATATTTTTGCTTGAAGGCTTTCTTTTCGGCCTCATCTTCCAGAAGATCTTTCCGGTAAATAAGACTGTTGGCATAACCGGCCATGGGAAAGGCAATCTGACGGCCGTTCCATGACCCCATTGCCCACATAACGGGAATAATGTCATCCAGGTCGATTTCTGACGCATCCGCTTTCATCCAGTCGGTCAAATCAACAGTAAAGCCTTTCTTTTCAAATTCACCGGTCCACATAATATCAACAGTGGCCAGATCGTAGAGTTTAGTACCGGAGGCGTAGTCCTGAGTAATTTTCTGGTAAAGTTCCACATAGCCGACAATGTCAATTGTCATATCAGCACCGGTTTTCTGCGAAAATTCCTCTGCCATTACTTTCAGGTAGTCGGCATACTGCTCTGCGCATACCGCCATGGTAAGGCTTACTCCCTCAAAGGGCTTATCCGAACCACTGCCGGACGCATCACTGCTCCCTCCGGCAAAGAGAAATCCTGATAACAATACTGTCAGGAACAGAACACTCATTAATCTCTTCATAATACTCCTCCTCATTAAACCTTTCGGCTTCATATCCATCACTTCATTTTATTAATGAAGTTTAATTCCTATACGATAGCTTTTGGGATCCATGGCTGCGCGGAAAGCATCTTCCGCCTCCTGCAAAGGAAATATTTTATTCAGATAGGGGCGCATATCCAGAAGTCCGCCGGAAAGCATTCGGCTCACCCTGAAAAAATCTTCTGTGGAAGGGCTGAAAGATCCGGTAATAACCTGCTGACTGTAATGAATCTTGTTGGGATCCACAGATATGGTTCCCTTGGGCGAAAACGAACCGTAATAAATAATGGAACCGGAATTACGGACATGCGGGAACGCTTCTTCGGCAATACTCAGATGAGGTGTTGTAATAATGTAACTGTCCAGTTTTTCGCCGCAGGTAAACTTATTTACCTCGTCGGCCAGAGAACATTCAAAGGGATTGACAACCGTATGAACACCGTTGGCAAGCGCATGCTGCCCTTTTTCGGCATCCGGCTCTATCAGAAGAACTTTTGCGCCCATCTTCAGCGCCAGAAGTCCGTGGATCTGGCCCATAATGCCGCCGCCGGAAATACCGACATAATCTCCGGGCAGAATACTGCTGCGCATCATACTGTGATAACAGCAGGCCAGAGGTTCGGCAAACGCGGCCAGCTCCAGCGGAAGATCCGGACTGACCGGGAAAATACGGGTGGGCTCCAGATCTATGTACTGGGCCATGCCGCCGCTGCCGGCAGCACCGTCATAGGTGCGTTTTTTGGCCTTACCCGTGCAGAGATTGGTCTCTCCCCTGTAGCAGGCACTGCAGTGTCCGCAGTGATCAAGCGTTTTAAAGACAACATGATCTCCCGGCTTGAAGGAAGTAACCGTGCCCGGATGTACTTCTTCAACAACACCGGAAGCCTCATGTCCCGGCACAAAAGGAAACGGTACCGAACCATTACCCATAAAAATTCTTTTTTCCCAGGTACAGATCAGGCAGTATTCAATCCGAATACGGACCATGCCGTTTTCCAGTTCCTTCTGCGGTATTTCCCTCACCTTAACGGTTTCCGGTTTTTCAACAAAAAGAGCTTTCATGACTGAACCTCTTCCGCGCTTTTGCCGCCGTGAACAACGTCCACCAGAGCACGCATTCTGTCATAGGGATCAGGCTGAGCCCAGACATTCCGGCCAATGGCCACACCTGCAGCTCCGCGTTCCCGGCTGTCCTGAACAACCTTCAGCAAACCCGAAAAATTGCTGCTGTGCGCTCCGCCCAGAATAACAAGCGGCACATAGCAGGCTTCCACAATTTCTGCAAACTCATCCGGTTCTCCGGCATAATTTGTTTTAATAATGGAAGCACCCAGTTCCGCCCCGATACGCGCAGCCAGTTTGACCGTCTCAACTGTTTTTGGCGGTTTGGAACCAAAACCGCCCGGCAGCATTTCTGCCATCAGCGGGATGTGCCAGTCCCTGCAACGTTCAGCCAGAAAAGACAGGTTTTTAAGTGTTTTCTTCTCATTTTCAGTTCCAAGAAAGCCCATGCAGGCTACACCGTCCGCTCCAAACCGCAGCGCCGCGTCTACCGTAAAAAGAAGTTCATCTCCTGAAGCCTGGCCAAGCTCTGAATTGCCGCCATCCATCCGGAGAATAAGTCCACGCCCGGCCAGCTCTTTTTCAAAATTCTGTGCTACGCCAAACGTTGTCAGAACAGCATCGGCACCCGCTTCAAAACACCGGGTTATTGTATAACCGGGATCTTTCAAACCCGGCTGAACATTCAAGGCTGCTCCATGGTCAATGGGCAGGATAACTGTCCGCCCGTCACCGGCAAAAATATTGCGCATTCTTCTGATCATACAGTTCCCTCTCCTAAGTTATTCTTTGTCGTATATCAGACAGCAAGTGGAAATTTGTTTCCAGCTGTTTTGTCACTTCCTTAAACTGGCCGTAAAGTTCATCAAATACCTGTCTTTCATTTTCCGAGACGTCCGGTTCCACCACATACTTTAATTTCGGAATTCCGTTTTCCTGACAGAAATCTTCAGAACTGCCGCAATAACATGAGCATAAATACAAACAGCCGACAGGCGCCGCGTCCTTGTACTCCGGGCAGGCATAGGGTTTTCCAATAATGTTCGCCTTCAGCTGAAGCCAGAGGGCATTTTCGGCACCTCCTCCGGCAGTCAGAATTATTGAAGCACTGCTCTTTTCCAGTAAGGCTTCCATATTCTGGCGGATTCCAAAGGTTATTCCCTGCAGAACCGCCTGATACAGTTCTCTGCTCTCTGAATCATTGGTTAAACCAATAAAGGCGCCCTGAAGCTTTTCGTCCCAGTAAGGGCTTCTTTCACCGTTCAAATACGGCAGAAACAATGCCGCGGAAAACTTCGGCAGGGATGTCATTTTTTTAGAATCGGTCCCCACCAGTTCTGAATACCATTGAATAGCACTTCCAGTATTGGACATAACCTCCATGGTTAATCCCTTGTCCGGAATAACATGGAGATCGCCTGTATGACGCGGGTTGCAGATAGACAGACAGGTGGAAGTTCCCGAGCCGTCTACAATGTCCCCGATATTGACGCCTCCGGCCCCTGCGGCTTCACAGTAGGCATCAATTCCGCCGCCCAGAACTGTTACACCGTCAGGCAGACCGCAGAGCCTGCTGAATTCGGTGGAAGTAACACCCACAGCCCCGTGAGACGGAACTACCGGCGGGAAGAAATCAACAGGAATACCAATAGTTTCCGGCTTCCATATACCGGTTTCCTTATCATAAAAACTCAGCGTTGAAGCTGTAGATTCATCAAAAGCAAAACATCCGGTTAACAGATAGTTGATATAGTCTTTGGGGAACAGATAATAACGCGGCGGATTTTTCCCTCTGCTCCGAAAGTCTGCCAGGCATTTGGCCTCCCAGGAAGTAGCGTCCTTCCGCTTATTGGCGTACACAGAAAACAGATACCCGGCCTCATTCAAGGCTGAATTGTCCTGCCAGGTAGGCATGCCCCCCAGGGGGCGGCCCTGTTGATCCGCCGCAATCAGAGAAGGCCCGTGACAAGAGAGCGCCAGACATTCAACAGAGCCGGAAATTCCGGACTGCTCCATTATTTCCCGGCAGAATACCTGAAAAGACTCCGCAAAAAGCTCCGGCGACTGATGGGAAAAATCAATCAGTGTTCCAGGCAGATACCGGCCGGAAAAGAAATTCAGACACCCGTCAGAATAGAGAGCACCCTTCATGCTGGAGGTGCCGATATCTATTCCCAGCCACGTACTCATACCGGAAACTCCTGTTCCCTGTTCAGGTGAATAATCAGGTTGTAGCGGTCAGAACGGTAATATCCGTCTGAAAAATCTACAATGTTGTCATTGTAATCGCAGGAATAAGTTTTAATTGACAGCAGAGGAACGGCTTCCTTGAGCTGGAGAATGGACTGAATTCTTTCCGAAGCCGCAACAGAGGCAATCTCTTTTCTGGCCTCACGGATAGCAATACCGCATTTGTGTTCAATCAGGCTGTAAATGGATTTACTGTAATCTTCATCCAGGCCCAACCCCGTTATGCTGCTGATGTAATTTTCAAAATAACCGATGGGTACGCCGTCCGCACTCCGAACCCGGGCAATGTGCACAACCCTCTCACCCTCGGGAACCTGCATATGACAGGAAAGAATTTCATCAGCCGGAATAATTTCCACTCTCAGAACCTGCGTTGAAAAGTGAATGGACGAACCTGAAATTTTCTCGGTAAAACTCTTCAAATTACTTGTTTCATCAATCAGACGTGGTGAGCGGACACAGGTGCCAATACCCTGTTTCTTTTCCAGGAGACCTTTCAGAACAAGACCTTCCACAGCTTTTCTGACCGTTATCCGGCTGACGCCGTAATGTTTTCCCAGTTCTATTTCCGACGGTATCATATCGCCGGGTTTATAGTAGCCTTCTATTATCTGTTCTTTAAGCGTATTACCCAGCCGGGCGTACAGTGGAATAAGGCTGTCAGAAGACATTGCAGCTCTCAAACTTCTCCGTTCCTTTATATTTTACTGCGTTTCATTACGGTCCCTGCTTCATTATAACGTCATAACGTTTTATCAGCTTACAACGCCGCAGACCAGAACGCAAGAAAAAAATGAAACCGGCAGAAGTTAGATACTGTTCCAGAAACCGGCTGCGCATTGAACCATATCTCTCTGTGCTTTTTGGGCATCCAGAGTGCTGTGCCGGCCGTCTTTCAGCAGGGCCCGTCCGGCACAGTAAACATCAGAAATGTATTCTTTGCGGCTGTAAACAACAATCTGATCAAAGATGTTTTCTTCCCTCAACGGTGTTGGAAAAAGACTTTCCATGCATACAAAGTCTGCCTGCCGCCCTTCATCCAGAGTTCCGCAGTTCTTCCATCCAAGAGCCCGGGCGCCATTTTCTGTTCCCATCCTGAACACCTCCCGGGCATTCAAAACAGAAGGATCTTCCTGAACAGCCTTATGAAGCAGAAACGCCATCTGCAAATTGCGCAGGTAGTTGTTATCGTATCCGTCCGTTCCCACAGCAACAGAAATGCCCATATCCAGCATGCGGGGAACCGGCGAAAAACCGCCGCCTACCTCACAGTTGCTCATAGGCATGTGTACGGGCCGCACGCCCCTTTCCCGAAGAATGCCCAGCTCCTCTTCGTTCACCTTTACACACTGAGATGCCAGAACCCGGCCGGAAAGAAGTTTGTTCTGTTCATAATGATTCACTGCCCGCACTCCGAATTTCTTCTGTGTCCAGTCAGATTCGTAACGGCTCTCCGAAAGATGAAAATGCCAGAGCGCGTCAAGAGATTCAGCCAGAGCAGCGGCTTTTTTCAGAAAAGGAACCGAACAGGTAAATGCCGTATGCGTACAGACCATACCGGAAATCAGCCTGCTGTTTTCCCGGCACCAGCGGATAAGCCGCGCGTTTTCTTCCAGGCAGAACTTACCGTTCTTTTTATCAATACGTTCACAGCTTTCCAGAGAAAGGACTGCTCTCATTCCAATTTTTTCAATAAGGCGCGCCTGCTCTACCAAAGTACCCGGCTCTGCGCAGGGCGCTTCCAGGATATCGCAAAACCCGGTAACCCCCGAGGCAATCATTTCAGCCGCAGAAGCGCGCGCAGTTACCAGGACATCTCTGCAGGCAATGCGGTTTTCGACAAAGGGCCACCAGAACTTACGGAGAAAGTCTTCAAAATCTCGAATCGTCACATTTACCGGAATTCCATGAGCCAGCAGTCCGTACTGATGAACATGAGCGTTAATAAAACCCGGGAAAATTAAATAATGTTCTTCCACTTCAACAGCCGGATGCTCCCTGACAAACTGTAAAAACTCTTTTTGCTCAAGGATTTTCCGAACAGCCCCGCTCTCTTCCACGAAAGCTGCATTCTGCAGCACGGTATCGGCATTAACAATAAGCCATTGGGCACGGTAGATTTTCATTGAACCTCCTTGCAGCAGGAACGGAATACAGCTGATCTTACAGGAAAAACTGCAAAGATCGCCACCCGTTACTGATTAATCCTGCTCATTAAGCATTGCAGCCATGCACATTTGCCCTGTATCCTTGGAACACATACTCAAAAGAAATCTGTCTGAGAGCACCGCAAACCGGCTGCACAGCAGAAAAAAAATAAGGCCTGAAATATAATCTATGAAACCACATCTGTTGAAATTTGTTTTTCTGCTGCTCCCCTTTACACTCCTGGCCGGCGGAACTGGTGAACGTTCAGAAAAAACAACACTGAAATTTGCCGCACTTCTGCCCGGCCCAGTAAACGACGGCGGCTGGAACACCCTTATGTACCAGTCCCTGCTTTCTTTGGGTGAACAATTCGGTGCGGAAACTGCATATACTGAACAGACCGCGCCTTCTGACCACGAAGAGATTTTCCGCAGCTACGCGGAAGAAGGCTTTAAGGTTGTATTCGGGCATGGATTTGAGTTCGGGCCGGCAGCAATGCAAGTGGCAGCAGACTTCCCCCAAACATTCTTCATTATTAACAGCAGCAATATCAGTCAAAATAACAACGTGAGCTCTTTTCTGATTGACGACTACCAATGCGGCTTTGCTCAGGGTGCCATCAGCGCCATTGTTTCAAAAACAGGAGTAGCAGGCTATATCGGAGGCATGGAGATTCCCCCCATTATCAACCAGGCAGCCGGTTTTACTGCCGGTGCGCAGTATATCAATCCCGGCATAAGGGTTATATCTGTTCTGACCGGCAGTTTCACAGATACAGCCAGAGCAAAAGAGGCAGCCCTTTCCATGATAAGCTGCGGAGCCGACATAATAAGCTGCGACGCAAACGAGGCCAATCACGGAATATACGAAGCCGCCCGAGAACACGGCATATATGTTATTGGCAGCTCCGGAGACCTCTACCTGACAACCCCGGACATCCGCAATATAATTCTGACCAGCGTAACAGAAGATATGAGTAAAGGACATTCCATGATAGTCCGGGATATAATGGAAGAAAAATTTAAGGCAAAAAATTATCTGCTTGGATTTAAAAGCGGCTCTGTACAAATAGCACCGCTGCGTGAAAAAGAAAATCAACTGACAACTCAGCAGATTCGGCAGATTCAGCAGCTGGAAGAATACTTGAAAAACAAGGAATAAAAGAAATTGTGAACAAGCGCATTTCCAGTAACAGTCTGTTTCGTAAAATACCTTTTCTGCATTTATCAATGCTTGCCGCGGCCTTTGTTATGGGCGGTGTTATTCTGCAAATTCTGGGCTTTGCCCCCATTAAAACTTACAGCATACTTTTTTCGGGAACGTTCAGCAGTTTCAACAGCGCCGCGGAAGTTCTGGTTAAAACCACACCACTTATTCTGACCGGTTTAAGTTTTGCTTACGCGGCAAAAGCCGGCCTGGTCAATATAGGAGCTGAAGGCCAGCTGTACGCCGGCGGAATAACCGCAACCCTTGCAGCGGCCAATTTCCCGGAACTCCCGGTTTTCATACACCTGCCCATGGCTCTGGCCGCCGGTTTTACCGGCGGGGCTCTGTGGGGCTTCCTGGCCGGCTGGCTGAAAGTTAAATTCAGGGCAAATGAAATAATTACAACTGTCATGCTCAATTACATTGCCATTCTTCTGGCGAGCTCCTGTGTTACCGGCCCCATGAAAAATCCGCAAGGCCTTATGCCGGAAAGTGCTCCTGTAGCAGCAACGGCAATGCTGAAGCGCATTCTGCCGGGCACCCGTCTTCATCCTGGATTTTTTCTGGCACTCTGCGCGCTTTTTATATTCCATATATTAATCTGGAGAACTAAAACAGGCTTTGAAATTCGTATAACCGGCGCCAACCGGCATGCCGCTCTTGCTGCGGGCATCAGTACCACCCGCCCGGCCCTGCTGGCTATGGTTCTGGCAGGAGGAATGGCCGGTCTGGCCGGCTGCATTGAAATTCTGGCCGTTCAGGGCCGTCTGATTCAGATGTTCAGCCCCGGATACGGATACGACGGAATAGCCGTGGCTCTGGCCGGTATGAACACTCCCACAGGCATAGGGCTGGCTGCTCTGCTCTTCGGCATACTGAGAACCGGCGGCAATAAAATGCAGCTGCTGGGCCAAGTACCTGTTTCGGTTATAGATATTCTGAAGGGTTTAATTGTTATTGCGGTTATTCTTGGGGCGGCAGTCAGGAAAATACGGAAAAATTCCGGAGAAACTCAATGACTGATATTCTGAATCTCCTGAATTATCTGTTTCAGGCCGATCTGCGTATGGCCGCGCCCGTTCTTACCGCAGCCCTGGGACTGCTCATAATGGAAAAAAGCGGTGTCATAAACATAGGCTGTGAAGGAAACATGTTAACAGGCGCTTTCGCAGCGGTATTTTTTGCGCGCCTGTTTAACAGTCCCTGGCTGGGCCTTTTAGGTGCGGGCGCGGCCGGACTGTTAACCGGAGTGCTCTTCGGCCTTGTGGTTGTGTTGCTCAAAGCCGATCAAATTGTCGCGGGCATTTCATTTAATTTTATGGCGCTGGGTTTAACAACAACATTGAACCGAATGGTTTTTGGAATATCAGCACAGGCAGCCAAAGCTCCGGGCTTTTCAAAAATTCACATACCCGTACTTTCCAGCATACCCGTTCTGGGCGCCCTCTTTTCACAGCCGGCTCCCGTTTATCTTCTATTCCTCTTTATTCCCCTTCTGCATTATTTTTTCCGGAACACCGCGGCCGGCCTGAGAGTCCGCTCAGCGGGAGAAAATCCTCAAGCCGCTTATACCGCCGGCATTAATGTACAGGCTGTCCGGCTGTGGTCCGTTATATCCGGTTCTTTTCTAACTGCTGCCGGCGGCGGGTTTATGGCCCTCGGCTATCTGAATCACTTTACGGAAAACATGATCAGCGGCCGCGGATACATTGCCCTGGCTGCCCTCATACTGGGCAAGTGGAAACCTGGCGGCATTCTTGCGGCCGCCCTTCTTTTCGGACTGGGAGAAGCCCTCCAGATAAAACTGCAAATGACAGACAGCGGCATTCCATACCAGTTTTTGATGATGCTGCCCTATATTCTCACCATTCTGGCACTGGCCGGCCTTGTGGGACAGTCCGAGGCTCCCAAAGCTTCAGGAAAACCCTTTTACAATAATTAATAATTTTCAATCCATATTTGCCGTCCGCCGCAGAGAGTTTTTCGGGCAGACTGTAACGCACAGGCCGCAGTAGCGGCAGAGCTCTTCATCCAGACTCATTTGCCGGTTCTCCAGTGTCCGGGCCTGGTAAGGACAGACAATAACGCAGCGCTGGCAGTTAATGCACAAATCGGAATGGAATTCAAAGGAAAAAGGCTGCTTCACTTCTTTCTGCGGCAGATATTTCAGGGCAGCTCCGCTTACAGCAGCAATGCTTTCAAAACCCAGAGACTCCGCCAGCCGGCCTATGCCCTTATCCAGTTTTTCCAGATAATCAATGCCTTTAAGCATGGGCGCGGTACACACCCCTACGGCAGAAGCGCCGGCCATCAGCATTTCCACACCGTCTTCCGGTGTCATAACACCGCCCAGCCCTACTATGGGCTTATCCGTTTTCATGGCAATTTCAGCCACATAACGCAGGGCAATAGGCCGAATGGCGCTTCCAGTCAGCCAGCCCATTCCCCCCTCGCCGCCGACAAGCGGCCGGCGGGTATGAATATCAATCCGCAGTACCGGCCCCACCGAATCCATGGCTGTAATGCCGTCGGCCCCTTCACGCAGGCAGTCTGCCGCCGCCCTTACCGCATCGGACCAATTCGGACTGATCTTAACCAGAATGGGTTTATCGGTCAGCCTGCGGGCCAGGCGCACCATGGGAATAATGGTATCAGCCGTGTAGGACACCAGTTCCAGAATGTCCGCACCGGCCTTATCCACTTTTTCAGCCCAGTGTTCCACTTCCAGCGGCGTATGGCCGATGCTGCCTATTACAACAACACCGGCATCCTTGGCCTGCGGAATTTCGCTTTCCACCCATTTTTCACCGGTAAAGTCCGTCCACTTCTCCGCGTTCACCATGGATACTTTGTCCGAAACAGCTATGTGCGGAAACGGGTTTTCCGCCGGCTTATCCCGGATGGTTTTGGTTACCACCGCGCCGGCGCCGTGGCGGTGCGCCCGTATCAAACCTTCGGCCCCGTACCCTATAGGTCCGGAGCCGATAATGAGCGGGCTTTGAAGCCGAATACCAAATAAATCTATCGAAGTATCCACTCAGAACTTCCCTCTGAAACAATCAGGATTTATTCAGTGTATTCACCAGACTCATGTAAAATCCTGTGGCTTCAAGCAAATCGTTGATATAGATATGTTCGTCGGGGCCATGGCAGAGAGCCATTTCACCAGGACCAAAACCAATAGTGGGATATCCCTTTCTGCCCATGGTGTAGTTCCCGTTTGTACTGAAGCCCCATGTCGTTACAACCGGCTCCCGCTTTTTATAATCTCGGAAGGCCTGTACACCAGCCTGAATAAGCGGATGCGATTCATCCACTGCCCAGGCAGGGAAAAACTCCTCGGCTTTCAGTTTCTTTCCGTTATACCCGGTTGCTTCCCATTCGACATATTCGAGTTCGCCTTTTTCGGCTCCCGATACAGCCCGCAGTTCTTCCAGAATACTTTCACGCGTATCGGCCGTATTGGTGCGTCTGTCAAGATACACATGGGCTTCAGCAGGAGTTGTACTCAGCGAGTTGGAAAGACAGCGCAGATCAACAGCCACAACATCGGCCTTTCCAAGCGGTTCCACAGAGCTGAAACCGGCATCCAGCTTCTTTACACCCTGAATAAAGTCCGAGGCCAGTTCCAGAGGATTCACCCCCTCACTGTGCCGGGAAGCATGAACCGGAGTTCCCCGGAAAACAGCCCTTACCTGAGCGCGGCCGCGGTGCCCGCGGCAAATTTCCAGCTCGCTGCTTTCCGCAATAACAACATGATCCGGCTCAATACCCATTCCCTCCAGACAGGCGCCCAGTGCCAAACCTTCACAGTCTTCCTCAACAATGCTTCCAATAACGTAGACCGTGTACTCGCTGCCCAGCCCCAGCTCCTTAATTCCCTTACCGGCAAACAGGGTGCAGACAAACGGACCTTTGTCATCAACAGTGCCGCGGCCGTACATAACACCGTCTTTAATAACAGCCTTAAAAGGCGGAGTTGCCCACTCCTGCCCTTCCGCATCCACCACATCCAGATGCGCGTCAAAAACCAGGATTTTTGGTCCCGATCCGATGCGTCCAATAACATTACCAAAGCTGTCAACACGCACCTCATCGTAGCCCATGGACTCCATTTCCTGCCGTACACGTTCCACAGCGGCGCTTTCGTTACAGGTAACGCTTTCAATATCCACCAGGTCGCTCAGAACATTCACAATGTCCTGTCTGTGATCTTCCACATATTTCCGAATAGCTTCAGCACTCATAACGTACTCCATTCATTTTCGGTCAAATCCCGGTCATTGTACAGGCCATAATAGCCTTCATAATATGAAGCCGGTTTTCGGCCTCGTCAAAAACAACCGAATGCGGTCCGTCGGCCACTTCACTGGTTACCTCAATATCCCTGTCAAAAGGCATGCAGTGCATGTAAATGGAACCGGGATTGGTTTTGTCCATGCGTTCCTGGTTAACAATCCATCCGGGATACTTGTCTATAAGGGCCAGACCTTCTTTTTCATCTTCCGTATGCATTATGGGGCCCCAGCCTTTGGCGTACACCACATCGGCGCCTTCAACGGCCTCATCCATGCTGTCAACTACCTCGAATTTTGAACCGGAAGCTTCCGCGTTTTTGCGGGTCTGTTCCATAATTTCCGGTTTCAGTTTGAACTCAGGCGGATGAGCCAGAGTAACATCCAGACCAAAACGCGGCATGGCCAGAACCAGAGAATGCGCCATGGACAGCGGACGGATATAATTGGGAGCGGAGGTCCAGGATACCGCAATTTTTTTGCCTTTCAAATTATTCTGGAATTTTTCCTTAATTGTCATTATATCGGCCAGAACCTGTGTGGGATGGTAATCCTCACACTGCATGTTAACCACAGGAATACCCGACCACTCAGCCAGACTCTTCATATATGCATGGCCGGCACCAAAAGTTTTACGTACACCAATACCTTCGCCGTAACGGGAAAGAACCTTAATAGTATCTTTAGCTGTTTCACCATGATCGATCTGGGTGGCTTTGGGGGTCAGCCAGATGGCATGGCCGCCCATCTGGTTCAGACCTGCTTCAAACGCGTTCCGGGTGCGGGTTGATTCTTCAAAAAACAGCATGAAAAACGTCCGGGCTTTCATTAAATCATAATGCGGTATTCCAAGATTCCGTTCCTCTTTCAAGCGCATGGCTACGGCCAGCAGCCGTTCCAGTTCTTCCAGGGTCCAGTCCTGGGTAGTAAGTAAATGCTTTTTATGCAGCGAACTGTACATTCTTAAAACTCCTTAAGACAGATATGCGAATAATCAATATTTAACACGTGTAAAAATTATACGCAAGCCCCTTCTCCACACTCTGAGGATATACTATAGTGGATTCAGGCTTACTGATTTTTCTGATAAAGCAGCAAAATGAAGAACAAACCGAAACACAGAGTAACACTGGAAGAACTCTCTCAGGAAATTAATGTTTCCCGGACAACCATCTACAAAGTACTCAACAACAAGGGAGAAGTGAGCGAAAAAACCCGCAGCATTGTTCTGGATGCCATTCAGGAGTATCAGTACACACCCAACAAGGCCGCCAAGAACCTGGCCAGAAACCGGAGCTACGATATGGCCTTTGTGGGTTTTCATTCTCCGCAGGCTCCCTACACCCAGAGTAACCTGCTCGAAGGCATACAATGGGCCGCGCAGGAATTGAGCGATTACGGACTGAATATTGAATATTACCCGGGGCAGAGCGCCGTCCAGACAGAAATTCTTTACCGGCTTGCCGAACAGGATACAGACGGATTTATTATTTACCCTGAGCTGCTCGAACCGCTGCGCGGCTGCGTTAATGAACTGACCGCTGCCGGTAAAATGGTTTTCACCGTCAACCGGGACATTCCGGACTGCAGCCGCCAGGCGTATATAGGCTGCAACTACTACAACAGCGGCATACTGGCCGCGGAAGTTCTGGCCCGCATGGTTCCAGCCGGAAAAGACATAGCCGTTCTTCTGGGAGGAGAAGGTCCGGAACACACCGATATTCAGCAGCGCTACAGGGGCCTGATAAAAAAAATGGAACGCTTCCCGGAAATCGGCCTGAAAAAACCATACCTCTGCAATCCGTCCAGCCCGCAGGAACTGGAGCAATATGTTACACACATACTCGGCAAAGAAGAAAACACCGGCGGCATACTGGACATGACCTATCAGCTGGATCTGGTAGGTACAACTGTGTACAAATGCGGAAACAAGGCACGTCTTGTAGGATTTGACCTCTGCGACACCGTCAGAAATCACATGATAGCCCACAGCATTGATGCCGTTATTTTTCAGGACACATTCCACCAGGGCTACATGGCCGCCAAATACCTGTTTCTGTCGCTGGAAAACAACCGGCTTGTTCCCATACCTGAACGCGTTTCCAAACTGGAAGTTGTCTACGAAGGGAACCTGGAGTTTTACCTCTGATATATGTTTTTAACAATTACCGGCATCCCAGCGGGAAGCTGCCAGTTTAACCGCCTGTATAATGGTTTCATAACCGGTGCAGCGGCAGATATTCCCCGCAAGTTCTGCCCTTATCTGCTGATCATCGGGATGGGGATTCTCCGACAAAAGCTGATAAACCGACATAATGAAACCGGGAGTGCAGTACCCGCACTGAATGGCTCCGGCATCAACAAAGGCCTGCTGAATGGGATGCAGAGGATGATCCGGCAGACTGAGCCCCTCAATTGTCAGAATTTCTTTTCCGTCCGCCAGAACAGCCCAGTACAGACAGGACTTTACCGCCCTGCGGTCTACCAGCACAGTACAGGCCCCGCATGAACCGGTATGGCAGCCCTCCTTGGTTCCCGTCAGATGCAGCCTGTTTCTCAGAACGGAAGAAAGACATTCCGAAGCACTTACAGCCGTCTTGTACATCTTTCCGTTAACCTTCAGTTCAATATTAACTGTTACCATTCCAACACCATCCGCCGCAGTACTGTTTTCTGATAATCCGTCAGGCCGCCGTTTTGCCCGCCCATCTCTCTGGACTCCATCTCAACAATTTCCCCAACATCTCTGCTGCCCCCGGCAGAACCTGATGTCAGAAACTCTTCAATGAAAGAAAAATGCCTGGGAATAAAGCTGCTTCCGCCGCCGGCCACCGCCACACTTCCATCCTCTTTCTGAGCCATGGACAGCACAAAGGGAGCAAAGGCAAATGCCGCACGGGGACGCTCCCCCCAGTAAAAGAACTTCTTCGGCATTCCGGCGGGGATCCGCAACGATTCAATCAGCTCCCCTTTTTTCAAACTGCTGTGATAGGGGCGCATATACACGCCGGCAGCATCTCTTTCCGTTCTCCGGCCTTCCAATACTGTAACAACCGAAGCTCCCAAAACCATTAAAGCCGGCAGCAAGTGAGAATGCGGATAACAGCCTCCCAAATGGCCTCCCACAGTTGCCACACTGCGTATCTGAGGAGAGGCCGCAGTGCCCAGAGGCTCCATCAATCCTGAAAAGTCCCCTTCCTTCTGCAGCCGGCTGTGCAGATCCCGCAGAGTTACCAGAGCGCCCGCCTCCAGGTAATTGTTCTTCCGGACAACACCGCGTAAACCGTCTAATCCGTTAATATTCAAAAGCGTCAGTTTTTCCGTATTCAGAAATCCCTTTTTAATGCGGTACATTAAATCCGCACCGCCGGCAAGAAAACGCACCACAGCAGGAGATTCGCGCAGAGCGTCATCCACCTGGTCCAGACTGCTTATAACCCGGTAATCCATCACTACCCACCCAAAGCGGCAAACAGAGGAGCCATTTTTTCCATATTCAGAGGCAGACTGCGCACCCGCACACCGGTGGCGTTAAACACCGCGTTCGCCACTCCCGGAGCTGCCAGTTCCACACCAATTTCTCCCACACCCTTTGCGCCGAACGGGCCAACGCTCTTATCTTCTTCAAAAAGCCGTAAATCAAACTCGGGACAGTCGCCTATACCCGGCATCAGATAAGAAACAAAACCGGTAGTCTGCACCTTTCCGTTTTGCGTTTTAAAATCTTCACACAGCGCGTAGCCCAGCCCCTGGGTGTATCCTCCGACAATCTGCCCGCGCACAATATTCGGATTCACAGCACAGCCCACTTCATAGGCCATGGTTACCCGGGGAACAACAATACGGCCCGAGTACAAATCCACCGTCACTTCGGTCAGTGTCAGGCCCGACAGATAAGTAGGATAACACTCACCCTGACCTGTTTGAGCATCAATATGGCCCACACCGGGATTAAACCATCCCTGCGCGTTCAGCGATACTCCGGTCTGCCCCACAATCAGGGCCACAGCCTCAGCAAAGGAAACATCGCGCCCCTCATTATCGCGGACACGTCCACCGGCCATCTCTATAAACCGGCGGTCTGTTTTCCACACCTTCTCCAGCGCTTCCAGCATGCGTTCTTTAAGCGTATCGGCCGCCATTTTCACCGCCATACCGCCCGACGAAAGTCCCCGGGAAGCCACAGTGGGTCCGGCGTCGCGTACAACCGAAGTATCTGTAGACGACGTTCGGATATACTCCAGAGGAATACCAAGAACCTGAGCGGCAATCTGGGTGTGCGAAGTACGGACCCCCTGCCCCATTTCAACCATTCCGGACTGCAGCAGAACAGTTCCGTCATTGCCTATAGCCATGGCAGCGCTGCCGGTATCATACCCCTCACCGCCCAGGCCGCATCCCCGGTAGGTGGCAGCAAAGCCCAGTCCTTTCCGGTAGCGTTTATCCTGCGCATTAAACTCGCTGAATTCCTTTTTTTTCTTTTGATAACAGCTGCGCCGCAGAACATCATCGAGCATTTTTTCCAGCGGCAGAGACATAACATTATTATCCACAAGCTGACCGCAGGTAATGCGGTCGCCAGAGCGGACAAAATTCTTCCGGCGGAATTCAGCCGGATCCATACCCACACCGGAAGCCAGTTCATCGATCATGCTTTCCACCGCAAAGCACATCTGCGGCGCGCTGAATCCCCTGTAGGCCCCGGCATAGGGCGTATTGCTGTAATAAGCCTGTATTTCTGTTCGGACATGAGGAATCCGGTAAGGACCGGCTGAATGAACAGAGGCCCTCCAGTTGGCAAACATGGCCTGGTTGTTGTACGGACCTCCAATAACAGAAGCCGTGTTCCGCCAGCCATTAATAACTCCGTTTTTATTGACACCGGCATCTATCTCAAAATGGTAGGGATGCCTTTTAACACCCGCGATAAAAATATCCCGGCGGCTCATGCGGATGCGGACAGGCCTGTTCACAAGAGTGGCCAGCAAAGCAGCCCGCGAGGCCATAATCATGGCTGTTTCATTTTTCCCGCCGAAACTTCCTCCAATAGCCGACTGAACAATACGGACATTGTTTTCAGGCAGTCCCAGAGACGTACACACCGCGCCCCGGATGGAAAAAACATTCTGTATGCATCCGTAAACAACAACACCGTTAGTTACAGGGTCAATATCAGCAACAATGTTATCCGGTTCCACATAACCGTTCACGGCAAAAGGCGTATCGTATTTCCTGGACAGGATACAGTCGGAACTCTTCAAACCCTCAGCCGCATCACCGGAAATAAGACAGTAGAAAGTATTCTCCATTGTATTATCCGGCCGGTCCGCATGAACCGGTGTTTCCGAAACAGCAACGGCATCTTCCAGAGTAAATACCCCGGGAAGTTTTTTATACTTTACCTCTATTGCGTCCAGAGCCCTTTGTGCCGACGGCCAGTCTTCCGCCGCAACACAGGCAACCGCGTCTCCAATATACTTAACCTCTTTCTCCGCCAGAACAGGAAAGCGGCCGAACAGCTCATTCTTTCCGGGAACATCCCGCGCCGTAATAATTTTCAGCACCCCCGGAAGCTCTTGAGCTTTAGAAGTGTCTATAGAAATAATTTCTGCCCGGGGAAAGCGCGGATACAAAACCGCCCCCACGGCCTCATTGTACAGCTTAACATCGTCGGCATAGCGCATCCGGCCCCTGGCCTTGTCCAGGGAATCCACACGCAGAATGGATTGCCCGACAGAAGAAAAACCGCCCATCACCGGCCTGACCGCCCTTACCGCTTATACCCGCGCGGCACAAAAGGCAGCGCCGTCACCGTCAGTTCAATTTTACGGCCCCTGACCAGCGTATGCAGACACATTCCCGGCTCCGTAAAACCGCTCTCCACATACCCCATGGCCACCGGAGCGCCCACAGATGCGCCGAAACCGCCCGAACTGATACGGCCCACCCTGGCCCCCTGAGCGTTAAACACCTCCGCGCCGGCCCGCACCGGAACCCTGCCCGCGACAGTAAAACCAACCCGGCAGACACCGGCCCCCTGACGGATCTGCTCCAGAACAGTTTCAGCACCTATAAAACCGCCGGCCCTCTCTCCGCCTTCCCGGCGCACCTTCTGAATGGCCCAGAGCAAATCAGCTTCAACAGGAGTTACATTCTCATCAATATCGTTACCGTACAGACACAGACCGGCCTCAAGACGCAAAGAATCGCGCGCGCCGAGTCCGGCCATAGCCGCCGCCGGATCTTTGAGCAGCTCGCGGACAAAATCTTCCGCCGCGTCCGCGGGCATGGAAATTTCAAAACCGTCCTCACCCGTATAGCCCGAGCGCGACACACGGAAATCCGCACCGTCCCGGCTCATTACAGCCGAATCCATAAATTTCAAATCCGCCGCGCCGGGAAGAATTTTATTCAGCACCTCAGCCGCCAAAGGCCCCTGAAGCGCAATAAGAGCATAATCTTCCAGCCAGTCAACCCGGACACCCGTACCTTCCAAATGCCCGCGCAGATGCTCCGCGTCCACCTGCCTGCGCGAAGCGTTTACCACCATATAAAACGAACTCTCATCCATGCGCGTCAGCATCAAGTCGTCCAGAATACCGCCGTTTTCCAGCGTCAAAAAACCGTAACGCTGCCGGCCCGCCTTCAGACCCTTCACCGAAATGGGCAGCAGCTTCTCAAGCTCGTCATCCGCCCCCTTACCCGAAATAACAAGCTGCCCCATATGCGACACATCAAACACAGAGGCACTGGAACGCGTATGCAAATGCTCCTGAATAATACCTCCGGCATACTGAACCGGCATGGCATATCCGGCAAAACTGACAATCCTGGCCCCCATCTCCACATGCAGATTGTAAAGAGGTGTTTGTTTTAAATCGGGCATTATTATTCCTCCGCAGCATGAATGCTCATCAATTATACCCTATATTTTACACGTGGCAAACCGGCATTTTAACGCTCTTTATATTTCTTATTTGGGGCGGAACCCGGGCTATTCATTGCAATGGCTTATACCGGCTGCCTGTTCCGGCTTACTCCGCTCCGCCGGGCAGCCGGCGCCATTTCCATTGCTATCCCTTCCGCGCTGAAGGTAAAGTATTAACGCTGTTCCTGTAATTTAAGGATAACTTCAGGCGACAGGCCGGTACTGCTGGAAATAATGCTGACATCAACACCCGCTTTAAGAAGATTCAAGGCTGTCTGCTTTAAAGTTTTCTCCGGCAGTTCTTTTGAAGCCTTGTCCCAGGCCTTGTCCCAGGTTTCTTCCGAAGCCTGCTTCCAGGCCTTACCCCAAGCCTCGTCCC
>PDWI01001430.1_pt1 | contig 54756 bp, 53 predicted proteins | sample 1430891 | NCBI WGS metagenome assembly PDWI01 (sample SAMN01162508, study PRJNA174530) | Oral metagenome, whole genome shotgun sequencing project. | biome: Marine environment; feature: Marine mammal; material: Swab sample of the gingival sulcus; isolation source: swab sample of gingival sulcus... | reverse complement strand
AAGTTTTTCACTTGTTTATTATGGGGCTTTTTTAAATTCTTGGCAAGAGAAAGAGCTTTTTCGGCAGCAATTCTAATTTTGGAATATCCCCATTCCTGTATACCATCTTAGTGAGTAATAAAGGTTCTGAAAAATAAAATAATTTTTTTTCAAAGGGGGGATAAATTGGGGGGGGGATAAATTTTCATACCATAATATACATTAGGATGTGAAAGAACAGGAGTGCTGCCTTACAACTTTATTAGCCATACTTAAACAAAGAAACTAATCAAATAAAAGATCCCGGAGACGACAGTCCTGCCTTAAAAATCACCCTGCATGATATAATTGTTTCAGCTTTTAGTGAGAATTTATTCATTTAAAGTATTTTTTATAAATAATATCATTGTTAAATTGAATATTTTCAAATAATTTTCCTGGAAAATCTTTTTTTCAGAAAGCCCTAAGTATTTTTGCTGTTCATTATTTCATATTTGGAGCATATTGGTATTGTCTACAACTCCAATTAAAGGCTTTCCTTTGGGTTCCCCGAATAATAATGCATGGAGGCATTATTTACTTATTGACCTGAACCCTGGATAATAAAGATGATTTTCAGGTTCAATATACAAAAATGGTGTGCCGAAAATCCCAAAATTGGAATTGCCGGGAATTCCCGCCTCCGCCTTGTTCTTTTTGCCTGTACCATACTATGATGCTCCCATGAACCGGAATTGGGACTCCTTTGATAAAGGAACACGCATATACATGGTAGGAATCAAGGGAACTGGCATGGCCGCTCTGGCAGAGATTTTTCAGGACAGAGGATTCCAGGTCATGGGCTCGGATGTGGAAGAAAGTTTTTTTACTGACCAGATTCTGAGGGACCGGGGCATTCCCTTTTTCAAGGGCTTTTCTGCTTCTCAAGTGCCGGAAAACCTGGATTTTGCAGTTCGTTCTGCCGCTTACGGGGAAGAGCACGAGGAGGTGGCCTGCCTTTTGAGTCGTGGCGTCCCTCTTATGACCTATCCCGAAGCCTTAGGGGCCCTTTCCAGAGGATCTTCTGCAGGAGCTGTGGCAGGGGTACACGGAAAAACCACCACCTCCGCCTTGTGCGGTGTTCTGGTGAAAGCCCTTTCCCTGCCGGGGACTGTTCTTGTGGGGAGCGCTGTTCCCGCCTTTGGAGACAGGGCCACCCTTATTCAGGGCTCCGATTTCTTTTTGGCTGAAACCTGCGAATACCGCCGGCACTTTTTAAATTTTTCCCCCGACAGGATGATTCTGACCTCGGTGGAGGCGGATCATCTGGACTATTTCAAGGATCTGGAAGACATTGAGAACGCCTTTGTGGAATTGGCCTGCCGCTTGTCCGGCGGGGGGACGCTTATTTACTGTTTGGATGACCCGGGAGCCCGTTTCTGTGCTTTAAAGGCGAAGGAAAGGCGGAGGGATATAAGGCTGATTCCCTATGGCTTTGCGGCCGAAGGGGCTGGCCGTGTATATCGGCCTTCCCCGAAACAGGGGCGGGAGGGTGAGAATTCTTTTTGTCTGGCAGGGCTTGGGACTTCCTTTACCCTTCAGGTTCCGGGAGAGCATCTCGTTCTGGATGCGGCAGCAGCTTTGCTTTTGGTTCTGGAGCAGATGGGCTGCAGGGAAGAGGAGGGCCGTTTTATTCTGACAGAGCCAGAACTGGAGGCTTTGGAAAGGGGCATCTGCAGTTTTACAGGCACCCGGCGCCGTTCCGAGATTGTGGGGGAGGCCGCAGGCATCCTCATTATGGATGATTATGCCCACCATCCCACAGCCATTAGAAAAACTCTGGAAGGCTTTAGGGCCTTTTATCCCCAAAGGCGTATGGTGGTCGATTTTATGTCCCATACCTATAGCCGTACCGCCGCCCTTTTAGAGGACTTTGCCTCTTCCTTTGCCTCGGCCGATGAAGTCATACTTCATAAAATATACTCCTCTGCCCGGGAAGAATACAATGGCCGCATTTCCGGAAGGGATCTTTATGAAAAGACCTGTGCAAAGCACCAGTTTGTACGGTATTATGAAGAGCCCTCCCAGGCTTTGGATTACCTTTTAGACTCTCTGAAAGAAGGGGATCTTTTTGTTACCATGGGAGCGGGAAACAACGGATCGCTGGGACGGGAGCTGTTCCGGTACTTAAAGGAGAGAACCCCATGATAAGCATGACCGGTTACGGCTATAAGGAATATCAGGATGACAAGGTTCACTTTTCCCTTGAAATGAAATCTTGTAATAACAGGTATCTGGATATTTCCATGAACCTGCCTTCTGCCCTTTCTCCCCTGGAGGGGGCTTTGCGGGAAATCCTGGGTTCCAGGCTGCGCCGGGGCCGGGTGGATGTGTTTTTGAGGATGCGGGAAGGGGAAGAAGATTTGATACCCCATATTGATGAAAAGGCGGTTCTTGTTTATGCCCGGGCTCTTGAAAAAATCAGAACCCTGGCCGGTGTTGAGAGCCCTCTTTCCCTGGGAGACCTGCTTTCCATGGAGGGGCTTGTCAAAATCGAAAAAAAACGGGATCTTGAAATTTTTCTTGAGCTTTTAAAGCCCCTTTTCCGGGAGGTTCTGGAACAGCTTTGTACCTCCAGAGTCAAGGAAGGCGCATCAACAGAAAAAGATATTATGGAGCAAATCGCCCTTTTGAAGGAATACCTGGATGAGGTGAAGGGTTTTGCTCCCAAAGTGGAAGAGCAAATTACCCGAACCTTGAAGAACAAATTCCGGGAGGTTTTGGGAGATGCCCTTGCAGAAGACCGTATTCTGGCAGAAGTTGCGGTGCAGATTGTCCGTTTTGATATTAATGAAGAAATCAAAAGGCTGGACTGCCATCTGGACAGCTTTAAAGCCATTGCCGCCGCCGATGAGGGAATGGGCAAAAAGCTGGACTTTCTTTGTCAGGAAATGGGACGGGAAATCAACACCATCGGCTCCAAGGGAACCATGGTTGAGATTAGCCGTTTGGTGGTAAAAATGAAGGATGCACTGGAAAAAATCAGGGAGCAGCTCAGAAATGTTGAATAGTAAAGGACAACCCTTGCGCATTGCCATCTCCGGCCGCAGCGGCTGCGGAAACTCTACAGTATGCAAAATCCTTTCCAGAAAGCTGGGACTGCGCCTTGTGAACTATACTTTTCACGATATAGCCCATGAGAAAGGAATGGATTTTCATGATTTTTGCCGCATGGCCGAAGAGGATTCCCAGTGGGATTTTTTTGTGGATGCAAAGCAGGTAAAGCTGGCCATGGAAGGCCCCTCTGTGCTGGGATCCCGTTTGGCTATCTGGATGCTGAAAAAGGCGGATTTGAAGGTTTTTCTTACCGCCAGCCCCGAAGTCAGGGCGGGGAGGATTCATTACAGGGAGGGGGGGAGCCTGGAACAGCGCATGATTGAAACCGAAGCCAGGGATTACCGGGATCATCAGCGCTATAAAAAACTCTATAATATTAATAATGATGATTATGGTTTTGCGGACCTTATCCTTAATACCAACAGGCTGGATCAGTACCAGACTGCCGGGGTTATTGAGGCCGCCGCCCGGGAATTGTCAAAAAAGGAGATTGAACTTGAATCGTAAAATGGAAAGAATCATTCTGGGAATTTGGGTGGCAGGTCTTGCGTTGACCGGGACAGCCTGCATGAGTACAGAGACCTTTTCCCTTACAGACGACCGTTTTGAAAAGGATTTTGCCGATGTACACGTGAGCATAGCATATTTGGACAGGGAGGAACTTTTGGCACGCCATGGCGGGGACGGGAATGCTTTTATTGATTTTCCTCCCAATTTAAGTCAAAAGCGGCTTATGGTTTTTGAATTGAAAGTGGAAACCCAAAAAACCAGCATAAAAATCAGGCAGAAACATATTACTTTTGGCTATGGCGGCACCTTGGCATCTCCCTTGTCCTCCTTCCTTCTTAAGGAATTGTGGAAGCCTTTCAATGAGAATTCCAGAGAAGAGGGGCGGCGGGATCAAATGGCCGACAGATTTGTGAGCAGCGGTATCCTGAAAGCCTCTCCGGGGAAAGCCCTTTCGGTTTATATTGTGTTTGCCAAAAAATTCCCTGTTTTTGGAGACGGAGTTTTTACCATGCCCATATCTACCAGAGACGGTGAAGATTCAGGCTATGTGGAAGCGGCTTTCCAGTTCCGTCCTGCAGGAGCTGACAAGGAAAAAACAGAAGAAAAGGCCATGGGGGACAAGGATAAAAAAAGTATTTTTGCAAACTAAAGGTTTTCCGGCAATTCCGGTTTCAGGAGAAGCCGCTTTTGCGTATTGCTATCTGAAAATCTGCTCCCTGGTTAATTTTCAAATTTGAAATTACAGGGATCCCTTCAAAATCGGAATTGCCGAGATTTACCCCTCTGATTTTTAATTTTTCCCAATTCGGGAATCCCTTGTCGGGTTTTGAAAGAAGCACTTTACCCTAGAATTCCAAATCATTATAGTCATTTAATTCATCGTTGGTTTCAGAGGGCGGGATATTGTCTTCTTCTTCCCTTTCATCTTCCTCTTCCTCCTCTTCCTCCAGTTCATCCAGAGTGCTGGGCTGGCTTATGCCGTCATCAAAGTCCTTATCCATGGCCTGGTCATAGGCATCAATATTTTCTTCCAGCAGTTCATCTTCCAGAAATTCTTCGGATATTTTGCTTCCGGAAGCCTGTGCAGGGAAAGCAGAATCTCCCCGGGTGGAGCAGGACAGGTCTGTATCAAACATCAAGGAACCCCCTTCATTGTGTTTTTTTGAAAAGGATAGCTGTAAACTAACATTTTTAATTTATTATTGCCAAGGCATGGGGATTCAATTTATAATATTTTTATTGAAATCTTTGGGATGGAAAAAGGAGAGCCTTATGAAGTATGTCAAAATTCAGGCCCCGGCTAAAATCAATATACATCTGGAAGTGGGAGGCCTCAGGAATGATGGTTTTCATGAGCTTCTTTCCCTTTTTCAGGGGATTAACCTTTACGATGACATGGAGGTTTTTTTACAGGGGAAGGAAGGGGACTGCCTTATTACAGGGGATTTTCCCTGTATGACCAGGGATAATCTGATTTACAAGGCTGTAAAACTTTTTCGTGCCTTTTCGGGAGATCAAAGAGGGCTGGTCTTCAGGGTAATAAAACGCATTCCCTCCCAGGCCGGTCTGGGAGGGGGGTCTTCTGATGGGGCAGCCGCTCTAAAAGCCCTTGCCCTGCTTTTTGACAAGTTCCCGGGCAGGAAGGAGCTTTACAAAATGGCAGAGACCCTGGGTAGTGATGTCCCTTTTTTTATGGGAAAGTCCGCAACAGCCCTGGTCCGGGGACGGGGGGAGCATGTAGAAGAGATGACAATGCCCTCTTCTGTTAAAGGAATTTACGGCCTTTTGGTCATGGGGGAAGGGCCGGGGATTTCTACAAAACAGGCTTTTGCCCGGATTGACCGCTTTTCTCCAAAGTCCGGGACTTCGGGATTTACACTTTGCGAAGGGGAGTTAAGGCGTGCCTGGCAGGAGGATGCTCCTTCCCTGTGGCCTTTTTTTAACAGTTTTATGGAAACTTTGGGAAATATGCACACCGGGCTTGAAACTATTTCTGATTTCCTCTATACTATGGGTGCTGGTTTTGTAGGCTTGTCAGGGAGCGGCAGCGCTTTGTTCGGGCTTTTTGCATCGGAAGGTGATGTTTTTACAGCCCGTGAGAACTTGAAAAAAAAGGGGTATCCTTTTGTAAAAAGTTTTCAATTCATCCAGGAAGTTCCTGTTGCAAGTGTGGTGTGATGCCTGTGAAGGGTGTCTGTGCGCTAAGGAGGCTGTGGTGAATATATCTGACATTCGTATCCGTAAGGTCGAGGCTGAAGGTTCGTTAAAAGCTTATGTAACAGTAACTTTTGATGATGCCTTTGTGGTGCACAATGTAAAGGTGATTAAAGGAGAAGATGGGTTTTTCATTGCTATGCCCAGCAGAAAAACAAGAAATGGGGTGTATAAGGATGTAGCCCATCCCATAAACAGGGAATTCAGACAACTCCTGCAGGATAAGGTTCTGGATGCCTATGGAAAACTGGATTCCGAGTCTGACTTTTCAGAGGAAGAAAACCTGTAATAATTATGTAAAAAATCCTGAATCAGGGCCTGTCTGTTACGGTGGGGCTTTGGTTAGGGGGTATTTTTTTTATTTGGACGTCGGCAAGCGGTAAGCCACCGGGTTTTGATCCCGGCATTCGCAGGTTCGAATCCTGCCGTCCAAGTTATCAGTTTTTAAGGAGAGATTAAAGAATGGAGCAGCAAGTCCTTTCTGTAACAAAACGCACGGAATTTAAAAAAGGCCCGGCAAAAAAACTGCGGAGTGAAGGGATGATACCGGCTATTGTCTACGGTCATACAGATCCCCTCCCCATTGCTGTCAATGCAAGGGAATTTTCGAAAAAATTCAAAGTGGTTACCGAAAACACCATTATTACCCTGAAAATGGGAGAGCAGAGCATGGATGTTCTGGTTAAAGCCATTGATGAAAATATTGTAAAGGATGAGATTACCCATATTGACTTTTACGAATTTGAAAAGGGCAAGAGTCTGAAAACCCGTGTTCCTGTGCATCTTACGGGGAATTCCATCGGGGTTAAGGAAGGTGGTTCCCTGGAGCAGAAACTGAATGAACTGGAAATTGAATGCCTTCCCAAGGATCTTCCCGATGCCATTCAGCTTGATATATCCCATCTGGCCATGGGGGATTCCATCCATGTTAAGGATATTGATGCTCTGAAAGGGGTTAAGTTCCTTAATATGGAAGAGCAAACCATTGTCGTTGTTACGGCTCCCAAGTCTGAAGCTGCGGCCAGTGATGAAGATGAACTTGAGGCAGAAGAGGGTGAAGCCCAGGAATAAGGCTGTTCCCCCCTTCATGATATTGGGCTTGGGAAATCCCGGGCCGGAGTACGAAGAAAGTCGGCATAATGTCGGCTTTCTTTTTCTTGAAGAGCTTTCCGGGGAACTGGGTGCTTCCTTCAAAAAAACCTGGTTCCGGCCCTGGCTGGAAGCCTTTGCGGTTTTGGAGAGTTTGCCTTTACATCTTGTAAAACCCCTTACATACATGAACCGTTCCGGGATTGTATTACCCTCTGTTATGAAAAAATATGGCATTCCTGTTGAACGCCTTATAGTTGTGGTGGATAACATGGATTTGCCTACAGGAAAGCTGAGAATGAAAGATAAAGGTTCTTCCGCAGGGCATAATGGCTTAAAATCCATTATGGCAGAGCTGGGTTGTTCTGATTTTAAGCGCCTGTATCTTGGAATTGACCGGCCGGCAAAACAGGATGGGGTGATTGACCATGTTCTTGGCTCTTTTTCCGGGGATGAAAAAGTCCTTCTTGGCCAAAGCTTGAAAAAGGCTTGCCATTTGTTCAGGACACAGTTGCCGCAGGGGTGGGAGAATCTCAGGAATGCGGTCAACCAGGCCTGATATTGAGAGCATTTTTCATGAAAAACTTGAAGAGCAGCTAGAGGATTTTCCCCGTCCTTTGACCATTATGGTTTCCCTGTCGGGAGGGCCTGATTCCTCGGTTCTGGCATATCTTCTGGATCAATGCAAAAAAGAATTTTCCTATTCCCTTGAGGCGGCCTACATTAGCCATGGCATTCGTCCGGAAAGGGTTCAGATTGAGGAAGAGGAACAGGTTTTGGCTCTGGGAAAATTCTTGGGGCTTCCTCTTCATGTAAAGCGTTTTGATCCTGGTTTTCTGGATTTTTTTGCTAAAAAAAAGAAAATCGGACTGGAGGCCGCGGCCCGGCTTTACCGTTATCATTTCCTTGAAAAATTGAAGTTACGCCGGGAAGGCCATGTGGTTTTTGCTTTGGGGCATAACCGGAATGATCAGGTAGAAACCCTTGTGATGCGTTTTTTTGGGGCTTCCGGTCTGGAGGGGCTTAAGGGAATTCCCGAGAAAAGCAGCCGCCTGATCCGGCCTCTTATTGGTATCGACCGCCTCCTTATTGAAGATTATGCCTCCAGGCGGCAGCTTGAGGTTCACAGGGATTTGAGTAACGCAGGGAATACCTATTTAAGAAACCGGGTTAGAAATACTCTTCTGGATGAAATTCAAAGGGTGTTTCCTGCCTATGCTCAGGGGCTTTGCCGGTTAAAGGAGGAAACTTTCCTTGTTCTGGAGCATTACAGCCGCCTTTTGGAGGAAGTTTGCCCCTGGCAAAGGGAGGGAGGGGGATTTTCATGTTCTGCCTTTGCGTTTGAACAGCTGCCCTTTCCCGGTAGAAGAATCCTCTGTCTGAAAGTTCTGCCTGAATTGGTGTCTTCCGGGGGAAGGCAGATAAAACGAATTCCAGCCTCTTTTTTCAATCCCCTGAAAAACATCAGGAAGAAGAATTACTGCCTTTTGAAAGGTCATGGTATGGAAATCCGCAGGCGTAATGACCGTATTTTTATGGAGCCCTGCAAGGGAAGGCCGGCAGAACGGATTTATTTTCATTTAACAAAGGATTGTCCTTTTTACTTTCCCGGGGGCGGAGGGCTTTTTCTGTTTTCAGAGCTTCCCGAGGGTTTTGAAGAAGGAAGAGCCTGTTTGGGCCTTCCTGCACAATGGGAGGGTCTGGTTATTACGGGGCCAAAATCCGGAGGCTATCAGGTTTACTGCGAGGGACATTGGGTTTGTACTGCCCACCCTGGAGAGAGGCTGGTTTTCCGTGATTTTTCCGGGGGGGATGAAAAGAAGCAATATCTGGTTCTGGACAAGCCGGTGGATTGAAAACTTCCTGGGGTCTGTGCTACAGTGGCAAGGATGGAAAAAATATCAGTTTTTCTATTTCTCATCATCATTCCTTTTGGCTGGACTCAGATGACGGAGCAGGATGAACATGTAGCCCGTCTTTATGCTCGCTATGCGGCAGAGGCTTATGAAAATGCCCGGTGGGAAGATTTTAAAAGTCTGGAAGAGAAGGGACTGGAATACGATCCGGCCAATCCGGATCTTCTTTACTTTAAGGGGATGCGCCTGATGAATGAGAAGGACTACAAGGGGGGGCTGCTCTGTTTTGAGAGGGCCTGGCATAGTGCTGAATCCCCCCGTGTGGTTAAGGGCTCTGATATTCTGGGTAGATTGGCAGAAGCCGGTTACACCCTTGGCCGCCATAACCTGTTGGTGCGGCTTTACCATTCTGTGGCATCTCTGGAACGCAGTAGTCCTGATTTGATTTTTTACACGGCCCTGGCTCTTAAATCTTTGGGAAAGGTGCAGGAGGCCTGCCTTTTGGCAGAGGAGGGGCTTGGCAGATTTCAGGATCAAAGGTGTTTGATTCTTCTGGCCTCCTGGGTGGATGAAGGGCCCTGGAAATCTGTTCTGGCCGGGAGTGTGGAACGCCGGGGAATCCTTTATCCCGATCTGTTGGCCCGGGAAATACTGAAAACCAGGAATCCTGTCTTGATGGCCTCCCTTTATGTGGAACGCTTTAATGATGTAAACAGTTTGTATTTCCGTAACCGTATTTTGGATATGCCTTTTCTGGGAAAGCCTTCTTTTGCCGGAAGGGGACGTATCTGGTCTTTGCAGGTGTTTCTCTACTGGGTAAAAAAAAATCCGGAGGAGCTCTTGAACAGGGAGCTTTATGATGTCATGCGTCTGGACAGTACAGGGGACGGTCTGGCGGATCTGGAAATCAGAAAGACTTCCCGGGGCTGGTCATGGAAGCTGGATCAGGACCAGGACGGCAGGGAGGATTATGCCTTGCAGTGGAATGTCGAAGGAGATTTGAGGAGGTTGTACAGCGTTTCGGATTATGAGCAGAGGCTTTATAATTATTATGATTATCCTTTTCTGGACAGTGTTTCCATAGAAGGGCCCGGTCGCAGTGTCAGGGAGTATCTGTTTTTCCCGGGAATCCATGTTCTGGAAATTCATCCCGGCAATTCCGGGCAAAGTAAAGCTTCAAAAGAGAAAGGGGAGGGAGGTTCACAGGGGATAATGCTCTCCATTCTGGAAAATCCGGAAGGTTTTGGGATTGCCGAGGCGGGGGAAAGCCATCTTTTAAAATCCTGCTTCTCCATTATTGAATCGGTTCGCAGGGAAGAGCTTTATACCTTCAGGGAATATACGGTGGCCGGAGGTAATATTCTCCGTTTCCGGGAAGATTCCAACTTTGATGGCTGCTTTGACCGGCGGGTAATTCTTTCAAATTGGCTGCCCGTAGCCGGGGTCAGGGATTTGGATGGCGACGGGGTGGAAGACTTTAAGGAAAAATATATCCATGGGCGTTTTGCCGGCTTTGATTATGAGGGTGAGACTGACCGGCTTGAAGAATTTCAGGATTTATGGAACCGCCAGCGTTTTCAGCTCTGGGATTTTTCAAAGGATGGCTTTTATGACGCCTTTTTGAAATGTAGTACCCAGGGTGTTTGGGAAGAGTATCTTCTTCCCTCTGACCGGGGAGATTAGCTATGGAAAGGATATTGATTTTTCTTTGTTTCCCTCTCTTTGTATTGTTTTCCTGTGCCGGGATTAAGGGGCAGGAGGAAATCCCTGTTCCCGATGATCCTGTAAAGCGGGGGGAAATGGGGGTTTCAAAGGCTCTGGATGAGGGAAATTACACCAAAGCATTGAGTCTGGTTTATCATTACAGAGATGAACAGGGCCTTGAATCTCCCTTGTGGGAAGATTGGGAAGACCAGTCCCTTAAGGATATGGTTGCCCTTTTAAGCCGGTCTCTTGAGGAAAAAAACTACCCCCTGGCTTTATCTCTGGAACGTTCCCTTTCCCTTCTGGGCTTATCCAAAAATGAAGCTGGAGGGGAACAGGAGATTTACAGGGCTTATGTCAGACACCTTATAAATTATGAAAGATCAGGGGCGGCCGCCGCCCTTGTGTCTTTGGGCCTTCCCCGTCCTTCTTTTTGGGATGATGAGGATTTGGTTTTTCTTGCATCTGCCTTTCTTAAGGGGGAAAATCGGGGGGCTTTGATGATTATCCGGGAAGAAATGAAAGGCCGGGGTCTGGAAATCGCTTCTGAGGTTTATGCCTTTCTGGACAAGGAGGTTCCCCTGGAAAAGCTTGTAACGGGTACGGTTACGGTTTGGGTGGACCGGGGGCTGAAACTGGAGCATGGGGCAGGTTCTTTGGATCGCAGCATAGGCAGCGGTTTTTTTATTGATAAAAAAGGGTACATCCTGACCAATTATCATGTAATTGAAAGTGAAGTAAATCCGGAATATCAAGGGTATTCCAGGCTGTTTATCAAACTTTCAGATAACCGGGGAGAGAAGATTCCTGCCAGAGTTGTAGGCTGGGACAGGCATTATGACATTGCCCTTTTAAAAACCGGGATTGAAGCTCCCTATGTTTTTTCTTTTGCGGGAAACAGGGATTTTTTTCTGGGGGAAGAGATTTTTACCATAGGCTCTCCGGGAGGGCTTCATAATTCCATTACCTCCGGAAAGGTTTCGGCTTTGAACCGGCGTCTTCAAAGTATGAGTGAGGCTGTGCAGATTGATGTTCCTGTTAATCCCGGGAACAGCGGCGGCCCCCTTCTGGATGTCAACCATGAGGTAAAGGGCATTGTTTTTGCGGGTATTGCAGATTTTGAAGGGGTTAATTTTGCCATAGACGGGTTGTATGTCAAAACTTTGCTTCCTGCCCTTTATGAAGGGGGGGCCTTAAAGTCAGGATGGATGGGGATTGGAGCTTATGCAGAAAATGGGAAGCTGGAAGTCCTTTATGTGATGCCCGGTTCTCCTGCGGATTTGGCCGGCTTGAAAAGGGGAGATCTTATTCGCAGGGTCAACCGCCGGGAGCTGTCCCGGGTGCAGTCTGTGAGGGACAGCATTCTGGGCTGGAGAGAGGGGGCTCTGGTTCTTCTGGACTGGGAAAGGGAGGGGCGGTCTCATTCTTCCCTTCTGGCTTTGGCACAACGGCCGGATGTGCCCCTGAAAAAGGCTGTGGATAGGGATACTAGGGAGAATCTTATTCCTCCTCTTTTTGGTATGGTTCTATCAAAGGTGGGGCGCAAGGGCTACACAGTGGAAAAGGTCTATACAGGAAGTATTGCCGATGAGGCCAGTATTGGAGACCGGGATGTTGTTTCTCTTAAAAAATGGTACGTAGACAAGAAAGAGGGGTATGTGTTGATCTTTTTTATTTTTAAGGGGATTAAAGCCGGGTATCTGGAAAGTGTTGTCCGTTTGGGGGCAGGGCTGGAATCGGACCTCTTTTTTTGACAAAAAAAAGGAAATTTTGTTTAAAAGGGGATTGATTTTTTTTTTTTTTTTGTTAGAATTTTTTTGTTTAGATTTGTTTTTCTTCGGGATTTTTTGTGTTACTGTTTTAATCGCAAGGAAGCCGTCTGAGCCAGGGAGGTTTTCGTTTTGTCTGTTAGTGCCCGCAATGCTGTACGCAAAAAGAGGCGATTTATCCTGTTATCCCTTATGTTCCTTTTTATTGTTACCGGGATTGGGTTTTTGGGCTTCTCCTATGCAAAGTCTACCATTGTAACCCTTGATAGTTCCATATTGCGTTATCTTGAGTCGGTTGCCTTGAAGGTTGATTCCATACTGTTGAGGCAAGAAAACTTCATTGAGCATTTGGCCGGGTATATGGGACTTTCTACCGATGAGGAAGTGCGGAATTCCCGTTCTTTGTTCAATTCTTTTCTGGATAATGATCCTGAACTTCTTAATATTTTCTATGTTAGTGTTGAAGGGCCGGAGCAGGGGGGCTATATGGTTCATGCTCTGGCTCAAGCCATTCCGGAAGATGCTGTAGACTGGACTCAAAGAAGCTGGTTTCTTCGTTGTCTGGAAAGTGATAAACCCATCCTTACAGAGCCCTATGTGGATGCCATTTCAGAACGGGCTTGTGTTACGATTGCCCACAAGGTTCTCCGTAATGACCGCGTTGTCGGGGCTGTGGGAATTGATGTGAAGTTAAAAATTGTAGATGAAATCCTTTCTCTGGCTCCTAATTCAGAGGACACCTTTATTGATCTTGTGGATATGAATCTTAATTATATCACAAATAAGGATAAGCTTAAGGTCGGGAAAAATTTTTCTTTTTTCAAGGATTACGAAAGATTTCTGGAAAAAGAAAATAAAGGGGAGGGGGATAGCCTTTACGTTCATTTTCTTGAAAAACGTCTTAATGGTAACCATGGGGACGGTAATATTGCTGAAATCGGTAAAAATGATAATGAGCATTCAAAACATTCCTATGCTCATCTTTCAGACAAATATTCCCAACATTTTTTAACCCACAGGTTAATGGATAATACGTATTTTGCAGGGATACATCTGGAGAGTGCGGACTGGGTGCTGGTCAGCGGGGGCTATCTTTCGGATTTTACCAATCCCTATATTGTGTTCGCTTTTATCTTCCTGTTTTTTCCTGGGGTAGCTGTTATTTTCTTTATTTTGATTATCCGTTCCTGGAAAAATAGTGCCCGTCTGGAAGCCCTTTCCATTGAAATGTCTGATTTGAATGAGACCTTGACCCAGAGAGTCAAGGACAGAACCAGTGACATTCAGGCTATTCTTGATAGTGCGGGGCAGGGTTTTCTCACTTTTTCAAAGGATCTTCTGGTTCATGAGCACTATTCAAAGGGTTGTTATGATATTTTTGGGAAGGATATTGCCAATTTAAAGGTTACGGATCTTCTTTTTTCCGGACGTCCCAGTGTTGCAGAAGATATGGAGCAGGGTTTGACTCTTTTTTTTAGGAAAACAACCAAATCTTCAGTTGTTTTTGATCTTCTGGAGCATGAAACCGTTATAGCCGACAAGGTTTTGTCCATTGATTACAAGGAAACTGCCAGTGGAGATTGTCTGTGTATCTTAACAGATACCACGCTGGAAGAAGAGCTTAAAAAGAAAAATCAGGCTGAAATCATTCGGAATAAAAGGATTTTACGGGCTTTGCAGCAAAAGCATTTTTTTATAGAATTTGTGGAATCCGCCGAGAATCTTTTTGCTACCCTTGCCCTTTATCATGATGGGGCCAGCATGGAGAAGGGGGAGGTGGAGTCTTTACTTTTTTTGATTCATACCTTTAAGGGAAACGCTGGTTTTTTTCTTTTTAATGAAACCCAGACAGAGGCTCATGAGGCCGAGACCCTGATAAAAGACAGCCTTCTCTTGTCGTCCAATTTTTCCTGTGATGAAGTGGCGATTAAAATCAGAAGGGAATTTTACCGGGAAATGAAGGTTATTACGGATGTTATGGGTGAGTCCTGGCTGGATGATGTGAGTAGTGTCTCCCTTCCTACAGAGGCCTATTTTAAAATTATCCAGTATGTTAAAAAGAAGATTCCAAAAGCGAAGCAGCTGCTTCTTTATCTGGAACATTACAGACTTGTTTCTCTTCAAAGCCTTTTTGCCAAACTGCCTTTTTTTGCCGAAGCCGCTGCGGAGAAGCTGGGGAAGAAAATTGAGCCCATGGTCATTGTCGGGGGAGAATTACGGGTTGTGCCTGACCGTTATTATCCCCTTGTTAACTCTTGTGTTCACATCATTAATAATATCGTTGACCATGGCATTGAGTTCAGCTATGAACGGGAAGCAATTCAAAAAAAGCCCAAGGGAAAGGTTGAGCTTAATATCAGCAATGACAAGTCAAATATTATTCTGGAGTTTAAGGATGATGGGCGGGGGCTGAATGCTCAGCTTATTGAAAAGAAGGCAGAAGAACTGGGTATTGACAAGAGCTGCTTGGCACCGGGTCAATCGGTTTTGAATCTCATTTTTGAAGATGGTTTTTCCACCAACGAAAATGTAAACAAAATGTCTGGTAGAGGTCTGGGGCTGGCTGCTGTAAAAAAAGAGGTTCTCAATTTGGGCGGAACGATTAATGTCTATTCCCGCATTGGCCGTGGAACAACCTTTGAGATTCTTTTACCTTTAAAATAAAAATGTGAATCATACATAAAACAGGAGGTACCATGAAAGCCCAACACGCGAACCCTTTTATACAAGCAGCGGTCATGACATTCAGGAAAGAGGTGAATGTTGACTTACAGCGTAGTGATTTGGTTGCCCGGACAGCTCCTTCGCCTACAAAGGATGTTTCTGTCATTATTGGTGTTACCGGTATTGTAAAAGGACAGGTGGTCTATTCCATGGATCGTAATGTTGCCGAAGCTGTGGCCAAAACCATGCTTCCGGATTTGCATCCCATGGAGCAGAAAAAAATGGTAAACAGTGCGGTTTCCGAATTGGCTAATATTATTACAGGTCAGGCCAGTATCATTCTGGCAGGGGAACATGATATTATTGATCTTACCCCTCCTGCTGTTTTTACAGGTGTCCCCGGTTCTGTTGATTTTATTTCCATCCAGACGATTTCTGTCAGTTTTCTTTCTGTTGTGGGTGCTCTGGAAATTAATATCGGCCTTATGGAAGAGAGGGGGGCGTGAGTATGTACCGGGGCATAGTTGTTGATGATGCGGCTGTCATAAGGATGAGATTGAAAGGTATCCTTTCTACGAAGTATGAAATTATTGGTGAGGCTGAGAATGGAGAGGAAGCTGTAGAGGTTTGCAAGAATCTAAATCCTGATTTTGTAACCATGGATATTACCATGGCCAAGATGAACGGGATGGAGTCCCTGGTAAAGATTCTGGAATGCTGCCCCAAGATCAAGATTATAATGGTAAGTGCCGTGGGGCAGAAAAAACAGGTCTTTGATGCTTTGAATAAAGGAGCCAAGGATTTTATTATAAAGCCCTTTGAGCCTGAACGGGTTTTGATGTCTGTGGACAGGCTTTTTGAAGACGAATAAAAGAGGGCAAGCAGGCTGAGACAGGGGCTAAAGGTTTAATAAAGCCTTTTTTGATTATTTCCAGGGGAGTCTGGAGAATAATTGTGATATGGCCTCCGGACTATCCTCCAGTTCTTCTTCCTCTTCCAAGGCTTCCATAAGGTCTTGGGGAATTTCTTCCAGAAAAGGGGAGGGGCCGGAGTCGATCATTTCCCGCAGCTGCTTCCGTTTCAGGCAGGAGCTGATAAAGAGTTTCTTTCTGGCTCTGGTAATGGCCACGTAGAACAGCCGTCTTTCTTCTTCTATATTTTCAGGATTTTCTGCTACTGCCCGGGCATGGGGAATGATGTCCTTTTCTACTCCTGCCAGAAAGACTACATCAAATTCAAGGCCCTTGGAGGCATGGATGGTCATGAGATTGACCTTTCCCGTGTCTTCTTCATCCATTTCATCCCTGGTGATGAGGGTAATGCGGTTCAGCCATTTTTGGAGGCCGGGATCCAGGTTCTCGGGACTGTGTTCCCACCTTTCCATAAAGTCAATGAAGGTACAGATGTTTTCATATTTCCATTTGGCGACTTTTTCATTATTGCTGTGTTCTCCTAAAAGGTAGTCCCAATAGTTGATCTCTTCAATAAATTCCCGGCTGGTTTCTGCTAAAGCTCCGGCTTCGGAAAAGCGGTCTTTAAAATCTTCCAGAAGTTCTACAAATTCTGCTAAGCCAGCTCTGAGGCGGGAAGAAATGGGGGAATCCTGGGCATATAAAAGGGCCGTGAGGCAGGAGTAAAGGGATTGTTTTTGCTCCTGGGCCATGTTTATCAGGGTTTCCAGGGCTTTTTTGCCTATTCCCCGCCGGGGGGTGTTGATGATGCGCATAAGGTTTACATCGTCATCAGGATTGCTGATGACCCTCAGATAGGCGATGATGTCCCGGATTTCCGCCCTTTGGAAAAAACTGGTTCCCCCGGACATGGTATAGGGGATGTTTCTGGCCAAAAGGGCGTTTTCAATGGCCTTGGACAGGCTGTTTGTCCGGATAAGAATGCCGAACTGGTCGTATTTCATCCCTTCCTTGACTTTCAGGGCCAAAATGGTATCGGCAATGTTATCTCCTTCTTCCCGGTCGTCTTCCGGCAGGGACTGTTTTATGGTCATTTCGTTATGGGAAAGTTCTGTCCAAAGTTCTTTAAGTTTGCGGTTGGTGTTGTTGGCAATTACCGCATTGGCGGCTTTCAGGATAGTTCTCATCGTCTCCCACACAGCAGATGTTCCGGTATTTCACCGCCAGAAGGTTCAGCATTTTATACTGGATGAGGGAGGTGTCCTGAAACTCGTCCACCATGATGTAGCGGTACTTGTTCCGGAGTTTTTCCAGAATGTCGGGCCGCTCTTCCATAAGGGCAATGGGTTTGACAATCAAATCGTCAAAGTCTACGGCGTTGTAGATCCGCATGTGATCTTTGTATTCAAGGTAAAGGGCCCTGTGCTGGTCGTTGCTGCCGTCCCATTGAATCCGGCCTGTTTTAATGGAAGAAAAGAGGTTGGCCAGTTCCACCAGTTCGGGCTGTTCATACTTTAGTTTCAGCTCCCGGGCTGCTTCTTTCAGGCAGCTGATTTTATCGCTGCTGTCATAGATGGAGAACTGGGGGCGGAAGCCCATGTCCCTGTAGTGTTCCCTTATGATCTTTACCCCAAAGGCATGGAAGGTGGAAAGGGTCAGGTTGGTGAGTTTTTTCCCCGTGATTTCCTTGACCCGTTCTTCCATTTCCCGGGCGGCCTTGTTGGTGAAGGTAAGGGCCAGAATGTTGGACTGGGGGATGCCGTGGTTGAGCATGTTGGCGATCCGGCTGGTGATGACCCCGGTTTTGCCGCTTCCTGCTCCGGCAATGATAAGGAGAGGGCCGTCCAGAGTATCCACTGCCTGTTTCTGTTCCGGATTGAGGGTGATGTTTTTTAGGTTCAAGAGGGGCTTTCTCCTGATTTTCTTTCTGTTTTTCCCCGGGAATCGGCAGTTTCATTATTGGCCGTTTCATCCCTGTCTCCCAGAAAAGCTCCCCCCGCCAAACCCAGAGCAAAGGCAGCCAGGGAGTAGAAAATCATCATCCCCCGGGGAAGACCCGGCCACAGGGCAATAACAGAGGCGCAGACCAGCCCCAGAATCACTCCATAGGTGGCATGATAAAAACGGGCTAAAAAGAAGGATATGATTTTGGCGGTGAGGAGTATTCCCAGACCCACGCCGGCGGCTATGCAGATGAGCATGGGGATGTCAAGACGGGTTACTGCCGAGATAAAGGTGGTGTACAGGCCTGCCAGAAGGAGGAGGAAGGAGCCGCTTATCCCTGGAATCACCATGGCGGAAGAGGCCAGAATGGCGCCTCCTGCAAGAATCAGGGCTGTAGGGAGGGTAAACTCGGTGATAGCTTCCCTTTCCGCAGGCTGGAGAACAAAGGCCATAAGCAGAACCAGGGCAAAGGCCAGAACAAAGCCCGGCACCCATGTTCTGCGTATCTTCTTTCCCCGAAGATCCGCCTTTTTTACCAGAAAAGGCAGGCCTCCCAGTATGAAGCCCATAAAACAGAAAAGGGTAGGCCCCGGCCAGTGCTCAAAGAGCTTTTGAATGGTAACAGAACCTCCGGCAATGCCCAAAACTGCTCCCGAGAGATAGAGAACAAGGAAACGCCATTCCCGGATAAAATGGCTGATGGCCTTCATAAAATCATCATAGACGCCCGTAATGACCGCCATGGTACCGCCGCTGACTCCGGGGATGATGTTGGCCAGACCGAAGAGGGCACCCTTGGCCAGAAGACTGAAGGGAGAGTGCTTTTTTGTTTTTGAATCGGAAGAGTTTTTTTTCATATCCCGGTTATCATGCCTGGGTGGGCCTGGGCTGTCAAGACAGAAAAATCGGCCTATACTGTCCCCTTGTTGTCGGTAAAAGGGTAAAGGAGGGGCTGGAATGACCGGAAAGGAGTTCAAGAAATTTGTGGAGAGCCCTGTTCTGGCCGACGGGGCCTGGGGAACGGAGCTTTTTAAAAGCGGACTGCCTTTGGGGCAGGCTCCGGAAGTCTGGAATCTGGAGCATCCCGAAAAGGTGCAGTCCCTTGCCGCCGCCTACGCGGCGGCGGGGAGCAGGATTATTCTGACCAACAGCTTCGGGGGAACTCCCTTTCGGCTGGCATCCCGGGGGCTGGCGGCCCGGAGTTTTGAAATCAACTTAAAAGCGGCGCAGCTTACCAAAGGGGCAGGCGGCGGGGATTACCTTACCGCCGGGGACATGGGGCCTACGGGGAAAAAGCTCTGGGCTGGAGAAATTTCCTGCAAAGAGGTGGAGGAAGCCTACAAACAGCAGGCCATGGCCCTGAAGGCCGGGGGGGCAGACCTGCTCCTTTTGGAAACTTTCAGCGATTTGCAGGAAGGGGCGGCGGCCCTGAAGGGGGCTTTGGCCGGGGCAGACGGCCTGGCTGTGGCCTGCTGCTTCAGTTATGAGAGAAGGGAAGACGGCACGTACCGTACTTTCCGGGGACACAGGCCTTTTGAAGTGATTCCTGTGCTGGAAGAGCTGGGGGCTTCTGCTGTAGGGGCAAACTGCGGGGGAGGCATGGAGCAGTATGAAGGGCTGGCCCGGGAAATTCTTTCCCTGACTTCCCTGCCTGTGTGGATCAAGGCCAGCCCAGGGATTCCCGCTTTGGTGCAGGGACGGTGGGTGTATCCTCTGGGGCCGGAGGAGTATGCTTCTTATGTTCCGGCCCTCCTTGAAGCGGGAGTTTCGGTGATTGGCGGGTGCTGCGGTACCGGGCCTGAATACATCGAAGTCCTGTACCATAAAAAACAGCTTTATGAGGGGGGACGGTTCCCTTCTTCAGGGAGGGTGTGAAAAAAGGGTATAAACTGACTGTCCCTGATTCGGGTACGGTAAAGCTGGATTTTGATATACAGGAATCCGGAGTTTTTTGTCCTGGAAGAACCAGGGCAAAGACATGTTATGCGGGGTGTTGACAGATTTGCATAATTCCCTGTATAAAAGCGTGATAGTTTAAAAAAGGGTTTTACTTAAACATGCTTGAGAAGCTGACTGAAAAATTTTCTGATCTCGCCCGCCAGATTTCAGGGCAGGCCAAAATCTCCGACAAGAACATCGAGGAGGCGGTTAATGAAATAAAGCTGGCCCTTCTGGATGCGGATGTAAATATCCGGGTTGTCCGCCGTTTTGTTAATAAAACCATGGAAGAAGCCCGGGGGGAAAAGGTTCTTAAGGCTGTAAATCCCGGCCAGATGTTCATTAAGCTGGTGAATGACCGCATGGTTGCCCTGCTGGGAGACCAGCGGCAGGATTTGAATCTTAAAGGTCCCGATACGGTTTCCTCCATACTTTTTCTGGGACTTAACGGTGCGGGTAAAACCACCACCGCCGCCAAGTTGGCGGCCCGGCTTAAGTCAGAAGGCCGCCGCCCCCTTCTTGTGGCTTGTGATTTGGCCCGTCCTGCTGCTGTGGAACAGCTTAAGGTTCTTGGCCGGCAAATTGGGGTTGATGTTTTTAGTGAAGAAAGCAAAAATCCTGTTAAAGTTGCAAAAAATGCATTGAAACATGCTAAAAAGTTTCAATTTAATACCGTCATTTTTGATACGGCAGGACGTCTGCAAATAGATACGGAACTCATGAAGGAGATCCGGAATGTCAAAGATGCGGTAAGCCCTGACGAAACCATCCTTGTGGCCGATGCCATGACCGGGCAAAGTGCGGTTGACATCGCCAAAACCTTTAATGATGAACTGGAGCTGTCAGGAATAATTCTAAGTAAATTCGACTCCGATACACGCGGCGGTGCCGCTCTTTCCCTCAAGAGCGTCACAGGTAAACCAGTAAAATTTATTGGAGTTGGTGAAAAAACAGAAGATCTTGAGCCTTTTTACCCCGAGAGGATTGCCTCCCGTATTTTGGGAATGGGTGATGTTGTTTCTCTGGTGGAAAAAGCTCAGGAAGCCGCCTCGGAAGAAGAAGCTCTTCAGCTTCAAAAGAAAATGGCATCCTCTGCGTTTTCTCTGGAGGATTATCTGGAGCAGTTCCGGAAAATGCGCAAAATGGGCAGTGTTCAGTCTCTCGTCGGTATGATTCCCGGATTGGCAGGGAAGGTCTCCGAAGATGATATTGACGAAAAAGCCATGAAGCGTGAGGAGGCCATCATCCTTTCAATGACTTTAAAAGAGCGGCGGAATCACCGCATTATAGGTCCTCCCCGGAAGCGCAGGATCGCTTTGGGAAGCGGAAGCACTGTGGCGGATGTAAACCGGCTTTTGAAGAAATTCGAAAAGATGAGGCTGATGATGAGAAAACTCAGCCGTAACAAAAAGTATCAGGCCCGGCTCATGGAGCAGTTGGGCGGGATGGCTTAAAGAGTAGGAGAATTAAGAGTGGTTAAAATAAGACTGAAACGAATGGGAGCAAAAAAACGCCCCTATTACAGAATTGTCGCTATGGATTCCAGAGCTCCCAGAGATGGAAGAACCATTGAAGAGCTGGGATACTACCATCCTGTGGAAGCAGAAGACAAACAGGTCAAGTTCAAGGAAGATAGGGTTCGGGACTGGATTAACAAGGGGGCTCAGCCTACCGCAACTGTCAGAAAGCTTTTGAACAAGAACAACTTTTATATTAAATAATCCTGGAGTTTTCAGTGGAAAAGGACTTGGTGGAATTTATAGCAAAGTCTCTTGTTGATGAGCCCGGTGAAGTTATGGTGAACATGATTGAAGGTGAAAAGTCCACCATTATTGAGCTGAAGGTGGCTGATAATGATGTGGGTAAGGTCATTGGGAAGCATGGCAGGATCGCAAAGGCCCTGCGGACGATTCTTAGTGCCTCAGCCAGTAGGGGCGACAAGAGGTTTGTACTGGAAATCCTTGACTGATGCTGCATGGGGCTGATATAGCCATAGGACGTATTCGTAGAACACACGGCGTCAAAGGCTATCTTAAGGTTATGAGTTACTCCGGGGAATGGGAGCATTTTTATACCCTGGATGCTGTAACTTTAAAGCAGAATGGACAGGTGCGGTACTATCAGGTTGAAAAGGTCATTCCCCATGGCGGGGAGATCTTGTTCAAACTTGAAGGGATTGACAGTCCTGAAGCGGGGCGGCTCCTGGGAGGCTGGGAAATCTGGGTTCCCAGGGAGCAGGCTGCGGTGTTGAAGCCGGATGAATATTATCATGCGGATTTGGAAGGCTGCAAGGTTTTGCTGGAGGGTTGTGTTGTAGGGTCTGTTCTCCGTCTCCGGGAAGCCGGGGGGGATGACCTTTTGGAAATTGATACAGGGAAGGGCATAAAACTGGTTCCCTTTAGCAGAGTGTTCATTGGTAAAGTGGACATTCAGGAAAAGAAAATTGAATTGCTGGAAGGCTGGATTCTGGATTGAAATTTACGGTTTTGACATTATTTCCCGAGATTCTGGAGGCCTTTTTCAGCACTTCAATTATGAAAAAAGCGGTAGAGAAGGGGTTGATCAGTTATGAACTGGTCAACATCAGGGACTATGCCTTTGATCGGCACAGAACCTGTGATGATGCGCCCTATGGCGGTGGTGCCGGGATGGTCCTTAAGGCTGAGCCTTTGGCCCTTGCCCTGGATGCCGTGGCGGCAGGAGACAAGAGAACCCTGTTTCCCAGTCCTTCGGGATGTCGGTATACTCAAAGCATGGCTGAGGCTTTAGCCAGGGAAAAGGAGCTTGTGCTCATTTGCGGACGGTATGAAGGGGTTGACCAGCGGATCATTGACCATTATGTGGATGATGAGCTGTGCATTGGGGATTATGTCATTTCTTCCGGGGAAATTGCTTCCCTGGTGGTTATTGACAGCATATACCGCTTGTGTGAGGGGGTGATTACAAGGGAATCTCTTGAGGAGGAAAGTTTTCAGGAGCAGCTTTTGGAATATCCCCACTATACACGGCCCGAAATTTTCAGGGGCATGGCGGTTCCTGAGGTTTTGATGTCCGGGCATCATGGTAAAATTGAAAAATGGCGTCATGAGAAACGCCTGGAAAAGACGAGAAAAAATCGTCCCGACCTTTTAGGGGAAGGGAATAAGACAGGAGGATGAGGTATGGATATTGTTCGTGCTGTTGAGGCAGAACAGCTGAAGGATAACGCAGAGAACTTCAAAGTTGGTGATACCATTAAGGTTCATTATAAAATTGTTGAAGGAAAAAATGAAAGAATTCAGGTCTACGAGGGGTTGGCGATTGCTCTTAACAATACAGGGATTAATAGAACTGTAACTGTGCGGAAAATCTCATACGGTGTAGGTGTGGAGAGAATTTTTCCCCTCCATTCACCAAAAATTGAGAAAATAGAGCTTACTCGCCGGGGTAAGGTCAGAAGGGCTAAACTTTACTATATCCGCGACCGTGTCGGAAAAGCTGCAAAAGTAAAGGAACTTATCCGTAAAAAATCAGAGGCGAAGGCTTAAAATGTAAAAAAGGGTCCTGGCGGCCCTTTTTTATGAATTTTTATCAATATATTTGCCGATATTTAAATGAAAATGGTACAGGAGCAAATTGGAGGGAGGTCTTGACACTTTTTTAGGTGTCGTGTCTATGAACAGCTATAAAGTGAGTGCACTAAAGCCGGGAATGTCATTTTCCAAGCCGGCCTATATTGATGATGATACGCTGTTTATGCCTTCAGGAGTACCTGTACGGGAAAAGGATTTAAATCGTCTGGAAGAATGGGGCGTAGAAGAAATCCTCTCCGAAGGGGCTTTGGCAGAGGCCGGGGATGAGCCGGTTGAGGATAAGCGCCACATTTGGGGTATTCCCAATGATAAAGAGTTAAATGTTTATTACGAAAAAGCCCTGAGCCAACTGGACACCATTTTTGAACGTATTGACCTGATGGAGAAGATTGAGTCTGAAGAGATTGATCTTATTTCTGACGGGTTAATCTCAAAAATAGAAAGCAAGAAGGTTGAAACCACCCGTTTGGTTATTTCCCAAAGCATCAAAAATACAGGCATGTCCAAAAGAGCTTTGAATACGGCTATTTTGGCTGTTTCTGTAGGGCTGGCCATGAAAAGGCCCAGACCCAAACTTATTCAGCTGGTCAATGGAGCCCTTCTTTATGATGTGGGAATGATGCGTGTTCCTGAAGAGATAAGGAATAAAAAGGGCAGTCTGGAAAAAGAGGAGATGGATGAGATTAAAAAACATCCCCTCTATTCCTACAAAATTATAGCCAGGGAGCAGGGTCTTGACGAGACTATTGCCCGCATAGCTTTGGAGCATCATGAGCGCTGGGATGGAGAGGGTTATCCTCAGGGAACAAAGGGGGGGGAGCATAGCCTTCCGGAATCCAGAATCGTGGCCATTGCCAGTGCTTTTGAAGCCATGATAAGTGAACGTTCCTATAGAGCGGCCTTTACAGGTTATGAGGCCATGAAGAGCATCATCAGTGATAATTCCCGTAAATTTGACCCTGAAATTCTGCGTTATTTCATAAAAAGCATGGGGATTTATCCCTTGGGCAGCATTGTTATGCTCAATGATTCAACGGTTGCCAGGGTTATAAATGGGCATTCGGAAGCTCCGTTAAGACCTGAAGTTGCCACTCTTATTGATCAGGGAGGCAGGGAATATTTTGGAACCTTGGGGCCTGTTCTGGATCTTTTAGAGCGGAAGGATTTATTCATTGTCAAGGTGGTGGATCTGAATTCTCTTCTTAAAGGTAATGATTCCCCATAAAAAGGGCCGGGCTGGAGAGGCTAAAGCTGCAGCCTATCTTGAATCCCGGGGTTATACAGTTCTCGAAAAAAATTTCAGGAAATCTTTTGGAGAAACCGATATTATAGCAGTAAAGGATTGTAAAATTGTTTTTTTTGAAGTAAAAAACTGGGATGCTATCGGTTGGGAGGATTTACATCGAAGTATAGATGACCGTAAAATCCGCAGGATGCAGGAGCTGGCAGTCCTGTATATTCAGGAAAACCCTCAGTATAAAAATTATGCTATGGGTTTTGATTTGGTTCTTTTGTCAGGGAGGATGAAGGTGCTGGATCATATAGAGGATTTTATGAATTAATTAAAATGATTCTGTGCATAAGGGAGAAGGAGCTCCGCATGGTAAGAATTGCAAAAAAGACAGATCCTCAAAAGCTCAGGGAATTAAAATTCCGAATTGATGAGCAGGATTATCTGGACAGGGCGATAGAAAGGATTGCATTAACATTGACAAATGGTATAGTTCAAATGAATGAGGGTGAAGGTTGTGTCAGATTCCAGTAAATTGCAGGGATTAAAAAAGGGACGCAAAAGGAATAACCGGGGACGGCGCAAGATAAAACAGGAAATTCCCTTCTATTCCGGGCCGGTGATGGATTGCTGTGTTTGCGGAAAGCCGATTAAGGATATGAGTTCTGCCATTACAGAAAAAGAGAGGGGCTTGCCCGCCCATTTTGATTGTATTATTAAAAAACTGGCAGAGCAGGTTCCCCTCAGGGAGCATGAAAAGATTGTCTATACGGGAAGCGGGAAATTCGCTGTAATTCATAGTGAAAACAACCAAAACAAGAACTTTTCTGTTGTCCAGGAGATTGATTACGAAAAGCAGGAAGAAGAGCCCCCGGAATGGAGGGGAAGAATGCGCAGGGAAATCCTCTGAAAAAGGCTCTGACCTGATTCTGGGGGCCCTTCTTAAGGAAGAATAAACAGATAGCTTTTGTTACCAGGAAGTTTCCTGTTCCCCTCTGGCCACCAGAACTTTCCCGGTCCTGACCACTTCAATAATGCCAAATTGATCCAGCATCTGACTTACTGCGTCTATTTTTGAGGATGTTCCTGTTACCTGAAAGGTCATGGTTGTCCCGCTTATATCCACCGTTCGGCCTTTAAAGGATTCGCTTATTTGAAGTATGGCTGTTCTGGTTTCGTGGGTGCAGCTTACCTTTATCAGGGCCAGTTCCTTTTGAATGACATCGTCAGCCGTATATTCCCGGGCGTGAATCACATCAATAAGACGATTTAACTGTTCCAGCATAAGGTGAAGGGTGCGGGAATCTCCTGTAGCTTCTATGTTGATTCTGGAATAACGGGGATCCTGGGAAGGAGAACCTACAATGCTTTCCAGATTATACCCCCTCCGTGCAAATACCAAGGCTATGCGTATCATGACTCCCGGTTTGTTTTCTACCAGCAGACTTATGGTGTGTTTATTTTGAGAATCTGGAGTTTGATTCATTTATGTTCCTCCTTTGGGTTTAGCCAGTTTTGTCCGGGGCATTTCCAAAAGCATTTTATCCAGAGAGGCCCCGGCAGGTACCATGGGAAAGACATTATCATGTTTTTCAATTTCCGCATCAATCAGGCAGGGGCCTTCTTTCCAGGCCAGAGCTTCTCCAAGGATTTTGCGTACATCGGTACTTCTTTTGATTCTGAAGGCTTTGATGCCGTAGGCTGCGGCCAGTTTAACGAAGTCGGGGTTTCCCTCCAGATCGACCCCGGAAAGGCGGTTGTCGTAGAACATGTGCTGCCATTGGCGGACCATGCCCAGGTAATTGTTGTTCATGACAAGTATTTTTATGGGCAGTTTTTCGTTCATGGCAGTTGCCAGTTCGGGCATGGTCATCTGAAAGCCCCCGTCTCCCACTATGGCAATAACGGTTTTGCGGGGATTGGCCATCTGGGCACCGATGGCGGCGGGAAAGCCGAATCCCATGGTTCCGGCTCCTCCCGAGGAGAGCCAGTGCCTGGGCTTTTCGGTTTTGACAAATTGGGCGGCCCACATCTGGTGCTGCCCTACATCGGTGGTAACGATAGCGCCAGGTCCTGCCTGATTTGTGATTTCCTCTATTAAATGCTGGGCCCGGAGTTTTCCCTCTTTTTTGTATTTTAAAGGGAAGTCCCTTTTCAGTTTACTTGTATATTTGATCCATTGGGCGGTGTCTCCTTTTTCAAGGTAGCCATAGAGGGAATTCAGTACCCCCTTGGCATCGCCAATAATGGCACAGTCTACCTGAACGGTTTTGTTAATTTCCACCGGGTCTATGTCTATATGAATTTTTTGGGCCTGGGGAAGAAAGTCGCTGGGGGAACCGGCAATGCGGTCATCCCAGCGGGAGCCCACAGAGATGACCAGGTCACATGCGCACAGGGCCTTGTTGGCATAGGCTGTGCCGTGCATCCCCGGCATTCCCAGGCTCAGGGCATGGGATTCGGGAAAACTGCCTTTTCCCAAAAGGGTGGTGCAGACAGGGATTTGCATTTTTTCTGCCAGGGCCATAACCTCTTTAGAGGCTGAGGATATGACGGCGCCATGACCTGCAAGGATAACAGGACGTTTGGCTGAGGAAATCATGGCGGCCGCTTTTTTGACTTTTGCAAGGTTCATGTTCCTAAAGGGTTTGAACCCCGGTAGTTCAAAATCTTCCTTTGTGTTTTTGTCGATCAGAGCAGAGGATACATCCTTGGGTAAATCCACAATAACAGGGCCGGGCCGGCCTGTTACGGCAATATGGAAGGCCTGATTGACAATGGATGGCAACTCTTCAGGATCTTTAACCAGAAAGGAATGCTTGACAATGGGGTAGGACATACCTGACACATCCGCTTCCTGAAAGGTATCAAGCCCCAGATTTGTGGTTAGCTGCTGACCGCAGAATACAATGACGGGAACCGAATCCATCATGGCTGTCATAACCCCTGTAAGGGTATTGGTGGCCCCCGGGCCGGAGGTTACCAGAACCACCCCCGGTTTTCCCGAGGAGCGGGCGTAGCCGTCGGCCATGTGAACCGCGGCCTGTTCATGCCTGGTTAAAACCAGTTTTAAATCAGATTGTACCAAGGCATCATAGAGGGGGATGGCACTGCCTCCAGGCAGGCCAAAAACACAATCTACGTCCTGCTTTTTCAGAATTTCAATCAGTTTGGCAGCGGCAGTACATTGTCTATTACTCAAACCAAGCCTCCTTTTAAGGTTCTTTTTATCTTAATTAAAAAGATGTTACCCGTCAATAATGCTTTTTGGGGCTTTTCCCGTTTTTTTATTTACTTGAAAAAATAAGAGGCTTCAGTTTGTGCTTTTTTCAGGATATAATTTCTTTTTTAGCTCTTTATGCCTGACTTTTTTTGGTTTATAATTTTCTTTTTGATTAAAAAATCCGGAAAATCGGGGATTTTTTGCTGAAAGGCTCATTTTTAAACTTAAAATTCGGCTTAAGGAGTGGTCGATGCGTGGGATGCTGATTTTTCCTTGATGAATGGCCTTTAAAATAGCTTTTTGGGCTTCCCGGGGATTTTCGGGCATAAGGATTATGTCTGTCCCGGCCATCAGGGCCTCCAGTGCGGCTTCTGCTGAATTTTTGTGCTGGCTTATGGCCCCCATGTCCATGGCATCGCTGATGATGAGGCCCTTAAAATTTAACTCCTTTCTTAAAATGTCTTTTTGTATTTTTCTGGAAAGAGAGGCCGGGCTTCCTTCTTTATCGAGAACCGGGGTGGATATGTGTCCCATCATAATCATGGGTGCTCCTGCGGCGATTCCCCGGCGAAATGGTAGAAAATCTACAGTCCGCAGCTCTTCAAGGGAGCTTAAAGATCGGGTGTAGCCCTTGTGGCTGTCTCCTGATACGTTGCCATGCCCTGGAAAGTGTTTGAGGACTGGTATAATCCCGGCGCGGCGGAAGCCTCTGACTGCTGCGGCTGTCATTTGGGCGGCAACTTCCGGGTTGCTGCTGTAAGAGCGGTTTCCCATAATGCCTTTTTCCTGGCGCCTTACATCTGCCACGGGGGCAAAGTTGATGTTAAAGCCCAGGGCTTTTAAATCCAGTCCCAGAGTGCAGCTTGCTTCTTCTGTAAGGGCTTCGTCCTCCCGTTTTCCAATGTCCCCTGCGGGGGGCAGGGGGAATACACCCATTCCTTTTTTACTTCCCAGACGGCTTACAGCTCCTCCTTCTTCATCGGTACAGATAAACAGGGGAATGGGGCTGAGTTTTTGATAATCCTGAATCAGGGCCGTAGTTTGTTCAGGGGAGGTGAAATTTACAGAGAACAGGATGATTCCTCCAGGTTTGCAGCTGAGTAAAATATTCCGGATATAATCATCCATTTTTATTGCAGCCTGGCCGTAGGCGGTATGACGTATGGCTATGATGAAGAGTTGCCCGACTTTTTCTTCCAGGGTCATGGAGGCTATTTGGGACTGGATGGCAGGATCGGTGAGGGCCTGGGGAGAAAAGAGATTTTTATAGGGGGGCGGGGAGGCCTGGGGAGCAGGGCGGTCTTTCTGTACCAAGCCTTTCATTGTCTTTTCTTCCTGTTCCATGGGGGGATGGCTGCGGCAGGAAGAAAGAAAAATTCCCGGAAAGGAAAGGAGAAATAAAAGGAAGAGGAATGGAAAGGGGTGTTTATGTCTCAAGATAACCTCTTTACCTCCAATCCCGATGCCGGAAAACAGGGTGGTCTGTTTCTGGAAGGGGACAGGGGCACTTGCAATTTTTGTCAATTTAGACCATTTTTAACCGTTCTGTCAGCGGTTTTTTCAAAAAAGCCGGCTAATTTTCTGAAAAATTCAGAAAGGGAGGGAGCTTTATGGAAAAATTAAACGATGCGAATATTTCATCCATAGATGCGCTGGTCGCCCCCGGGGCGTTGAAAAGGGAGTTCCCCGTAGAGCCTGGCCTGGCAGGGAAGATTATTACTTTCCGCCAGGAAATCCGTAATATTTTGGAACAGCAGGATGGGCGGATGCTGGCTATTACAGGGCCCTGTTCCATCCATGATCCTAAAGCTGCTTTGGACTATGCTTCCCGTCTCCTTGCTTTGCGTAAAAAGTATGAGAAGGAACTATGTATCATTATGCGGGTTTACTTTGAAAAGCCCCGGACGGCTTTGGGGTGGCGGGGGCTGATTCTTGATCCCGAACTGAATGGCAGTTGCAAATTGGGGGAAGGCTTGAGAACAGCGAGAAAGCTCCTTTTGGAAATCAACCAGATGGGGCTTCCTGCAGGTTCTGAAATTCTGGATCCCATCGTACCACAGTATATTTCCGATCTGGTTTCCTGGGCAGCCATTGGGGCTAGAACCACCGAGTCCCAGACCCACAGGGAGCTAACAAGCGGGCTTTCCATGCCTGTGGGGTTTAAAAACGGAACTGACGGGAGTCTGGATGTGGCGGTGAACGGAATACGTTCTGCCAGGGAGCCTCACAGTTTCATTGGTATTGATCAGTTTGGGCAGACCTGTGTATTGAATACCAAAGGGAATAAAACTGGCCATCCCATCCTTAGGGGAGGAAAAAAGGGGCCTAATTATTATGAGGAAATTATTGAGGATACAGAGGAAATCCTGCTAAAGGCTGGTTTACCTCCTGTTCTTATTGTGGATTGCAGTCATGAGAATTCCGGCAAGAAGTATTTCCGTCAGGAACGGGTTTTTAACTCCATTTTAGATCAGCGCCGCCGGGGAAGGCGTTCCATTGTTGGTTTTATGCTGGAGAGCAACATTCATGAAGGGCGGCAGGATATTCCCGGGGATATCAGTACCATGGCTTATGGTGTCTCTGTAACCGATGCCTGTCTTTCCTTTGAAAAGACTGAAGAGCTTCTGGATTCGGCAAGCCGGATTATGAAGGAATTGTTGTAAATCCATTTGTTTGATTTTTTATTCTTTATATGTTAAGAAAATAGTTTTTTTCTTAACATTTTTATTCCTTCAGGGCGTAGCAGGTGTTCAGGAGCTTTTTGAGACCCTTGTTGAGTTTTCTGGCCGTATCCTTCAGGTCTCCCTCTGCCCCTGTGCCGGGGAAACGGGGATCTTCCAGATGAAGTCCGGATGTCATCATGTTTTCCACAAGGATTTTGGCTGCAAGAAAGCGTTTGTATTTGTCTACTGCAAAGATGAGGGGCCGGTCTATCATGCCGATGACTTCCCAGGTAATTTGCTCTGCCTGGGAGTACTCTCCGGCATCCTTGCTTTGGTCGCTGAAACGCAGGGGCAGTTCCTTGATGATGGTATTCAGGTTTTTCAGTAGCCAGGAAAGGTCAAAAAGGCCGCTGGCACAGTTAAAGAGGATTTTTTTTCCTGATTTTTCCAGCTCCTTAATGTCCCGGGAACTTATGCCTGCTCCAATATCGGCGCAGTTCAGCCTTCCTCCCTCTGTAACGACCAGAACTCCGCCTTTGGTATCCACTGCGGTTTTCCAGGACTGGTCAAAACCGGCGGGAGCTTGCTTTATGGCCATAAGGGCTAGTTCCACCGGATCAGGAGTATAGCCCAGGTTGTCAATGTTTCCCAGAGAAACATAACGGATTCCCCGGTCATAAAGCTGTTGCCAGACTTTCCCAAGGACCCGGAAACACTGGCCGTGGCCTCCCGGCAGGAGGATGAAGGGGAAGGACGCGTCTTCTTTTCTGAAGATTTTTTTCTTTTCTCCCTCTTTGCTATGGCTGTAGGCTGCAAGAAGAGGCTGCTGGGCTGTAAAGCCTTGCCAGGGAGGTATGTTCAGGGACTCTGCCAAGGGTTTTAGCCAGGGACTTTTCCTGTATGTTTCCAGAGCTTCCTTTACAGGAGAATCGGTGGCCAGGCTGGTCATTTGAAAAAAAGGAATTCCTTCTTTCAGTCCCTCTCCGCATAGTTCCCTGTATTTTTTGACTAAAAGGAGCAGGCTCCTTAGCTTTAGCTCCATGTAGGATGGGGCTTTTTCTTCTCCTTTTCTGTTAAAAGCCGGGGTAATGCCCTTGGGCTGTCCTTTTACTTTGGCGGAAAGGCGCAGAAAGTCTTCTTCGTAAAGCTCAAAAAGATCCTGATTAAAGGCCCTGTTTTTGCGCACATCTCCATAGGAGGTGGCTGAACCTCCATTGAGAAAACCGAAGGCAAAGCAGGGCAGGAGGGCTATTCCTGCCTTTTCTATTTCTTTCAGGCTTACCTTATTGTTTTCGGGATGAAGAAAGGATGAAGCTTGGGGATAGAGGCTTTTAAAACGGCGGTATTCCTCCTCTTTAAAATAAAAAAAGGAGGGGGCTCTTAAATCCAGGATCTGTTCTCCGTCAATATCCGGGACTCCCAGAGGGGTCAGGGGAGGGTTTTTTCCTATTTTTCCCCTGTTATAGTCATTCAGTATGACCTCGCAGAGCTCTGTGTCCACTCCTTTTTTCCTGAGGATGGTCAGTTCTTGCTGGGTGAAAATTTGTGATTTTTGCATGAGCCCTCCTTCGCCAGCCTTTATGGGATGGCTGACTGGTTCCCTTCCGGGGAAGCACTGAGTGATGGTCGTTCTTGTGCCGTTGAGTATACTTTGTAATTTTAAAAATTGAAATATGATCTCAAAAAGAAAAAAAGACTAAAAAACAAGGATTCTTTTTTTCCGATATTACCTGCATACAACAATTCTAATCCCCGTTCTGTAGCGCAGTGGACTTCCGTTTCCACAAACTGGCCCATCAGGGCAAAGACAAGGTAAATGGTGCTTTGATCGTTCTGTATAAGAATAAATATTGCATAGCTATTTTTTTTCGTATAAATTTTAAACAGTATATTTTTATCAATATTATATGGAGAGAATTTAATGAAAAAGATTGTATCATTAATGTTTGTTCTTTCAGTCCTGTTTCTTCTTTCCGGATGTTCCGGGAAGTCTCTTTATACCCCCGGGTCTTATACTGGAGAAGGAAAAGGTCATGAAGGAATGATTGTAGTTTCCGTAACCGTGAATAAAAAAGCTATTGAATCCATTGAGGTTCTGAAAAATCCGGAATCGGAATTCAGTCTGGCTCCCATAAATACCCTTATTAACCGGGCTATTGAAGCCAATAGGGGTGAAATTGACGGGATTTCAGGTGCAACAGAAACGTCTTCTGGCTTGATTACTGCCATTCAGAGTGCCCTTTCAAAGGCGCGTGGCGGAGACAAGGAGGAAGCTGTTGTTCAGGCAGAAGGAAACAAACCGGTAGATACGTCCACTGATGTGGTTGTTATTGGTGCCGGGGGGGCTGGTCTGTCTGCAGCCAAATCTGCAGGTGATGCAGGAGCAAAGGTCATTGTTCTTGAAAAAATGCCTTTTGTCGGGGGAAATACCAATTATGCTACAGGGGGGGTGAATGCTTCCTGTACCAGGCAGCAAAAGGAAAAGGGGATTGAGGATTCTGTAGAGCAGTTTTACAAGGATACCATGAAGGGAGGAAAGGAAAAAAACAATCCCGAACTGGTAAGGGTTCTTACAGGGAAGTCCGCTTCAACCGTTGAATGGCTTATTTCTCTGGGTGCTGATTTGAGCGATGTGGGCAGAATGGGGGGGGCAACCAATAACAGAACCCACAGACCTGCAGGAGGAGCCGGAGTGGGCGCTCACGTGGTAAGCGTACTTCATAAGGCGGCAAAACCGGTAGCTGACATCAGGACAGAGAACCGGGTTGTTTCCATCACCTTTGACAAGGATGGTGTAAATGGCGTTGATGTTGAAACAAAGGATGGCTTGTACCATGTTGGTGCAAAGGCTGTTGTAATAGCAAGTGGAGGCTTTGGAGCAAGCCAGGAAAAAGTCGTTGCCTTTAAACCGGAACTCAGGGGGTTTGGAACAACCAACCAGCCCGGAGCAACGGGAGATGCCATGGATCTTGTGAAGCCCATGAATGTTTCCCTCATTGATATGACCCATATTCAAACACATCCCACCGTTGTTCCTGTAAAAAACAGGATGATTACAGAAGCTGTCAGGGGCAACGGGGCCATTTTGGTAAACCGGGATGCAAAGCGCTTTATTTCAGAGATTCAAACCAGGGATGTTGTTTCTGCGGCAGAGCTTGAACAGAAAGGCCAAACCTCCTTCCTCTTTTTTGATCAGGGGGTTCGGGAATCTCTTAAAGCCATAGAAAAATATGTCAAGGCAGAACTTCTTACCCAGGCAGATTCCCTTGAAGCGCTTGCCGAAAAGATGAAACTGGATCCCGCCGTCTTTAAGGCTACGGTGGAACAGTACAACTCCTATGTTGAGGCAGGAAAGGATCCCGATTTTTCCAGGGTAAACATGCCCCGTAAACTGGAAACGCCTCCTTTCTACATGGTGGAAGTTGGGCCGGCAGTACACCACACCATGGGGGGAGTTCAAATTGATACGGATGCCAAGGTTTACAATACTGATGGCGCATGGGTAAAAGGGCTTTATGCTGCAGGTGAAGTTACAGGAGGTGTTCATGGAGCCAACAGACTTGGAGGAAACGCCATGCTGGATATAACCACCTATGGAAGGATTGCCGGCGCCAATGCCGCCGCATTTGCTGCAAAGAAGTAAAAGGCAGAATCCTGTTTTCCAATGGGAAAAGGACCAGGCCAAACCCTCTGGCAGGTTAATTATAAAGGCGGCTCCTGAAGGGGAGCTGCGTTTATGTTACAGGAATTCTGTGTTACAACTGTTTTATGAAACGAATCCCCTGATTTGTCAGGTCAATAGAAAAAATTTCCGGAGCAACCCAAAAACAGGGCGGTTACACCGCAACTTTTAGTAAGGTAGCTTTTAATCTATTACAGGGGAAGCGATTATAGCTAAATTAAAGCTAATCGGGTACAAAAGGCAGTTTTTTACAGAGACAAAAGTTTTTTATCCCAAGCCTTAACCGGGATCATCAATCTTCCGAAGATCATGGCATGGGATGTCATAAATGAGGAGCAGGGTTTTTCAATTTATTTTTTTGGCCGTAGTCTTGCCTTTATCGGCTTTTGAAATTACAGATATGGATCTTCACCTCAAGGTTACGGATATAAGGGAGGACGGGCCTCCGGAAATCTGGCGGGAATTTTTGATTCTTACGGCCAAGCCTGACCAGAATGTCCGTTATGTGGGGGCGGCCTTTTCTTCAGACAACTTCCGGGAAATAAAAACGTATCGGAAAAATTCTTACGGTGTTTATTTTCTGGTCGTTCCCATCCCTGATGCAAAAACCGTATATTACCGGATTGTTGTGGATGGAGTCTGGGTTACAGATCCTGAAAATCCTGAGAAAATCCGGGATGAGAACGGCCTGTTTCTTTCTGTTCTGAACTTTCCGGTTCAGGACAGGCCGCCTTTATTTAGTCCGGTACTGGAAAAAAGGGATGGGCTGAACATTGTTGAATTTCATATTAAAGCCAGGCCTGACCAGAGGATTTATCTGGCGGGGGACTTTAACAGATGGGATCCTTATATGACGCTACTGAAAGAGGAAAAACCAGGTTTTTATAGTACAAAACTGGCTATGAAACCTGGCCGTTATGCCTATTACTACCTCATTGACGGAGAGGTTGTTCCTGATCCCTGGAATTTTCAAAAGGGGATTTCCAGATCAGGAGAAGAGGTGTCCATCTTTTTTGTGCCGGGTTAAAAACAGGGGGAGACCCAAAATGTCAGGCCCTGATATTCACAGGGAAAAGAGGGCTTTTCCCGTTTCCAGAAGAGCCAGGGCATTTTGGGCGGTTTTCCTTTTCAAATCCAGAACAGATTCTTCACTGTAATAGGCTTCATGATCTGAAATCACAACATTGTCCAGAGCAAGAAGGGGATTTTCTAAGCCCGGGGGTTCTTTTTCAAAAACATCCAGGGCCGCTGCTCTTAATGAGCCGGAACGCAGGGCATGGAACAGGGCTTCTTCGTCTAATATTCCTCCCCGGGAAACATTTACCAACACAGCATTTTTTTTCATAATGCGGAAGCAGGAGGCATCCAGAAGATGGCGGGTTTCCCTGTTCAGGGGAAGGTGGACAGACAGGTAGTCGCTTTCCCTTAAAAGGGTTTCCATATCCACCCCTTCCCCCCCATTTTCAAGGATGGTTCCTGGGGGGATGCTCCGGGAAAAAACAAGGATGCGGCTAAAACCGAATCCTGATACCTGCCGGTGCAGAGCCTGACCGGTTTTTCCGTAACCCAGAATTCCCAGCACAGAACCTCTTATGCGGAACAGGGAATGGCTGTAGGAATCCCGCCAATGCCCCCGGCGGACCAGTTCATGACGCTGGGGAATACGCCGTCCTGCTCCCAGGAGCAGGGCGGCCGCATGCTCGGCCACTTCAATGGTGCAGTAGTCGGGGACAATTCCCACAGTAATATTTCTTCTTCTGGCTGCCTCTACATCCACATTGTCGTAACCGCTGCCGTAGCGGGATATGATGCGGCAGCACTCCAGGGATTCGATAAAAGCCGCATCAGCCTTTACCATGTTAAGTAGAAGTGCATCTGCCTTCCTTACCTTTTTAATGAGTTCCTTTTGGGGCAAATCCCGGTACACTTCCAATTCTACAGGATGATTTTGAAAGACCTTTTCTTCTTCCAGGGTATTTTCAAACAGATTATCTGTAATAATTATTTTAAAAGGTTTCACTGTATACCTCTGGCAGACTTGTTCCAGAACCACAGGATCGCTGCATTTTTCGGCAGATGGTAGTCATTTTCTGTGTATTCCATGCTTTTTCCTTTTCATTATGAATGGTTAATTTGTAAGCATAGTCAAAAATCATAAAAAGGCACAGCCCGGACTTTACCGAGTTATAGCCTAAAATGGAGGAGATAAGGCAAAAAAGCAAAATCTTTCATAAAATAAAGGGCGTTTTTGTTGAAAATGAGGCATAAAAATTCTGGGAATTTTGTTGTTCTTAATTTCTGATTTTTGACAAGTTTTCAGGGAAAGGTGATTTTTTTTTCCTTTTCTGCTATGATTTTTTATATATGCACATAAGATTTTGCCTTCTTTTTTATCTTTTTCCTCTTTCATTAGGAGCTCTTCAGGCTCCTTCCGGTCTTGATTTACCTTCAGGTAGAAATGTGAATTTTACAGGGGAAACTTTTGTTGCTTTGGTTTGGGGGCATACAAACGAATTAGTCTTTGGAGCCGAATCTGGCTCCTATCCTTATTTGAGTCATCTGGACTGGGATATTAAACCAGCTGTTCTCATGGGCGGGAGCCTTTCCCTGAATCTTCAAAATATTTTTTTCTTTAACTGTGCTGTTGCCACGGCTTTAAACCGTCATACCGGCAGGATGGTAGACCGGGACTGGGAAGTGATGAAGTATAATGAGTATAAGCCCTGGGGGGGGACCCATGAGTCGGTAAGTGATATTTACCTGACTCATTCCTTGCTTTTTGATAGTAATTTAAGTTGGCGGATTTACAGAAACCCCCGTTGGCATGTTTCTTTTTTGGGGGGCTATAAAATCATTTCGTGGGGCTGGACAGACAAGGTGGTTTCTGCAGATTATCCCTCCTCAGCTTCCCCGCCGCCCATAGGAGAAAACGGAATTGATTATATCATTAGCTATTGGATTCCCTATGGTGGTGTACGTTTGGGCATGGGGTATTCCGCCCTGTCCGGGAGCCTTTCCCTGGTTTTTAGCCCTTTTGCAGATTCCAATGATTATGATTATCACAAATTAAGAGGATTGCATTTTTACGATTACTGTCATGACGGGATTTATACAGATCTTGTTTTCTCCATTTGCCGCAAAATGGGAAAGTCCCTGTTTATTTCCTTTACTTTTGAGGGGGAAATTGTACAGGAAACAGTGGGAGACACCATTTACCATACTGAACAGTCCTGGCTCCGGTCAATGTTCCCTGATGGAGCCGGGACGGCCTATTCCGCCCTGACAGGCACCCTGGGGCTGGGCGGAGCTTACTGAATTGCCGTTTCTGCCTTTTGGCAGAACAGGTCAATCTGTTTCCGAATTGTATCCAGAGACCTGTTCCAGAAAGCGCCATCCCGAATGTCCAGTCCAGCTTCCCTGGCACAGTCTTCTGCCGAAGCTCTGCCGGTTTTGAGCAGAACCCGCCGATACAGCGGCTCAAAATCCTTTCCCATGGTCTGGTACAGGCTGTAAAGTCCCAGGGCAAAGAGTAAGCCAAAGGCGTAGGGAAAATTGTAAAAAGCCAAATCCTGGCTGTAGTAATGCCCTTTGACCGCCCACATCCAGGGATGCCGCTCTATGGGGTCAAGGCCTTCTCCATAGGTTTCTTCCTGGGCCTGGAGCATCATGTTGTTGAGTTCTTCGGGAGGAATTTCTCCCCTTTTTCGCCCCTCCATCAGGGCTTTCTCAAAGAGAAAACGGGACAGGATATCTGTAATGACCTGATTGGAATCTGCAATATTTCCTTCTAAAAGACTCAGTTTTTCCTTTTCTTCTGCTTGGGCATAACAGGCCTGAAAAACCAGGGTTTCAGAAAAGATGGAGGCCGTTTCTGCCAGGGTCATGGGGTAGCGGCGATGCAGGGACGGAGCTTTTTTTAACACCTCATGATGCCAGGCATGGCCCAGCTCATGGGCTACGGTGGATACATCCGTAAAGGAGCCGGTAAAATTACACAGGATACGGCTTTCTTCTTGCAGGGGAAAGCTGATACAGTAGGCTCCCCCTACCTTGCCGGGCCGGGGCGGGGCGTCAATCCAGAAATTGGCAAAGCAGTTTTTGGCAAAATCCGAATATTCAGGGCTTAGGGCTCCAAAATGTTTGATGATAAATTGCCTGCATTCTTCCCAGCTCCAGGATTTTCCAGAGCCCTTTACAGGGGCAATAACATCGTACCAGGATAGCTTTTCCAGCCCCAAAAGCCTGGCCTTGGCCTTCATGTAGCGTCTGAAATCCGGTAAAGCGCCCTTCATGGCTTCTATCATGGCATTCAGAGTTTCCCGGGACATTTCGGACTGGCGCACAGCACGATCCAGAGTGCTTTTACAGCCCCGCCGGCGATTTAAGACCTCTGTAGAGCCTTTTACACCATTTAAGGCTGCGGCCAGAGGGATTTGGGCTGATTTCCAACAGGAAAGCTCTTTTTCCCAGGCCCGGCGGCGTACATCCCTGTCTTCGTGGGAGGCCATGGCCCTGAGCTCTACTACGGATTTTTCTTCATTTCCTTCCCATTTGCACTTCAATGAAGAAGAGACCCCCTGATGGAGCCGCTCCCAGGCTGAGGCTCCGCTGCGGTTTAAATCTGCTGCCAGATCTTCTTCAGCTGCTGACAGCTGAAAGGCCCCTTCCTCTACAGAGCGGTGCATAAAATAGGTAAAATCCTTTAGGTCTTCGTTGTCTTTCCAGCTTTTATCTTCCATAAGCCTTTGGCGTAAAAGAACTTGAATTTCGGCTAAAGGCAGGGCCGCTTCTTCCAGACGGTTCAGAGCTCCCAGAGCCTCTCCATTAGCGGTATCTATCGAATAAGAACAATAGGTATAGGATTCCAGATTTTCATGGAGGTCAAAGGCCCTGTTCAGAAGGGTCAGAACCTCCTGAAAATTTATGCTTCCTTTTTTTGTTTCAGTTTCTGGGCAGGGCTGCATCAGGAGGGCTTTCAGCTTTTTTAAGGAGATTGAAAATTCCTTTATATCATTTTTGTAGTTTCTGGCTTCAAAGCCTTTGTACATGGATAGTTGCCACCTGGGGGGCTCTTTTGTCAAAGTTGTGTTCATAATGTTTTCCTTATCTTGTGGATTTATCCTTCCATAAAGCACACAAAATGGCAAGAAAAGAATCAGGCTTTCTTCGGGTCTTTTTGTTCTTGTTTTGTTTTTAGCTTCATTTCTCTGCTGTTAAACCAATTATGCACCTTCTATACGTATTTCCAAAACAGCAGCCTCTGCTGTATGATTTTTCTTCTATTTTTTACTCAAAATCAGTGTTGTTTTTATAAAAATCAATCGCAAATTGCAACATAAGTATGACGGCATCTGTCAGTACAGCCACGTCATAATCAAATTCTTCGGTGTGATGATCCGCACTCATGCCTTTTTCTTCATTTTTGGTGCCTATAAAGGAAAACATACAGGGATAATGCTGGCAGTAGCTCGCAAAGGTTTCAGAGCCCAGGCTTACATAATCATCCAGGCTTTCTTTTCCAAAATGCTTAATAACAGCCTTTTGGGCTATTTCAGCCAGTTTGGGATCATTGTATACAGAGTGGGAATTGGAATCCATGGAGGGGCTGAACTCTACAGTACAGTCGTGGGCCGCCCCCACATGAGTGGCTACTTTTTTTACCAAGTCTATGGCCCTTTGCCCTTGTTCTTTTTCAAAAAAACGCACAGTACCTGCGCAACTGGCAGTATCGGCAAATACATTTCTGGCCGTACCGCAGGAAACTTGTGCGATACCAAGGGTGGCCAGTTTGGTTACATCCAACTGGTTAGGCCAGGCCGTGGCTATACTGCTTAGTATCTCTACCATTGCAAACAGGGGATTTCTGGCCATATCCGGCCGGGAACCATGACCGCCTCTGCCTTTTACGGTAAAGTCTATCACCCTGTCAGCAGCCATCCTGTAACCAGGCTCTACACCGAATTTCCCCTGCTCAACATCGGAAAATATATGGTTGCCATATATGGCATCTATCCTGTCAATTTGTTTTAATCCATCAATCATGGCGTGTATGCCGCAGCCCATCTCTTCCCCTTCTTCAAACAGGAAGAGGTAGCGGCCGCCGATTTCACCTTCATCTGCAAGTTTTTTCAGGATTTTAGCCGATGTAAGGGATATTGCCATATGGGCGTCATGGCCGCAGGCATGCATCTTGCCTTTGACTTTTGAGATACAGCCTTTTGGACCTTTCAGGTTATTGGGGCTTTCATTTATGGGAAGGGCATCTATATCAGATCTTAATCCTATGGTCTTGCCATCTTTTTTTGTATCCAGAACAGCAATAAAACCAGTACCTTCTACCTCCATGATTTCAAAGCCGCTTTTCTTTATTTCTGTTTTAAGGTATTCGGCCGTTTTAAACTCCTGTCCTGAAAGTTCAGGATTCTCTCTTAAATGTGTCCTGACCTTCCGGGTATAATCCTTTAACTCCACGGCATAAGTTCTGATTTTATCCTCTAACATATTCTGCTCCTGTATAAAAATACATTTATTCTTTAATCCCTCCCGAGGTGATGCCCCGTACAAATTGCCGTTGAAACAACAGGTACAGCACAACCATGGGCAGTATGGAAAGGGTAAGACCTGCCAGCAATACAGACCATTCGGTACTAAGAGCGCTTCTTAAATTCATCATGCCTACAGGTATGGTTTTCAGGGTGTCGCTTTCTATAAATACCAAGGCAAACATAAATTCGTTCCAGCAGGACATCGCCGTAAACATGGCTGACGTGGCAATTATGGGTTTGCACATGGGAGCAATAATTTTTACAAATATCTGCCAGACAGAACAGCCGTCTATATGGGCAGAATCTTCAAAGTCTCCTGGAAGGGTAATCATGTATGAACGCATCAGGAATATGGTAAAGGGCAGTCTGTAGGCTACATAGGGAATGATCAGAGCCCATCTGGTATTGTAGATATTTATACTTTGTAATGTTTTGTAAAGGGATATAAGGCTCACCTGAGGAGAAAGCATAAGCCCGCCGATGATGAATAGCAGAAGGGGCTTTTGGCCTTTAAATTGAAGACGGCTTAAAGCAAAAGAACAGCATGTGCTGATAAATATGGTAAATATAATCGAAGTACTGGTGATTAAAATACTGTTGAAAAAGTACTTTCCTATACCAATTCGCCAAGCCTTGGCATAGTTTTCCCATCGGTATACATCGGGCAATGCCCAGGTATTCAGGAATAGTCTCTGATTATTTTTAAATCCACTTAGTACCATCCATAACAAAGGATAGATTATCGCAAGTGCGTAGGCATATAAAATGATAAACACCAGTATTCTTCCGATATTTGGCTTTTTGGATATTCCTTTCATGGGCAAACCTCTTTTTAATCCTTGTCTGCAACTTTGAGTTGTATCAGAGTAATTACAAAAGTAATTATAAAAATTACACAGGCTATTGCCGATGCATAACCCATTTCATCGTTTCTGAATCCTGAACGGTACATAAAGGATGCCAGCACTTCCGTAGCGTGCCCAGGCCCTCCTGAGGTCATTACATACACTTCATCAAATACCTTAAAACCGCCAATTACAGTAAGTATGGTAGCCAGAGCCATGGTTCTTCTTACCTGGGGAATTGTTATATACCGGAATTTTTGCATGGCATTGGCTCCATCGATAAGGGCTGATTCATATATGCTGCCGGAAATTTTCTGTATGGCCACCAGGAACAGGAGCATGATATAACCTATGGATTGCCACTGGGATACAGCTATAACGCTATACATTGCGGTTGCTTTTTCCCCCAGCCAGGCGTGGGTCATATTAGATAATCCTATAGCTTCTAAAAATTTATTTAAAAGGCCTATGCTGGGGTTGTATATGAGCTGGAACAGGAGCCCTATAACGGTTATGGAAATGATGATTGGCATGAAGTATATGGTCCTTAAGAACGGCTGGTGCCGTCTGAATACCTTTTCTTCCAGAACAGCTGCAAAAATCAGACCCAATCCTACCTGAAAAACAATTGAAACCAAGCAGTATAATACGTTGTTTTTAAGAGCATGGTAAAAGATAGGGTCTTTAAAAACCCTTACATAGTGGGCAAAGCCTATATATTCCTTTTCAGGCGAAAAACTGCTCCATCTGAAAAGACTGAAGAAAAAATTTTCGACTATGGGGAAATAAATAAAAACCAATATGATAAAGAGCGCCGGAAACATAAATAAAAGCGCTATTTTATTATTTTTATATGAATTCAATGCTCATCTCCCTTCTCATGTATGAAAAACCACATATTATCTGAAAATCATATTTTTTTAGGTTCCTTGTGTCAGTAAAACAGATGGCTGTAAGGTTCATGCCAAACAGCCATCTGTAACTTACAATTATTTAGCTCCGGCCTTAACCTGTTCAGCCACAGCCTGAACCTCTTTCATCAATGCTTCCGGGGTTTTATCCCCATTGAATAATTCCTGCAAACCAGGAAGGTAAACATCAGATATTTTAATATTTATGTCAGTATCCAGCCAAAGGGCCATACCTGAGGCTTCTGTAATGGCATTCATACCTTCTACCAGTTTGGCGATGGAATTCCCTTTGTTTACAGCGCCTTTTACAGGGCTTGGCCACCCAAGCATGGCTACCAGTTTGTCTGCATTTTTTTTATTGGTCAGGAAACTCAGGAATTTAACCGCTTCATCAGGATACCTGGACTTGGCCGAAACCATGAATCCATCAGGAGCACCTGTCAAATAGCTTTGAATTCCCGGTCCATCTGTTGCAGGCATTGCAAAAAATCCCCAATTATCAGCCATGCGCTCTTCTACGCTTTGAAATTCTTCCAGCTCTACGTAGGTCATGGCTACCTGGCCTGCAAAGAACATTTCGGAGGACATATTGTGTTCAACAGAGTTGATGCCCTCATTGAAATAGCCTTTGTCGTTCATACCTTTTAGCATCGTCAGGGCTTTTACGTATCCTGGATCGGTGAATTCGCCGGTCTCTGCCAGGTAATCTTTCTTTCTGACATCTTCTGCCACCATTTTCTGGTTTAGACCGGTGATGTAATGGCAGGCTGCCCAAGGGTGGATATTTCCAAGCCCTATGGGGGTAATCCCTGCATTCTTCAGAGTTTCGCAAAGGGTCATGAATTCATCCCAGGTTGCAGGGGGGCTTATTTTGTTATCCGCAAATAATTTTTTGTTATATACAAAGAATTTACCATTAATTCTGAAGGGAATGCCATAGATTTTGCCGTTAAGTGAAAAGGGTTCAAGCCCGGCTTTCATAATATTGTTTTTCCAGTCCGGATTGGCATCCAGATAGGGTGTCAGGTCCAGGGCATTATCAGAACGGATGAATTTTTTGGCAAATTCACCACTCCATGAAAAGAAAATATCCGGCTGCTCTTTTGTACCCATGAGTATTCTTAATTTATCTTTGATAGGCTCCTCACCGGCAGCTTCTGCTTTTATCTTGATGCCCGGGTTTTGTGCTTCGAAGTCAGCAATAACTTCATTAAAGTAAACCGCATTATCTTCCTGTGGCCATTTGTGTAGAAATTTGATTACAATGCCGTCGCTTTTAACACTTTTACCGCTTTTGGATTCTTGTTCCTTTTTAGTACAGGCCATCATGCCTGCAACAGTCATGATAAGCACCAGTAATAAAAAAATGGATCCTTGGGGTTTGTTTTTCATTTTTGCCTCCTTAAAAAACATAACCATTTGTGATATATTACAAATTATAGCCAGAAGCGGCTTGCTTTTTCCTCTATCCGGCTATAATAATGCACCTTTTAATACCTCCGGTTTAGTAGGGAAATTGTCTGTAATAACGCCTGATTTCCAGGGGATGTCTGAATTCTCTTTCCATACAGATGTCTATCCTGTTGCATACGGCCCTTATGATAAGGTGGGATATACTTCCTCTGTACTTTTCACTAATGCCCTTCATGGCATAGTCTTTTGAATCTATTACATTATAATTTCTGCAAACCATGGAAAGAAAATTTGCCACTCGTTCTCCCAGTTTTCTCTGCTCGTCCTCTGTCAGAAACAAGGTTACGGGGGTTTCGGCATCTATGATTTCAAGCATGCCATGGAAAAATTCTGATGCGGTTACTGACCTTGTTCTTATCCACATCTGTTCTTCCCAGTAGCACATGGCATAGGAATAGGTTGCCCCCCACTGGCTTCCGCTGCCTACAAAGTAATGGGGCATGTCCGGCCGTTCTTTGCGGTATTTGTATTTTTCCTCAGCAAATGCCCGGGCATAGTCATCTGCTTTTTTTTCTACCTCTATAAGACCATCGGCCAGATGATTTTCCATTTCCTTGTTGTACGCATCATAATCCGGAAAATCTCCGGCTCTGTGCATTAAACGATTTGCCACCATGAAGAATTTTAACTGCTCATTATCCGGGTAGGAAATACACCAGTCAGACAGTTTGTCCAGGGGACTGCCTTTAACATTGACAAAGCCAAAGATTCTGGCTCCTGTTTTTTTTACGATTTCCAGGGCTTCTACCATTTCCTTTGTTGTTCCCGTAACACTGGAAAATATTACTATGGATTTTTCTGTGAGCCTTTTGTTACCCGTAGTCAGATACTCTGAAGCATTTTCTACATATATGGGAAGTTTGCTCTTGCCCCGGGTATAGACTTCTGCCTGCATACCCGATGCCCATGTACCGCCAATACCCATAAAGAAAACAGCATCAAAGCCGTCATCGTAAAATTCATCCACGATTTTCTCTATCCCGGGTCTCAGGGCCAGGGCCCCGTTTATGCTTTCCTTTTTAGCCTTTTCATCAAATTTTAACACTTTATTCCTCCTTGTTGTAAAATTTAATTTTATAGGTACATTTATCTCCCCGTGTATAATTCCTGGCAAATTCCACTGTTCTTCCGTATTTGTCATAAGAGGTGTAGGTGAACAGATAAACGGCCTTATCCTTGTCCATCCCTATTTTTTTGGCATCTACCTGGGGAAGTTTTGTTATTTCCAAGGTTTGTATGGCTTTTGTCAAAAAAATATTATTCATTTTATAAAGCTCAAAAATGCTGAATACCTGGAGGTCCATATTTTCTATGCCCCTAATCAGATTAAAGGGGATGTATATCTCCTCTATACTGACGGGTTCATCATTCGCATAATCAATTCTTTTTATATAATATAAAAGAGCCCCTTCATACATTTTGAAAATATCAGCATATTTTTTATTGGCCCTTATCTTTTTCCTTTTCAGGATTTTCTTTTTGGGGTTGATATTTTTTTCTTTCATGGTTTGGGAAAATCCACCCAGAACTTCCAGATCTCCTTCCAGCTTTGGAACAACATAAATCCCTTTACCCTGAACCCTCTTTAAAAGTCCTTCATATACCAGTATGTCTATTGCCTTTCTGATAATCGCTTTACTGACAGCATGGGTTTGAGCCAGGGAATTTTCAGAGGGTATGATGGAAGCATTTTGATATTCACCTGATATGATCTTTTCTCTTATGATGTTTTTTATGGCAATATATTTATATTCGCTGCCATTAAAATCATTCATTACCATGCTCCTGTATAGGATATTGTAATTACTGCATTTTTTGCTCCGGCTTCCATGCACGTTCTTATGTCTCGCCCCTCCAGTGCGGCTTTTAAATAACCTGCAATGTAACTGTCTCCGGCTCCCATGGTATCAGTAACCTTGCATTTGATGATACCGAAATCCCTGAAACTCTTTCCATCATAGGCCAGGCTGCCTTTTTCTCCACAGGTGGCTATAACCTGTTTAGAACCAGCACGGTATATCTTTTCCATGTCTTTTTTCAGAAGGTTATTATCACTGTAAGCATCAGCTGAAAAAAAGAAATAATCACATGACTTCATTGCAATAAGGGAATTGTCATGAAAGGGTCTGGTGGCTGCGTCAAAGGCTGTTCCTGTTCCTTTTTCCTTAAAATATTGTAAATCCTTGTAGAGGTGTCCCCAAAGTCCTGTAACAACCAAGTCATGAGTGCAGATAAAGTCTTTTTGCTGTTTATCCAGTTTAAAGTCAGACATAACCCCTTCGTCATAGGCGCCAAAAACCCTTTCACCTTCTATTAGAGTAACCTTTGTAAGGGCTGTTTTTCCATCTTTTATCCGTAGGCTGGATACATCCACAGACTTTGCTTTGAGCTGATTCAGTAAAAATTTTCCGTAATTATCATTTCCGACAGCCCCTATATAGGAAGAGGATATTCCCAATCTTTTCAGATAGACCGCAACATTTACGGAATTGCCGCCGGCATAGGCCCTGTTCCTGTCTTCATAATAATCTATACAGTTATCCCCTGCCGCCGCTATTCTCATTCTTCAGTCCTGTTGATTCTTTTTAACTCGCTGGTAAACAGGATGTACTCACTTCTGGTAAGTTCCTTGAAAACTTCAAAAACCCTGTTCTCCGAGTCTCTGGTCAGGCCTGACTGGTAAATTAAAGGGGTGTTTAATTCAATTTCCAGTAAGTCTGATTCATATTCATCGCTATAGGTAATCTTTAGGCTTTCTTCACCGCTTTCTATCTTTGTGCCGTAATGTTTTTTCAAGGTTTCATAAAGAGACAGTGTGCTGAAGTCAAATGTTTTCAGGCCCTTGAAAAGATCCCCTCTTAACCGGGCAACGGAACAGGTTACAGGGATACCATCCATGTATCTTACCCTCTCCAGTTTCCAGACTGGATCCCCTTCCTTTATCTTCATCTTTTTTGCGGTTTCTTTATCAGATTTTTCTTTTTTAAAATCAATTATCCTGCTGGTTAGTTTTTTCCCGCTTTCTTTGGCGAATTCGTAGGTTCCCTTTGTATCCTGAAGATTTTTACAGAGCTTTGGGGGGGCAATGTAATGGCCTGAACCTTTTTTTGAGTATATGACTCCCGTCAAGGTGAGGTATCTCAAAGCGGTACGCAAGGTAGTTCTTTTACAATCAAAAAGCACTTCCATCTGTCTTTCGGAAGGCAGCCTGTCATGGGGGGGCAAGTTGTGTTTTATGATGTATTCTTCTATTTTTTCCAAAGCTTTTTCTTGCTTTTTCATACTATAAACATACCTGAATAAGAACCTGCAACTTTCAAGGAAAGCTATATATGTGTATATATTTTTTGTACCAATTTTAGAATACTATACCAAAGCAGATATGTCAATCATATTTTTTGGGGGCAGCAATTCTAATTTTGAAAGGAACTCTATACTTTCAGTCCCTCAAATTGACTAAAGGAGTTAATTTGAGGGGAAGATATATCAAAACGGCTTGCCCCAAAAAACAAAATTGGAATTCCTGTTATAAATTTTTTAAGTTGACATAATTTGAAAAAGTGTTAATAATAAAAAAGAGGAGATTTCTAATGGAGATAAGTACCTTTCAGGAATATTACAATATCATGTTTACCGCCAGGGAGATGGATCTTCTGGAGCAGAGCTATACCAGCCGGGGGGAAGCCTTTTTTCATGTTTCCGGCGCAGGCCACGAAGGCAGCTGCTTTTTAAATGCCGCTCTGGGACTCCAGGACTGGCTTCACTGTCATTACAGAGATAAGGCCCTTATGCTGGCCCGGGGCATCAGCCCCTCCATGTTTTTTCATTCCCTTTTTAACAATGGGGCCTCCCATTCCAGGGGCCGGCAGATGAACGCCCACATGAGCGATCCTTCCCGGAAAATCCTGAGCATCGTGGGGCCTGTGGGAAACAGTGCCCTCCAGTCTGCCGGAGTGGCCGAGGCGGTGAAAGAGCAGCCTGATAAGCCCGTTGTCCTGTGCAGCCTGGGAGACGGTATGTCCCAGCAGGGAGAAGTTCTTGAAGCCATAGCCCATACGGTGAGAAAAACCCTGCCTGTTCTGTTTTTTGTGGAAAATAATGATTTTGCCATTAGCACCTTAACAAAGGGTAAAACCTTTTTCAGCCGCCCGGAGGGAGAGGCCGAAAGTTTTTACGGCATCCCCATTCTGAGGGTAGATGGCAGAAAACCCCAGGAATTACCCGGAATTTTCAAGGGTGTGGTGGATGAGATGCGCCGCACACGGGCTCCCCGTATTATCCTGTTCTCGGTTGACCGGCTGGACAGTCATACCAATGCGGATGACCACAGGGTTTACCGCAGTCAGGAAGAGATCGCTTCCCTGCGGGCTGCGGGCGACCCCCTCAGGAGCATGAAAAACTGGCTTCTGGAACAGGGGGTAAGGGCTGACAGCCTGGAAAAGGATGAGGCCCGCATTCGCCGGGAGCTGGCAGAAAGTGCCCGTCAGTCCCAGAGGAGTCCGGACCCCAAAGTAGTCAATATTGCCAAAAGGCCCCTGGCCTCCCATCTTGCAGATCCCTCCAGGGAATACAGGGGAAAGGCGGGGGAAGAGGCCTTTACCATGCTGGAAGCCCTCCGGGAAACCCTGAAAGGCCATTTGGAAAAAAATCCGGCAGTAGAACTTTTGGGGGAAGACCTGGAAGATCCCAAGGGGGATGTATTTGGTGTTACCAAGGGGCTGTCCCGGGAATTCCCCGGGCGTGTGGAAAACAGCCCCCTTTCGGAATCTTCCATTGCAGGACTGGCGGTGGGCCGGGCCCTGGCCGGAAAGCGGCCTGTAGCCTTTTTGCAGTTTGCCGATTTTCTGCCCCTGGCCTTTAACCAGATTTGGGCCGAGATGGGCAGCATGTTCTGGCGCAGCGACGGCGGTTGGGAGTGCCCGGTAATTCTCATGGTTTCCAGCGGAGGCTACAAGCCGGGACTGGGGCCCTTTCATGCCTCCAGTATGGAAGCCGTTGCCGCCCATGTTCCCGGGGTGGATGTGCTGATGCCTTCTACTGCTGCCGATGCCGCCGGGCTTTTGAACGCCGCCTTTGAATCGAAACGGCCCACCATCTTCTTTTACCCCAAAGCCTGTCTGAACGAATCCCGAAGCCGCACCAGTGCCGATGTCATGGCCCAGCTGGTGCCTTTGGGACGGGCACGGAAAATAAGGGAAGGGGAACGCATCAGTTTTGTTACTTACGGTAATCCGGTCAGACTCTGCCTCAAGGCTGCCGAGGTTCTGGAAAAACAGGGGGTGAGCAGCGATGTTATTGATCTGCGTTCCATTTCTCCCTGGGACAAGGCCACGGTGATTGCTTCGGCAGAAAAGACCAGACAGGTTATCATCGTTCATGAAGAAAACAAGACTGCCTCCATTTCTTCGGAAATTGCCGCGGAGTTGGCCGAACACGGCAGGGGGGCTATCCGGATTCGCCGCCTGGTGCGGGAAGATACTTTTGTGCCCTGCAATTTTGATAATCAGCTGGAAGTGCTGCCCTCTTACAAAAGGATTCTGGAAAATGCCGTAGACATGCTGGAAGGAGAAATCTGCTGGGAAAAGGAGAAAAACAAGGGAACAGGCCTTTTTCCGGTGGAGCTTATCGGAACGAGCCCGGCGGATGAAACGGCCACCATTGTGGAATGGAAGGTCAGGGCAGGGGACAGTATTACTGAAGGCCAGCTCATTGCGGATTTTGAAGCCGACAAAGCCGCCGCAGAACTGAAATCTCCTGTAAGTGGTACTGTAGAAGAAATCCTTCTGGAAGAAGGGGAGGCTGCAGAAATTGGCGCCTGTGCCATGAGGGTACGCTTAGCCGGGGAACAGGAGAACCTGCTGAAACCCAAAACCAGGGAAGAGCCGGGAGAACCGGTTATTACTTCTTTAAAAATCGGCGGCTCCGGGAATCCTGCCGAAATCCGGGTTGAAAAAGACCGCCGCCCCTGGCTTCTGGATGTGGCGGGAGCAGAAGGAAGCAGGTTCGTTACCAACCAGGAGATCATGGCCCTTTGTCCCGGCTGGGAAGAGGGGGAAATCCTGAAAATGACCGGCATAGAAAGCCGCCGATGGATTAATGAAAAAGAGGATGTTCTGAGCCTTGCCGAAAAGGCATCCCGCAGGGTACTGGAACGCTCCGGCCTGGGGTTGAAAGACCTGGGCCTGATTCTGGTAAGCTCGGGAACACCGGGACAGATAACCCCCTCTTTGGCAACCCGGCTTCAGTACCGCCTCATGCCGGAAGGAAAAAGGGATTCTTACTGTCCTGCCTTTGATATCAGCGCAGCCTGTTCGGGCTACCTGTACGGTTTGCAGAGCGCCTGGGATTTTCTGAATACCAAGCCCGATGCTCTGGTTCTGCTTGTTAATGCCGAGGTTCTTTCCCCCTTGGTGGACAAAAAGGATAAATCCACAGCCCCCATATTCGGGGATGCCGCCGCAGCCACCCTCATCAGCGGCTGCGCCCATCCTCTGGGGATAAAGGGAAAGGCCCGTGTTTACCGCCCGGTGAGTGCCGCAGCCGGAGAACCGGGAGAACTTCTTACTGTACCTTCCGATCCGGCCAAAAGCATTTACATGCACGGCCCCAAAGTGTATCTGGAAGCCATACAGAGCATGATAGACCGGCTTTCCGAAGCCTGTACCCAGGAAGGACAAAAGCTGGAAGATTTGGATTTGATTGTACCCCATCAGGCAAACCAGAGAATCATCAAAGCGGTGCGCCAGCGCCTTAAACTCCCGGAGGAACAGGTCTATAGCCAGATTCGGCACAGAGGCAATACCTCATCCTGTACCATCCCCCTTTGCCTGGAAAACCTTCTGACAGAGGACAGACGGGGGCAGTTGCTGGGGCTTACCGCTTTTGGCGGGGGCTTTACCTCCGCAGGAGGGCTTTTGGAACTGGTCTGATTGGGAATTCCGGGTTTCAAAACTAAAAGGGACAGCCCTTTTCCTTCTTTACGTCTTGCTGTATTCTGGAATTCCAATTTTATCTATTTGGGAGATGCTTTTGAAACCTGCTGTTTTTTTCCGGTTTTTCGGGATTCTTTTTTTGGGTTCATGTTCCATTACCCAGAATATTGCCTTGAACCCCGACGGCTCGGGTTCTGTCCGTTCTTCGGTTCATCTTGAGGATTTTTACCGGATGACCCTTGAAGATTTAACCGATCTGGGGGGGCCAGGAGAGGAAAATAAACTGGCTCCGGAAAACATGGCCCGTGAACTTTCTTTAAATCCTTTTTTTTCGGATGTTAAAGTGCTTTCTTCCGGGCCGGGGGACTATGAGGGGCATTTGAATTTCAAGGATATTCAGGAGCTCTTTGCCATAACGGGACAACATGACCAGACACCGGTTGTTACCTATGAAAGTTCGGATGAGACCCGAACCCTGAGCCTTCGTATTAATCATGAGAATTTCCAGAATCTCTTCAGCCTTTTCCCCGCCTTGAAGGATCCGGGATTCCAGTATTTTCTTCCGGAAAAAGACCTTTCTCCCCGGGAATATAAAGAAGCCCTTGTTTTTATTTTTGAAGACAGGGCCGGGGAGGGGGCCTTGAAAAAGCAGATTGAAAAGGCCGTCCTTGATTTGACCATTCATGTAAAGGGAGATATTCTGAAACATCAGGGCGGGACACTTGTAAACAAAAGGTGCATCCGTTTTGTATTGCCCCTTTTGACCCTGCTGCTTCACAAGGAAGAAATATATTATTTCCTGACTTATAAGGATAATCCAGGAGAATAACATGAAACAAAAAAAATTGGGCATTATCGGTGCAGGAGCTTTTGGAACAGCTTTGGCTACCATTACAGGAGTCAAGGGCATAGACACTTGGATATGGAGCTTCACGGAGGAGGCCGCCCGGGATATTAATGAAAAACGGGAAAATACAGCCTTCCTTCCGGGAGTGAACATTCCCCCCAGCGTAAGGGCCACCACAGACATTACAGAGGCTGCCAGGGACAAGGATTATCTTATTCTAGCCACCCCGTCCCTTTTTTTGGTTGATGTTTTGAAACAGATCCTGGCTGTTCCCAACATTCTGGAGGGAGAAACCATCATTGCAGCCATTACAAAAGGCTTTGTTGAAGGGAAGAACGGCCCCCAATTTATACTTGAGGCCATGGAAAACTATCTGCCGGGCATATACAAGGGGAATCTGGTTTATGTTTCAGGCCCCAGTCATGCAGAAGAAATAGGTGCCAAAAAGGTTACAGGTTTGATTTCCGCTTCCGGAAATCCCCGGAATTCCATTGAAATCCGGGAACTTTTACGCTCCCCCTATATCCGGCTTTTTTCTTCTCTTGATGTGATAGGAGTTCAAACCTGTGCTGCCGTAAAAAATGTCATAGCCATTGCCTTTGGCATACTGGATGCCTTAAAGGAAAATACGGGGATGGTGGGGGACAATACGGAATCCTTCCTTTTTGCCGGAGGACTTAATGAAATTCAGACCCTGGGCAAATTTATGGGTTCTACCCATCCCGAAACCTTTACTTCCATTGCCGGAGTAGGAGATCTGGATGTTACCTGCCGCTCCCCCTTTGGGCGGAACAGGCGTTTTGGCCGGGACATTATCCTTAAAAGGATTCATGAAAATTATAAGGATATTGATGATCTGATTGCCCATATAGAGGACATAGGCTACCTGCCGGAAGGGGCTGTGGCTGCCAAATATGCGGTACGTCTGGGAGAAAAGGGAAAACTCAAACTTCCCATTATCAAACTGGTCTATTCCATTTTGAACCGGGAGGTCAGTCCGGAAAATGCCATTTCCCGGTTTTTAGGATGAGTTGGTGATGAAAAGAAAATGGATCCTTGTTTTTACACTATTTTTTATAATGGGGCCCCTGCTTTCAGCTTTGGATATTTTTCTGAACGGAGTGTTCTGGGGCCATTATAGCCATGAAGAACTTGAGGCTTTGGCCCTCAAGGCTTCAGGAGAAGAGGAGGAAGGCCCCGTTGTTCCCTTTGCCCAGCTTCTTCCCCTGATGGAAAGGACCGACAATCTTTTTTTGGAGCATAGGGACGGTACATCCAGTCTGTCTCCCTCTTGTGATGATTTTCAGAGGTCCCGGCTCTTTTTGCATTCTGAATTCCCCCAGCTGCAAATAGGGGAAAACCGTTTTTCCGGGCCGGAACTGGTGAATTTGGAAGGAGAGGCTTTTCAGCAAAAAAATATCCTGATTTGGGCTGAGCCGGGACTGGCGGGCTTTGAACAGGAAGTCCAAATCTGGAGCCGTCTTCATAAAATCAGAACTGAATACAGGGAAGTTCCGGGAATTCGTGATGAATTGATGTACAGGCAAATGACAGGGGAAGAGGTGCCGGATCTTCTTCTGGTGTTTGCCTCTGCCCATGATCCCCGGAGGAATGATTTTTTGCTGGCCTATGTTCTTGAAGGGTGTTTTAAACCAGAGCAAGCTTCATCCAGAATCTTGCTTCCCCAGGGGGAGAGACTCAATGGAGATTTATTCCTGAGCCTTTTAGCCTCCCGCCTTCCCGGAGGAAACCCATGGCAGCCCTTCTTTCTGAAAGAGCACATTCTGAATTCTCCCGGAATTCTTGAAGCTGCTGCCAGAAACTATTTCCGCCTGGTTTGGGAGGGGAGGATTATGGACGAGCCGGACAAAAATGACAAAACCGTGTTTTTCCCTGCCCGGGGCTTTGCCCACAGACCGGAGATAAGCAGCACAGGGGTTATCCATCCCCTGGGGCTGGGGGGAAAGACCCTTCCAGCCCGGATTTTTCCCTTGGGAATGGAATTCCCCCAGGAAGAATTTAAAAGGGCAAAGCCTTTGGAAAGCCTGACCCTGTTTTTAAAAATGCCCGGAATCCAGTCTCAGTTTCTGTCTGTACCCAAACGGCAGCTTCCTGCGGATTTTTCCGTCCTGGATAACAGATCCCCAGGTTCCCCGGAAGACCAGCTTCTGGAGGAATGGAAAAGGGGCTATATCCTCTGGAAGGGAAATTCAAAACAAAGCTGTCTTCTGATTCAGGATTTTCCCGATTTTTACAGGGAAAAAAGGGATTTCCCCTTTGGGAGGCTGGAGGACAGCCCCTAGGGGGAGATTTGAGGCAGAAGTTTTGTTCCGTCAAAGGGGCAGGATTCAAGGTACCTGTCATAATACAGGGCCTTGCATAAAGGACAGATACTGTAGCGGCCGTCGGACAGAAAGTCCATGGTGAGGATGCCGTTGTATTGAAGATAAATCCTTGCATAACAGCCAAAGGCTTCATCCAGGCCCTGAAAGTAGCCGCTGGTATCCAAAAAGCCTTCATAACTTTCGCCGGAGCTTAAGGTAATGCGGCAAGGGGTATAGCCATCGGGAAAAACCTCATAGCTTCCTGTCAGTTCAAGGCGGCGGATTTTGGAAAGGCTTACAGGGTACTCCATGATGCCTCTGTCTGTTCCCCGGCGGAACCAGACAAAGAATTTCTGCTCACCTTCAGGGCTCAGGTAGGACACATTCAAAAGGGTATAGACCTCCTTTTCCCCATCGGTCAGAATGGCCGCATAAAAAGGATCATATTGAATCTCTTCTGGAAAATTGAGGACTTCCTCAGCCCCGGAAGCAAGAAAAAGGGCACATAAAAAGAGATGGAAAAAGGAGACAACGCCTTTCATGCCTTTCATGTTACTACCTTGGGAGGGGGAAATCAAGACCTCGAATACTGTCGAAAGGGCTTACGCATGAAAGTTTGTAAACAAAAATTTATATCTAAAGTTATCATCAAAAGAACATTTCATTTTTTTTGTTTTTAGTCTTGAATGATTAAACATCTTCAAGTTGTGCCATCCTTGCCGTAGGCAACGTTATCCATTTATCCATGAGAGGAAATGAACAAGCATTGCTTTTTACACCATGTTAGTATTTGTTATTTTTGTAATTTCTGTATTTCTTCTTTCGATAATTCTG
>PDWI01000683.1_pt1 | contig 54762 bp, 41 predicted proteins | sample 1430891 | NCBI WGS metagenome assembly PDWI01 (sample SAMN01162508, study PRJNA174530) | Oral metagenome, whole genome shotgun sequencing project. | biome: Marine environment; feature: Marine mammal; material: Swab sample of the gingival sulcus; isolation source: swab sample of gingival sulcus... | reverse complement strand
TGCAACCGTCGATGCTAAGGGTTGTGAAATCGACTCGGATAAGGATGGCGTGAAAGACAGTGCGGATCAATGCCCGAAAACACCTGCCGGTGCCAAGGTTAATGGCAAAGGCTGTGAGCTAGATGATGACAAAGACAGTGTGGTCAATAGCAAAGATGCTTGTCCTAAAACTGTCGCAGGTGCCACCGTTGATGCCAAAGGTTGTGAGATTGATTCTGACAAGGACGGCGTGAAAGACAGTGCGGATCAGTGTCCGAAAACACCCGCCGGTGCCAAGGTTAATGCCAAAGGCTGTGAGCTAGACGATGACAAAGACGGCGTTGTTAATAGCAAAGACGCTTGTCCAAAAACTGTCGCAGGTGCAACCGTTGACGCCAAAGGTTGTGAGATTGATTCTGACAAGGACGGCGTGAAAGACAGTGCGGATCAGTGTCCGAAAACACCCGCCGGTGCCAAGGTCAACGCCAAAGGCTGTGAGCTAGACGATGACAAAGATGGTGTGGTCAATGGCAAAGATGCTTGTCCTAAAACTGTCGCGGGTGCAACCGTTGACACTAAGGGTTGTGAAATCGACTCGGATAAGGATGGTGTGAAAGACAGTGCGGATCAGTGTCCGAAAACACCAGCTGGTGCTGCCGTGGATGCCAAAGGCTGTCAGTTAGACGACGATGCTGATGGTGTTATCAACGCTCAGGATAGCTGCCCAACCACGCCAGCCGGCGCTCAGGTTGATGAAAAAGGCTGCGAGCTGGATTCTGACAAAGATGGCGTTAAAGACAGTGTTGACCAGTGCCCTGGCACGGTGAGAAACGCAGCCGTCTACGATACTGGCTGTGAGTTTGACACAGACAATGACGGTGTTGCTGACAGACTGGATCGCTGCCCAACTTCCGCCCCTGGTGAAAAGGTTGACTCAACAGGTTGCGGCAAGCCGGATGAAGATCGTGATGGTGTCACTGATGCGAAGGACTTATGTCCCCGAACAGCCGCCGGTGCATCAACCAATGAGGTAGGTTGTTCTGAGGCTCAGAGCATCACACTCAAGGGTGTGAACTTCAAGACTGGCTCTGCTCGTTTGACCAATCAGTCGTTACCTATCCTCGACGAGGCTGCGAAGAAGCTGAGCCGCTTCCCACAGTTGAATATCGAGGTTGGTGGACACACTGATAGCACTGGTAGCCAGGCAGGCAATCGACGTTTGTCTCAGCGACGCGCTGAATCGGTCAGGAGCTATCTGGTTAGTAAAGGCGTCAGAGCCTCCAGGTTGACCGCTAAGGGTTATGGTGAGTCAGAGCCTGTTGCAAGCAATGCGACACGACAAGGCAAGGCTCAAAACCGTCGCGTTGAACTGAAGATCTTGCGGTAATCTAACCGCTAAACCATGACAGCCTCCTCCCTCACGGGGGAGGCTTCTTTATTTGTGCCGTATCAAAATATGCCAAGACACCAAGCCAAAAAACGCTTCGGCCAGCACTTCCTAAGTGATGCCCACATCATTAATTTACTGGTGAGCCACATTAACCCCATGCCAGATGATCAGATGCTAGAAATTGGCCCGGGGCTTGGTGCACTGACCAAGCCTATACTAGCCCTGCTTAATCATCTGCAAGTCATTGAAATCGACCGTGATGTTATTAACCATCTCAAGCGGATTGGTGGTAGCAAACTCACCATTCATAATGTTGATGCCCTTCGAGTCAATCTGGATGAAATAACCGACCCAAGCCGCCCACTCCGGATCATCGGTAACTTGCCCTACAATATTTCAACACCTTTGATTTTCCACCTATTAAACACTGCGCCCCGCATCTCCGATATGCACTTTATGTTACAAAAAGAGGTGGTTGACCGAATTACCGCAGTCCCCGGCAATAAAGACTTTGGCAGACTATCCGTCATGGTGCAGTACCGCTGCCAAACTGAATACTTATTCTTTGTTGGCCCTGAATCCTTCAGTCCACCACCACAAGTTGATTCGGCTGTGGTTAAACTCACACCTTGGACTGAGAAGCCTTTTCAGGCGGTGGACGAAACCTTGTTTGCAAATGTTGTCACCCAAGCCTTTTCTCAACGCCGAAAAACCCTACGCAATACACTAAAAAAGCTTATTACCGCTGATGAGTTAAGCAGCTTGGGAATTGAACCGACACAACGCGCGGAAACCTTGAGTGTTTCACAATTTGTGGCGATTAGTAATCATATTAGTGAACTCAGTGCATGATCCCACTCAGCCTCTACATCCATATTCCTTGGTGTATTCGTAAGTGCCCCTATTGCGACTTTAACTCACACCAAGTATCCGGTGAGCTGCCCGAAGTACAGTACATTGATGCTCTGCTGGCTGACTTGCATCAGGAGGTGGCAGATACGGACAAACGCCAGATTTCCAGTATTTTTATTGGTGGCGGGACTCCCAGTTTGTTTAGTGCTGCATCAATCCAACGTCTGCTGGATGGGGTCGATGCAATCAGCCCGCTCCCCAGCCATACAGAAATTACCCTTGAAGCCAATCCTGGAACATTTGAACAACAACGCTTTACCGACTATCGCAAGGCAGGTATCAACCGCCTATCAATCGGCATCCAAAGCTATAACCCGCAACATTTAAAAAAGCTGGGGCGAATTCATAACGCAGAGGAAGCACGACATGCTGCGGATATCGCACGGGAAGCAGGGTTTGATAATTTTAATCTGGACTTGATGTTTGGCTTGCCAGAACAAACTATTACAGAAGCCCTGCAAGACCTTGAGCAAGCCATCCACTTTAACCCAACGCATTTATCGTGGTATCAACTCACGCTGGAACCAAATACCTTATTTCACCACCAAAAGCCTACATTGCCTGAACACGAAATACTCTGGGAGATGCAACAGGCTGGGCAAGCCCTGTTAGCACAGCATCACTTCCAGCAGTATGAAGTGTCTGCGTACTCGCTAACGGGAAAGCAGTGTCTTCACAACAGAAATTATTGGGAGTTTGGCGACTATCTTGGTATTGGCGCAGGAGCACACGGGAAAGTCACCAGCCAAGATGGCAGCATCCATCGCTACCATAAATACCGGCAGCCCAAACAATACATGGAAAAAGCACGAATTGGGGAGTTTCGCACGGGGGACAGTATATTAACACCTGAAAAACTGCCCTTTGAGTTTATGCTAAATGCACTACGACTCAAACATGGTGTAGATAGCCACCTCTACGAACAACGCACAGGCCAAGCATTAAACACAATAACGCCGACACTACTAGAAGCCCAAAAATCCGGGCTACTTGACTCTCAAGACAATAAAATCGTCTGCACTGAACGGGGGTGGCACTTTTTGGATAATACGCTTTCTTTATTTTTATAATACCAGAGCACCCTACCCTGGAATTTGCCATCAAATTGCCTGTAAAGAACAAAGCTTGATCTATAAAAGACGGAACTTGATCTGACAGGTAGCTCCAGACAGACACCTTCAAATCGCATTCGCTATCCGATTTTTCTGACTATGAAGCTATCGCACCACAGCAACCGATCTACAACGCCAATACAATAAATCCTGTGAAAGCGATATGGCGAGAAACTTGCAATCTCTGCCAACTTATTGACATCAAGCTCGTCATTCAAAATTATGACCGATGCACCTCACCACTCGCTCAAGACGCTTCTGGCAGCTCATTCAAGTAACGCTTTACCCAACTCAGCCAATGCGTTTTAAGTGCCAGCCTCCCTCATCCAGAATAACCAACGAAATACGCATCCCATAACGGGCAGCCGCTTCCAGTTCTGCCTCATACCCAACATAGCCCTGGGTATCACATACGGCAACCACTTGCCGCCCCTGCAATTGCTCATCATCTTCCTGTGTTGCCACCCAAGCCCCCATCGCTGCGGGCACTGCAAATCCAATGGTATCCGCTTGAGCTGGCATGATCACCGTGTGCTCAGAGCACTCAAAGTAACGACCAAAGCCGTGCATCCGCTCACCGGCATCGATGACAATGATTGCATCATCATCTACCCACTCATTCAGCTCTGCAAATTGACGAGCGCTAGACTGTTTCGATGATGGCTGGCTGATGTCCTCAAGCTTGTTTTTATTCCACGCCTTCCAGTAACGAGCAATATCGGCAGTCTGATCTACAGTCCACACATCACCCAAAAACTCAATGCAAAAAGCACGCGCAGTCACGCCAGTTTCACCCCAGATCGGCACGTCCACTCCTTCGCATTGCGCTAAGGCCTGTAGATCATGGTCAATCTGGATAACAGGTTTATCAGACACCATGTCGCACTGACCACTGAAATTTGCCCCAAACACCAAGACTGCATCAGCCGATACCAATAGCTTCTCCGCAACAGGCGTACCGTATTTTCCCAGCACTCCCCCAGCCAGAGGATGCCGCTCGGATATCAGTCCCTTAGCCTTAAATGTCGTCACTACCGCAGCACGCAACTGCTCGGCCAGCATCATCACATCATCCATGCGATTTCTCGCACCCTGACCCACAACGACCACGATCCTTGCGGACTCTCTTAGTAAATCCGCCGCCGCTCGCAGTGCGTCTTGAGGTGGTTCTATCTTAAAGGACGGCAGCTGTACCTCCATCTTGTTGCAAGGTGCGGTTTGCCGACATTGGCGCTGTAACATTTGACGGGAAAAGCGTAACTGAGAAACTCCTGAGTTAATTAAGGTACTCCTGCACGCCATTGCCACCCGTGCTGCCGGATCACTTTCATAGGTCAGACTACCCACCCAGTGAGAGACATTTTCCGATCCACGCTTCTCAGAGCCACCTATGTCGAGGGCCTCAGCTATCTGATACTGATGATAAGTCTCAATCAGAGCAAGCACTGGCGCATGATCAATCATGGCATCACACAACCCCGCTTTAAGACTGCTAGCTCCCTGTCGGGTATTAGACAAGCACGCTGCCGGACGCTTGGTCAATTTGCCGTAGGCGGAGCAAGCAAAAGCCGCAGCACCCTCGTGGTGTATTCCGTAATAGTTTAAGTTGTAGTGTGGAGCGTGACACTCAAGTATCTGGGAAAAACTATGAGGATCAGACTCGGCGGGGCCAAATACATGCCGTATCCCGCCATTCGCCAGTGCTGTTGCGATTGCTCCTGCAACTGTTTTTGTACCGCTATCTACTGTGATAGTGTCAGAAGGCCTAACCGGCGACCGACCCGTACCCGATTGCAAGAGGCCAGTATCATGTGAAAAATTCAGGGGCCAATCCATTACGCTATTCATCTCTTCCATGCATCTCTCCAGTCCATTAATGCGTGATCAATACTTTAGAATCATTAGCCCTGTAATAAATAGTAGCTAACTTGAACGCGTTTAAGAAAATAAGTTTTTCTATACAAAGAAATGACCTAGCTTATTAAGCAAAGGAAGCATACGCCACGGGCATGGCACAGAGGAAGAGAGGTGGTGGTGACGATAAAAAAACAGCCCCATAGGTGTTGGGGCTGACAAAGGTTGGTACTACATACCAACCACGGAGGAGTTCCTAGCCAAGTGTAACGTAATTACTCAGCAATGTTGTGTATTTTTAACCAAAAATGGCATTCATCACATTAATATTTGGCAATAATAAACCGTAGTGGCTGTAATGTACCCAGTTAAAGTGTCATCACACCACTGATCAGAAAGTAAAGCAGCCCGGCTAAAAGCCCTGAGGCGGGTACAGTGATAATCCATGCCGCTGCAATTTTATAAACAATAGAGCGCTGTACCAATTCCTGGCGATACACCTTTTTCAATTTCTTACGCTCACGCTTGGTCAATGGGCTGGCATTTGCGTTGCTAGCTGCCTTAAGTTTCTTTAAAAAATCGCCCTTTTCTTTTAACGGCGTGTTTTCAAACTCCAGTAGCGAAGCTTCAACCAAGGTGAGATCCGTATCATCTTTATGATGCTCGCGGATTTCGGCCGCCATCTGCGCCATATTGGACTCAAAATACTCTCTCAGGAATCCCACGCCAAACACACCACCCACGGCAATATGCGTCGAACTCACCGGCAGACCTAGCTGAGAAGCAATAATTACAGTGATTGAGGCCGCCATCGCAATGCAGTACGCACGGGTTTTATCAAGCTCCGTAATTTCAGAGCCAACCGTGCGAATCAGTTTCGGGCCATACAGCGCCAAACCAATGGCAATTCCCACTGCTCCAATCATCATCACCCATAGCGGGATGCCCGCTTTACTAGCAACTGCACCAGAAATAATTGCCTCATTAATAGCCGCCAGCGGGCCAATGGCATTGGCAACATCGTTTGCACCATGAGCAAAACTCAGTAACGCTGCGGAGAAAATCAGCGGAATAACAAACATCTCACTCACGCCTTCACGGTCATTGCTGAGCTTGGCAGAGGCTTTTTTGATCAATGGTCGAGAAATATAAACCACTGCAACCGCAATCAATAAACCAACGATTGATGCTGTGAGGAAGTCTGTTTTCCAGATTCTCTTAATCCCCTTCAGAATCAGATACACGCTGAATGCCCACGCCATCACTGCAACCAAATACGGTATAACCCGTTGAGCGGCTTGTAGCTTGTTTTTTCGATGGATAATCTGATGCTCAATAACATAGAGAAACATTGCTGCTATTACTCCTCCCAAGACTGGAGAAATCACCCAACTAGCCGCAATCTGCCCCATCGTGCCCCAGTTAGCAATTCCCATACCACCTGCAGCAATTCCTGCACCGAGTACGCCACCAACGATGGAGTGAGTCGTCGAAACCGGCGCACCCAGCATTGTTGCAGCATTTAACCAAACAGCGGCTGCCAATAATGCAGCCAACATCAGCCAAACAAACGTATCTGGATTACCGATCATACCAGGGTCAATAATGCCCTTTTTAATGGTACTCACGACATTACCACCGGCAACCAAGGCCCCCATCGCTTCAAAAATACCCGCGATAACAATTGCCCCCGTGAGGGTAATGGCCTTTGACCCCACAGCAGGACCCACATTATTGGCCACATCGTTTGCACCGATGTTCATGGCCATATAACCACCCACCATCGCCGCAATAATTAACACCATGCTATTGGGCACGCCGATGATCTGTGACTTCACATAGAGCATGATGCCAATGATGAACGCAATTGAGATACCGAGACGTATTAGGTCAGCAGCAGGCACGTTAAACCGACGACTCTGGCCGCCGTTTGGTTCAGTATTCATGATAAATCCTTCGCCTCATTATCCAGAGAATAAACGCCTCAGACATCACATCAAAGGCAGGACGATTTATACAATAAATTCCATGTTGCGCAAGTGCTTCACCTCAAATTAAGCAATAATAATTGAAAAAGAATTAGACACCTGATGAGCCGCACCGACCGACTAGCAAACTGACTGCAAATACTCTGCCACTGCGCTGTATGTTGCATACTCGCTGACACCTATACCACTGCCGTTCATCGGTGATGATTGCCTAACCAACCACTTGAATATATAGTGGCAAAAAAACAACTAATAACAATATAAAGGTTCAAAAAACATGAAAGCTTCAAAGCTCTCCCTTCTGGCTCTGGCAGCCGCTTTCAATATTTTTCTAACTGGCTGTAACGATGATGGGAGAGTTTTGAGCAATTCATCCAAAGCCTCAGCAAAACCCAGCAGCCTGTCTACTTTTTTAAGCTTACACGAGCAGTTTTGTGAGAAAGAGTTCAAAAATAGAGATGCGCTGGTGCAAGCCCTAGAAAAAGACAAACGCTTCAGGCCTGCTGCAGGTTTTATGGGGGTTTATGAAACCACCATCAATAAAATTAGTTACGCCGTTTCACCAGAAATAGATGGTTGCACCACCGATGTTATGGTGCAGAATGAAACGACTGGCAAATTGCTATTTAGTTATGATGAAGTAAATGCCGCATTGATTAATCATGGCTATCGTGTTCTTGGCGCTGAAACCACACGGAAAGACATTGGCGCAAACCGACAAGAAGTCACGATTCGGGAAAGAACATTCATGTCACCAGCAGGTGAAGTCACGAATCTAGACTATCCATCCGACCGACCTGATAAGTATTATACGACCTTATTTGCAAAGAAATTTCCGGCAACTGGCGCTCCGGCTTCACTCTCACTGAAGTAGGCAAACAACCGCCCACCATCATGCGTACGTCGACACCACTTGTAAAAGAAAATACCCGCTGGTGCTACGTGCGCTGCATGGTGCATCAATCACAAAAGGCTTCCCGAAGGAAGCCTTTTAATTGTTAACAATGACCGGTACTTACACCAATTAACGACACCTTCTATAACGGAAGTTGTAGCGATATACAGTCCTTGTGGTCAAGTCCGCCGAATCCACCATCATCAATGCCTCCCTACCGGGACGGGTACGTACAGTTGCGGCAGTCTTGGAGCGAAGGATAACGTCCGCACCGCACGCCGACCACACGTTTGCAAACACACTCAGGCGATCTTTAATGGTGAAGTCGCGGCTGCGCGGACCTCTCCAGTTCTTTGTCAGACTAGGGCCGCGGCTGCCTGCAAAGAAGTAATCACGCTTAAAGCTCGCTCGCGCACCACGTGGCAAGTCGTTAAAGCCGCGGTAATCCGCATCGACGAATGAAACACTGATACCTGATGGTATTTTCAAACCAAATGCGATATCACACTTTTTACGGTCAAATCTACGCTGTCCGCTTCCACCTGCTTCTGCAATATAATCATCAAATAACACCGAAACACTTTTCTTGTCGGGCGCCAGTACCACGGAGGCAGAACCTGACGGACAGCCATTACCCGCATAACCAACGTCCTTAATTTCTACTTCGCTCACCGAACCTGCACTCACAGACTGCGAGGCGGCCATTAAAAGTGCTGAAGCAGCTAATACTGTTTTTGTATGGTTTAACATGATATTTCCCTCTGTATTCCTTGTTTAAAGTGAAGCCTATTAAGAGCCCATCACCCTGCATATAATCCAGCCAAGTAATCCCTGCTCTTATCTATTTAAAGCGTTAAAGTCTGTTAAAAAGGCTCATTTAATTTAAGGATTTTTTAACGACGATAATCAATACAGCTTCCTGCCAAATTAATGACATGTACGATAACGGAAGTTATAACGATGTACCGTCTTTACTGCTAAATTCGCCGCACTCAGTGTCACAGACGCCTCCTTATCACTGCGTATGATCACGGCGTTTTTGGATCGCAGAATAACGTCCGCGCCACAGTCCGACCAAACATTCACGTTGTCTTTAACATGAAAATCGCCATTTTGTGGGCCGCTCCAGTTCTTTGTCAGACTTGAGCCACGACTACCTGCGAAGAAATAATCACGCTTAAAGCTGGCCTGCGCACCGCTTGGCAGGTCGGTAAAGCCATAATAATCTGCATCGTCGAATGACACACTGATACCCGATGGTATTTCTAAACTAAATGCGATATCACACTTTTTACGGTCAAAATCACTCCGCCCGTTTCCACCGGCTGCTGCAACGTAGTCTTTAAACAACACTGAAACACTTTTCTTGTCGGGTGCCAACACTATGTAGGCAGAGCCCGCCGGGCAACCGTTACCCGCATAACCAATATCCTGAATTTTCACCTCACTAACCGAGCCTGCACGCGCAGGCTGCGAGGCAACGATTAAAAATGCCGAAGTAGCTAACACTATCCTTGTATGCTCTAACATAACACATCCCTCTCTTTTTCTTGTTTAAAGCAAAATCCCCAGAGCCGATCACTTAGCGGACAACCCAACCAAGCAAGCCCTCTCCTCATTCTAGTAAAGCGTTAGAATCTGTTAAAAGCTCATTTAATTAAATTATTTTAATTCATAAGAATAAATAGTAAGAGCAGCCTTTTCTGAGTTATAAAAAACAAATAAAAAAGCCGCCCCCATCTTTCGACGAGCGCGGCCTGTAAACCCCAGTTAATTTAATCCGTCAGACAATTAACGACATGTGCGGTAACGGAAGTTATAACGATATACCGTCTTTGTGGTTAAGTCTGCCGAGTCCACCATCATTAGTGCCTCGCTACCGCGGCGACTACGTACTGTTGCAGCAGTCTTGGAACGCAGGATCACATCTGCACCACACGCCGACCAAACATCGGCAAACACACTCAGCTTGTCCTTGATGTGGAAATCACCACTACGCGCACCTCTCCAACTCTTTGTCAGACTTGGGCCACGGCTACCGGCGAAGAAGTAATCACGCTTGAAGCTCGCTCGCGCACCGCGTGGTAAGTCGTTAAAGCCACGGTAATCCGCATCGACAAATGAAACACTAATGCCTGATGGGATTTTCAAGCCAAATGCAATGTCACACTTCTTGCGGTCAAACGTACGCTGCCCACGTCCACCAGCTTCCGCGATATACTCATCAAACAATACCGAGACACTCTTCTTGTCAGGTGCCAATACCACTGACGCTGAACCTGAAGGACAACCATTACCCGCGTAACCAACATCCTTAATTTCTACTTCGCTCACCGAACCCGCATTTGCAGATTGTGAAGCAGCGATTAACAGTGCTGAAGTAGCAAGAATTGTTTTAATTTGATTAGCCATCTTTTGACTCCCAGTATCCTAAATAATAGATTGTGATAATAAATCGAATCGTGTTTGATTAACTTACATACCTTAACGAGCAACTTTATAGATCATTTATCGCCGCTCTCGTTCTGTAAAAGCGCAAGCACAAAAAAAATCGGCTCAAAAAAATCATCAACGATTTACAGTTTTTGAAAAAGGCTCCCAAGCTTGCAGAATCCGCTGCAAAGATGTCAGACCAAACCCTGTACAACGTGACGAACCACCCCGACTAGAGTACGCACGGCCTCCCGTCGTGGGTAGTTTGCCCGCACCACCGCAGCAATTTCCCGCGTTGGTTGTGGTGCTGCAAATTCAGTGTAGCAAATGGTGGGCGACTCTAGCTGATTAATCACTGATAATTTAGGCAATAAGGTAATACCCGCACCGCTGGCAACCATATATCGCAAGGTTTCCAAACTGGTTGCCTGAAAGCGTTTGTCTTCATCCACCCCAGCAGTGAAGCAATAACCAATAGCCTGATCCCGCAGGCAGTGACCATCCTCCAAAGCCAAAATGGTTTCATCTCGCAAGTCAGATAGCTGCAAATCCGGCTTATGGCTAAGTGGGTGATCCGGCGGTGAGGCCAGTACCAGTGCTTCATCCATAAGCTTATAATGCTCAAAGCGCTTCATTTCATCATCCAGCCACGGCAGAATCAGAATATCCATATCGCCTTTATCCAAGTCTTGCAGCAGCACTTTGGTCTGCTTCTCAAATAGGTACAACTGTAGCTGCGGCATGGCGTTAGTGATTTCGCTGGTGATGTGGGGCAGCAGATACGGGGCTAAAGTCGGAATTAAACCAATTTTTAAATCTCCGGCCAGCGGATCAGACAATGTACGGGCGGTGTCCTCAAATGCCCTAGCGCTTTGCAGCACTTCTCGCGCTTTTTCCGCCAACGTCATGCCCGCATCAGTCAACATCACATTGCGCGGGTGACGTTCTACCAAAGTTAATCCCAACTGCTTTTCAAGCTTTCTAAGTTGCGCACTTAGCGTCGGCTGGCTGACATGGCAAGCCTCTGCGGCTCTCCCAAAATGTGTGTACTTTTGAATGGCATCTAAGTATTCCAGATCACGAAGCTTGATCATAAGCATGGCTCAACAAGGGCTGTGGTCAATCATCTATGCGATAGATAATAACAATCACAAAGATAGTTTCAAAATATTTAATCTATCACTCGAATACCGCTAGTATACTGACCACTAAAGCACGTTATCTTAATTCGTTAAACTCACAGGAGAGTGATTATGCCTATCATTAATCAAACCGTTGCCCCTTTTAAAGCTACTGCATACCACAATGGTGACTTCGTTGATGTCAGTGACGCAGACCTGAAGGGTAAGTGGTCTATCGTGTTCTTCTACCCCGCAGATTTCACCTTTGTATGCCCTACTGAACTGGGTGATCTGGCGGATCATTACGCACAGCTTCAGGAAATGGGTGTTGAGGTTTACGCGGTATCAACCGACACACACTTTACACACAAAGCGTGGCACGATTCTTCTGAAACGATTGGCAAGGTGAACTACCCAATGATCGGCGACCCAACTGGCACGATCAGCCGTAACTTCGATGTGATGATCGAGGAAGAAGGTTTGGCACTGCGTGGTACCTTCGTGATCAACCCTGAAGGCCAGATCAAAGTTGCTGAGATTCACGATTTGGGCATCGGTCGTTCTGCAGCAGAGTTGGTTCGTAAGGTTCAGGCAGCGCAGCACATTGCGGCCAATCCTGACGAAGTATGCCCAGCGGCATGGACTCCAGGTGAAGAAACACTGGCTCCTTCACTGGACTTGGTGGGTAAGATTTAATTTTGTTTTTTTACCTCGTAAGCCCGTTCCGCTCCCAGCATCGGGGCGGAACAATCAATCAGCAAAATCATCCTGGAGCACTGATATGTTAGATCAAAATATACAACAACAGCTCAAACAGACGTTTGCTAATCTTAAGCACGGCGTGGTGCTGCGTGTTTTTGCTGATGATAGCGTAAAGTCAACAGAGTTAACGACACTGGCAGAAGACATGGCTGCATTGTCACCATTGATTAGTTATGAGAAAGCAACTGATAACAATGGTGAGCGTACCCCCTCCTTACTCGTAAGGGGTGACGGTGCTAATGCAGGTAACAACATCCGTTTTGCTGGCGTCCCGATGGGGCATGAATTTACTTCATTGATTCTGGCCATTTTGCACAATGGCGGTCATCCAACGAAGGTCGAGCCGGCACTGATTGAACAGGTGCGTAACCTTGAGGGTGTCTTCAAATTTGAGACCTTCATTTCATTAAGCTGCCAAAACTGCCCAGACGTAGTACAAGCGCTAAATAGTATGGCAGTGATTAACCCCAACATTTCGCATGTAATGATTGATGGCGGCGTGTTCACCGAGGAAGCCGAAGCACGTAACGTCATGGCGGTGCCAACGGTATTCCTAAATGGTGAAGTGTTCACTCAGGGACGTACCACATTAGCAAATATCGTCAATAAAATTGACACCGGTGCGGCTGCACGTCAGGCTGCAATGCTCGATGAAAAAGCGCCCTACGATATACTGGTTGTTGGTGGTGGCCCCGCAGGTGCGTCATCCGCAATTTATGCCGCACGTAAAGGTGTGCGCACTGGCATTATCACCTCACGCTTTGGTGGTCAGGTGTTAGACACGGTGGGGATTGAGAACTTTATTTCTGTCAAGAAGACCGAAGGTCCCAAGCTCGTCGCTCACTTGGAAGAACACGTTAAAGACTATGACGTGGACATTATGAATGACCAGACCGTCAATGGCTTAGTGGCGGCCAAGGAAGCCGGTGGCTTAGTTTCGGTTACACTGGAAAACGGTGCAACATTAAAAAGCCGCTCCGTGGTGCTTTCCACCGGCGCACGTTGGCGCAAGATCAATGCGCCAGGAGAGGATGAATACCTTGGCAAAGGTGTCGCTTATTGTCCGCACTGTGATGGCCCACTGTTTAAAGGCAAACGCGTCTCTGTCATTGGTGGTGGTAATTCGGGCATCGAAGCCGCAATTGATCTGGCGGGTGTTGTTGGCCATGTCACAGTCTTGGAGTTTGCGGACACGTTGCGTGCAGATGCCGTGTTGATTCGCAAAGCCGAATCTATGCCCAATATCGACATTATTAAAAATGCCATGACGACCGAAATTAATGGCAATGGCGAAAAAGTAACTGGACTGACCTACACAGACCGAGAAACCAACGAATCAAAAACGGTTGAACTGGAAGGCGTATTTGTACAAATTGGCTTAGTGCCGAATACCGAATTCCTCAAAGGCAGTGTTGAGTTAAGTCAGCATGGCGAGATTGTCATAGGCAGCAAAGGCGAGACTAATTTGCCGGGCGTATTTGCAGCGGGCGATGCGACAACCGTGCCTTATAAGCAGATTATCATTGCGATGGGTGCAGGTGCTACAGCCGCACTAGGTGCTTTTGACTATTTGATTCGCAGTTCTGCTCCGGCAGAAAATTGAACTCCGGTGCTTAAAAATACCTTAAACCGAGGCACTTTAAGCACCGAGCCACTACCAAGATATGCAAGCACCATCTGATACCTTAACGCTTCCCGTACAATCCCCTCCACAGTAATCCCAGACAGACACATTTTATGAGCAAGTTATTTGTAGTCGGCACCGGCCCCGGTGATCTTCAATTACTCACCCCCAAAGCCTCCAGCGCTATTAAAGCCAGCACGGATCTTGTCGCTTATGGTTTATACCTCGACCTTTTGGGGGAGATTTGTGACGGCAAAACCCATCACGACCTACCTTTGGGCGAGGAGACAGGACGCGCACGTTTGGCTTTAGATCTTGCCGCCAGTGGCAAAACAACAGCACTAATCTCCAGCGGTGACATTGGTATTTATGCAATGGCGACGTTGGTATTTGAACTGTTGGATCAGCAACTTAATGGCAAGGAGCAGCACCCTGAGTGGTTAAATGTTGATATTGAAGTTGTTCCCGGTATCAGTGCCATGCAAGCTGGCTCGAGCCGCGTGGGCGCCTTACTGGGACATGATTTCTGCACCATTTCATTATCCAATTTGCTTACACCTTGGGAAACTATTGAGAAGCGTATCCAAAGTGCCGGGCAAGGTGACTTTGTGGTGTCGTTTTATAATCCTGTCTCCATCAAGCGTGATTGGCAATTGAACACCGCGCGGGATATTTTGCTGCAATACCGCCCTGCTTCCACGCCTGTGCTGATTGGCCGCCAGCTAACGCGAGATGATGAAGAAATTAACATTATTACGCTGGATAAGCTGGATGCGAAGGACGTGGATATGTTTACGCTGGTATCTGTCGGTAATAGCGAATCACGGCATATTGTGAATGGCTCGAAGGAGTGGGTATACACGCCCCGAGGCTACCGCAAAAAGCTGTAGGCCAATGACAGCCAAGCGCATCGCTTAACGAAAGTCTGCGTAACTCACTGAGTCAAATGATTAATGAAGCCCTGCAATACCTCGATACAGGCCTGCGGCGCTTCCATTGGTAGCATGTGACCATGACGCGGTAACACCGTCACTTGTGCGTTCGTTAAAGCAGCCAGTGCCTCACCGGCTGCCAGCGGCGTCATTCGATCTTTTTCAGCCAATATAAAGCACGTTGGCACGGTTAAAGACTCCGCAATGTCAACACCTACGGTGTACCTTGAACAAGCAATTAGATCCGTTGCCAACGGGTTGCCTGTTATAATCTCCCGACCTTTTGCAATGGTTTGCGTGTCCGATTCGGTCGCTGCTTCAGATTGCATCTCCGCCCCAAAACCCCACTTTAGCATCAGCTCAACGGCTTTATCAGCGGCGGCTTGTGCGGTTTCAATCAATGCCGGATTGACCGGAATAGTCGCGGCGGTGCCGATGCCTGATAAGGAGGCCACTTTCTCCGCTGCCTGGTGCGCTAGCTCTAAAGCCACCAAGAAACCTTGTGAATGGCCTATTACATGCACCTTTTCCATACCTGTGGCATTCAGGAAATCCAACAACCATGTACCCATTGCTTTGATACTTTGTAGCGGCTCACCCGCAGACAGACCATGTCCCGGCAAGTCAGGCGCCAATACGGAACAACCATTATCCGCAAACCACTGTATTTGCCCCGCCCACACACGATGATCCATGCCACTGCCGTGCAAAAACAACACATTTGGCAAATGATTATCAAACACTTTTCCACCAGTGGCGACATAAACGGATACACCGTTTACTTGTAACTCCATTGCTCTACCTCCAACACTCATTACATCACTTTCAAACCGACACTGTACCCAACCAGACTAATTTCGCAATCCCCTGTTTGATTATACGGCTGCAAGTAAGATCATCATTTGAATAATGCATTAATGCCTGTTCCAATTCCGCCCCTTATCTCTGAATTAAATGAGGCGAAAACTACACTAACATAACAATTTACCGAGCTGTTAGTTGACTGTTTCTTCGAAGTCAACCAACTTACCTGTATCCAGAATATACGACTTCCTGGTAGCGATATTGTTGTTCTCATCGAGTGGGTCCCCATAAGACAGGTATAATTTATCGGAATATCCCATCATCTTTAACGTAGTAGGGAAAATCTGTTCTTGGGAAACTCTAGAAGCAGAATTTATCCAAAGTTTATCTCTTACATTCTTGGAGAAAACCATTAATGGCACTTTAAACTCATCCTTTGGCAGATCATCTTCTGAGTGACAATGTGTTAAAGGGTCATTATTATAAAATAAGCTTTGCCCATGATCAGATGTGTAGAAAACAATCTGATCAGAATCTATCCCTTTGTAAGTTAGCTGCTTTAAAAAAGAATCAACGGTGTATCTGATAGAATTTTGGTAGGCATTTAAAATTAATTTTTTATTTTCTTCTTTCATTTCAGTATAACTTTCACGAGTGGCTGGCTTGAAATACTCCTTATCTACCGGGTATGTCAGGTTATATGGCCAATGCGCCCCCCATTTCACTACGACAACAAAATTCAGCTTTTCCTGCTCATTTTCAAGCACATTATTTATCACCTTTAATGCTTGTTGATCGCGGACATTTGGGATAAACCGACGGCTAAATGTCACAAACTGATCGATATAAGTTGTATCATCTAATGACAATCTATCTTGTAGTTGTCCTTCAGCGGCCTGGGCATCAATAAGGTATGTCTGATATCCTGCTCTTTTTGCATATTGAAAGATCGTAGGTAGCTTTCTCATACTATCCCTGAAAGTCTGTATATTTTGACTGAAAGAAGGTTTAGTGGTTAATCCGATACGCAGAAATAGATTGGAAGTGGCAGAGCAGTTAGATATTGACGGGACAACTCCATAGTTTATAAAATCATGACTAGACCCAAGACTTTTCAAATAAGGTGTTGTATCCTGCTCATAGCCATTGACTGATAAATATTGACCACCTACAGATTCATCAATTACCCAGACAATGGTTTTATATTCAGGTTTAACAATAGGATTAACAGAACTACTCAGTATTCTTTTTTCCTGGTTATTATTTTCCAAAAAGAATTCGACTGCTATTGACAATGTCTTAATCGGAGCAGGGAATGATTGCCCAACAATAGAGAATATCTTTAGTGTAACCCCTAGTACCAGTACTACTGCCATAAAGAATGAAGCGACAGAGTAGGAGGTCTTGACTCTAATAGGCTTAAACATATATTTCCTGGCCAGAAACAGCACTAGAAACAGTAAAACAGCTATAGCGGATGCTTGAACAAGTGGTGTCTTAAATAACAAGACATCCATCGCTCTGCTTATTTCCAGCATCCCCAAAGAAAAAATTTCAAACGAAAGGCCATTTTTGTTTGAGCCAACTAGTTGAACGAACATATCAATACCGTAGGTAACTGATATGAATACTATAAAAATCACTGCTAGAAGCGAGTTTTTTGCTAATATGGCAACAAGAATAGCTAGAATAGCGAATAGATAGGCCCCAAAGAAGATACCTCCTTTTAGCGCACCTTTTACATCATAGGGTTGTAATAAATAAACTCCTTCTTGAATAAAAGCAAAAGGCGAGTAAATTGATTGCAACCAAAAAAAAGTAATTATTAAAAACAAGAAAGACAGTATCGTATAAGGTGTAGGGATTTTTTCAGTCATTTCGATGGCCTCTCTGCTTTTCATTAAGACTAGATTAATGATTGAGTCCCCACTTAAGATAGAACGACATTGACTAAATACTATTTTTCCACGATAAAAGGATTTATTTTTTATATAGTACTCTCTTGTATAAAGCAAAATATGACTAGACGCATATGCTGGAACCACAAGTGCTTAAAAATCTACCACCACACAACCCACAACCACCACTGCGCGGATGAATTTGTATTCATTTAAGACTTCGTCTAGTGTTGCTGACAATATAAAAAAAATAATACCAGCCCAGAGACAACACTGTGACCCAGCACACTCAAGAACTTATTAAACGCGCCACTTCCCAGCTTAATCACGTTATTCTGGGCAAACAACATCAGGTTCGACTCGCCCTGACCGCCCTTATTGGCGGTGGGCATTTATTATTGGAAGACCTTCCCGGCATGGGAAAAACGACACTGGCTCATGGCTTGGCGAAAGTCTTTGGCCTTGATTATAAGCGGGTGCAGTTCACCAGTGATTTACTCCCAGCGGATGTACTCGGTGCAACCATTTTTGATAGCAAAAGCAGTAAGTTTCACTTTCGCCCCGGGCCAATTTTTAGCGAGATTTTTCTGGCGGATGAGTTAAACCGTGCCACACCGCGAGCACAGAGTGCGCTGTTGGAAGCGATGGAGGAGCGACAAGTGAGTATTGATGGTGAGTCGCATTATTTGCCATCACCTTTTTTTGTCATTGCCACACAAAACCCACAAAATCAATCCGGTACATTCCCCCTGCCAGAGTCACAGTTAGATCGTTTTTTACTGCGTATTTCTCTGGGCTATCCTGCGCCTGAGGTTGAACGGCAATTATTACTGGGCAAGCATGGACGCGGTTCATTGGATGCAATGCAATGTTGCATTAGCCGTGAGCAATTACACATGCTGCAACGGCAAGTACCCAAAATCAAAATGACCGACGCGCTGTTGGATTATGTACAGCGATTATTGGCACAAACCCGCCAGCGTGACTTGTGTCTGTTGGGACTATCGCCGCGTGGCGCATTAGCTTTGGTGCGTAGTGCGCAAAGCTGGGCGCTGATACAGGGGCGTGATTATATGTTACCCGAAGATGTGCAGGCTGTCTTTGTAGCCGTTGCTGGACACCGCCTGATTGGTCGCCACGAAACACAGGGCGATCAACTGGCAAGGCATATTTTAACTACCGTCGATGTGGTCGGGGGAGTACGTGTTTAATTTCGACAACTTTCTTAACCGACGATTTCCACGCAAGCGCGAACTGACCTTGGGGCAAAAAAACATTTTTATCGTGCCCAGTAAAATCAGCATCGGACTAATGTGCATGATTCTACTGTTGTTTTTATTGGGTATTAATTTTCAGAACTCACTGGTGTATGTGGTGTGCTTCTGGTTAATCGCATTATTAGTCATTAACATCTTTTACACCTACCGAAACATTGCCGGACTCACGATCAAAGCCATTGCTGCGGAGCCTTGCTTTGCGGGTGAAAAAGTTGTGCTGGAGCTAGAGGTATCGCGCCCTGTCAAACAACAAAAAAGCGGCATCTACCTAGGTTGGAAACAGGAAGGTTTGGTCGAGTTAGACTTGCAGGCTCAGCAATCAGCACGCATTAAGCTGTCCCATAGCACCCAGACACGCGGCCGCATCAAGCCGCCCCGCATTGATATTTTCACCCGTTACCCAACCGGACTGACAACCGCGTGGTCGTATGCGGCGATAGATATGGATGCGATTGTTTACCCCACGCCCATTGAAAGCATCCACCAACAGAATAGGCACAGTGCTGGAGAAGAGGCAGACGACGGCATTGAAATTGCGGAGGGTAGTAATGACTTTGCCGGTATTCGAGCTTATCAACTTGGTGACTCCCCAAAGCATATTCATTGGGGACAATACGCAAAATCTGGTGAGCTTTACACCAAATCATTCGTCGACTATGAAGACCATGATGCGTGGTTGGATTGGGATCATTTAACGATTTCCAGTACTGAACAACGATTATCACACCTATCCGCAATGGTGCTGCAATTTGATAAGGATCAACAGCAGTTTGGCCTGAAGCTTCCCGGCAAAGTTATCGAACCCGCCAGTGGCGAAGGGCATAAGATTCGCTGCCTGACTGCACTGGCACTATTTGGCTTGCCTGATAAGGTATCTACAACAGCATCAGAAAACGCATCCGCAGCTTTATCCAACAATCCGTCCAATGGTCGTGATGCGTATGCTGGATAAGGATTACCAACTATCAAGACAAGTCACCTATCGTGGCATGATCTGGCTACTGGCCGCACAGGTAGCGGTGATGCTGCCATTTGCTTTTAACTTACCGGCATGGTTAATGCCCGTCATGCTGATTGCTACGCTGTGGCGTATTCGTGTTATTAAAGGCCATAATGCCCAACCAAAGTTTTTGGTTCGTATGTTTGTCATTGGCTTGGGGGTAGCCGGTGTTTTATTAAGTAACATGACACTGTTATCCCTTAACACCATGGTGTCATTTCTACTACTTGGATTCGCCTTCAAATCACTGGAAGTAGTACGACAGCGCGATGCCTTGGTAGTGGTATTCATTGGTTACTTTCTGGTCGCCATTAGCTTTTTATTTAGTCAGTCGATACTGGCCGCCATCTATGGGGTCTTTTCACTGATTATCCTTACCGCAGCCCTGATCGCCAACCAGCAGTCCCCCACGCAACAACTTAGCCAGTATGCCACACGCTCTAATCTGAGTACTGCTGCATTAATGCTGCTGCAGTGTGTGCCACTGATGGCACTAATCTTTGTGTTAATGCCGCGTTTTTCTCCACTGTGGGTTATTCCTGGTTTTGAAAGCCAAGCCAAAACAGGCGTGAGTGACACCATGTCACCCGGTGACATTGCCAACCTTAGCAAGACGGATGAACTGGCTTTTCGGGTACGCTTTAGTGGCCGGAAACCGGCTGCGGATGAGATGTACTGGCGCGGGCTGACGCTCAGCCACTTCGACGGTGTGCGCTGGAGGCAGTTGGAACATGAATATACTGTTGATGCCCTGAAGGCTAAATTACAGCTTGAACAGCCTTGGCAGGACAGTAATATCGAGCTGCGTGGCGAGCCCATCCACTACGAAGCAATTTATGAGAAAACCGGCCAGCCTTGGTTATTCACCCTGACACCAACCACACAGGCAGAGGGTAAAGTTCTCCAGTTAGGCGATTATCGCGTGATGTCACGCAGCGACCTGCAAAGTCCGCTGATGATGAAAGCAACCAGCTATCCCGATGCTCGTCGTGATCTGGTGCTGAGCCAATACAACCGCCATCTAGCCTTGCAACTCCCCAGCACTGGCAATCCCAAAGCCCATCGCCTGGCGCGCCAATGGCATCAACAAGCCGGAACGGATCAGGCATATATCGACAAGGTACTAGCGCACTTTAATCAACAAAATTACTACTACACCCTGCGCCCGCCCACATTGGGCAATAGCGATACCATTGATAAATTCCTGTTTGAAACACAACGCGGATTTTGCTCACACTACGCCAGCAGTTTTGTATTTTTAATGCGTGCAGCAGGCATGCCCGCACGTGTTGTAGTCGGATACTTGGGAGGGGAATGGAATGAAGCCAGTGACTATTTCTCCATTCGCCAATACGATGCACACGCATGGGCCGAAGTCTGGCTAGAAGATAAAGGCTGGACACGCATCGACCCAACCGCCAGCGTTGCCCCCAGCCGTGTTGAGGGTGGCCTGGAAGCAGCCGTCGAGTATGAGGGAAGTTTTCTGGAAGGCCAGCTTTTCTCAGTGCATCAGTTCAAGTGGATGAATGGTATTCGCAAAAAAATGGATGCCATTCAATACGGCTGGCGGCGTTGGATTCTTGGCTATGACAGCGATTCTCAGGCAAATTTACTAAAAACCATCCTGGATAAATTATCCTCTATTCCATTAGCGTTGCTGGTGGGCTTGTTGTTTGTCGGGATATTCCTGTTGTGGTTTGTGATGCTGGGCTTGGTTGGCAAACGCCGTTATGAAGCCTATGAACACCGCTTGTACCGTAAGTTTTGTAAGCAACTGGAAAAGCAGGGAATTAGACGCGAGCCACAACAAACACCATTAGCCTTTGCAAAAATGGCCAGCCAGGCATGGCCGGACAAGGCGGATATTATCCAATCATTTTCTTTGCTGTATCAGCAGCTTTGTTATCAGCCGAATGCGTTTGCTGATACGAGGGAGTGTTTGAAGAAAATGCGGGGATTGTTGCGGCGGATGAATTAGAAAAAACAAGTAAGTATGAATAACCAAAACTCTGAGGCTATAATAGCACCATCATTTAGAGCAATCACAAGAGAGAGGAACATGAAGCAAGAAACTATCTGCCTCCACGAAGGTTACGAGACTGATCCAACGACAAAGTCCTGTGCGGTTCCCATTTACCAGACCGTTGCATATGAATTTGATAATGCGCAGCACGGCGCCGACCTGTTCGATCTGGCCGTTCCCGGTAACATTTACTCACGCATCATGAACCCAACTTGGGATGTGCTGGAAAAGCGTGTGGCCGCTCTGGAGGATGGTATTGCCGCATTGGCCGTTTCCTCAGGTAGTGCAGCCATTAACTATGCTTTGATGACTGTTGCACAGGCGGGCGACAACATTATTAGTACACCTCAGCTTTATGGCGGCACCTACACACTGCTGGCTCACATGCTGCCAAAGCAAGGCATTGAGGTGCGCTTTGCAGATAGTGACAGTGCGGCAGATATTGAAAAGCTTATCGACGAAAATACCAAAGCGGTTTTCTGTGAAACCATCGGCAACCCAGCTGGTAACATTGTGGATATTGCACCAATTGCTGAGGCTGTCCATCGTCATGGTGTACCACTAATTGTTGATAACACCGTTGCCACCCCTGCGCTGCTGCGCCCCATCGAGCATGGTGCAGACATTGTAGTTCACTCACTGACCAAGTACATGGGCGGCCATGGCACGACCTTGGGCGGTATTATCGTCGATTCTGGAAAATTCCCTTGGGCTGAACATAAAGATCGTTTCCCTATTTTCAGTGAGCCGGAGCCTGCCTATCATGGTGTGGTATATAACGAAGCCTTCGGCCCAGCGGCATTTGTGGCACGGGTGCGGACTGTTCCACTACGCAATACTGGAGCGGCGTTGTCTCCAATGAGTGCCTTTATGCTACTGCAAGGCATGGAAACATTGCCACTAAGAATGGAACGTCATTGTGACAATGCACTGGCGGTTGCCAAGTTCCTGCAAAATCACGATGCGGTGGAGTGGGTTAATTATGCAGGTCTGGAAGGCGACCAATACTACGATCTTGCCCAAAAATACCTGAATGGTAGACCTTCATCACTGCTGACATTTGGCATTAAAGGGGGCTATGAGGCTGGTGTGCGTTTTTACGATGCACTCAAACTGGTCAAGCGCCTAGTGAATATCGGTGACACCAAAACACTGGCCTGCCATCCGGCCTCCACTACTCATCGCCAGATGACGCCTGAAGAACAGCTTAGCGCGGGCGTAAAACCGGAAATGTTGCGTTTGTGTGTGGGTATTGAGCATATAGACGACATCATCGCGGATTTAACACAGGCATTTGAGGCCGTCTGATACTAGCTATCATTTGCTGAGTAATCCCATAAAGAGCCGCGGAGATGATCTCTCGTGCGGCTCTTCCGCTCTATTATCACTTCATGTAAGTACGGACTGATTATATTGCCCCTGTGAAAACCAGCACAAGGTAGACGAGACACAGACCACTACAGCTCCACTCGCTCTCCCAGCTTATTCTGCAATGTGCTCTGTAACAGAATAAAACACCTCAAGCTGTTGCAGATAAGGACCAAGTCACCAATATGCTGGTCGACCCAACCAAGATTGTAGTAAGCGTCCATGTAGCTGTAAATAACAAAACCACCCAGTAAAAACTCACTCGCCGGACGCACTTTCAATGATTTCACCCAGCCGCTCTACCAAGTACAATGGCAATGAGTACAGAGGATAGCGAACCGCTTTTGATTGTTTACCCTGGGAAATAGTTGTCTGCACCTCTGTCGCGGATGGCAGTGACGCATCGAACCTTACCGCCAGAGTTGCCCCCTTTTCCCCCATAAACTGGTGCAGTGATTTCATGCTACCCGTTGCTCCCGACTTAATTTCAATCGGCACCACTTTGCCAGATAAGGCCACCACATAATCCACCTCCGCATTGGAGGAGCGCCCTTCCCGTAACCAATACGTCAGCTCCCGATTTGGTGTGTTCGCTAACAAACTCTGTAAATGCTGGCCAATGAATTGCTCTGCAATTGCACCTTCATTGACCAGCTTATGCTCGTCCATCTGTGAGATAGTTTGCCCATTAAGCCCGCAAATGGCGTTCATCAAACCCACATCCAAAAATAGCAGCTTATAAGTTTTTTCATCGAGACTGGCCTGTAGTGGCAAACCGGAACAATGGCTATGCACCACTTTGCTCACTACCCGCGCCATGCACAGTAGCTCAAGGTCTTTTTTCAGCGTTGCACTTTGGTCATCGCGGGAAATATTGCTGTACTTTACTTTGACTCCGGCATTTCTGGCCGCAAAGTTAAACACGTTTAACATACGGTTCAAATTGCGCCGGTTGCCATACTTTGGGAAGTCTTCACGGTAGGTATCAATGATTGAATTATGCACTTCACTGACTGCCCGAAAGTTACCGTTTTCAGCAAATGCCGCCACTGCCTCCGGCATTCCACCCACAAAATAATACTGACGCAATAACTGTAATAAACGCTGGTGTGCAATTTCTGGGATGGTGTCGTGGAGTGAGTAACCAGTAACAATTTGATGTAGCTTCTTTTCTCCCAATGCCGCCAGAAACTCCGAAAATGTCATCGGCCCCATGTGCAGGTATTGCACCCGCCCTACCGGCATGGAAAATTGGTGCTCTGATAAAGTGAACTCCAATAAGGAGCCCGCACTAATCAACGGCATTTCGGGCAGGTCTTCGTAAAAATAGCGTAAGGCGGGAATGGCCTGTGCTGTCGCCTGAATTTCATCCAGAAATAATAGCGATGCTTCCTGATGCTCCGGCATACGTGGCAGTGCTTCAATGGCATTAATAATTTGTTGAGGGTTATTACTGGTAAATGTTTCGCCCAAGCCTGAAAACCGTTCGAGATTTACATTCATCAAGGATAGTGACTGCTCGCGTGCAAACAGCTCAACCAAGGTTGATTTTCCAACCTGTCTCGCCCCGCGAATAATCAGCGGTTTACGATTTTTATTGTGAAGCCATGTGTTTAAAAATTCGAGCTGTTGGCGATACATCGTGATCAACCCCGTACCATTTCCGTGGTATCAAGTATAACAGGTTATCTTGAAATTATGATTTTAGGGGTCTATTTTAATAAATTGATTATGATTTTAGGGGTATATTTTGATAATCAAATTATGATTTTCAGGGGGTATTTATTTCTCCATAAACAAAAACAGGGACTATAAAGCCCCTGCCCCACAACGATTCCTCGTCGCCTAAGTCGTGCAACTCACCCAATTACTGGGCAAATAAATCCTCAATCGACAGATAACGCTCACCCGTGTCATAGCTAAAGATCAGTACTTTGCTGCCTGCCGGAATATCGGCTTCTTTCGCCTTGACCGCCGCTAAACTGGCACCGGAGGAAATGCCCACAAAAATACCTTCTTCGATTGCACAGCGACGTGCCATTTCAAAGGCATCCTCATCTTCTACCTGTATTGTGCCATCCAAAATATCAGTGTTGAGTACCTGAGGAATAAAGCCCGCACCAATACCTTGTAAACGATGCAATCCTTTCTCTCCGCCGCTAATGACGGGCGATTTGCTTGGCTCAACGGCAAAGACTTTCAGGTTTGGCATTTCAGGCTTCAACACTTCTGCACAGCCGGTAATGTGTCCACCCGTGCCTACACCTGTAATCAAGTAATCCAAGCCTTCAGGAAAGTCCGCCAAAACTTCCTGCGCGGTAGTTTCACGATGGATTTGTGCATTGGCTTGGTTGTTGAACTGCTGAGGAACCCAGCTATTCGGCGTTTCTTCAGCCAGTTCATTGGCTTTAGCAATCGCGCCACCCATGCCATTTTCTTTTGGTGTCAACACTAATTCCGCACCCAGCGCAGCCAACAGGCGGCGACGCTCAATCGACATTGACTCAGGCATGGTCAGAATCAGACGATAGCCTCTTACTGCCGCTACCTGCGCCAAACCAATGCCGGTATTACCCGAGGTTGGTTCAATAATCACACTATCCGGTGTCAACAAACCGGCAGCTTCGGCATCATTAATCATCGACAGAGCAACCCGATCTTTAATGCTACCACCAGGGTTAAAGCGCTCCACCTTCATCCACACTTCAATATCATCGCGAAATAGCTTGTTAATGCGAACGTGAGGGGTGTTACCAATGGTTTCCAGGATATTATTGTATTTCATGTATGTACGGGTAGCGTCTGGCTACGCGCCTCCAATGTGTATTAATGCGGCAGTTACCCGCCTAACCGATTCAAACTCAGCGAGAGATAGGGGTTAACAGTTAATCGTTATCGTGCAGTGATTCATTCAAGCCACCCCACAGCCCTGAGTCGGTGGCAATCGCTTCTATCGAACCATTCACGCTGTTACGGCGGAATAACAAACCAGACTTGCCAGCCAGCTCACGGGCAGCAACCACCTCACCTTCCGGTGTTTTCACTTTTGAACCAGCGGTCAGATATAAACCCGCTTCCAGAATACACTCATCGCCCAGCGGAATACCCAGACCAGAGTTTGCACCCAGCAGACACTTTTCACCCACCGAAATAACCTGCTTGCCGCCACCGGACAGTGTCCCCATGGTTGATGCACCACCACCAATATCGGAGTGCTCACCCACGATGACACCCGCACTAATACGACCTTCAACCATTGAATCGCCCAAAGTGCCCGCATTGAAATTGACAAAACCTTCGTGCATGACGGTAGTACCTGGTGCCAGATGTGCTCCCAAACGAACCCGATCCGCGTCACCAATACGTACGCCTTCAGGAATCACGTAATCCGTCATGCGAGGAAACTTATCCACCGATGTAACGCTCAAGTGCTGATTTTCCTCAGCAATCAAGCCACGCAGTACCTCAACCGTTGCAGGCAAAACAGGGCCGGCAGAAGTCCACGCAACATTCGGCAGCATACCGAACATGCCATCCAGATTAATTTCATGTGGCTTGAATGCACACTCAGATAACAGATGCAGCCTCAGATAGACATCTTCGGTGCTTGCAGGCGCTTCATTGATATCAATTTCCAACTCAACAAAGTCGCTTTTGATTAAGCCGACTTTCTGTGCCAAACAACTTCTGGCGATTTCTTTATTGGCACGCGGAAACCACGTATCAATCGTTTTTCCACTGGCAACATCAATATATCGATGACCCACACGCTTGATTGTCATTTGTCTTCCTTATGACCCACTCGGTAAATAGCCTCCGAGTTTAAAGCCAAGGCCGCGACAGATCAATTTTCCTTGTGGAATTACGCATCACTCCAGAGCAAAGACTAGAACCACAGAACCCACCGCTTCGCCCAACGGCAACTCCACTCACATCCATACCCTCAGTGAATGAATGACATAACGAAAAATCAATCAATTAATCGTATTGCCGTTGATCCGAGATCACCAAACCATCGTTCGGCAACGATCCCAATTCAACCAACGCCACTTCACCACGAATTTTGCACAATTCACGCACGCTGTTTGCCACCGACTGTTTGAATGCGTCACTACTGTCAGTTGATTCACAATGCAACGTCATCTGGTCACTTTCATCAATCCACTCGACCACCAAACGCGCTCGCTGTATCTCAGGGTGACGCTTCACCACCTGATCGACTTGCTCGGGATGGATAAACATACCACGCACTTTGGCGGTTTGATCAGCACGTCCCAGCCAGCCTTTAATTCGTCGATTGGTTCGTCCACAAGGACTATCACCTTGCAAAATTGCGGATAAATCCCCGGTGGCAAAACGAATCAACGGATAGTCTGGATTGAGCGTTGTCACTACCACCTCACCCACTTCACCATCAGCCAACAAGTCACCTGTTCCGGGACGGACAATTTCAACGTGAACACCCTCATCCAGAATCAAGCCCGAATCTGCCGTGGACTCATAGGCAATTAAGCCTAAATCAGCCGTTGCATAACACTGGGATGCCTGAATGCCGCGTGCTTTAAAAAAGTCACGGGTGGATGATGGAAACGCCTCGCCTGATACTAATGCTTTATTAATACTGCTTACATCCACACCCAACGCATCCGCTTTTTCCAGAATGATGCGCAGGAAAGATGGCGTACCAATATAGGCCGTCGGCTTTAAATCATGGATAGTTTGCACTTGCAGTTCAGTCTGCCCTACACCTGCAGGAATCACCGCACAGCCCAGTGCATGACAACCACTATCTGCCATTGCACCCGCGGGTGTCAGGTGGTAGGAAAAGCAGTTATGCACCAAATCATCCTTACGAAAACCGGCTGCAAATAAAGCTCTGGAAAAGCGCCAATAGTCTTCACGATGCGTCTGCGGCTCATAGATCGGGCCAGGCGATGAAAAGATGTATTTGAGTTGCCCCTGCGGATAAGCTGTCAGGCCACCAAACGGTCTGCTGGCCGCTTGCCGCGTAATCAGTTCAGACTTTCGCGTTAATGGATAAGCACTGAGATCATCCAAGTGCTTCAAATCAGACACATTATAGTCTTGTAAGCTTTCAGCATAAGCAGGCGCATTGCTCTTGGCATGTTGCAACTGAGCTTGCAGTGCCGCTAACAGCGCAGCTTCACGTGCTTCCTTCGTACGCCTCTCCAGCGCATCATAAAATTCAGGCATTGAGTTAGTATTCCCTTAAGCCAACCAACGTTTACGGCGACGGTAGTGCTTCACATCACGGAAGCTCTTTTTATCCCCGCCACTCAGACCCAGATAAAATTCTTTCACGTCCTCATTATTCATCAAGGATGACGCTTCACCATCCATGACCACGCGACCACTTTCAAGAATATAGCCATGCGTAGCATAACGCAGCGCCACCGAGACGTTCTGCTCTGCCAATAAGAAAGTCACACCTTCTTTCTCATTGAGCGTTTTAACAATTTCAAAGATTTCTTCCACCAACTGCGGTGCTAATCCCATGGAAGGCTCATCCAGCAAAATCAACTTGGGTCGTGCCATTAACGCACGCCCGACCGCCACCATTTGCTGCTCACCACCAGAGGTGTAACCCGCCTGACTCTTACGGCGCTCCCGCAAACGCGGAAAGTAGTCGTACACTTTTTCCAGGTCATCAGCGATAGCTTTACGCCCATCGGTGCGCGTATAAGCGCCTGTCAGCAGATTTTCTTCAACCGTCAAATGCTCAAAACAATGACGACCTTCCATCACTTGCACCACACCACGCTTCACCAAAGCCGTTGGTGACAAATTTTCAATTTGCTCCCCCTCAAAGGTGATTGAGCCTTTGGTGACTTCACCACGCTCCGTTTTCAGGATATTCGAGATGGATTTAATGGTGGTTGTTTTACCGGCACCATTGGCTCCTAATAGGGCCACAATGCCACCTTTGGGCACATCCAGTGACACCCCTTTGAGCACCAGAATCACATGATCATAAATCACTTCGATGTTCTTAATGCTGAGAATCGTATTATCAGTAGACATAGTTTTCCGTCATCGTTGTGGGCAGGTTGCAAGAGCGGTGGCGTTGGGTATCTGCGTATTAATACCCAACGCCATCAACCATCAAGGCTTGTCTTACTTACACTCGCGCTCTTTCAAGCCGTTTTCTTTTGCATAAGCAGCAGAGTCTTCTGCAATAAGTGGGTCAATCACTTCACGATCCGAGGCGATGAAGTCAGTGATTAATACCCACTTCTTCGCTTTTGCATCCCACTGCTGGATCATACCAAGACCAGGGCCACCGTGTTTTTCACAGGTCACACTAATCTCTGGTGCAAAGCCTTTCAGCCCCAACTCTTCCAAACGTGCAGCATCAATTTTCAGTGACTCCATACCATCGCGCATTTGTGAGCTGTTGATGTTTTTGGTGTTATGAATCTTCTGTGCGTTAGCCGCCGCTTCTGCTGCCAACATTGCCGCATACAGACCACGGTTATACAAAACGCTACCGATGTTGCTGCCATCTCCAGCAGCAAGACCTTTGTCTTTTACGTACTTACGGATGTCAGCAAACACGGGGTAATCATCACCAACGCCGTGGAAAGCCACCGCCTTATAACCGTTTGCGCCAGCACCAGCAGGTAGCACATCATTCTCAGACGCTGCCCACCACACTCCAATAAATTTATCCATTGGGAAACGAATATTGGAAGCTTCTTTAACCGCCACCTGGTTCATGACACCCCAACCCCACATCACCACATAATCCGGACGATCACGGCGAATCTTCAACCATTGCGACTTTTGCTCCTGACCAGGATGATCTACCGGTATCAGTGACAGCTTGTAGCCATACTTTTTCGCCAGCTCTTCCAGTGTACGAATTGGCTCTTTACCATAAGCCGAATTGTGATACAGCAGGGTAATCTTCTTGCCTTTCAGGTCACCTTTTTCCATATCGGCAATATGCTTGATAATGACCGAAGCCGCATCCCAATAAGTGCCGGGATAGTTAAAGATGTGACTGAACACCTTACCGTTTTCGGCAGAAGTACGACCATAACCCATCGAATGGATCGGAATATCATCGGCTGTTGCCTTAGGAATCAACTGATAAGTAATACCCGTTGAAAGTGGCTGATAGAGCAACGCACCGCTACCTTTAGTGGATTCGTAGCACTCCACACCTTTTTGCGTGTTGTATGCCGTTTCACATTCAGGGGTGACTGCTTTTACGCCGCCGATACCACCATCACGCTCATTCAGCAGTGTGAAGTAGTCAGCATAACCATCGGCAAACTCAGTACCATTCGGGCCATAAGGACCTGTGCGATAGCTCAACATTGGGAACGTCAAATCGGCCATTGCGGGTACGGCTGTTGCCAGTGCAGTTGCAGCAACCACGGCTGCGCTTAATAATTTCAATTTCATAGATACCTCCTCCTATTAACTCACTTGTCGGTGCTGCGGGTTCCATAGTTAGTCGAACCCGTGTCACCTTGTCATCTAACTCGCTCGGCCCAATTAATGCGGGAATGGCCAGAGTCTCAATTTCTCTTTTGTCATGCGCCAGAGCTGGGCTAAACCATGTGGCTCCACAACCAAGAAAAACATAATCAACGCACCGATAAACAATAGTTCAAGGTGAGCCGCCAAATCAGCCGGCCAGCCGAAGCCTCCGACCATAATATTCTTCATCAGTACCGGCACCAGAATCAAGAACGCCGCACCTAAGAAAGAACCAAGAATACTGCCGAGACCACCAACAATAATCATAAACAACACTAAGAACGACTTATCAATACCGAAGGCTTCCGTTGGCTCTGCTGAACCCAGGTAGACACCAAACAGCATTGCACCCGCCATTCCGATATAGAACGAACTGACCGCGAAAGCTGATAACTTTGCCTTTAACGGTGGCACCCCAATGATTTCAGCGGCAATATCCATGTCACGAATTGCCATCCATGAACGACCAATGCGGCCTCGCGTCAAATTTCGTGCAACGAAGGCAAACAGTGTCACCAAGGTCAGACAGAACAGATAGGTTGCCCAAGGCGGTGCCGATGGCCCGGTGACGGCAATCCCAAAGATGCTACGCTCAGGCGCGGTAATCATTCCTGATGCGGAATAGTTGTAGAACCACGGAATCTTGTTGAACACCCAGATCAGAAAGAACTGCGCCGCCAATGTCGCAACAGCCAAGTAGAACCCCTTAATGCGTAAACTGGGTAATCCAAATGCCACACCCACCGCAGCCGTTATCAGGCCGGACAATATGATGATCAAGAAGATATTCAGTTCAGGGAATGCCACCATCAGCTTGTAGCAGGCATACGCACCAACGGCCATAAAACCGCCCGTTCCAAGGCTCACCTGACCACAGTAGCCTGTCAGAATGTTCAAGCCCAATGCAGCCATTGACCAGACCAGGAATGGTAGTAATACCGACTTTTCCCAGTAGTCATTGATAAAAAATGGTACGACCAGAAAGGCAAAGGCCAATACGCCATATACCCAGTAACGATCCAGCTTAATCGGGAAGGTTTGTTGATCCTTCGCGTACGAGGTTTTAAAGTCTCCGGCTTCTCTGTAAAACATGATTTAAACCCTCTCAATAATTTTTTCACCGAACAGACCTTGTGGCCTGAACATCAGGAAAGCCAAAGCCAGCGCATAAGCAAACCAGTTCTCAGTAGCACCACCAATCATGCTACCAATGGAGTATTCAAATAATTTCTCTCCGACCCCAATAATCAAACCACCAATAATCGCTCCCGGAATTGAGGTGAAACCACCCAGGATCAATACTGGTAACGCCTTCAGTGCGATTAGTGACAAAGAGAACTGCACACCAGATTTAGAGCCCCACATGATTCCAGCAACCAAGGCTACAAACCCTGCCAGCGACCAGACGATAATCCAGATTGTGCGCAGTGAAATACCTACTGTCAGCGCGGCCTGATGATCATCGGCAACAGCACGTAGAGCACGGCCTGTTTTGGTGTACTGCGAAAACAAGGTGAGCGCAATCACCAACAAGATAGCAATACTGGCAGCCCAAATATCCAGCACATCAATATACATGCCATAATACTCGGAACCTTCTGCCGCCCAACCTTTAGTAACATTCTCTAACCAGAGTGAACCACCCGATGGCAGGCCAACGTCCATTGTTTTTATATCCGCGCCCCACATCAGATCACCAAAGCCTTCCATGAAGTACGCCAAGCCAATGGTCGTCATAAACAGAATAATGGGTGCCTGATTCACCATGTGTTTGAGTACAATCTTCTCCAGCAGCCAGGCAAACAGAATCATCACCGCCATCGTCAGCAAAATGGCGAGGAAAGTATTCATCCCACTTCCCCAATGGTGGATCTTGGTGCCGAAAATGGCATTAATCAGATGGGAAAACGGTACCTGACCTGTCTGAAAGCCAACCAACGTCAGTGCGGCAAACAAGGCCATCACACCCTGCGCATAGTTAAATATGCCAGAGGCTTTATAAATCAGTACAAAACCGAGCGCGACCAAAGAGTACATCACACCCGCCATCAAGCCATTGAGAATGACCTCCAACGCATTAAGAAATACCGGACTCATCGCTTGCCTCCCCGATCCAGATGAAAAATAGAAATGTTAGTCATGGCTCACCCCCAGATAGGCATCAATGACCGCCTGATCATTACACACAACATCCGGTGTGCTATCCGCCAACTTACAGCCATAGTCCAACACCACCACACGATCTGAAAGATCCATCACCACGCCAATATCATGTTCGATTAACGTAATGGTTGTGCCAAATTCGTCATTCACATCCAGAATAAAGCGGCTCATATCCTCTTTTTCCTCCAGATTCATGCCCGCCATTGGCTCATCCAACAATAATAATTTAGCTTCTGCTGCCAGCGCCCGTCCCAGCTCCACACGCTTTTGCATACCGTAAGGCAAACGCCCAACCGGCGTTTTACGAATCGCCTGAATGCCAAGAAAGTCAATAATGTGCTCAACCCGCTCACGATGCTCAAGCTCCTCACGCTCGGCAGGCCCTTTCCACAATGCCTGCCAAAACATATTCCTCTTCATCTGCGTGATACGACCCGTCATCAGGTTATCCAGTGTGGACATCCCCTTAAACAAGGCAATGTTCTGGAAGGTTCTGGCCACTCCCTGACGCGCCACCTCATAGGGCTTTACTGCACCGCGCTTTTTGCCACGAAACCACACTTCACCCTCTTGCGGTCGATAAAAGCCACTGATCACATTCAGCATCGAGCTTTTACCCGCACCATTGGGGCCGATGATGGCTCTGACTTCCCCTTCCTTAATATCAAAACTAATGTCTGTCAGTGCCTTAACGCCACCAAATGACAGCGATATATTCTTAACTTCCAGTAAAGTATCGCCACTTCCGTTTTTTTCACTCATCAGCTGGCCTCCTTTACATTTGGCTCAAAGGTTTTCACATCACAAATCTTCAATGTTGCTTCAATCGACCCCTTGCGACCATCTTCAAACGCAACTTCAGTATTGATATAACAATCCTCCGCGCCGTTGTATAAGGCATCAATCAACACCCCATATTTCTCATTGACAATCCGGCGACGCACCTTGCCGGTACGTGTTAACTCACCATCATCCGGGTCAAGCTCCTTATGCAAAATCAGGAAGCGATGAATCTGTGATTTAGACATCAGGCTATCCGTGGACAAGTCCTTGTTCACCTGTTCAATGCTCTCCAGCATCATCTGGTAAACGTGCTCATTTCCGGCCAATTCCTGATAACTGGCATACGGCACGTTATTGCGTTCTGCCCAATTGCCCACAGCCTCAAGATCAATATTGATGAAAGCGGTGCAATAGTCCTTGCCATCACCAATGGCAACCGCCTCTTTAATATGTGGGAAGAATTTCAGTTTGTTCTCGATATACTTCGGCGCAAACATACTGCCATCGCTAAATTTACCCACATCCTTGGCACGGTCGATGATTTTCAGGTGGCCATTATCTGCGAAATACCCAGCATCCCCTGTAAACACAAAGCCGTCAGCATCCTTGGTTTCATTGGTTGATTTTTCATTTTTATAGTAACTGTGAAACACGCCGGGGCTACGGTACATGACCTCACCGTCATCATTAATCTTTACCTCAACACCCGGCGCAGGGACACCTACAGTGTCAGCATAAATCTCACCATCCGGTTGCATGGTAATAAATACCGCCGCTTCCGTTTGACCGTAAAGCTGCTTGATATTAATACCCAGCGAGCGGAAGAAATCGAAGATCTCCGGCCCAATCGCCTCACCGGCGGTATAAGCTAATCGAATGCGACTAAAGCCCATTGTATTCTTCAGCGGTGCATACACCAGAATATTGCCCAGCCAATACAGGAAGCGCTCCTTAGCGGATATCTCCTTGCCATCCAGCATTGCCACGCCGGTCTTCTTGGCAACCTCCATAAAGTAGTTGAACATTTTCTGCTTGAGCTTCCCTGCATCCATCATGCGGATGGTCACGGAAGTTAAGATACCTTCAAAGACGCGAGGCGGAGCAAAATAATAGGTCGGGCCGATTTCTCGTAAATCCGTCGCAACCGTTGCTTCACTTTCGGGACAGTTCACACAGAAGCCTGTCAGATAAGCCTGTGCATAAGAGAAAATATGATCCCCTACCCACGCCATCGGCAGGTAAGAAACGATTTCTTCATCCTGAGTCAAATTATCAAATTCGATACTGTTCTTGGCACTAATGAGAATGTTGTCATTGGTCATGACCACGCCTTTCGGCTTGCCGGTGGTACCAGAGGTGTAAAGGAAAATACCAATATCCTCGCCCTTCCCTTTATTGATTTCCTGCATTAAGAAGTCGGGATTCTCCTTCGCAAATGCACGGCCTTTTTCCTGTAACTCGGCAAAGTCGTGCAAATGTTCCTTATCATAATCCCGCATCCCACGCGGATCGTCGTAGATGACATGCTGCATGGCAGGACAGCGGTCGTGGATCTCCAACATCTTATCCACCTGCTCCTGATCTTCTGCCAGCACAAAACTCACACCGGAGTGATCCAGAACATACTGCATTTCTTCTGCCACAGAATCCTGGTAGACCGGCACCGGAATGCCGCCAAGACATTGTGCCGCGCACATCCCCCAATATAAACGGGGGCGGTTACGGCCAACAATGGCCAGCTTATCGCCACGTTTAAAGCCTAATGCAGCCATGCCATTGGCCAGTGCGAAAATTTCATCCCGCATCTGTGACCAGGTCCAGGATTGCCAAATGCCAAAGTCCTTCTCACGAAATGCCGCCTTATGCTTAAAGCGCTCGGCATTCGCAATCAGTAACTTGGGGAACGTATCTGTTTGGTTTGCCACTAAACTCCGCCTCTCAAGATTAATTTCCTCTATACATCATCCTAAACGCAACAATATCTGACTGTCCAAGCTGTATTGCCGGTATTTTGTAAAGCGTCAGTAAAAAACTACAAAAGGGCAAAAAAAGGCGAGATACTGTTAGCCATGACAAACACGAGCACACTCGAACAGCGCAGTGCGTGGACGCTTGACGCTCTGGATTATCTGGATCAGGGAATCTCGATTTTTGATCAGGATCTCCGCCTGATCGCCTGTAATCGCCGGATGATTGAGCTATTGGAAATCCCCGATGAGCTGGTCGAAATCAATCAACACATCAGTGAGTTCTTTCGCTACAACGCCCTGCGTGGCGAGTATGGCGAGGGTGACATTGATGAGTTGGTTGCGGAACGTGTGCGCCTTGCCGAACGCTTTAAACCGCATGTATTTGACCGCATTCGTCCCGATGGCACTATTATCAAGGTCTGCGGTAACCCAATGAAAAACAATGGTGGCTTTGTCACAACCTACACCGATGTAACTGAGCGCCGCCATTTGGAAGCCCGCCTTGAAAAGCGAGTAGCCCAGCGTACTGAGGAGTACCGCCGGGAAAGTGAAGCCCATCGTGAGACCGCCGAGGCATTACGCCAGAGTGAATCGTGGATTCGCCAAATCGCTGATGCCGTACCAGCACTGATCGCCTATCTGGATAAAGACAATCGGTATCAGTTTATTAACAACATGCACCAGGAATGGTTTGACCTGGATCGTGAACAGTTAATTGGTGAGCCAATTTTTAAATTCGTCGAGCCACGCAACCTTTCACAGACTCAACACGACATTGCCACCGTGCTATCCGGCAAAGAAGTCACCAGCGAATACACCATTCGCCGCAAGGGTCGCAAGCCCCTGGACGTGTCAATTAGCTTTATTCCGCACTTTGATGACCACCAGTGCTTCCTTGGTTACTTCTTTTTGGGGCAAGACCTGACAGACCACAAGCGGACTGAGCGCGAACTGGTGGAATCACAAAAAATGCAGGCACTAGGACGCCTGACCGGGGGGATTGCTCACGACTTTAATAATTTACTCACCATTATTCTTGGCAACCTCAACTTTATTGAAGATGACAACATGGATCGCGAAGAAATGCGCGAGGTCATTCATGCCTGTCAACAAGCTGCCAAACGAGGTAGTGAATTAATTCAACGCCTGCTGACCTTCTCACGTCGCCAGTCATTAAAGCCAGAGCCGACAGATGTGAACGCAATGGTTGAAGAATTTAGCCTGCTGCTGCAACGTACCTTGGGCGAGACGATACAAGTAGAGCGACGTTTGAACGTCAATCTAGCCTCAATACGGGTAGACCGAAGCCAACTGGGAACTTGCTTGTTAAACCTCACCCTGAATGCGCGTGACGCTATGTCCAAGGGGGGCAAAGTCACGATTACCACTCAGAACTATCATAAATCTACGCAACAGACGGCGTTTAGCGACTTGCCAGACGGCGACTACATTATGTTGAGCGTTCGGGATGAAGGCGAAGGTATGTCTGCCGAAACCATCAGCCGCGCCTTTGAGCCGTTTTACACCACCAAACCTTCCGGTGTTGGCACAGGCTTGGGTTTAAGTATGGTCTATGGTTTTGTCAAGCAATCCGGCGGTGGCATCGATATTAAATCCAAAATTGGTGAAGGTACGACAATTCGCATTATTTTTCCGGCAGACGAGCAAGCCTCTGCGGTCATTGAGGAAGGCGCTTGTGAGCGAATACAGGAACAGCAAAATGCCCGGATATTGCTGGTCGAGGATGACGAGGGTGTGCGACAATTCGTCTACCGCACACTAAAAAACATGGGTTACACCGTGGATTTAGCCGAAAATGGTGATGTGGCGCTGGATCAACTTGCCAACCGCCCGCGTTATGATTTAGTGCTGACGGATATTGTCATGCCCGGCACCCTGAGTGGTTTGGATTTGTACACACAAGTCCCGCAGACCCACCCTACAACCAAAGTGCTGTGTATGACAGGCTATAGCGAACAGCTGGATTCATCACTGGATGAAGACCACTTGTTGCGCAAGCCGTTTCAACAAAACCAACTCGCTGATAAGTTGCAACATTTATTGCGTGATCACCATGCCTGAAACTCCTAACCATATTCTGATCGTGGATGATGAGCTGGCGATTCAGTCACTCATCAAACGCTATTTTCAAAAACACGGTGCCATTGTGCATTGCGCTGGCTCCGGCGATGAAATGAACGCCATTTTGCGATTACACGCCATTGATTTGGTTATACTAGACGTGAATTTACCCGGCAAAGACGGCTTTACCCTGCTGGATGAAATCAAGCAAAACTATGACGCGGGTGTCATTATGCTGACATCACAAAATGAGCTGACTGACCGACTCACCGGACTCAACGGTGGCGCGGATGATTTTGTACCCAAACCCTTTGAAATGAGCGAACTGCTGGCACGCTCCAATGCCGTCATGCGCCGCCTGGAGCACTTAAAACAAGAGCCAGAGCCTGATACCAGCAGCTATTTTTTCGCTGGCTACCGATTGGACAATAAGGTGCGTGAACTGCGAGATGCCAAGCAAAACCAGATTAGTATTTCACCAGCAGAAATGGATTTACTCATTATTTTTGCTAAACACCCGCAAACCGTGTTGAGCCGTGACTATCTGCTGCAACAAACACGCGGGCGTGACGCTGGCCCTTATGATCGCACCATTGATGTGCGGGTCGGCCAGTTACGCAAAAAAATAATCACCCCTTCTGGTGAGGAGCCACTTTTTAAAACCGTTCGTGGCGGCGGTTATATGCTAACCAGCGCCGTTGAACGTACTGACTGCGAAGAATGAGAGAGAGGAAACAATGATTAGCTACCCTACCCTGAACTTTGATCTTGGCGATACGGCTGACATGCTGCGCGACATGGTTTACAACTTTGCCAAAGATCACATTGCCCCCATTGCTGCGGAAATTGACCGCTCCGATGAATTTCCCAATGAGCTATGGCCAAAATTTGGTGAAATGGGCTTACTGGGTATCACAGTGCCGGAGGAATATGGCGGTGCCGACATGGGCTATCTGGCACACATAATTGCGATGGAAGAAATTAGCCGCGCCTCAGCCTCAGTCGGTCTAAGCTATGGCGCCCATTCCAATCTGTGTGTGAATCAAATCAACCGCAACGGTAACGAGGCACAGAAACAAAAATACCTGCCAAAACTTATCAGCGGCGAGTTTATCGGCGCACTGGCCATGTCCGAGCCAAACGCGGGTTCCGATGTGGTCGGTATGCAAATGAGAGCCGAAAAAAAAGGTGATCGCTATGTACTTAACGGCACCAAAATGTGGATTACCAACGGACCTGACGCCGACGTGATTGTCGTCTACGCCAAAACTGACCCCAGTGCCGGGCCAAAAGGCATTACCGCATTTATCGTTGAAAAATCATTCGGTTTCACCACCGCACAAAAGCTGGACAAGCTGGGTATGCGCGGCTCCAACACAGGGGAAATGGTATTCGATAATGTCGAAGTACCAGAGGAAAATATCCTGGGTGAGCTGAACAAGGGTGTCAAAGTGCTTATGAGCGGCCTGGACTACGAACGCGCCGTATTATCCGCCGGGCCAGTCGGTATTATGCAAGCCTGTATGGATGTAGTGGTTCCCTATATTCATGACCGCAAGCAGTTCGGCCAGCCCATTGGTGAATTTGAGCTGATGCAGGGAAAAATGGCAGATATGTACACCACCATGAATGCCACTAAAGCCTATGTGTATGCGGTGGGTAAAGCTTGTGATCGTAATGAAACCTCCCGCAAGGATGCCGCAGGCGCCATTCTCTATGCAGCCGAAAAAGCTACCTGGATGACACTGGAAGCCATTCAGACCTTGGGTGGCAATGGCTACACCAACGATTATCCAACGGGACGTTTGTTGCGCGATGCCAAGCTCTATGAGATCGGTGCAGGCACTTCGGAAATCCGCCGTATGTTGATTGGCCGCGAGCTGTTTAACGAAACAGCCTGATTGGTCAATACCGTATCAAGCAAAACAAGATTTAATGATTGGGTGAGTCACACTCACCGCAGAATATTGAGGAAGGGAAAAATGGTCGATGATCCGATAGTCATTACAGGCATTGCACGCACGCCGATGGGTGGGTTTCAGGGTTCCTTGTCTGGTGTAACAGCCGCAGACCTGGGCGCTGCGGCGATTAAAGCGGCAGTGGAGCGTTCGGGTATCGCTGCCGAGGCGGTGCAGGAAGTGATTATGGGCTGCGTATTACCCGCAGGCCAAGGTCAGGCTCCGGCGCGCCAAGCCAGTTTGGGTGCAGATATGCCACTCAATGCCGGCTGTACCACCATTAACAAAATGTGTGGTTCAGGTATGAAAGCCACCATGCTGGCCCACGATTTACTACTGGCAGGCACTAATCAGGTGATGGTTGCTGGCGGTATGGAAAGCATGAGTAATGCGCCCTACTTGCTACCCAAAGCGCGTGAAGGCTTGCGTATGGGGCATGGCCAGGTTAAGGATCATATGTTCCTGGATGGGCTGGAAGATGCTTATGAGAAAGGCAAACTCATGGGCAGCTTCGCGGAAATCTGTGCTGACAAATATGGATTTACCCGCGAATCTCAGGATGACTTCGCCATTCAGTCCTTGCGACGTGCTCAGGAAGCCACAACTTCCGGTGCTTTTAGTGCTGAAATCACCCCATTCACGGTAAAAACCCGTAAAGGGGAAACGGTGGTTGATTCCGACGAACAGCCCTTTAATGCCAATATTGAAAAAATCCCCACACTACGCCCGGCGTTTCGCAAAGATGGCACGGTCACAGCGGCCAATGCCAGCTCAATTTCGGATGGTGCCGCCGCACTCACATTGATGCGCCGTAGTGAGGCGAAACAACGTGGTTTAAAGCCGCTGGCGATGATTCATGGTCACAGCACCTTTGCCCAGGAACCTGCCTGGTTCTCAACCGCCCCCGTAGGCGCAATGAAACAGCTGCTGGCAAAGCTGGACTGGTCTGCGGACGATGTGGATCTATTTGAAATTAATGAAGCTTTTGCAGTAGTGACTATGGCTGCGATGCACGACTTGGCCTTACCGCACGATAAGGTGAATGTAAACGGTGGCGCTTGCGCACTGGGACACCCCATCGGTGCTTCTGGCGCAAGAATTTTGGTGACACTGATTGCAGCACTACAAAACCGTGGGCTGAAAACAGGCGTGGCATCCTTGTGTATTGGTGGTGGTGAAGCCACGGCGATGGCTGTTGAGTTGCTCTAACCACACGCTATAACACAATGGCCTGACACTGCGGCTGAGGAGGAGAGGATGATTTTAAACAAAGAGCAAATCATGATTCGGGACATGGCGAGAGATTTCGCGCAGGAACGTCTCGCACCACATGCGGCGGAGTGGGATAAACACAAAACCTTCCCCGCCAGCGAACTGAAAGAAATGGGCGAACTCGGCCTGTTTGGTATGACCATTCCCGAACAATGGGGCGGTGCCGAAGTCGATTATGTCTCCTTTGCGCTGGCTATTGAAGAAATCGCCGCAGGTGATGGCGCTTGTTCAACCATTTTGAGTGTTAATAACTCGGTGGTTTGCGGACCATTGCTCAAATACGGCAGTGATTTCCTCAAAGAAACCTACCTCAAGCCATTGGCCTCTGGTGAGATGTTGGGCTGTTTCTGCCTGACCGAACCACAAGCTGGCTCCGATGCCTCAGCAATCAAAACTCTTGCGGTCAAAGAAGGCGATAGTTATGTGCTGAATGGCACAAAACAGTTTATTACCAGCGGTAAAAATGCTCAGGCTGCCATTGTCTTTGCCGTGACTGACCCAAAGGCTGGAAAGCGCGGCATCAGTGCCTTTCTAGTTCCCACAGACAATCCCGGTTATCAGGTAGCGGGCGTTGAAAACAAAATGGGACAGCAAGCCTCGGATACCGCATCCATTGTATTTGATAACTGCCGCATTCCCGCGACTCACCTCATCGGTCAGGAAGGTGAAGGTTACAAAATTGCCCTGAGTAATCTGGAGAGTGGGCGCATTGGCATTGCCGCTCAATGCGTGGGTATGGCACGTGCAGCCTACAACGCCGCGCTGCGCTACGCCAATGAGCGTCAGAGTTTTGGCCAGGCAATTGCCGAGCATCAGGCGGTGAGTTTTCGTCTGTCCGACATGGCCACTCAACTGGAAGCCGCGCACTTAATGGTATTACATGCCGCTGAATTACGCGATGCCAGCCTGCCGTGTCTAAAAGAGGCTTGTATGGCCAAGCTATTTGCCTCTGAAGTTGCTGAGAAAATTTGCTCCGACGCAATTCAAATCCACGGCGGTTATGGCTACCTGAAAGATTTTCCGGTTGAGCGAATTTTCCGGGACGTGCGCGTCGCACAAATTTACGAAGGCACCAGCGACATTCAACGACTCGTCATTGCACGTCAAATTAACGCGGAATAACACATTAGCAACGCGATTAACAGCGGAGGTTACAACACCGAATGAGTGTTCTAAAGACTAACATTAACACACGCTCCGAAGCCTTTTTGAGTAACCAAAAAGCCATGCAAGCGGTGGTTGCCGACTTGCGGGAAAAGGTTGCCGAGATTGCTTTGGGCGGTAGTGAACATGCTCGTGAAAAACACCTGAGCCGTGGCAAATTATTGGTGCGGGAACGCATCCGCCTACTGCTGGATGAGGGCACACCCTTTCTGGAGGTTTCACAGTTTGCGGGTTATGACATGTACGGCGACGACAAGGTGCCAGCAGGCGGTGTGGTCACTGGCATTGGTCGGATCAGCGGCCAGGAGTGTATGATTGTTGCCAATGATGCAACCGTCAAAGGCGGCACGTATTACCCCATCACCGTAAAAAAACACCTGCGAGCACAGGCGATTGCACTGGAAAATAATCTACCTTGTATTTATCTGGTGGACTCCGGTGGCGCACACTTGCCCAGCCAGTACGACGTATTCCCCGACCGCGAGCACTTCGGCAGAATTTTCTATAATCAAGCCACCATGTCGGCTCAGGGTATTCCACAGATTGCGGTGGTCATGGGTTCCTGTACCGCGGGCGGGGCGTATGTGCCAGCGATGTCCGACCAAAGCATTATTGTCAAAGAGCAAGGCACGATCTTTTTAGGCGGGCCGCCGTTGGTTAAAGCCGCCACGGGAGAGGTGGTCACTGCCGAGGAATTAGGTGGCGCGGATGTGCATTCCCGCATATCAGGAGTGACTGACCACTACGCCAATAACGATGCTCATGCGCTAGGGATAGCTCGCGAAATAGTCAGCACACTAAACCGGCAAAAAGCCCCAAACCTGGTCATGCAAAAGCCGGTGGAGCCACTTTATCCAGTAGACGATTTATACGGCATTGTTCCCAATGATTTACGCAAGCCCTACGACATTCGAGAAGTGATTGCGCGGATCGTCGATGGCAGCGAATTCAGTGAATTTAAACAGCTTTATGGCACCACACTTATTTGCGGCTTTGCCCATATTCACGGCTATCCAGTCGGCATTGTGGCGAATAATGGCATTCTGTTTTCAGAAGCTGCATTAAAAGGTGCGCACTTTGTAGAGCTATGCGCGCAGCGCGGTATTCCGCTGGTCTTCCTGCAAAATATCACCGGCTTTATGGTGGGTAAAAAGTACGAGGAAGGCGGCATCGCTAAAGATGGTGCAAAAATGGTAACCGCAGTAGCCTGTGCCAATGTCCCCAAATTTACTGTGGTGGTTGGCGGCAGTTTTGGTGCCGGAAATTATGCCATGTGCGGGCGTGCTTATGGTGGACGCTTTATGTGGATGTGGCCGAATGCGCGCATCTCCGTTATGGGTGGCGAGCAGGCAGCCAGCGTACTGGCACAGGTGAAACGTGATGCCATGCAAAGCCGTGGTGAATCCTGGTCGGAAGATGAAGAAGAAGCCTTCATGCAGCCGGTACGCGAGCAGTACGAGGCGGAAGGCCATCCTTACTTTGCCAGTGCCCGCTTGTGGGATGATGGCATTATTGACCCTGCGGACACTCGAACCGTATTGGGCCTGGCCATCTCAGCCTCACTCAATAAACCGATTGAAAAGACCAACTTCGGCATATTCAGGATGTAATGATGAGTGACACGATACTACTGAACATTGACACACACGGCGTTGCTCGCCTGACTATTAATCGCCCAGAGATTCATAATGCCTTTGATGACTCACTCATTGCCGAGCTGACAACCACCTTGCAACAAATCGACCAGAATCCGGCGGTGCGGGTGGTGATATTGCAATCATCAGGGAAAAGCTTCTCTGCGGGTGCGGACTTAAACTGGATGCGCCGCATGGCAGGCTACAGTGATGAAGAGAACAAAGCCGATTCCCTGAAATTAGCGGGCTTAATGCAGACGCTCAATCGCTTGAGCAAACCCACCATTGCCCGTGTTCATGGGGCGGCTTTTGGCGGCGGCGTGGGCCTGGTCGCCTGTTGCGATATTGCGATCGCCGGTGAACATGCCCTGTTTTGTCTATCCGAAGTGCGTTTGGGATTGATTCCGGCTGTTATTTCCCCGTATGTGGTCGCCGCCATCGGCCAACGTGCCACACGACGCTATTTTTTAACGGCTGAGCGCTTTAACGCAGCACAGGCATTGCATCTCAATTTGGTTCATAACGTGGTGGAAGAAAGTGCACTGGATAGCACCATCGCTGCCATCTGTGATGAGCTGATTAAAGGTGGCCCATCAGCCATTGGTGCTGCCAAGGAGTTGATTTTTGCAGTGGATTCACTGCCGGTTGACCCTGCATTAATCGATGATACGGCCCAGCGCATCACCAATGCACGCGCCTCTGTAGAAGGTAAAGAAGGGGTGACCGCCTTCCTTGAAAAACGCTCAGCCAACTGGATTAAGGAGTCGTGATGTTTAATAAAATTCTGATCGCTAATCGCGGCGAAATTGCCTGTCGGGTTGCACGAACAGCCAAACGCATGGGGATTAAAACTGTGGCGGTTTATTCCGAAGCAGATGCCAACGCCATGCATGTGCAGGCCTGTGATGAAGCTTATTTAATTGGCCCTGCTGCGGCAGCGGATAGTTACTTATGTGCCGATAAAATTCTGCAAGTGGCTAAACAATCTGGTGCAGAAGCCATCCATCCGGGCTATGGTTTCCTCTCAGAAAATGCTGGATTTGCAAAAGCCTGTGCCGACTCCGACATCACGTTTATCGGCCCACCAGCATCGGCAATTATTGCCATGGGCTCTAAAAGCGAAGCCAAAATTGTTATGACCGAAGCCGGTGTTCCCTTGGTTCCGGGCTATCATGGTGATGAGCAGGCGGCGGAACACCTAAAGCAAGAGTCACTCAAGGTTGGCTTTCCACAGCTCATTAAGGCAACCGCTGGTGGTGGCGGGAAAGGAATGCGTGTGGTCAACAATGCCGACGAATTTGACGCAGCGCTCACCTCCTGCCGACGCGAAGCACTGGCCTCCTTTGGTGACGATAAGGTGCTGATTGAACGCTACTTAACCGCCCCGCGCCACGTTGAGTTACAGGTATTTGCAGACACCCAAGGCAATGCAGTGCATTTATTCGAGCGTGACTGCTCCATCCAGCGCCGCCACCAAAAAGTAATCGAAGAAGCCCCGGCACCGGGTATGAGCGAGGAGTTACGTGCCGCAATGGGTAAGGCCGCCATTGATTCTGCCAAGGCCATTCACTATGTCGGTGCCGGAACGGTGGAGTTTCTGCTGGATACCGACGGCAGTTTCTATTTTATGGAAATGAATACGCGACTTCAGGTTGAACACCCGGTGAGTGAAATGATCTCCGGTCAGGACTTGGTGGAGTGGCAATTACTGGTTGCCTCCGGCCAGCCGCTGCCCTTAACGCAGGATGAGCTAAAAATCACGGGCCATGCCTTTGAAGCACGTATTTATGCCGAAGCACCGGATCGTGACTTCTTACCCGCCACCGGCAAGCTGAGCTACCTGAAAACACCGCCAGCCTCCGCGCATGTACGTGTGGATACGGGTGTTCGTCAGGGCGATGAAGTCAGCATGTACTACGACCCAATGATCGCCAAGCTAATCACTTGGGACAAGGATCGCGACAGTGCCTTGCGCCAGATGAAAACCGCCTTGCAGGATTATCAAATTCTGGGGTTAAGCACCAATGTGGAATTTTTATCGCGGCTGTTCTCCGCCCCTGAGTTTGCAGCCGGTGAGTTTGATACTGGCTTTATTGAAAAGCATTCCGCCAAATTATTCCCCGAGAAGGCGAAAACGCCGGATGAATTGATTGCCCTGACGTGTTTGTATCAACTGTTAAATGACCACCAACACACCCAAGCACACGCCTGCAAACACGATCCTGACTCTCCGTGGGTGACTCAACATGGCTGGCTAATGAATCAAACTGGCTTTAGCCGCATTCAGTTGGAAAGCGATGGCGAGACCCAGCACATCACCGCTCACTATCAAGCCGATGGATTCCTGCTAGATATTGCTGGCAAGCACTACCCTATCGTCGGGGAAATGACTGACGATCATACCGTGTCTGCGGTCAGACATGAGCGTCGTGTAGAAGCAGTGTTCATCCAAAAAGCACAGCAAATCAACGCGCTCTATGATGGCAAGCAGTGGGAATTGACGCTGCATGATCCACGGCTGGAAGGTTTTGACCATGAGAATGCCGGTGGCGGCTTAGTTGCACCAATGCCGGGTGCGGTAGTTGCGGTTTTGGTGAAAGCGGGTGATGTCGTGCAGGCGGGTGATGCTCTGCTGGTAGTTGAAGCAATGAAAATGGAGCACACCATCGTGGCACCGAATGACGGCACCGTAAAAGAGATATTCTACGGTGTGGGTGATCAAGTAGAAGACGGCGACGAGCTGCTGAGTTTGGAAGCCTAAATATCGACATCAACAAAGACACCAAGTCCGCAATACATAACCCGTTTGCGGACTTGATGGATGGAAGAAGTGAAAACAATAGGCTCTTTCGACAAAGACGCGACGTGAGCGGAGGCGGACGCTAGGAGCCAAGCATTCCCTTGCCCTTGATCAAGTCTGCTGCCCGCTCCGCCACCATAATGGTTGGCCCATTCAAATTGCCATTAGGAATGGTAGGGAAGATTGACGAATCCACCACCCGCAAGCCTTCCATGCCATGTACCCGTGTTTCCGGGTCAACTACCGATAACTCATCCGTCCCCATTTTGCAGGTACACGATGGATGATAGGCGCTTTCTACAGCCTGCCGTACAAAGGCATCAATTTCTTCATCCGATTGCACCGATTCACCCGGCTGAATTTCACCATCTCGGTATTCAGCAAATGCCGGTTGTTCGATGATTTCACGGGTCAGGCGTACACACTGGCGGAAGGCTTCAATATCCTCCTCTTTCTGCAGATAGTTAAACTGAATCTCTGGCTTGTCACGAAAATCCGCTGACTTCGCGCGCACCCAGCCCCGACTAAACGGTTTATTATGCCCCACATGCACCTGAAAACCGTGCCCTGCAAACGCAGCATTGCCATCGTAACGCATCGCCGCTGGCAGGAAGTGATACTGAATATCGGGAAATGTCACCTTGTCATTGGAACGAATAAAGGCACAGGATTCAAAGTGGTTGGTCGCACCTAAGCCCGACTTAAACAACAGCCAGCGCATGCCAATCAACGCCTTGCTCCACAGATTCAATTTACCATTCAAGGTAATGGGCTGTTTGCATTTGTACTGGAAATAAAACTCCAGATGATCCTGAAGGTTCTCACCAACACCCGCCAGCTCATGCTTGACCTCAATGCCCGCATTTTTCAATACATCCACCGGGCCAATGCCTGACACCTGCAACAGTTGTGGCGAACCAATCGGGCCAGCACTCACAATGACTTCACGCTTGGCCGTTGCCTGTTTCATCGAACCACCCTGCTCGTACTCCACGCCAACCGCTTTTTTGCCTTCCAGCAAAATACGGCGACTCAAGGCATGGGTTTCCACGGTTAAATTTGGTCGGTTCATCGCAGGCTTGAGGTAAGCATTGGCCGTTGACCAGCGTACACCGTTTTTAACCGTCATGTGCATTGGGCCAAAACCCTCCTGACGCTCGCCGTTGTAATCTTTTGCGTGTTGATAACCCGCCTGTTGGCCTGCTTCGATAAAGGCATCATACAAAGGATTTTGGCGGTTATTGCCATTATTCACCGCCAAAGGGCCGCCCGTACCACGAAAATCATCCGCACCAAAGGCCCAATCTTCCATCTTTTTAAAATATGGCAGGCAGTCTTTATAACCCCAATTCGTTGCACCATGTGCCTCCCACTCATCAAAGTCACCGGCATTACCACGCACAAACACCATGCCATTAATTGACGAGGAGCCACCCAGCACCTTCCCACGAGGGCAGTGCATTAAACGATCATCCAGATATGGCTCCGGCTGAGACTCATAATGCCAGTTGTACTTTTTGGTATTCATGGGAATAGATAAGGCGGTTGGCATTTGGATAAAAATGCTACGATCACTACCACCGTACTCCAGCAGCAATACATTCACATCGGCATCCTCCGTCAGGCGGTTCGCCAACACACACCCCGCCGACCCAGCACCCACGATAATGTAATCAAACACGTTGTTTTGCATAGCGATACCCTCCGAATAGCGTCCTGTAATAGCGGAAATTGTATCGTAATTGCAAGGTGTCGTTGATCTAAATTAACGTGCTACACTGAAAGCCATAAAAACTCTCCAGGTATGGGCATGGAACAGACACCACGAAAACAGCTCCCCATTGGCATTCAAACATTCAAGGAAATCCGCAATGGTCATTATTATTACGTTGACAAAAGTGGCCTGATTCAACAGCTAATTGAACAAGGGAAACATTACTTCCTGTCCCGACCGCGCCGCTTTGGTAAAAGCCTGCTCGTTGACACCATCAAAGAACTATTTGAGGGCAATGAAGCCTTGTTTGCAGGGTTGTCCATACAGCCTCATTGGGACTGGCACACACAAGTTCCGGTGGTTCGTTTCAGCTTTGGCAGTGGCAATTTTAATAACCCGAGCTACCTGCCAAAAAACCTATCGGCACAACTGGACAGACTGGATGAGCAGTTTGATTTCCAATCGCATTATGACACCTGTCCTGAGCGATTTCAGGCACTACTTCAGCACCTCACTCAGCGGACGGGGCAAACGGTTGTCGTGCTGGTGGATGAATACGACAAGCCTATTCTTGATGCGATTGAGAATGATGAGACAGCCAGAATTAATCGTGATTTTTTACGCGGCTTTTATGGCACCATCAAGGACAATGATGCCTATGTCCGTTTTAGCCTGCTGACGGGTGTTAGTAAGTTTTCAAAGGTCAGTTTGTTTTCTGGTCTGAATAATTTGAATGACATTACATTAGACCGACGTTACTCCTCGCTCTGTGGTTATACCGATAATGACATCGACACCGTGTTTGCCGCAGAACTGGCGGGGCTGGACAGGGAAGAAATTCGGGAATGGTACAACGGCTATAACTGGCTGGGTGAAGGTGTTTATAATCCCTTCGACATTCTGCAACTCTTTGATAAGCGCGAGTTTCAAAATTATTGGTTTGAGACTGGCACTCCCACTTTCTTAATTAACCTGTTACGCCAAAACCACATACCAAGCCCTGCGCTCAACCAACTAAATAGTGATGAGGCATTACTGTCAAACTTTGATGTGGGCAATATGCCAATTGAGGCGGTCATGTTTCAAACCGGCTACCTCACCATAAAAAGGCGTGAAAACATTGAAGGTAATTGGTTTTACGAGTTGGGTTACCCGAATCGTGAGGTCTACCAGAGCCTCAATAATAGCCTGCTCAAGCATCTTGTTCAAAATGATGGCTTGCAGGTCAAACAACGTCTGCAACTGCGTAATCTGCTACTGGCGAATGATTTTGCTGGGCTAAAACAATTGTTTCAGAGCTTCTTTGCCAGTATTCCTCACCACTGGTATACCAATAATGACATTCAGCAATACGAAGGCTTTTACGCCAGCGTATTCTATTCCTACTTTGCGGCATTGGGGCTAGACGTGACCGTTGAAGATTGCACCAATATGGGCCGACTGGATATGACGCTTAAATTTAACCAGCGGGTATATTTGTTTGAGTTCAAGGTGGTAGAAATGGTGACGGAAGGCAAGGCGCTGCAACAGTTGATTGACAAGGACTATGCCGAAAAATACCGATACCTCAGCCAACCGATCTATTTGGTTGGCATTGAGTTTAGTAAAAAAGGCAGGAACATAGTTGGGTTTGATCTACAAGAAGCCCACTAAGGAGTTTAACAACCAACCTCTAGTCTGCTTTCACTAGACAAAGCACCTGATTGAAATAACCTTGGTGGTGAACCAACTCAACTAAGAATAATAAAAATGATGAATAGAAAAAACCTTATTACGGCATCACTAGCCGCTGCATCGCTCATGTCCGGTGTTGTTTTTGCTGAGAGCTCAGACTCCTTCTCGGCAACTATTTCCCTTACCGTTCCAGCTATCTGCAAGGCAGATATTGTGTCGGTATCAACCTCGGCAACGGCTACGGAGGTTGATATCAAAGAGCTTTGCAATGTAGGTGGGGAGCATAAGGTCGTGCTACTTCACAGTGGACTGAAAAAAGCCATCACCGCTTCCTACAACAACCAAACTACAACAATTGACACCACAGGGAGAACAGTTATCGCAAGCCGCAATGGGGCGTATCACGGCAAGCGAAAACTGATTATCCCACACACAGATGGCAAGCCTGTTCAGGTTTTTGGTATATACATGAACCGCGGAAATTACGCACGGCTTTAATCAAAGTGGAATACCCAAAAGCTTCATTGATCAGGGAACAGAACACCCTACCCTGATCAGTTTTTTGGTGAAATTGTAATTGTCACAGTATCGGAATAAATCCCCGCTCTTTTCCCCACATTTTTCGTCCTAAGAACAACATCGACTGTATTGCCTCTAACTTTTGTGGGGCCGTCAGTCCCATTAGATTCATTTTTCTTCACAACATTGCCTAGCTCAGTCCCACCAATAGCGATGGGGGTCTTCGTATTGATAGTCAGTGTGTATGGCAACTTATTCACGTCACTAATAGCACTGGCATCATCACCGTAATCAATTTCGGCACCACCCTCCTTCTCTTTCGTTCGAAGCATATAACCATTACTAGAGCTTGCTTCAATCTCATAAGGGACGTTACTCCAAACATGCAGTCCAGCACTCTTCTCATTAAAACTGGTTTTACTCAGGGATCCAGCCTTAAGGACTCCGGCATTGGGAGTGGCACTAGAAAACTCGGAATCAGAAAAAGCCACCGCGTATCTTCCAACCACTGACACAGGCATTTCAACATTTTTCGTTAAACTACAAGTCGTAGATGAGCCATCCACCCCCTCCACAATCACCGGTAAGGTTACCGAACCGCCAGACAATGGAGCAAGTGCCCTATCAGTCTTGTTTGGCTGACTGTCTGGCTCAACACTCAAGGCATACTTCAACTCAGCACTGGAATTTGAAATCTCCCCTGCAGAAGCATTAATGTTCGGAAAAGTGCTGGTAGTGACATCATCACTATCAAATACAGTACCGTTGCTCTCATTCTTAATAACATAGGACGGATACCCTGACAACGAGGATGACGAGCCTGAGGAAGCCACTGTCAACGGCAGGCCAAACTTTACAGTGACCCCCGTATAATTTGTGCTTTTATGAGTAATCGTTAAGGTCAAGTTCGTTGGCTGTACATTAAACGGATTAAACTCAACACTACCCCCGCCCACCACCTTTAGCGACACATCAACATCGCAATCAACAGCATAAACACCCTGAGAGAAGCACCCCAGTAATCCCAAACATAAAATACGACGGTACATAGCATTCCTCCCTATTGGCTTTGGCCTGATGGTTTAATCTTGCCCAATTCAACAATACCAGTTTTGCCTTGTGGAATATTCAAAATATACGTGACCGGAGTCTTGGCGAACATTTCTACTTTCCAGCGACCGGGGGCTAAACCTGCGGCACTCAGCATGCCTTTGCTGTCTGTAAATGCATCGGCGCTGCGTGGGTTTTTCACACCCATTTCGGTGGCTTTACCCAATAACAGTTTAAGTGGCCGGTCGTATGCATCTAGTAGCTGTGCAACGGCGATGACGTTGTAGGCGCTGCCGACCTGAACGGCTAAACCACTTTTGTAGCGAGGTGCAAGACTAGCCAAGCCCGTCCCCAAGTCGTAACCCAATGGCAGGTCATTCACGTCATATTGCATATTTTTAGCCTGGAAGCTGCGACCACCCAAGTTGGCTAACAGTGGACCGAGGCCATCCGACTGAACATCATAAACACCCTGCTCATTTCTGCTTCCCACCAGCAACTGTTTACCTGCAATCGAGCTGTGTGGATAGAAGATGGCAAAGCTGTCATCAACTGGCCGGCCAACGGCAAACTTGCCTTCCGCAAACGCAACGGCTACGCCCGCACGTAACGTTGTCCGCTGTCCATCAAGGCTACCATCGGTTAGCGAATCAATATCCGTCGAATGTGATACCGAAAGCTCAAAACGGTTGCCAGTGTAGTCAACACTGCCATGCACCGAGCCATCGCCATCTTTATCCACAGACAGGCCAACATCGTAATCCAGCACACCATTGCCCAAGCGCAAGCCTTTTGAGTAATTACTGCTAAGGTCTATTTCGGTTGTGCTGTCTCCGTCAATGTCATAATCATAACGCCCGGTAACCCTCATGCGTTTACCAAAGTCATAACCCACTGTCAGACCCACTTCCCAGCCAGTATCATCACCATTATCGAGATAGCTCACATTACCGCCCAGACTCCAACGCTTATAGGATTTTCCCAAGCTGGCTGTATATTTATAGCTATCCGATATTGTTCGGTTTTTAGTATAATTGGCACTCATTCCGCCTGAAAAGCCACGGGGGAGCGGCTGTGAGTATGAAGCATCAAAGCGCCACTCTTCCTCATTGCGTGTCACATCGTCGAACACACCACCAAAGTATTCACTTTGATAAGCGGCGCTCAAGCCCAGCGAGGGATGCCAGCGACGACGCTCCTTGCGGTTACTACGATAGTTGCGCCAGACAATCTTGACAGCCTCACCATTTTCATTGCCATCACGAAAAATACCACCGGCTTCAAAGTCAAACCGACCCAAGGGGGTTCCAAGCTTCGCTGTACCGACCCCCAGTTGTGCATCTTCAGTGAGTTGTAAACCCGCACCTAAAGACAGTGCAGGGGTTACGCCTGTTTCCAGAAAGCCACTGAGTAATTTTCGGGAGTCATCGTAATGATGATTGCCTTCATCACTCAAACCACGACCCACCGAAAAGCTGTAGCGATACTCGCCGGGTGCAACCAATGAGGTATCTGCAAAGGCATTAAACTCAATGCGCTCTACTTCGCCCCGCTCGTCTTCAATCACAAAGGCAACATCGTTTGCCCCATTGGTCAGTGGGAAGTCCTTAACGTCATACGGGCCAGGCTCAAGGTTGTAGCGTTTTACCTCACGACCATCCACTATTAACTTGGCAACCGCAGGGCGCTCCAAAAAGAACTCATTCTTGCTGACATTACCCACACCTGCCCGATTACGGCGGCGAGTGTCTGAGTTGGTAAATTCCAGTCCCTGCAGGCTTGTGCTCCCCATGTAGGAGATACCTGAAGTACCCACATCACCAATACGCAAGCGCCAGTCATTTTCCCGCTCTTTGGAGTGCCACACCGCACGAATATCACCACGGTCAAAGTCACCGTCCTCATCCATTGAGCCGTAGGCTTCCAGCGTCATGTGGGCTAAGGGCGCCAAGTGCAAGGCGCTTTCAAAAGAGTAGCTGGGGTCTCGAAATTTGTAGTCACCATCAAAGTCACTGGCCGATGAACTGACAAAGATATTTAAATAACCACTCAGTCCCCTCGGCTCTCGCCCGGTATTGGGCACTTGGACGCGAGAACTGCCTGATAACGACAATGAGGTTTTGGTTCGTGCTTGACCTGCAACGGATGCAACGACGGCTGCGCTGGCCATATCAAATCGCATATTGAAGCCAAGTTCTTTAGCTTCGGATTGTGAAATGTATTTTCCGGCAGGCAATGCCTCCAGACTTTTTTTCGCATCATTTGATAATTCGTCTTTTAATAGTGTAATCAAATGTGATGCATTGACCATTAGACCTGCGCCTTCGGCGTTTACCTTAATGCCAACCTCCCCTATAAACCGACCCGAACGCATGACGGGCACGGTTAAATCCATTAGGGGAGAGTTGGCAGGAGCCACAACAGCTCCCGAAGGCTTTTCAGTATCTTGCTTATCTGCCGCCAGAGTGGTCTCTGTTGCAGTCAGTGTTAAAAACAGCACACACCAATGGTATTTACTATTTAGCACTTGGGCGAATCTCCAGTTTTACAGATTTGGCTTGACGGGCGATGTGAGCTGGCAGGTTAGGAATAGGGAACTTTATCCGACGAGCTCTGTTGGGTTGAACAATCCCCAAACCAACACTTTCTACCGTGTCATTTGGGGTATATGTATAAGACCAAATTCGACTGTTGTTAGCATCATAGATCGTTATTAGACTATCAGCCTGAACCATCAGAAAGTTTTGGTGACTTGAATTTGTTACCAATGCCTCAACAAACGCCTTGCCAGCCCCATCAAAAACCAAACGACTTGACTGAACCAACGGCTTCGGATTCCCCTTTGCTGCTCGCATGTTCACTATTGCACCAAAAGCTAAAGCAACACGGAACTTAAAAGCCGTCCCTCCACCCTTCTCATTCGACCTATCATCCTTAGCCAGTATCTGTGAAATGCTAATTTTATAGGTTTTACCGACAGGCAAGGCTGGATTGCCTCGCCACTGTACATATATGGTCTCCTCCGATATTGCAAAGGAAATATTTACTGTCAGACAGGGATAGGTTTGCTCACATATATCCGGCTTCGAGTTGGGAAT
>PDWI01000682.1_pt1 | contig 54786 bp, 53 predicted proteins | sample 1430891 | NCBI WGS metagenome assembly PDWI01 (sample SAMN01162508, study PRJNA174530) | Oral metagenome, whole genome shotgun sequencing project. | biome: Marine environment; feature: Marine mammal; material: Swab sample of the gingival sulcus; isolation source: swab sample of gingival sulcus... | reverse complement strand
CGTATTCAGTTTAGCCTGGAATGTCAACAATTCAGTGGCAGCCCCACTTGTAAACCTTTTTCCTTCAAGTACCTGGTACACTTATCTTTAAAATTCGTGTTCATTCGTGGTTCCTTCTTGAAAAAAAAGCGACACGGCTTGAACGTCGTCCATGTTCTTCAACCTATCTGTTTGAAACTACGACTGCATACAAATTGACACGAATGCTTTAATAACATCTAAACCCTTAACAATGAGTACTTAGATAAATTGTAAAACGGCCATCGAGAGCAGGCACAACCCCACCTGCCGCTAACTCGACAAAAGGTTTCAAAATTAAATCATCACACGTATACCACAAGACCGTGAAGCAACTATTGAGTTCTTTGTTTATGTTCAGTCCAAAAGATCCTCTGGGAGCTTTCCGCCGTTTTCTGCAATTTGGGCGATCACTGTTTTGTGCAGCCACATATTCATTTTGGCCGATGCGCTCATGATCTCTTCAGGGCAATTGAGTTCCTTTGCCAACTCTTTCCTTGCTCTGTAACTGCTGTCGAGATCCAGAAGTTTCAGTAGGTCGACAATAGAGGTGCGCCAGTTGAGTTTTTGAGGATTCTTCGCAGCGAGAGCCTCTAGAATGGCACCCACATCGACTTGTTCTTTTGCGGGTTCTTGAACCGTCTCGACGGATTCGGGCTCAACCTGGGCGGATTCTGGTTTTTCGGGTAATTCCAGGCCAGGCTCATTGGCCAGCGGCTGAAAAACCTTTCTCTTTTTGGGTTTGGTTACCTCAGCCGGAGTTTTTTCATCTCCACCGAGCCCTATTTTTGATAGTATGTCGTTAAAAAATCCCATGTTTTTCTCCTTAAATTATCTGTAATGTGAAAGATGTGAAGTAACGAGCAGTTCGGTGGCTGGAACTGCTGAAAAATCTGCCTTCCTATTTTTTTAATTGGTAACAGAGGTTGAGGTGATCGTTGGCGACTATTTTTTCATCAACGGTGAGCAGCACGAGAGAATAGACGATCGCCGTAGCGACTATAAAACGATCGGCAGGATCACCATGAGGCAACTTGATCTGGCGGCTTTTTATGGCAACTTCATGATTTAACGGAGCCGTTTTAATTGGAAGTGATTGTAAAACCTCTCTCATCCACTTCGCTGGCTGCTTATGAGCAATTTGAACGCGCCCTTTTTCAATTAACATCAGAACTTCCCATGTTGAAATGGGAGAGAGCCACAGTTCATTGTTGTCATCCTCAATCAACTTTTTCATTTCAGCGGACAACTTTCTGGAGTTGGATAAACTCCACAGAAAAATATGGGTGTCGAGCAGAAGCTTCATTTTAAAGCATCCCAATCCGCATCAGAAGAAGCCGGCTCCAGTATGTTGCCGGTAATTTTTATCTCCTCACGGTATTGACCGATCCAACTTTTGGACTTTTCAGGTTCCGGTGGCGAGGTTACAAGCGCGTAAGGTTCACCCCTCTTTGTCACGATAACAGGCATACCGGTTTTTTTTACCCGATCGATGACTTTAAGACAAGTTGCCTTAAACTCTGAAACAGACATGCTATCTGGCACAATTAAACCTCCCCATTTTACATGGAACAATTTTAGCATAGTCAGTTACCATAGTCAATTAAAGCTCTTCTGACGATGGTGGCACCACTTTGCAGGTTGATGCTCGAGCGGCTATGACTGCCGTGTTTGCCTGTCTGAGGACAATAGGACACGACTTGAGATTTGTCCACGTTCTCAAATTATTCTGTTTGAAACCACGAATGCACACAAATGCGTTCTATAGTACTCTTCGTTTTCAATTCTGTTTGGTATGTCCATTATTCAGATTATAATTTAGGTTTAAAAACTATATGTGGTTTTGTAGGATCCAGCGGTGAGTATTTGGGAGCCTGAGGGTTACAATTTTTCCATATTTCTCTATCAGGTCTGTATATCTCACCACCAATCCTACCACGAGGAACTGAAGAAGATGCATGGATGTCCGATCTTTTTTACAGTATTTTGTTTTGTTTAAATTTTATCATTTTTCCTCAAATTTTCTATGGGATGGCTTTTTGCTAAGAACAATCCTTTTTTGACCTGGTTCTACTTTGTTAAAAAAGGGATAGGACAAAAAAGGAAGAATAAAAAATACATTGTACGGAAAAGCAACAAAAAAACATAAAAATATCTCCAGGGGCACGAAACAACCGAAAATAAAACCAATAGTTTTTGATCTTTTTTTTGAAAAGCCCAGAGTCTTACCACAATTTTTACATTCCCACCTGCTTTTTCCAATGAACCCAGAACAATAATTTCTAAAAAAAGAAAGCTCACCACAAAGCGGACATTTCTTAAAGCTCATATTATTCCACCTCTTCCTCACATCTTTGTACTTGTCCATTTTGCTCATTACTATCGGTTGATTGAAAAATAGTATCAAGGACCGGCTGTATAATTTGGCTGAGAAATAGTGGATGTTGAACTGTAACCATATTGTTTTCTTGGTTAAATTGAGCTGCATTTTCAATACTTGAAGTGTCAATGCCATTCTCCTCAATAGTTGTTAAACCGAAGTCAATGAGGTGTGAAACATCGCCCAAAGGGGCAAGTATGAACATTGATCCAGCAACCCCCTTCACTCCCGGAGTTTGCACCCCAGGAATTGTTGACACAAATTTGGATGTTGCCACACCTCCAAACAGTCTTCCAACAGCTTTTGAAGAGTCCGTTTTTAAAGCCAACAAACTCTTATTGTTGGCTTCGCTTCCAGCTTCTATGGCCTGACCATTCATCAAAAGCGCCACACCGCTATTATCAACTACAGTGGATTTTTTCTGAATAGAATATAGACTGACACCCATTAAATAATTAATATTGTCAATTCGTTCCCCAGAAGAATAAACGTGTTTAAACCCTCTTGCAAAACCCCTGAAATATAAATATGTGCCACCTATTATTTTTGTAACTTCAGTTCCGCCCTCTCGTTTGAACCTTCCAAATTCATCTTGTTTCATCTGTTGAATTTGCTCAGTCCCAAACCCGATAGGATCCCAGGCGTTCATCGGATCATTAGCGCAATACTCATAAAGATTCAGCTTATGAGGCCTCAACCAATCCCAATCCCGCATAGAATCAGGACGATTGAATTTTGCATGGCTTGCCAGCTGACATCGGCCTTCTATGCACTCTAGGCACCCCTGGCTTTGGGCAATATTATCTCCATATAAATGAACTACTTGGAGTGAAATCAGCAACAGGGTGAGGAATTTGATTTTGATAGAACCTCCTAACCGGTATGTCTAAATCAACCATTGAAACGGATGCTATTTTAGCAACGATTGGGCGGTTAAAAAAGGGTTCAATCAGAACTTGACCTGTTTTTTCTATAGCTGCCCTGCCGAAGGCTATCGCCTTTCGGCTCCTTTGGCTTTTACTGACTCCTTAGTGAGTTGCTATCACGAAGTACGTCCAGGGAGGGAAAGACCAGCAGGAAAGCACTGGGAAGGATCTCCGAAAGCATGTGGTTACTGTAACCAAGATAGAGTCCTAGCCTGGCCAGGAGACTTAGATCTGGCTGCTGATGCTATGTACAAAGAGATCAAAGCAAACGGTGAATGGGTTTTGGGTTGAGGTAGCAGCCAAAGTAAATCTACTAAAAACCCTCCCAAAACTTTACTTTTTCAAGCTCCCCTTTTTTATTGAATTTTAGTGCAAATACATAACATACTTCATCATCGTTCCAGCTTATGACACCTGTATTGGCAACAAACTTTTTTGAAATGGATATTAAAACAAAATATGCGTCTTTCTTTTCATGTAAGGCGATTATTTCACATAAATACAAGGAGTCAACTAATGTCATTCGTGTATAATCAATGTGGCCTGGACTGTAAATGTTATATTTATCTTTATCTAGTGTCCAAGTTAACTTTTTTGCTCTCACTTCCTTTAAATAATTAGTGTTTTTTGGATACATGAAGAAACTTTCCTCAAAACCTCCTTTAAGGGCATAATGAATTTCATTTTTGAGGACAAACCACGACTGTTATGGATATACACAAATATTTTCTAGCGACAATTCCAAAGCTTTTTTTTCTATTGAAAGAGAAGGGTCACTAAAAACAGGAATATAATTAAACAAAAAAAACAGTAACATAATTATTCCTTTCACCTCCACTCTGGCTGCATTTTTAATCCACTGAACTTCACACTTCCAACCTTTTGTCCATTAGTTGAATAAGCAACAATCGTTAAATTAAACTCAATTTAATACTACACCATTCAGGTACATCACCACCAGAATTCGTTATTTCAAAAAAGTCATCGTATTGTTCAAGTTCTATTTCCTTTTTTTCAACATCATAAAATGGCCCTAAAACTACTAGGTCCCGATCTTCTGAAAAAAAAACAAGACCAATGGTTTCAATCTTGGATCTTTCTATGTTATGCATAACCAGAGCTTTTTTTCTGATTACTACTGAGAGAACCGGCGATATTTGTACAGCCATTTGACCTCCTATCATTTTATCATAACATTTTTGTATGACGCCAACTGTTTTTTCCCTTTGACGACAATTATAACTACCGGTTTATCCTGTATTCCCGGATATTTATAACGATGATTCGATATAAATCTATTTTTTACAATCTTTAACTCGATTTTATATAAAAAATACTCGTTTCAACACTGGAACCTGTAACGAGATGCGAGGTCTAGGCTGACCATGGTTTAAAATCTACCAAAGCATTGATTTCATGCTGTTTATGCTTTTTCATGCGTGCAAAAGACATCACCTCGTTATAATTATTACGGGAATGCAGGGTTTATGGGTGAAGGATACAGTACTGTATCTGATATCCCGGTTATCTTGAGGAGGGCTTCCCTCTCTACTATGTCAGAAAATGATTCATGTATTCAGTATTTTTTATCTCGTTTTAATTCAGTATTTAAAAAGAGACTTCACGTGGTATCGTAAACTGCGGAATGTGATTCAAGAAGAGATTGCTTTGTTTGTTTCTTTTTCCACAACTGCGATTGATTTTTCCTCAAATTCTGTCATGGATGAGTTTTTGGTAAGGACAGGTCAACATTATATATTTCTGTGTTTTATAAAAAACAACTGAAACCAATTATCTCACCTGTACTATTCAAAAGAAGCAACCCATCAACCGCACGCTGCGCTGAAGAAGCATCCTCTGCTAGTTTTAAATAAAATGAATCCGATTCTTTATCATAGCTGTATGAAATGCTTTTCGTAGTACGATCAAAAGAATCTCGTATTTTATTGAGAAATGAGGCTCCTGTTTCAAGCCTGAGATTAAGTATTTCCAAGCCAACAACGTCGCCATACCCATTAAAATCGATAACAAATTCTACGTCCTTCTCAGTAAAACAGACGGTTTTCTCACACACATATATTTGAAGTTCATTAGAGTTTATTGATATCTTAGGGTATGTCATTAAAACCGTCCTTTTCTAGGAGGCCCCTTGTGAACACGAACTATGGACTCCCCCGCTTCCTGTCACTACTGTAACGTTATTATTTGGATCATAGCATACTTTCTTACCCCTTTTATAGGCATTCCCTTCATGTTATTTTCGTCGACTAAGCTCACCGGAATGCCTCTAGACTGCATTCCCAGGTCTATTGTAACAAGGTGGGTGGCTCTACTCCCATTCTTCTGTAAAGGTCTATTTGCTTCCTGGTTATTTCTCCTGGTTGAATGGCATGTCCCGGAACCTCTAAACTCTCGATTGAATCGAACTCATCCAGCACTTTTTGCATCGTATCATCTTTAAAGAGCTTCGCGTCTTACATTTGCTTTTTAATAAACGACAGGATAATGAGCGCGATGAATTCCACAAACAACTTGCCGTCTAAGCTCTTTTCCGATGAGACCTCTAATCTTCTTAGCCTCAAGCGCTCTTTGCTATTTCCAAACGCCTTCTCAACAAGGTCTTTTTTTCAGTATGTTGCCAAAGCTTTTAGCGGGTCTTTGATGTCGTTGCACAACAGCGTAAAATAACCGTCATTTCGTTTAGACTCAGCAATGGCCTCCTCTTTGGGTGTCCATTGCACGCCGGTAATCATGGCCAAGCCTCCTTTCTTGTTGCTTGAGCTGTTTTATCATTTCCTTTTAAAGCCGGTAAAAAATAATTGTCGTCGGCCGGTAGTTTTAATTGTCGCGGATCAGGGGAAAGTTGTTTGCAAAATCCTGTAATATTTATTAACCGGCTAGGGCTAAGCTTTGCTATAGTTTTCCGATTGTTCATTGTTGAGGATAATTAACTCAGTAAGGTATTCATAGAAATGTAAATCTACATCCATCAATCTCCATGTTTCTTGTATTAAACTAAAAGTATCTTGGGAGATCGGAATACTGTATTCATACAATTGGCAACAAAAAATATCCAATGCTTCACCCCACTCGTCATGTTCAAGTAAGTCCCGTGCATTGATTAAATCCCTTTCAATTTTGGAACCATATTCATCATTAAATAACATGTTTAAATTTTTCACAATTTGCTTTTTAACCATAATAATCACATTTTATTGAATATGCAGTAATTATATCTCCACCTTAATAACCCTTATTTTTTTCCATCATAAACACCTTCAACAATCCATTTAACAGGATTTCCACTCTTTGTAAAGTCAGCATCCAGATTGGTTATGCGGCATTATTGTCAGCCGATGGATCTTTTTCAGATGTGTACCATTTCATTAAACGCAGGTAGTAATCTTTGTTGACTACCATGAACTGTTCATTACCGGCAGCATCCGTATCATAAAATCTCCACTGATTCTCGCCGCTTTCCTCATCCATTCTCCAGGCCCATCTTGTTCCCGTAGGATCCCAAGCATTCACCGGATCATTTGCACAATGTTCATACAAATTCAAAGCATGCGGTCGCAACCAGTCCCAATCCCTCTGTAGATCAGGACGATTGAACTTGGCGTAGCTGGACAGCTGGAATCGGCCTTCCATACACTCTAAGTCAGGCTCCTGCGTGACGAGTTTAACCCTTTATATTCGTTTTATTTAAAATTGACCAATGAACACGACCGGGCTTTTCATTTTGATGCAACCCCATCAAGAGCTTATTGAGAATCAACGGTTAGGTTGACGTCATTCTATCAGCAAAATGGTTTCTCAATGTAAAAAAAAAATATGGCTGTCCATTTTTTTCGTATGGTCCATTTTTTTCGTATGAAGCTAGGTGAATGGGTTTTGAGTTGAGAAGGATTCGATGGAGCCCTTGTTCATTGGGAAGATCCATCCGTCAAGACTTACGGGCACGAAGAATTGGGTATGTTTTACCGGATTACGGGATGCCCTCCTCAGACTCCGGGCCGAGCGACGTTCCGATAATCTTTGTTGAGGAATGAAAGAGAAAAGCCACGCTTTTTTTTAATTTCCGAGGCGGCGTTTATTATGAATGATCTTTTTTCATCATATTACATAAAAGCAATAGTCATTACCTTTCCCTCAATCACAAAAAGTTATTATTCCACATTTCTTAAGGATAGCTTGTTCCACTATTACACTGAGCTTCCCTATAGATTCAATAAAAAAAGAGGAACTTGAAGTGCTCATTGGCACACTGTTAATAATTCTATTTAAGCACTGTGTTTGTCTTGAATCCAATCTTGAGTCAGAGAAGAAAACCAAACTTATTCCGTTTTTTTTTGCAATAGTCCAAACTCCACTTAGTGTAGCGTGTTGCGCTAATGTCAACCCCCCGATATATTTTTCTTCATTCGGTTCCTGCCAAGTTGTCTCAACATCTTCAATCATATAGAAGTCCAACATAGTTTAATCCTCCAGTTGATGAAATGTTTGGGTAGAGTCATCTGCATCCATGGTCGCTCTGTATTTTTTATAACCAGAATTATTAAATTGGTATTTTATGTGAAAACAGGATTACCTTCATCGACAGTTTCATCACCGTGTTTAATAGTTTAACCCATAACCTCGAGGATATCACTAGTCGTCCATGATTCTGGAAGCTTACTTTTCTTTACAAACCTCTTCCATATACTTTCATCTATTTCTTCATCCGCACTTCTTTCACTTTGGTCAGCAAAACCCGTAGGGTCCCAAGCATTCACCGGATCAATCCCAACATACTCACAAAGGTTCAACGCATGCGGTCGCAACCAGTCCCAATCTCTCTTGAGGATCATGACAATTGAACTTGGCGTAGCTGGGCAGCTGGAATCGACCTTCCATGTACTCTAAGTCAGGCTCCTGCGTGACGAGTATAACCCTTTATATTTGTTTTATTTAAAATTGAGCAATGAACACGACCGGGCTTTTCATTTTGATGCAACCCCATCAAGAGCTTTTTGAGAATCAACAGTTAGGTTGATACCATTCAATCAAGAAAAGATTGCTTTGTTTATTTCTTTTCCACAGCTGCTATTAATTTTCCCTTAAACTCACTCTCATATAACTTTTTTGGGAAGGATACCACTATTTATCTACTACACTTTTGATTACTTTAATTTCTTTTATGAATTTTTCCAAGTCAATTTGATACCCCCACGTGTTACTGTTGTCATGAAATGAAATTTCATGTTTGCCATTCTTCCCAAGTCCAATATATATATTTTCGATTTCACAGCCTCTTAAAGCAAATCATAACCCATGAGTCTTCCTATAATTAAACATGTTCTCTAGCTGCTGTTCTATTTGTATTGAGTCGCAATCAGGGTCATAATCCAATTCATGATAATAACGATGAATAACTTCTGCGATGTAATGGTCACTATGCCAATTAAATGAAAGCTTTTGCCAAAGTAGTTTACTTGCGTTCAAGCAAAGGTACTAAATCCCACTGAATAAAAAAAATAGTTTTGATCAAATCATTACGTTTGTCGACAAGCTTAAGCCGAATAGAGGCCCATTTTTCATTATGAGAAGAGCTTTCTTCAGCATAAGGATGATCTAACAATTCATATTCCAGAACAAGATTGTACACTTAGTTAAACTCCTTTTTTCAATCACAGTGCCACCGTAAAAAAGCTTTTTCAAAAAGTTGCTTGCTAGCATCTTTTGGTAACCAAAGGTATTATCCCATAATCACCCTGGTTCATCGCTGTTTGGACAGATAACTATGAACAGCCATTTGGGCACTAACGACTTACAAACTCTTAAAGACTTTAGAAGCTCGATTGCCCGCTTTATCCACAACATCGATCCGAATGGGGAAATGGAGTTTGTCGGGTAGAATTATCCAGCCTCTGTCTCTGTCTTTTTCCAACGGGGCGTGTTTTCCCTTCATGAAAAACGAGACTCGATCCCAGTCAATACCGCTTTGTTTATCTCGGATTCGAACCACCCGCTTCCTGCCTGTGAAATAGCTGTGCGAGCTTATTTTCCCGATGGTGGGTTGACCTGTATCTCTTAGTACGGTACAAACGGTAAAGAACGGCAGTTTTATTTGGCCCCTGTTTTGCCGATAGGGTTGATTGAAAGACCATTTTTTTCGATTGGCTGACCAGGTGTAAAAGCCGAGCTGATGCATGTTCTTCGTTCCTTCGGGCGGTGACCAGGAAACGCTTAACCGTGCTGCGGGTTGACCGCAATTTTCAAAAATCAAAGCCGTGCTGAGTTTTTGAAGACCCTTGCGCGGTGTTTGAATCTGTTTGCATGCAACCAACCTGGTCGGCTTGCTGGAGGTGATGTTCCATTTACCAAACTGAAAAGGTTGATTGGCTTGCTCGGGCAGTCTTCCAAGCAGGTTGACAGGTGCGTCTTTCGACATGGGAAGGATCATGGCTGGCTTCAGTGCCCGGATTTGAGTTTGTCCTGTGGAATGGAGTTTGTATCGCACCCGGCCATGAGACATATCAAAGTCGGGAACGATGTTGACAAAGTGAGACGAGTTGGTGGTATTTCTGACGGCATCTTGTTTCAAGTTGAGCTGAATCAAGCGTTCACTTTTCATACCCTTGAGTTGAATGTCCAATTGAACAGCCTGATCGACAACAACAGGCCCGGAAAAACGGAAGCCGGGAATTCCGGGGTCGGATAGATGGTTAAACCGGTAAACGTATTGAGTTGGACCAAAGCCCGAATAAAAGCGGTTGTAGACTTTATGGCTCTGTCGGTAGTAACTATACGAGAGAACTTGCGGATGCCAACCTTCGCGCTCTTTTCCATTCACCAGAATGGCAACTTCTGTAAATCCCATGCGGTTGCCATTGGGAAGCTGAACATAACCCATCATTTCAAGGCCTATTTTTCCACTGGCTTGAATGGGCCTGGAAAAGTCGGTACAAACATAGGGGAATTTGCCACCATTGACCGTTCCGTCCGCTGTAAGAGGTGAGATTCTTATTGCTTTTACAACCAGAGTCTCCTGGTAGTTTTTTCCCAGTTTCAGTCCGGCATCCACTGGGCTGAGCGGACGGTTGTCTTTGTCCCGAATTTCAAAGTGAAGATGAGCAGGACCCGATCCGCTTTCCCCTGAAAAAGCGATACAATCGTCCTTGGAAACGGGAAGATTCAATTCTTTTGTTCCGAAATAGGTGTTTAGATTGACTTTCATGGCACGCAGTCGGCTTAGAATTTTTTCGCCAAACTGGGCTAAGTGCGCGTAGACAGAAATGTGACCGTTTGCGTGCCGAATATAGATTGAGTTACCGTAACCCAACTCCGTTGATCTCACTTTAAAAATGGTGCCATCTTGAACAGGGAAAACGTTCAGTCCCTCCACGCCACCGGTCGAAAGATCCAGTCCCATGTGGAAGCGGCTTCCTCTGTACTCCGTAAAAGAGGCCGAAAGTCCGGGCTCGCCTTTGAGCGGCCACTGAAGATCGCCAGCGGGTAAAAAGAGATGAATCAAGAGAAGTCCAATGAGAAGTGCGCGCATGGCTTGCTACCTTTTAGGTCATGAGAAGGTTGGTTAAATTCCAGAGCACGTGAGCCACAACGGGAGCCAGCAGGTTCCTGGAACGCATGTAAATCAGTCCAAGGCAAAAGCCCATGGTGAAGACGAGCGGCAGGTAATTGGTCGGATGAAACAGAGCAAAAACCAGAGAGGACCACAGCAGAGCTTCCAGACGCGTCATGGAGTGGGCCATGGTTTTAAAAATCAAACCGCGAAACAAGAACTCTTCCCAAATGGGAGCAATCAGACAGGAAAGAAGAATCATGACAGAGGCCGAAACCGGATTGTTCATGAGTTCTTCATAACCCGACATATCGCCGTTAAAGGGCCATTTAACCAGTGACAGTCCAAATAAAACCATGCGATACATGAAAACCAGGACACAGAAGCCAAGTACGGCTGTTACCAGTGTTGTAAAGGTCATTTTGACTTCAGAAAGTCCACCTAGCCGAAGGATCTCCCGCCGCGAAAAAAGGAGTTTTTCCAAAAGCACCCAGGCTAGTGCTATACCAAAAAGATAACTCAGCAGAGACATCCAGATTCCAGCAGAAAGCATGGATAAAACCTGTTGGATGACCGTAAACACGAAGAAAAAAACCACCAAAAACTGGATGAGAGGCTTGAGAGGACGCTCGATGGGGCGGAGTTTGAACAGGTCCCAGTTGAGCTTCTTAAATGTCGCCCACTGGAAGAAGGTCTGGATGACAAGAGCCAGGCCAATCAGGCTGATCAACTCCAGATAGGAGGCTTTTGTCGCGGTAGCACGCAAGTCCTGTTCGTAAAACTTCAAATCGAGTGCAACATCCAGTGCTTGCTCTTTTTGATCCGTTTTTTCAAAAAACTCCCGCAGCAAAATCATATCAAGCCAGGTCTGGCTGGTTAGAATGCCTGTGGCATCCGGAACAGCTTCCCGCTTATCTTGAAGAAATCCGATCAGGTCCCAGCGGGGATCGTCAATCGCCTTTTCAGCTGGCACTTCGTATGCCTCACCTTCGAGAAAGGCAACCAAAGCGAGAAACAGTTGAACCTGTTCATCGCTGGACATGGCTTTGCCAAGCGTGTTCATGTTCTTTTGAAAAGAGTCAAACTCAAAATCATCCCCATCGCGGGCAATGAGGTAGGCTATCGCCAGGCGGTCCATTTGCTGACCTGGATCCAGGAGTTCCTGTGATGATTCAGTTTGAGGCAGAAAGTAGACCGCCAGGGAAAGGAAACAGAAAACGCTTGCAAAGGTTAATAAATTTTTTGACATAAATAAATCCGAATTACCTGCCTGATTCTATTGCTTTTTTTAGTTCACGCTGAAGCTCTTCGGCATGATTGAAGCGATCGTTTGGATCCTTTGACATGCATTTGTGGATGATATTGCTTGCCTTGGTAGGAAGGTCGGGACGAATGAGTTCCAGAGTGAGAGGGTCATCATAGAGTATTTTCTGCATGGCCTTAATGGGCGAGCCATCACAGAAAGGATTGGAACCGCAAAGAAGCTCATACATGATAACACCTATGGAGAAGAGATCTGTGCGGTGATCCTGCGGTAGAGAGGATACTTGTTCAGGAGCCATATAGCCCGGACTGCCGAGAACCATGCCCTGGGATGTAATATATCCGATGTCAGGACGTTCGGAATCCGACATTTTTACCAGTCCAAAATCGACAATGACAGGCACGCCGTTTTTATTCAGTATCAAATTCTCCGGTTTGAGATCGCGATGAATGACGCCTTTCTGGTGGGCATAGGCCAGGGCACCCAAAACCGGATCGATGATCCCCACAAAACCCTTAATGGTCACGCCATTGGGTTCGGCTTCAATAATCTCTCGAAATGTTTTGCCCTCGATGAATTCCATAACAAGATATTGGGTTCCCCTTGAGTCGCCCAGTTCCAATAGTTTAGCAATATTGGCATGCTCGAGAATGACAGCGGTTTGTGCTTCTCTCAGGAATCGCGCCTGTTTTTCCGGGGTCAAGAACATGTCTTTAATGAGGATCTTGATAGCGACAAACTGCTCACTTCTGGGATCGTAAGCGCGAAAGACAACCCCATTGGACAGACCGCCGAGACGTTCGATTATTTTATATCCTGCGAAAAGAGTTCCGATCATCAAATACCTTTTTTGCGTTATTGACAGAGCGGGAAAAGATTGAGCATATTCCCGACTTGAATAATCATAACATCATACAGCAATTCTAGGTATCGGGTTTGCGCATACCTTATCATTAACATGACAAGCATCATTGCCAGCCAATTCCGGCTTTAAAGGAGCCCGCTCAAACTGAGCTCGGTTTTTTTGCCAATTGAAGCATTCCGGTTTCGCAGCAAACCTGTCATGGTGAGAGGTTGATTAATCGTTTTTTTTCTTTGCGTTCTTCTCTTTCACCATGTGGGAATAGCCCTCAAAAAAGCCACCTGGCTGATTGACAAACGATTTGGTTTCAATATCGCCCCTGAGGGCACCTGTCGATTCAATCCGAATTTTTTCAGAGGCATAGACCTTTCCGATAACTTCACCTTCGATAACAATCGACTGACATTTCACTTCCGCTTCAATTTTACCCTCTTTGCCGATCGTTACGTTACCGGCACTTTTGATTTCACCTTTTAGCGAACCATCAATCACAATGGGTACGCTGCCTGAAAGCGTTCCTTCTACCTGAGTGCCTGTTCCCAAGTGCGATTCGCGTTGAAATGAACGGCCCACACTGCTTTTTTCTGTTCGTACCGGCTTGTTGTCATTGTTTTTTCCGCCAAAGAGACCCATGCTCTCTCCCTCTCACGTTTTCATACCTTAGAATTACAAACGATGTCGAAAACAGGTAATCTGCAGGCTTTTTTTAAAAAGAACTCGACTGGTCCGCTCTGTTCATCGTTTTTTTTGCGAAGATTGAATTAAATCTGTTTTTAATGCAGCCAGGAATAATGGAGCGGGCGACGAGACTCGAACTCGCGACCCTCAGCTTGGGAAGCTGATGCTCTACCAACTGAGCTACGCCCGCTGACTACGAGCAAATTACCAAATCCTGACTCTGCGGTCAAGCGTTATTGGACCTCAACTTCTGGCACAAAACACGTGTTTTTCGTTACTTCCAGAGGGTGTGGTCAAGCGCGTTTTACCGTTTCCTGAGCAAGCGCAGTTACAATAAGTTAGTCTGTGTCATGTATCTATTGACAGGACAGTGGTTTCTAACAATCAGAGATCGGCTTAAAATAGGTGTATCCCTTGAGTACCTTTTCATACTGATCCATAACAACCGCGGAGTCTTCCAGTGACAGACATCCAGTTTGAACTGCATGTTCAACCTGGCTCCGCATTCGGTTGAGCAAAGACGCGCTGCTATAACCGACATCCTTGAGGACATCTTTGACACTGTCGCCTTTTTCGAAACTGGATACCTGGTACTTGTTGTTTCCCAGAAGATCCAGCTGAACCGCATTGGTTTCTCCAAATAAATTGTGCAGTTCGCCAAGCGTCTCCTGGTAAGCACCAACGAGAAAAATACCAATGTAGTAGGGCTCGCCCTGTTTCTCAGGGTGGAGCCAGACGAAAGGACGATTCTGGGTGGATCCGATGTACTCCTTGATGCAGCCGTCGGAATCACAAGTGAGATCGACAACAACCCCCCTTCGGCTTGGTTTCTCCTTCAGCCTGTGGATTGGAATGAGCGGGAAGATCTGGTTGATGGCCCACGCGTCGGGTAGCGATTGGAAAAGAGAGAAATTGGCGAAGTAAGTGTCTGTCAGATTCAATTCCAGGTCTTCCAGTTCGACCGGCACCGACTTCATTTGGTCCAGCTGCCTCTGAACAAGCATCATAATAGCCCAAAAGATACGTTCACACCTGGCTCGTTGTTCCATGGTGAGATAACCGAGATTGAAGAGATTGACGACTTCTGTTCTTGCCTGAACGGCGTCGTGATAGTTCTCAAGAAACTGGGTTCCGTCTTTTTTAATAAACTCGTATATTTCATAGAGTTCCTTCATCAGTCCAGGTTCATCGTCTTTTGGCTGCTGAATGGGTTCCCGGTTTTGAAGACGACCAAAGGTGGCGATGTTTGCGATAATGAAGGAATAGTGAGCGGAAAGGAAGCGTCCGGATTCAGAGAGAATAACCGGGTGCTCCACATGGAACTGATCGCAAACCTGTTTGATACGGTAAATGACATCATTAGCGTATTCCTGGATGGTGTAGTTAATGGTTGTAAAGGTGTTATGGGTAGAGCCATCGTAATCGACACCCAGCCCGCCGCCTACATCCAGAAATTCCATTTCAGCACCCAGGGCGACCAGCTCGCCATACACTCTACCCGCTTCGGTAAGAGCCTGTTTCACGGCATTAATTTGAGTAATCTGGCTTCCCATGTGAAAGTGCAGGAGTTTGAGTTTAGAGAGGAGTCCCTTTTCTTTTAGGCGTTTCACAAGCTGCATAATTTCGGGAATACGCAGACCGAATTTTGAACGGTCACCACCTGAATTGGCCCATTGACCCATTCCGCGAACAGACAGTTTTAAACGAACACCGATTTCAGGCATGATGCCGGTATGGCTGTGGTGCAACAGGAAGGTTTCAATTTCCGAATACTTTTCAATGACAGGAATGATTTTTTTGCCCATCTTGTGAGCCATCCCCACAATTTCCGCAAACTCCATGTCTTTGTAACCATTGCAGACCAGCAGGGCTTCCGGCCGTGACGTATAGGCAAGCGCGGCGATCAACTCGGCTTTTGAGCCCACTTCGAGACCCATTCCATAGGAATGGCCATATTCCTTGATACTCTCGATAACCTGTTTTTGCTGGTTAACTTTAACCGGAAAAAGAGGCAGGTAACGGCCTTGATACTGACATGATTCTATGGCTTCCTGAAAGCACGTTGCGAGTTTAACGATACGATCTTCAAGAATATTCATGACCCTTATAATGAAGGGTGGTTCTATTTTTCGTTTTCTCATTTCATCGACAACCAGCTTCAAGTCAACTTTAATTGTCGGATCTTCAGGAAGGCACACACAGAGATTGCCCTCGTCATTGACAGAAAAGTATCCCGCTCCCCAGCGCTCGATTTTGTAAAAATCAATAGCACTCAAGCTGTTCCATTCTGTCTCAGGTCTTTTTACGATGTCGTTCATAAGCTAATACCAAACACACTTTCCTTTATTAGAAAACTTACTTGAAGCTGTCTATTATCCATTTCATTTTACTCCAGTTTGCCGCAAACATGAGCATTAATATCGCAAAATACAAAAAATGCAATTATTGCAGGAGTAATTATCTAAACCATTGATAAAGCAGCACTTTTATATAATGCTCAGGGACGATTAAGCAAACTTGTTTTTATAAAAGCCAATTTAAATCAATTATTTAGGCATCTCACTGGTGTCGGAAGACACTTTTCCGGTCAATTCGCAGATGATTGGTGTAGAATAGATCACATTGAAATTGGGAACTCACCGCCTGTGATTCCGGGATGAAAAATGACGCTACTTTTATTTTCCATTTTGTTGCTGCGACCGCCTGAAAAAGACGCTGTTTTTATGGTCCAGGAACTTGCGATCACACTCAATGGGGAAAGGACCGTCAGTTGGACCAATCATATCGCCATTGGAAAAAGCAGAGTGCGAGTTGATAAAGGCTCCTTCTCGCTTATTTTTGATTTTAGATTACAGCTTTTCATCTATATCGATCATGAAAGCAAGACCTATCAAATTTCCAACTCTTCAACAACAAAGGGACATCTGCGTCGTTTTTTCACCGGGCTGACGCCTATTACCAACGGCATGCTTGAATATTCAGGTTCCTATCTGACAAAACTGAACAAGAGAAAAATAGTACAGGGTTTTCCCTGCCAGGCTTATAAACTGGATTATCCAGAACACATGGATGTTGAGACGGTGTGGTGGACGTTCCCCCATCCATTTCTCTCAACCAATGATTACAAGCGATTCATGATTGCCCTCTTGGGTTCCGATGTACCGGGGGATGTTAAACACGTGATAGGCAGTATCTTAAGGCAGACCTGGGGGATTCCTGTTTCTATCCACACCACCATGAAACTGGGAAACGACAAAATAGAGATGGTAGCCGCATTTAAACATTTCGAACTGCGAAAAAATACCGACTACACACACTTTGAAATACCCAAGGATTACTCCATGCTCAAGCTGGACACCCATCAGGTTCCCTGATTCGCATTTTTTTAGAGACAAATCTCTTTACTTCTTCGATGGGTTTTGTAAACTGTCTCTTGCGTTTGATAACTACCCCGTGGAGGGATAAAATGGGAAAACGATGGTCATGTAAAGCAACAGCAGAAAAGCTCTTTCAAAAAGCACGGCAGGGAGTATCTGCACTTTTGCAGCAAGACGTTACGCCTCATTTGGTGGTTATCCTGGTGGGAGAAAACCCCGCCAGTCAAGTCTATGTCAGCAAGAAAACAGAAGGTTGCAAGGCTATTGGAATGAAATCGACGTGTATTCGGCTTGGAGCCGATGTGTCCGAGGAAGTCTTGCTTCGCGAAGTCCAACGTCTCAATGAAGATGCTTCGGTTCACGGTATTCTGGTTCAGATGCCGCTGCCCAAGCACATTTCAACCGACAAGGTAATACAAACCATCGATCCCAATAAAGACGTCGACGGATTCCATCCTGTCAATGTCGGCAGATTGTCGCTGGGTCAGCCCGGTCTGATTCCCTGTACTCCCATGGGAGTTATGGCTCTAATTGCGGAGTCGGGTTATGAGCTGAAAGGAAAAAGAGCGGTGGTGGTCGGCAGGTCTGACATCGTGGGTAAACCCATGGTTCAACTTCTGCTCAGAGAGCACGCAACTGTCACGGTAATGCACAGTCGAACTCAAAACCCGGAGCAGGTTTGTAGCGAAGCGGATCTCATCGTTGCAGCCGTTGGCGTACCTGGCCTGGTCAAAGGCGACTGGATAAAAGAAGGCGCTCATGTCATTGACGTTGGAATCAATGAAGTCACGGACACGGATCTGGCCGCTCAATTGTTGGATCCAGACAGTAGAAAAGCCAAAAAGTTCAAGGAAAGAGGACGGATGCTTTATGGGGACGTGCACTATTCGTCCGCTATAAAAAAAGCCGAACGCGTCACACCCGTACCTGGCGGTGTGGGCACCCTGACCATTGGTCAGCTGATGTGCAATTGTGTTGAAGCGGCCAAACTGATTTTAAAGGAGAATTAACATGCCCAATAAAATTGATCATATCGGAATTGCAGTTCCAAATCTCGATGCAGCTGCCAGCGCCTACAAAGATCTGAAATTTCACTTCGATCACATAGAAACAGTTGAAGAACAAAAAGTTAGAGTAGCTTTTTTTCACTGTGGTGAATCGCATATCGAACTGCTGGAACCCACGGCGGAAGACAGTCCCATTGCCAAGTACATCGCCAAAAAAGGCGGAGGCATCCATCACCTTTGCGTGGAAGTGGACAATCTGGAAGAAGCGCTTCAGGAATACGCGGAAAAGGGCGTCAGACTCATTAATGAAAAACCCGTTATTGGCGCAGGTGGATGTCGCGTTGCTTTTGTGCATCCCAAGTCAACTCACGGTGTTTTACTCGAACTGAAGGAAAAAGAATGAAGCGGGCTTTCTACATAGGCACCTTTTGTCTGCTGGCTCTTTCCTGCAGCAAGAAAGAGTCTTTCAAAATAGATCAAGTTCCGGGCAACACGTTGATCATTGAGTTTGTCAGCAAGGTCAAGTACGTAATATCCCTTGAAATAGATGGAGTGGATGTACCTATCAAGTATTCCGGAAAAAATAAGCAATTGGTTGTTAAAGGACTGAAACCGGGCACTCATCACTTCAATATCAACAGTATTTCTTATGTATTTGGGCCGGAGTTTTCCCGATTCACGGTTTCCGATGAAAAGGGAGCATACGCCTTTATACAGGCAAGAAAGTACCGCTCTGCATTGCCGAAAGAAAAAAAGCAGGTTTCTATTCGGGCCTACAGGAAAAGTCTGAAAAAAGAAGGGGTCTCCATGGAAACAGAGAAAGGGATACACGCTGCCTTTAGATAGTCCAAAAAGTGCCTCGCAAGAATTGTACAGCTTGAACAGGTGAGACCTTTTTCAAATTTAAGGTCACCGGAATCCTTTGACAATTTAAACTCGGGAAATACCGTGTGAAACAAGTGGAACATCCATACCTGCAGTCAGATTGTATTTTAGAAAAAAACAACAGAAACAGCTGCCGCCCAGGCAGACTGCCATGGATGAACTCGCATCTTTCGAGCTGAAAATAACTTCTCGCACTTTGTGTCTGGATAAGGTATATTATGCGATTGCATGTGCGAGAAGCTGATCAAGATCGGACTTGATAACGCGCGACACGGTCAATAAAAGGCATTCTGCCTTAGTAACGAGAGAGGAAAACAACAAATGAGTAAAAACGAACTGAGTAAGAAAACCATGAAATCAGTGGACAGTGCCTTTAACGCTTTTTATAAAAAAGATTATAAAAAAGCAAAGACATCCTTTGAAAAGCTCATCAGTGATGAATCTCTAGCACAGTGGCAGAAAACCAGGATGGAGCAGTTCCTTTCCATTTGCAATCAGAAGCTGAATCAGCCAGCCAAAATCGAGATCAACCAGCTGAAGCCCAGTTTTGTACATCTGTCGGCTTTAATGAATGAAAAGCTCTATGAAGAAGCGACCAAAATGATCGATACCATGCGCGACCTGGAGAAAGGTGCCGCTGAATATCTCAAATCGGAAATAGCCATTGAACAGGACCATGTCGAAGAGGCTCTTTCCCTGTTAACGGAAGCCATTGCCCTTGATCCCAAAAACAGAGGTTATGCTATCCACTCTCCTTCTTATCAAAACTACCTCTCTCATGAGCTTTTCTCATTTTTACAAACCGAAGAATAGCGGTTCATTGATGAATATTTTTGTTCGTTACCCCCTTCAACTTGGAGAACTGTCCATCGCAGGGCAGACTGCTGCGAACAGAATGAGCGAAGCTTTTACCGATGAAATATTCAGTGTATCCTTTCTGGGTGAATCGCAATGGCCTGAAAAATCGCTGTTAGAACACCCTTTTCTCTGGATTGAGGGCCTATTTCCCCTGTTATCGCTGCCATTTCTAAGGAAACTCGAAAAAGAAACAAGACAACACAAGAAAATAGCTGTTTTTATGTCAGAACGTCCAGATTGGGGCATCGTCGGGAGCCTGGGCGATCCGTCTCTATGCTCCATGGCGCTCCGGGATTGGGTGAAAGAGAATCGTCCGTACAAACCCAGATTTGACCCGCTTCACCTGTACCCCCTGAAAACAAATCGCGATCACGGGATTCTCAATCAGCACTTCTTTCAACTCAAGAGAGAAGAACTCATGGCGAAAGGTGTCTATTTTCTCGAGCCTTCCATGGTGTGGGTAGAAGAATTTGTGCACGTGGAGCAGGGCGTCCGAATAGACCCCCAAGTTCAGATCAAAGGCATGAGCCGCATAGGCGCAGGTGCGTCTGTCGGTCAGGGCTGCATTATTACCGACTCTACCATAGAAACAGGAGCGGAAATAAGACCTTACTCGGTCATCCAGGACAGCTGGATCGGCCGAAATGCTTCTGTCGGCCCTTTTGCACACATTAGACCTGGATCCCAACTTGAAGAAAACACGAGAGTTGGTAATTTTGTTGAAACCAAAAAGGCCAAGCTGGGCAAAGGTTCCAAGGCCAGTCATCTCACCTATTTGGGAGATACCGTCATCGGCCAGGACTGCAATATCGGCGCAGGCACCATCACCTGCAATTACGACGGTTACAATAAAAGCCGGACAACGCTGGGTGATCGCGTTTTCATCGGAAGTGATTCACAGCTGATCGCACCCGTTAACCTGGGTAATGACAGCTACGTGGGAGCAGGCAGTACGATTAGCAAAGATGTTCCCGCCAATGCTTTAGCCATTGCAAGGGCCCGTCAAGAAAACAAGCTCGGGTTGGCAGCCAAGTTGAGAGAAAAAGCCAGAAAACGGAAAGAATCCAAATCCTAGGCTCCTTTTTGCCCTTAGGCAGTGCACTTCTATCGAACTGAAATTTTTCCGGTTTAAGGTTTTGAACTCAACAAAGCCTGATACGTTTTAAGCTTGTCGGGCTTTTTCCATTTTTGATACAAAGCAATAATCGTCTGAAGACTGTTTAATGTAATGGGGTGAGTTGCACCCTTTGAATCGCGATAGGCCTCATAGGTTTGAATGAGAATGGGTTCAGCTTTCCTGTAGTCTCCGGAAACCAGCAGCGTTTTTCCGATCAGGGAATTTAAAGCGGTTATTTGAGGGTGGTCCTTTGGCAGCTTTTGTTGAATTCTCTGTGATATATCTTCAAAAACTGAAAGTGCTTTTGTGAACTGTTTTTGGTTGAAATAGCTCAAGCCGAGAGAAGTATAGGCAAACATGGTGGTCCGATGAGTTAGTCCGTAAACCGCTTCCGCTTTTTTTGAAAGGACACGGCTGATCTCTGCTGCCTGTTTATAGTCTTGATTGCCGATTAACGCAACAACGAGATTTTTCTGGGTTTTCAGCGTTTTACTGTCATTTTCACCTAAAAGTTTTTTGCGGAGCTGATAGGAACGCAACAACAGTTCAACTGCTTTATCGAATTTTTTTGACCTCAGCCAGTCCAGAGCCAGATTATCCATTGCATGCAGTGTTTGAGGGTGCTCTACGCCCAACAAGTCGGTTCTCTTTTCCAGTACAATTTCATGCATCTTTCTGGCTTCATCCATTTTCGACATTTTGGCATACAGCAGGGCGAGGTTGTTCATACTTGTCAGTGTACGCGGATGTCCTTCACCGTACATCTGCTTTCTCTTATCCAGGACATTTTCCAGAAGATTGGCGGCCTCTTCGTATGCTTTTTCTTTAATCATCACTTGAGCCAAATTGTTTTGAACCGTCAGTAAGATGGTGTCGTCTTCTTCTGGACGCTCTTCCAATTCCAGAGCTACCTGATTCAGCAGAGTGTGAGCTTCAGTGTATTTTCCCATACCGGATTTGATCACGGCATGGTGAATTTCGGCTTCAATGCGCTCGCGTCTGGACAGTTCGGGGTAATCTGCGATTCTGGCTCTCAGATTAGAGAGCAGCTCATCCGCCTGATCGTATTCGCCCTTCCGGCCCAAAACCATGGCGTGCAGCGATGCAGCCTTAAAGTACTCACGATGCTTTTTTCCCTGCTGTTGTTCCGCTAATGTCAGGGCTCTGGCCGTTTCCATCTCGGCTTTTTCGTTTAAACCCAGCTGAGCGTAGGTTTCGCCAAGTGTTTCCCTCAAGGCCATTTCAACATCCTGGTTCTGGATTAGTTCCAGGTCGAGATCTGCGGAAGCGATATCCAGTATATCAACTACCTTGACTTCCGGGCCGTGCAAGTCCGGGTCTGCGGATGCAAGCATATCACTCAGAAACTGGTTAATGGTCCACGCTTTCTTCGCTTCCAGCGCCGCGGCGCGCTCTGCTTCAACCGCCTGAAAGAAGTGATAGAGCGAGAAGCTCAAGCCGATGATAAGTGACAAACCTGAAACAGTGGCAGCAGTTGATGCCAGCCAGTGTCTTTTGAAAAATTTACGACATCGGTAGGCGAAGTTCCCGTTGTATGCGGTTACTTCTTCTCCATTTAACCAGCGTTTTATGTCCATCGACAAATCAGAAACTGAATCGTATCGATCATCCCGGTCTTTTGCCATTGCTTTCAGAATGATGGATTTCAGATCGCCTTTGAGGACTTTTAGCAGTACAGAAAAATGAGTACTCCTCGATTTGGCAACGTCATGAGCCTCCTGACCGAGTTTCTCAAAATAAATCGTGGGTTCAGGTATGGATTCGTTGATAATTCTGTGAAGAACGGAGAAATAGGATGTTTCTCCCATCACAAAAGGCTGAACGCCCACCAGTAGCTCAAACAACAACAAGCCAAGAGCATAGACATCTGCCCGTGTGTCCAGTTCATTGGGTTTAGTCAATTGCTCGGGACTCATGTAAGTAGGTGTTCCGGCAATGCGATCATCCTGACAGAGTCGTCTTAATTGGGGACTTCCACTGTCAATGGATTTCGCCACACCAAAATCGATGATCTTAGGCGTTGGTTCACCTTCTTCGGCACTGATCAGAATGTTTTCCGGCTTGATATCCCTGTGGATGATTCCCTTCATATGTGCGTGCTGTATGCCCGTGCAGACTTTCATGAAAAGCTTGAGACGATCGCGAATGGAAAGATGATTGAAGTCACAGTACTGGGTGATGGGTTGACCTTTGACGTACTCCATGGCGAACCAGGGCTGGCCTTTGGTACTTAAGCCCGTTTCAAAAACCTTGGCGATAAAGGAGTGGTTCATGACTGCCAGCGCTTGAATTTCAGATGCAAGCATTTCAGCTTTTTCTTCATCTTCCATGTGCAGAAGCTTCAATGCAACATGACGCAGGACAGGCTGAGTTTGTTCTGCTAGATAGACAGTCCCCATTCCCCCCGACCCCAATTCCGACATGAGTGTGTAAGGCCCGATCTGTGAGCCGATGCCTATTTCCTTAAAGGCGCGATCTGTTTGTTCCTGTTTGGAATTCAACTCGGGTTGGTACCACTCTATCGCATCTTTTTCAGAGATGAGGCCTTCTTTCTCTAAGGAAAAAATAGCTGTAGCTTCTATGCTGAGCTCCTGATCAGCCTGCGATAATTGTTTCAGATAGGAAGACAGCTCTTCACTATTCATTTTTTTGGTTTCATTCAGAATTTGATGGATCTTTCTTTTTGAGTTTTTGTCCATGGTTGATTCCTCTGATTCAAAGCCCTTTTAATTAACTGTATTGATTCTGAATCCGGCAAGTTGCAACTCTGGTGAAAATGCTGATGTTTTTACAATGGCTTTGGCTCATCATGACGCCATCACTGATTAGGCCACGAAACAGAAACCATCAACTTTTTTCCAGACCACAGCCATTATCGCTACGGCTTCAACTGCCGAATTTAGTTTGATTGAATTCTGACTCCCAGTATGCAATTTGTCAATGACGAAACTCATCAAGTACACTTCATTGTAAAAATTTGTAATTTGTGCTGCCCCTTACAGTTTCAATCTAAACACTGAAAACAGAGCGATAACACCGTGATTTCAACCTTGATAAGACCGTATTAAGTACATTAATTTTGTATAACCTAGTGCAATTACCGGGATGATGAACAAAGGAAGACTCCGCTTAACCATTGGGCCTTCAGGCATATCAGGACGTTAAAAGTGTATCTTGTACCGCTTGCATATTTTCGTCATTCAAGTTAAATTGAATCCCAAAGAAATCAATACATCCCTTTCTATTTTTTAAAGAGCGGATTAAAGAATTTAAAGAGGTACCCTATGAAGTTCACATTGAAGTTTTTTAGTCTTGTCAGTATGGCATTGTTGTCATTGGCCCCGTCAATCTATTCTGCAGACTTTGTTTGGAGTGGAACATGCGGAAACAGCAGTTGGAACGCAACCTGTCAGGGCGAACCATGTGCGGGGATATTTTTCTACATACAAAATAATTGGGGAGAAGAGGAATGCGGGACAGAACCTGCTTTTCCGAGTTTTAGTGACACTGTTACTTTAGCCAGCGGGCCTGTCGAGTTGATTGGTTCTGCCAGCATTTATCAGCTCATCATTCAGTCCATGTCAAACACTGAGCTCATGGTTTCAGGGCCTTCTTCCGTTCTGGCTGTTTATTCCGGCATTGAAAATCGCGGTTCTTTATCCTGTCTGGAACAAGCTAACCTGAGTGTGTTGGGCGAAAACTGTATTATCGCCAATTCAGGTGAAATCCATATTGGTTTGTCTGAACAAGGGAATGGCGGTTCAATGAATTTGCAAGCTAACGCGACCTTACAAGGCTCTGGCGAATTAATCATCAGAAACAACGGAAGCATTACCGGCAGCGGGTACGTATTGTTCAATGACAGCAACCATACCATATCCGGCGGCAGTGGATTCATCAGCTGTGATCTACGCAACCACGGCACCATTACAGCCAATATTAATGATGAAATTTTAACGCTTGAATCTCAAGGTGGCATCAATAATAGCGGGTTGTTAGTGGCAGAGAATGAAGGGGGATTAGTCATCGAGTGTGACATCTTTTTAAATGAAAAAGTGGATAAAAACAGAAGACCATCCGAACATGCGTTAATCGCGGATCACTCAAGGATCACGTTATACAGTGAGAACATTTCAGGTATGGATCTTTATTCTTATGGTGATGGCCTTTGTTATGTGGAAGGAGGAGTCACTCTCACACTGACCAATGTCAGGAATTTTGCAAATGTGCAGTTTGCCCGGGATTCGACTCTTATTCTTGAGAGTGATTTGGAGAATAACGGAACAATAGATCTAACGTTGGGTGACGCCGCTTTTATGTCTTCCGTATCCGTGCTAGACATCACGACCTTGACGGGCGGTGGCAAAATCGTCCTTGACACTGGAGAAATTGTAATTGGGCCAGGTCAGGTTCTAACCAACTCACAGCACCACACCATTCAAGGGAGGAACAATATCTCCGGCGGACTCATCAACCACGGAATTGTAAGATCCAGCTTTCCCAATTCTACGCTTACTTTGTATGGAGACGGAATGGATATTCACAACTACGGCTGGCTGATCGCTGAAGATAGTACCAATCTCGAAATCACCCAGCCGAGTCAGCTGCAAACGCATGCGGGAAGCAGAATCTATATTCAAGGTAACCTGCACTCCTACGGCGGCATTGAAATAAGTGAGGGTAGTGTCACAGGTACGGGCAGGGTTTATAGCGATCTTACCGTCAATGGCGGCACAGTTAAGCCAGGTACTTATTCAAACCCGGGAACACTGCACATTGAAGGCGATTACACGCAAAGTGCAAATGGCACACTGACTGTCGAGCTGGCGGCCGCATCAGGATCTCTCAATGCATCTCAACTCGCTGTGACAGGAACCGCATCACTTGATGGAGACTTGAGAATCATACCCATTAAGGGCTTTCTTCCCCAACCCGGACAGTCGTTTACGGTACTGGACGCCTCATCTATCTCCCTCTCTTCCCTGGATGTCGTTTCTTCTGGAACTTTTGATATTTCATACGACCAAAATCAAGTGGTATTAACTGTCATTTCGTCTCCTCTCTCTCCCGATCACAATCTGGATGGCTTCATCAATATTCTGGACCTGGTGGTACAGGTGGGCACCAATGGAGGAATAAGAGTCGGTCCGGTGGATATGGACGGAGATGCTGAAGTTGATTTGGATGACCTGCTTATTCTGGTAGGCAACTGGAACGAATCGTTATAGTGCCGCACGCGGCAGCTCAAGTCCGCCGCGTGCCAGAATTGCATTTTGCAAACCACAATAGCATCGACGGTTGGCACACGCACTTCGAGCCGGAAAAACAAAGGCTGAAAACACCGGCATGGCACCGCGTTCTCAAGTCGCCTCTTCCAGCTCATCGAATTCACTGAGCATCTTCTTCACTTCCATGCGGATTTGTTCCCTCAGGCTCGCGGGCTCAAGAACACGCGCGTTGCTGCCATACTGCATGATTTTCATCATAATTTCCCGCTCATCGGCTGCCGGAACGGTGAGAATGATGCCGCCCGGTGCCGTTTGAACCATCTGTTCATTGTGCCATACCTGGTATTTGACAACTGCGGCGGCTTCTTTTTTGAAGAAAATACGGACATCCCGAGTTTTTCGACCTTTAAAAATACCGAAACCTTTTTCCATTTCCCTTAAATTGTCCGGAACTTCAACGGACCGTTTTTCCCGCAGGACGTTGATTTTTCTGATCCTCGCGCAGTGAAAATGCCGCCTGTCTTTCCTTTCCTGACAATAGGCTATCAAATACCATCGCCCTTGATAATTGAGCAGACGCCAGGGGTCAACGATGCGTTCCGAACGCTCACCCTTGACCGAGTGATAGACAAAGGAAACCGCATTGCCAAGATGAAGAGCTTCAATAATTCCCTGTAAGACCCTGGAGTCCACGTACTCTATTTCCACCCACTCTGTCCAAATCGAGTTAAGGACATTGCGGTAGGATTGAGGAAGCATGGCATTGAGCTTATCTTTAATGGTCTGAATCTCAGGCAGACCGACCAAACCGCTTTCTTCTGCCATATGATTAACCAGGCTGATGAAAAAAAGAAACCGGGGATTGTTCTCAAAAGGCAGATGAAACATATCTCTGTAGGTGTATCCCTCGTGACCTTCATCGTAAACAAGTGGAGCCAACAAGCGCTCTTTGAGGTAAGAGATATCCTTTCTGGCGGTGGCTCCAGTGACCTTGAAGACTTCTTCAATATCGGCAGCATTGGGGTATTTTTCCTTTCTGACCAGTTCATGAAAATAATAGACACGATCCAGTGCGTTCATCATGGAGTCATCCTCGTTTATTCTTCTTTTAGGACTTTCATTACTTTTTTAATTTTTCGCTCTGTTTTTTGCTTGAGTTCCTTGAGCTTCGATTTGTATTTCTCAATATCGATTTCGTTGTTTTTAAGAGCGCGATTCAATTGATCCAGGGCCGAGTCAAACTCCTTTTTAATATTTTGAAGTTCGGGCATATTTTTATCTTTCGATACATCTTTCCACCAGTTCTGTACACCTTTTTTAGTATCGCTGAGCAATGCCTGAAAGTGATCCTTAAAGAGTTCGGTTGAAATTCGTGGATTTTTAGCAAAGTCGAGTGCACTCCAATCGGTTGTGTTGACATAACAATCTGAAAATCCCCAATCTTCTCTTTCCAAAACGTGGAACCCGGATGAGGATTTAACGAGCTGATAGTTGCCAGCGACAATTAGCGCAACAGCCACAAAGACGATAAAAAAAATAAACTTAAAAAAGAATTTAATCATTTTGAACATAAGGGTCTCCTTTGACAATGGACCGTTGATTGCAGATTATAGCAGAAAGAAAAGAAGGCATGATGCAGATTTTGACCTCTCTTGGGGAGCCTGCACCAAGCGATTTCCTGCCCGCAAAGCGGAAAGACGCTAACGGTTCCTTTCAAAAAAAAAAAAGCGAAACAGGCTTAACTCATTCTTAATTTTACTGAAGCCGGCAGCTTGTTAACACATAAAAGCAAGGGTTTTGAGCATGACATTTGACAAAAGATGAAAGCTGGTGACATCTCCGTTTGGATGTGAAGCGGAATTTTAATTGTGACTTTAAAAGATGAGCTATAATGGTATCCAGAAAGAAGGTCTTACTTGTTGCCCCAGACGGAAAAACAACCTTCAAATGGAGAAACACCATGATTAAATGGGATGTACCCGTTATCAATTCACCCGTTATCAATTCACTCGCCATAGCTCTTTCGACCATTCTGTTGGCGTATCTTGTCCGGTTCATTATGGATCAACTGCTCAAGAGAATTGCAAAAAAAATAAAAGTCCATTTATACGATCACCTCCTGGAAGTGGTTCGAAGGCCCATTTTCGCGACCATTTTACTCTATGGTTTATACCTCAGCTGTTATCCCCTGCACATATCGTCTGACCCATTGACCATTGTCCAAAAGGTCATAAACACCTTAATTATCGCTTTTTGGGTATTTGCCGGGATGGAATTTGGCACCTTTTTTGTAGATTGGGCGTATGAGCGGAAAGGTCAAACGCTCATCCAGCTCAGAACAAAGCCCCTTTTTATCATGATTTTAAAAATTGTCGTTTTCGTAGTGGGCAGTTACCTGGCTCTATTGACCTGGGGCAAAAACGCCACGGCTCTTTTAACTTCCGCAAGCGTGGTCGGCCTTGTTCTGGGTTTTGCGGCCAAGGATTCACTTGCCAATTTGTTTTCCGGCGTCTCCATTATGGCAGATGCCCCTTATAAAATTGGTGATTACATTGTCTTGGGAAGTGGCGAGCGAGGTCATGTGACCAATATTGGTTTGCGCAGTACGCGAATCATGACACGCGACGATGTGGAAATCATCATTCCCAATTCGGTAATTGGCAATGAGAAGATTATCAATCAAAGTGGTGGACCGTCGGAAATGTACCGCATTCGGGTTTCCACTTCTGTGGCCTATGGGTCCAACGCGGAACAGGTTCGCGAGGTCCTGTTGAAAGTTGGTTTGGATGAAGAGCTTGCCTTGAATGATCCAAAGCCTGAAGTTTTCCTCGTGAGTCTTGGAGATAGCGGCTTGATATTCGATCTTTGCTGCTGGGTTAAACATCCGGCTCAGAAAAACAGACTGGAAGACAGACTCAACACGGAAATGTACAATAGGCTCAATGAAGCGGGCATCGAAATTCCCTATCCCAAAAGAGATGTGTACCTGTACAAGCAGAATTAGTAACTTCTCATTCGACTTTTGATCGTCTTTTGGAAACTGCACTTTTAACCTTGCATGCTGAATGTCAGCGGAAAGTTCCTGTGCACGCAGTCGGGATGGTGTTTTCAGGGTAAGTGAATGTTTTTTTTCAAACAAAAAAAGAAAATTATCTCATTGACAGCAATTGGGCATTCCATTAAACTAGGCGTTCGGCTTTTTGAGCCCGTATGAATACTGGAGGAACGCAAAATGCAAGCGTATGCAATCATTCAAACCGGTGGACAACAATTCACTGTAAAACCGGGAGATGAAATCAAAGTTGAGCGAATTCCCGGGAAAGCCGAAGGTGAGGAAGTAGAGCTTCCTGTTTTGGCTGCTCACGATGGAAACGAGTTCAAAGTTGGCACCCCTCTCCTTGAAGAAAAAGTAAAAGCAACCGTTGTTCGCGAATTCCGCGACAAAAAAGTTATTGTTTTCAAGAAGCATCGTCGACAGACCTACAGAAAGAAAAACGGTCATCGTCAAAACGTATTCTCACTGAGAATCGATGCTATCCCAGGAAATTAAGAGAGAAACAGAGGTAAGAAATGGCTCATAAGAAAGGTCTAGGTAGTTCAAAAAACGGTCGCGACAGTAACGCGCAAAGACTTGGCGTCAAGAGGTTTGGCGGTCAGTTGGTATCGGGTGGCACGATCATTGTTCGTCAGAGAGGCACTAAATTCAAGCCTGGCACCAATGCCGGTTTGGGAAAAGACGACACTATTTTTGCCCGAGTGGATGGAACGGTTGAGTTCCGCGATCGAGGACGGCTTGGGAAATACATCAATATCATTCCCTCCTGAAGGTAGTGTAAAGCAATTGAGGAGCCCCGCTTTTTCGGGGCTTTTTTTGTGTCATGTTTATCGATGAACTGAAGTTATTTGTACAATCGGGTTCCGGTGGAAATGGATGTGTGAGTTTCCGTCGTGAGAAGTACGTTGCCCGCGGCGGTCCAGATGGAGGAGACGGTGGCAAAGGCGGTGACGTTGTTGTGCGAGTCGCCCCGAAATACAACACGTTGATGCCTTTGAGAAACCAAAGGCACTATCGCGCGGAAGACGGCAAGAGAGGTCGCGGTTCCAATATGACGGGTGCCAGCGGAGAGACACTCTACCTGGATGTTCCGAAAGGAACCCTGGTTAGAGATTTCGAGTCCGGAACCCTTCTCGCCAACCTGACACAAGCCGGTGAAGAAAGCATTATAGCCAAAGGCGGACAGGGTGGCAAAGGGAACGCTCATTTTACGACCGCTTCCCGCCAGGCGCCGAAATTCGCCCAGGAAGGTCAAAAAGGTGTGGGCTTCTGGGCGAAGTTTGAACTCAAGGTAATGGCAGATGTGGGTCTGGTGGGATTTCCCAACGCGGGTAAATCGACACTTATTCGACAGGTTTCCAGTGCCAACCCCAAGGTCGCTTCCTACCCGTTCACGACGCTAGTGCCCAATCTGGGAGTGGTAAAAGTCGGTGCCTGGAACAGTTTTGTTATGGCCGATATCCCCGGCTTAATTGAAGGTGCACACGAAGGTTTGGGTTTGGGACACCGTTTTTTAAGACATATTGAGCGCACCCGGCTTCTCTTGATCCTGCTTGATCCCACGGATCCGGAACGCAGTATGGACTATTCCTGGGAAACCATCAATTTGGAACTCAACAAATACAGTGACATCCTGGACCGCAAGAAACGGGTGGCTATCTTCACAAAAAGCGACCTCAAGCACGATCGAGCGGAAGAAATCATCCGTTTAAAGCAAAGACTGGAAGCGGAAAATATACCCAGCTTCTCCATTAGCTCATTTGATCTGGAGGCATTGAACGAGCTTGTTTACAGTTTATTTGAGCTGCTGACTGAACTGGAAACCTCCGGCATGTCAGCTTCTGGTGAAGCATTTGATCGGACAACTCCCCCCCAACCACGAAGAGAGGAAGGCGAAGTCATAAAGAGGGAGCATTCACTTTCAGAAGAGGCGTCCACTTCAAAGGATCCCCTTGATGAACTATGAGAGAGGCATGAAAATGATTAGAGATATAATTTTAAAAAAGGCAATGGAGTTTGACGCGGAAGCGGTCAAGGAATACAACGTGGAAGGCAAGTGCGGTTATACCGATCTTTTCGTGATTATGACCTGTAGCAGCCCTACTAAAATTAAAGCACTCACCGAAAAAATCATTTTCGAATGCAAACACTCCGGGAATCCGGTTCTCGGTGTTGAGGGTGTTGAAGAAGGTGAATGGTGCCTGCTTGACTTTGGAGATATCATCGTCAACATCATGACCGAAGAAAAACGCGCACTTTACAAACTGGAAGACATCTGGGAAAACATGTGAGCCAATTCAAATTTATCTGGGTGGGTAAAGCCGGAAGAAAGCAGCCCGAGCAGGAACTGTGCGAGCGTTACCTGAAACGCATCCGGAGTTACGTTAAATTTAAAGAAATAATCTTGAAGCCCAGCGGCCATTCCAATATAGTAGAAGTCAAGAACAGGGATTCTTCACAGATCTTGTCCAAAATTCAGTCGCAGGAATACGTTATTCTTTGTGATGAAAAGGGAAAAAGCATGTCTTCTGTTGAACTTGCCGCATATCTTGAAAAGTGTTTCATGTCAGGTCGATCTCAGTTGACCTGGGTTGTTGGCGGTTCCATGGGAGCCAGTCAGGAATTGAAAAAGCGAGCCAATCTCACACTTTCATTTTCTAAAATGACTTTTCCTCACGCTTTGGCTAGAATAATCCTCTATGAACAGGTATATCGGGCACTCTGCCTGAGATCAAACCATCCATATCATCATGGGGAGTTGTTATGAACAGTTTACGCACCGTTTTTATTATCGTTTTTTCGGCACTTGTCACACTCCTGGTTGTTTTCTTCTTAATTAGCAATTGGTCTCTCCTAAGGGAAGATTTCACTCTGTCTCTTTGGGATTACGGTTTTTCGTTTTCTGTCATCAGTGCTCTTGTAGCTGGAATGCTCATTGCCTCTGCCGTACCTTGCCTCTATTTCAGCTTTCACTATTTCAAAGTTAAAGGCCAACTCCGTAAGAGTGTGAAACAGGAGCGCAACACACAAATAGGCGGGCATTCATGGAAACAGGTTGCCGGTCTTTTAGCCAATGGTGCCGTTGAGAAAGCGGCCGCCAAAATGAAAAAGCTCGATACGGGTTCTCATCCTCATCACAAGTTCATTCAGGCTGAAGTCTACATGGAACAGGGGAAATATGAAGAAGTCATCCAATTACTGGAACCGGGTTTCGCCAAAGAGCCCATGCCTGAAGAGGGTTTTCTCATTGCGGAAGCCTATGAGCAGACCGGCAATTCAGAAAGAGCTAAATACACACTTGAGACGCTGGTTCTCCGTCATCCCGACAGTGCCATTCATGCGCTTCTGATGCTGGTTGAAGATGCTGTTGAGGCAGAAGAATGGGCAGAAGCCCTGAAGTGGGCTGAATCCTGTAAAAAAAATCAATCACAGCCCAATGTGGATCTGGACGAAGTGATAATTGGAGCTCAATACGAACTGTTGAAAGCAGAAGAAAAGGACCAGTCAAACTTCAAGAAATACCTCTCTAAAGTCAGTCGGTTCATCAAAAACAACCCCTCTTTTACGCCAGCTTATGTTTTACAGTGTGACACGATGGCTGAATATGGACAGCACTCCAAAGCTCTCAACCGGCTGGAAAAAGCCTATGACGCGACGCTTCACCCCGTCTTCCTGCGAAAAACAGTCAACCTCTGTCTGGAAAAGGAACAGCCCGACGAGGCCATTCGACTCATGAAACAGTTTTCAATGAAAAAAAACGATTTACTTGCTGAATTTGAACTGGGTAAACTCTATTTCAAACTGTCCATGTTCGATGATGCCAGAAGCGTGTTGAGCCCATTGACCGACAAATTTACCAACCCGCATCTTGTCTATTACTACTTGGCCCTTGCAGAGAAAAAGTGTCAACACGATGCGCAAGCGTTTGAGTACATGAAGAGTGCTTTCATCGGAGACGGCTCCGAACGTATTCAAACAGGTGCCTATTTCTGTGCGTATTGCGCCCACATCCTGAACACCTGGCATGACCGCTGTTCAGAGTGTGGTTCTTGGGGAACCATACAGCTCAATCTCCAACTTATAGAGCAGAACGAAACTCAGAATCCCCCTCTCTCCCATTCGTAATTTTTCTAGTTTAATCATTGTGCAGGTGCCATTTGTTTTCCTATATTGAAGTGGAAAAAACCGATCCGCAATTTCAGTGGGTGGAATTGCTCTGTGAAGACATCTTTAACAATCAACAGACAAAACTGCGCTTACTCATAACGGATGTCGATGACATGGTAATCAATTTCCGCAAGAGGTATCAGGGTAAGCACCAGGTACAGGTCAACTTCACTACCAAGGTGCTGGGTAGCTTGTCGGCTTTCTTCCAGGACTTTGTTCACGCAAAAATGAATTTAGAACAGGGAAAAGATGCCGATGAAATTACCAAAGTGGCCTGTACGAACCGGCTCAATTTCACCAGCCCTGAAAACTCGACACTTAAAAAGTCCCTTGCCACCCGGGTGAACATGTTTTTGGATGAAGCCTTTTTCTTAATGGAGAAGAATGAGTTGCAGGCATCCTATCGACGATTGGAGTGGGTACACCTGATCGATCCTCTCAATGAAATGGCCTTTGAGCTGAAAATGGTGATTCTGAGAATGCAGGAGAAATTTGGGGAGTGCGTCTCTCTTCTTGAATCCTGGATTGAACATTATCCCAAACGGGAAGAACCCTACATAGGACTGGGGGAAATGTGGCTGTACCGGAATCAAAATCAAAAAGCACTCGACGTCTTCAGCAAGCTTCTTGAAATATCGCCCAAAAGCTGTCTAGCTCAAATTGGCATCGCTCAGGCTGAGGTCAAGTTGGGACGCGACTATATACCCTCTCTTATGAAAGCTTTCATCTTGAACCCTCAGTACACCAAAGATATGGTGGAATTCAGTTTTGATTTCAGAAGGCCAAGGCCTGGCGACCTGGTTGCCATGTCGTTGGAAAGTGTTGCCAATCACTTCAAGATTCCCGTTAAGCGAATGATTGGACGAGCCTTACACGGTGTGCTGCCTTTTCACAGGCGTACCCAGTCAGACTTGCTGCTTTTTTCCGAAAGTGAATTGAATGAATACTACAAAGTCCTTAAAACACTGGGTATTGAAATGAATACAGCGGATCTCAGTAATCAGCCTTTACCCAAAGACGCTGAGCCTGTTCAAATGAGCCTTTTTGACGATCTTGATCCAGAAGAATCGTCAGACCAGAATACCGCAAGCGACACAGATTAAACTGCACATAGCAATCACCCAGGCGGGTTGTGTCCTGTTCTCACCTGCTAGAACGAAAATCTTAAACGACAGGAAAAGAAACAGACTCCTGATGACCAGCCTCACCAGTTCGTACTTGACGACTGTTTCCTGAGGGACAAAGGAAATAGAGACCAAAGCTAAAAAGGTTAAAAACTCAAGTGGAGTTGAGAGAATAATTTCAGCCCTCTTTTTGAAGATAATTTTTCCAAAAACACCTGCAACCAGAAAAATAAAACCAACACTCTCTAAAAAGCGGAATGGGATACCGAATATTTCCACGTTGGTGGCAACCACATGCTCACTGACAACAATGAAAACCATAGCCAGAAAAGACATGCTGAAAATAAGGAAACTGGTTCCATTTTTACCTCTGGTGATGAGGAGATAAAGGACAAGGATCATAATGGTGCAGGCAACAACCAGTGTGTCGGGACTAACAAGGGTCAAGCCAAAAACAAAAGTGGCGATATAGAAAGCGACACCGAGAATGACCAATCTCAGGCTGACTCTTGCCAGAAAACCGCGCAATGTCTGCGATACCCAGCCATCAATGCGACTCGACAACCACAATATGGGTTTCCTCAAATCGACTTTCTGAAAAACTTGCAGTAAAAGAAAAATAACACTCAAGAGCAAAACAGGAATGATAAAGTATTTTAAGGTCATGGATTCTGCCAGCATAACTGCCAGAAAACTCAAAATAGCACTTATGTAGTAAATAACAGATACCGATTGGGCGTGATTCATTCCGCGGGCCAAGAGTTTGTGATGAAAGTGATGGTTATCCGCACTGAATGGACTCCGGCCTTCCCTGATACGTCTGATGATAGCCCATAGGGTGTCCAGGATGGGAACCAGGAGAATCAGCGCGGGTGTTATCAGGGTCATGAAGGTGAGAGACTTAAAATTTCCCAGCAGCGATATGGTTCCCAGGCTGAACCCGAGAAAAAGAGAGCCTGTATCGCCCATGAAGATTTCTGCTGGATGTGTGTTGTACTTCAAGAAACCGAGAATACAGCCTACCATGATCAAGCACAGCGTAAAAATAGCCGTGTCACCTCTTTGATAGGCCAGGAACCCAAAGCTAAGAAACGCGATCAGGGAGATACCGCTGGCTAAACCATCCAGCCCGTCGCTTAAATTGATGGCATTGGTAATGCCGACAATCCAAATAAGAGTCAGGGGATAGGACAACCACCCCAAACTGAAAGAAGAACCCAAAACACTTCCCAAAAACTGGATGTTGACACCGCTCAGTAAAATGGCAGATAAACCCGCGACAATCTGTCCAGCAAATTTCATTTTGGCATCAAGACCAATGGCATCGTCAATGATTCCCACAATAACGATGATCAGCATACCAAGAAAAATACCCCTGAATTGCTGGAACGAATCAAAGTAGATGACCGTGGAGGTGATGAAACTGAAGAAAATCGCGAGCCCGCCCAATCGAGGAACATGACCCTCGTGAACCTTTCTTTCGTTTGGCTTATCTGTTACGCCTACGACAAAAGCGAGCTGTTTGACGGGCGGCACAAGGAGCAATGCTATGACCAGGGCGGTTGTAAATATAAGAAAGTAATCCACGCCATCTCCTTATTAATATCAAGCTCTCATTGCAGTTACACCTCAAGTATAGCAAAAACAGGTCCAGAGATACTGTTTTTTTGTGAGCAGACACACCTTTGCTTGAATTACAAGGCTGACAAGCACGGATAAAACCATAAACTATTCATATATAAACATCTTATAAATACATGCGACCATTTGACAAAGAGCTTAATGACTCCAGCTTGATTTACTTGCTATGGTAAACCGCGCTTTTTTGTCTCATCAGATAGAGACACTCCTTGTTTTTTTGATTTTACAGAAATGGAATCCTGACTGGAAAAACTTTCAGGTAAAACCATACGCCGGATTACAAATAATTTGAAGCGAGCGAGTCTTTCACCAAACTGAAAACCCGTGTCAAAGTCACTTTTGATGACGGAGTTTTTGAACGATCCTGTATTGGTCAGGAGTCTCCAACCAGAAAAAAAACGAACATGCCCCTGCCCTCTCTGTTATGGACATGGATGTGTGACGTTCCCAAAAAACAAAGCCAGCTCTTTTTCATCCAGTTGTTATCATTTTTCAAGTATATCATTATCTAAATTTTAGACAAATATCCACACGACAACACCCTTTTCCGGTTTCAAATGCTGGGCTGGTACGTTATTTATCAGCCAAATACTTTCCGGGTCCAACCTCTTCACCGAACTGGATTGACAGTTCGGTTATTCTGATTTTGGTTTCATCTTTGCTTTTTCTGACTATAATGATGGGGTCATGGAGGTTGCTGCCCTGAGAATGCGCTCCTGATTTTCACGAGACAAAAAAGTCAGCAAAGGCTGTTTCTCAAGACAAACCCTTTGAGGAAAGCAGGGAAAAATGATATGGACAGATGAAGACAAGTTTTACTTTGCGTTTCCTAAAAAAACACAAGCCATTCTTCAATTGGGAACACAGAACGCTCGAGTTGACTGACAGGTTTTCGGGCTCACAAAACGACTACATCAAAGCCATCGGGAACCTTTTTCGCCAGAAAAACATTATTGTAGAGAGGTCACAAGATGATACCCATTAAAATTCAAGAATTAATCAAAGAAAATCAAATTCAGTTTATAGACTTAAAATGTATTGACCTGGAGGGAAGGCTTCATCATATCACCCTTCCGTTTGAAAACGGAATTATCGATAAACTGACAAGAGAAGGTGTCGGTTTTGATGGCTCCAGCTACGGATTTCGCAAGGTGGAAAACAGTGATATGGTATTGATCCCCGACTTGAAAACGGCCTTCCTGGATCCGTTTCGTGAAAGTCCCACCCTGAGTTTCTATTCCCACATAAGCCTGACAGACGAAAACAGAACATCCTTTTCTCAAGATGCCCGAGCCATTGCCAAACGAGCGGAAGAGCTGCTAAGGGAGACAACGGGAGCAGATACCTCACTGTGGGGACCCGAATTTGAGTTTTACATTTTCTCGGATGTTCGCTATGACACTCGCACCTCGTCTTCATATTACGAAGTGGAGCACGAAGAAGAGTTCCACAAGCGAGCCTATCACGCTGCCAACCCATTTGATCACTACGATGATTTCCGCGATAAACTCTCCATTGTCTTTAAGCAACTGGGCATTCCGGTTAAATATCACCACCACGAAGTGGGAGAACGGGGTCAGCAGGAAATTGAGATCAAATTCTCCAACCTGCTCTCCTCCGCAGATCAAATTATTACAGCCAAGTACATTCTCTTCAACATGGCTCGCGAAAAAGGGCTGCACGTTACACTCATGCCGAAACCCATGTATCAACAGGCGGGAAACGGCATGCACCTTCACCTGTTCCTCACAAAAGACGGTAAAAACGCCTTCTACGAAAAAGGTGCTTACGGCAACATGAACCAACTTGGTCATTATTTCATGGGCGGAATTCTGAAACACGGTGCCGCACTGGCCGCATTCACCAACCCCAGCACCAACTCCTACAAACGGCTGGTTCCCGGTTTTGAAGCACCGGTCGCCCTGACCTATGGACGCGGCAACCGCAACTCGGCTATCCGTATACCAAAGTACATCTTCAATCCAGAGGAAACGCGCTTCGAGTACCGTCCTCCCGACGCAACTGCCAATCCCTATCTCTGCCTGGCCGCTATTTTACTGGCCGGTATTGACGGGGTTGTCAACAAAGTCGATCCTGTTGCAGAGGGTTATGGTCCAATGGATCTGAGTGGCGTTTCTCCTGACTATCAGTTCCTGCCCCGCAGCCTGGAAGAAGCCTTGACAGCCCTTAAAGGGGATTGCGATTTCCTCAAGAGAGGCGGTTTATTCCCGGACGCGTTACTGGAGCAGTGGATTAATCTCAAAGAAGAGGAAACCCGAGCCATCGCAACCATGCCTCACCCCTTTGAGTACAAAATGTACTTCAATTTGTAAGCACAACCAGGAGGATCCACGATGATCCCTTTGTCGTGACATTTGAAGAACTGACCGAAAGGGAATCCTGCAACGGATATCGGGCCTATCAGGGCGGTGTACCGGAAATGGAGGGCTTCCTGCTCTCCAGCATGAAATAAAACGCCTTAACCTGTCTTCCTGAAAAGGAACCTGAAACCGCCGGAAATTCTCTTCAGGTAATACCACGGGCTTTGCCACTTCGATTGAAAGCCATACTTCATTTGCAGATATTCCAGAGGTGGAAACACCTGCTGCCAGAGGAACAGGATTTTCTTCCCAAGTCCGCTTTTTCCTCTGCAATCCTGCCAGGTGTTCTGCCACTGGTAACGGTTGTCCAGCTCGCCTCGCTCAGCAAAGGCCTTCAATTGCTGTTCATAACCTTCAGGGAAACCGCGCGGCAGCCCAAATAGACGGACGCACTCACTGAGAGCCTCCATGCAATAGTGATCCACGCCTTTATCCCTGGACAGATTGATAAACCGCAGCAACGCCTCTTGATCCATGCGCCTGATTAACATGACCATATCCAGGTACCAGAGAAGGCGTTTCTCGTTGGGGTGATGCGCTCTTAAATGCACACAGGCAATTAGCAATGCTGTGGTATGGGGAAACGTCCAGAATGAAAAGTCCCTGGATTTGAATCGTTCAACCTGTTCAAAGAAATCCGCGGTGTGGAAACCCAGGATGGATCGCTCCGAGAGCTCCCAGTGTACGTCTAGAATTTGTTTGGAACCCCACGGGTCCAGCTTCCAGAATATGGCCTGGTTTCGGACTGTACTTCCGGTCAGCGTTGCCACCCTGTTATAGCCAAGCTCTAGCAGGAGTTCGGATAAACGCGGAAAATCGCTCTTCTGGATGAGAAGATCGTGATCAATTCGGGGTCGGTGATAGGGCCGGTCATAGATGGAGTAGGCAAGCGCGGACCCTTTAAACAAGATAATCTTGAGGCCAGCAGAGTCACATCGACCGAGTACTTCCGAAATGGCTTTCAACCGCAATTTCTCATAAACGGCTTCCGCTTTGGCCAAGCCTGAAAGCAGACGCTCATCGGGTGAACTGATACTCAACCGATGTTCCGAAACGATATCCCACAACAAGGGACCTGCTCCGCACGATCTGAGTTCAGATTCATCCAAGCGGTCCTGGGTGAAAAACTCCGCTTCCCTGATTACTTCGTGATTCAGATGGTCTCGTATCAATCGGACAAATTCGCGACTCGCAAGGGCATCGATACGCTCCGTCATTTCACAGTCTCTCAATATGATTCAGCAGGGTTTGCCGGACCGATGGCAGCATGTCGTATCCAGAGTTATAAGTGAGCTGGAACACCGGAACCCTTTCCACCAATTTGGCCAATTCTGAAAGTCTTTTGGCGTGTAATCCCAGGGCGTGAACAGGACCGGCACCAAAACTCTGACGAACTAACTCCACAAGACTCTCAGCAGGAGCCATGGGCCGGATGTCCGGAAGGACGCCCTTCTCTTTTTTCCTCACTAGAACGAAAATACCTTTCAGAGTAACAGAAGCAAGTGGGCTGAAAAAGGAATGCTGGCGGGAAAAATCGATTTTCCGCTTTTCTGTATAACTGTGAATTTTTGGATACTGCTCAAATTCATCCATAATGGCTTTCCCTGAATCTGCCCACAACCGAACCTGAGGAAGACCGCGAAAAATACGAACATCGCGATGGAGGTGAAGAGGACAGACATCTTCCGCAATCAGCGCGTTTCCTCGGCTGGCCAGGTAGGCTCCCAAAGTGGACTTCCCGGCTCCGGTATAGCCAAGCAGCGCATACCCGTTTTGACAGTGCGTAAAACAGGAGCCGTGCAAGACCAGCACGTTGCGCAATTCCAGCCAAAGTGAAAGAGCCCGACCAAAAAAGTACGATGACATGGACACAGGCCCGTTGCGATAAACATCGATGCCCTTTTCCACAAACCCGAAACCTCCCACCCGCGGAAGGTCCATAAAAAGGATTCCACTCTCGCGATACATTCGAGCCTGAGGCTCACCGTTATCGAGCAGCAGCTCACTTTCCCAGATGGGTGATGATTGGAACGGCCTGGGATCTTCTATTTTTCGGATCCTACAATGAAAAAGAGGCAACGCACCTGATTGGCTTTGCGTTACCTCTAGATCAATTTCACTGGAAAAACGAATTCCATGAAAAAAATATCCGTAAATGTTTTTATCCTTGTGAAGATGATCCCAGCTGACCTGTAATTTGGACATCTTCAGGTGCACCAGCAACTGACCGGGTCAATTCAGCAATATCACCCTTCATCTCCAACACAGGTTTTTCATATGTCTTTTTGTTGAATATATCTTCAATTTGGATATCTAGATCCTTTCTTATCACCAATTGCCTCCAATCAAACTAATGTTTACATCACCTGACTCTTATCGGTAAACTAAATAAAAACTTGATACTTGTCAAGAGTATTCGCAAAAAAAACTGTTTTATCCTGTAAAAGAAGGCCTTTTTGTTTATGTGTCCAACAACTGCTCGACCTGAAGCACGCATTTTTACATTTTTCTCTCTTCGTCAAGTGATTCCAAAAAAAATCAAACGTCTGCCGGAAAAAACACACGCCGCGACAGTCCAACTTTGAGCAGTATGTCAAAATTGAAGTATCGCTTGCCTCTTTTTCTTCTTTTCAGCATAATAGCCTCTACTGCTTCGCGTTTGGAAGTAGAAGAAACATAAGGTCACACAAGCTTGAAAGTTGGAAGAAACGATCCATGCTTCTGCGGAAGCGGGAAAAAATACAAACGCTGCCATGGGAAGAAAAATGCGCCTGCTCCTGTAAACCGAAAAGTAAGGAGTATTCGCATCATGTCTTCGCCAGAACTGGTTGAAATGCGGCGCAGCTGCACTTTAGCCGCCAACATACTCGAAAAAACCTGCCGCAGGATCCAGCCTGGCGTATCCACCCAGGATATTGACGACTGGGTGCTGGAGCTGACATTGGAAGCCGGAGCCTACCCTGCACCCCTTAACTATCCCAACGCCCCGACCAATCCCAGAAAACCGATCATCACCAAGGGCGGATTCCCAAAGTCGGTCTGCACAAGTGTCAATGAAGTCGTCTGTCACGGTATTCCATCAGAAAAACAAATTCTGAAAGACGGGGACATTGTCAATGTCGATGTCACCTGTAACCTCAATGGCTTTTTCGGTGACACTTCCAGAACGGTCTATGTCGGCCAGCCAGGTAAAGAGGCCCGCTTAGTGACGGAAACAGCCAGAAAATGTCTCCAGCTGGGCATTGAAGCCGCCAGACCATACAAGCGACTCGTGGATATAGGCCAGGTGATACACGAATACGCAACGTCAAAGGGACTGGGAGTGGTTAGAGAGTATACAGGTCACGGGATAGGAACGACTTTCCACGCTGAACCTCAGGTATGTCATTACCCCAATCGTTCAACCGACTGTGAAATCCGGCCTGGTATGACTTTCACCATCGAACCCATGATCAACATCGGGACGTGGAAAACACAGCTGGACCCCACAGACGGATGGACAGTTTACACTCTGGACCGAAAGCTGTCTGCCCAGTTCGAGCACACCATTCTGATCACTCATAAGGGACCGGAAATCCTGACGATTCCCACGGTTTAAATTTTATTTACGGGGTTTGGTCAACCTGATCGATCTGTGACTGATAGTGGTTCTTTTTCTTTAAAATAAGGAAAAACTGTTTGGGTAGAAAGTGAATGGGCGGTTCGGCTGGAGTTAAGCCTGTTTTTTCAAGTTCCTGCAGGAGACGCGAGAGATTCACGGGCCGCGCGTAACCGGTCTGGCGGTCTGTTAAATGCTTGGAATCGATTAAAACCAATTTCGCCTGCGGTTTCATAATCGACATAATCTGCTTGAGAAATTGCCTCTGGTTGGCAACTTCACCCAATACCTGAATCAGGAAAACCATGTCGACAGCCTGGGGTATACCCAGTTCACTGTCACCGGCGAGAATGGGATGAACAACGGAAGTAAGTTCGGCAGGCAGACTCTCCTGCATGCGATCGAGAACTTCTTTTTGAATGTCGGTGGCGTAAACCAGACCTTCACTGCCCACTATACTGGCAATTCGTCGGGTAAAATAGCCCTCTCCACAACCTATATCGGCAACCGTCATACCCGCTTCAAGAGCGGCCACTTCCAGTACCTGATCCGGCTTCTGCCATAAATCGCGGGTTTCGCTGTCAAAGACAACCTCAAAGGACTCCTGATACAAGTCGCGCGGGATAATTATTTCACGAGAGAGCGTCACAGGAACCGAGACCTCTTCAATGACCTCACTCCATTTTCCATAGGACATGCCAAACACCAGCAGCATCACCCATGCAAGAGAAAGGGATAGAAGCCGGCTCGTTAGAATCATCTTCATCTTGGATCTCGCACAACCTTTAACATATTGAATCTCCAGACCTGGCAGAACATGGTTCAAGACCTTTGTCTCTCAATTCATTGTAGTGTAAAGACGGCCATTACATCCATCTATTTCAGAAATTCAAAATGCAGTGCCTTCCCATTTATATAAAAATCACAAAATGATCGTTTCACCGATTTGTCCGTGAAAATCGAAGTACTCTTTTTATTACTAAGTTATAGATGAACAGACTGCTCAACGCAAATTCAGGTGTTACCTACCTGATCAACAGGCCGTTACTCCATGGTTCAGCGAGCCATCATTCAGACATGCTGCCTTCTCAGCACTGTTCTCAGAAAACAAAACCAGCAGGGAACATTCCATGTTAAAATGCCGGAACACACTAGATGAGGGCAAAAATGGCATTAAAACTCAAAAAGCAACTACAAGATAAAGCAAACTTGAAAGTGACCATGGATAAAATGGTCGACGACTTGATGAAAAAGGACATTCGCTTTGATCAATGTCTCTTTATCGGCATTTTAAAGAACGGAGTACCCCTGGCAAAGTACATAGCTGGCAGGTTGAGCGAAATAACGGGGAAAGAAATTCCCGTTGCCCTGGTTGATATCACGCTCTACCGAGACGACCTCATCGACTCCAAATACGACCCGTACCGCCGAAAAGCGGAAATCCCCTTCCCTGTCTCCGGTAAGGACGTCATTCTGGTTGACGATGTCCTCTTTACAGGGCGAACCGTACGCGCGGCTTTAACCTCCATCCTTGAATTTGGTCGCCCCAGAATTATCCGGCTGGCGGTACTGGTAGACCGAGGACATCGGGAACTGCCCATTCGGGCGGATATTACCGGACTGGAGTGCCCGACCAATCGAAGCGAAGGCATTCGGGTTCGCATTGACAACCCCACTCAAAAAGACGGCATTTATCTCTATGAAGAAGTTCAGGACTAAGCTCCATGCTTAGATTGGAATCCATCGTTTTACAGGGTTTTAAATCATTTGTAGATCGAACCAAATTATCGTTTCCCCTGGGCATATCGTGTATTGTGGGTCCCAATGGCTGCGGTAAAAGCAACATCGCCGATGCCATTGCCTGGGTTCTGGGTGAACAAAGCCCCAAGAGTCTCAGAGGCCAGAAAATGGGCGATGTCATCTTTGCAGGTTCACCTGCAAGAACCGCTTCCGGTCACGCCGATGTATGCATGAACTGGGTTCGGGAAGAGCCCGGCAAAAAAGCGAAGCGCCTGGAGGTGGGCCGCAAACTCTATCGAAATGGCGATTCGGAGTACATTCTCAACGGTAAGATCTGCCGTTTGAGAGATGTTCAGGGCGCGCTATTTGACTTTGGCATGGGCACCAAAACCTATTCCATTATCGAGCAGGGCAAAATCGGTCAGATTTTGAGTTCCAAACCCACGGAGCGAAGACAGTTGCTGGAAGAGGCGGCGGGCATCTTGAAATACAAGATCAGGCGTCATGAATCGCAACTGAAGTTGCGCTCGGCTGAAGAAAACCTGCAACGCCTGCAGGACATCCTGCTGGAAATCCAGAAACAGCGCAATTACTTAAAGAGGCAGGTCGGCAAGGCGCGCCGATACAAGATGCATAAAGAAAGGCTGCGTGAAATTGAAAGGCATATTCTGTCCTTTGAGATTCACCACTTTTCAGAAAAACACAGAAAACTTCAGTCTGAATACCGACAACTCAACCGGGAAGAACAGGAAGCCAGCCGTCAGCTCAACCGCCTGGAGGAAGCTCTGCGCAAAACCAGGGAATCCATCCAGCGTGACGAAGAAAAACACAAACAGCAAATACGCTCCACCAATGAAACCGCCAAGGAAATAGAGCGCCTCAAACAGCGCATCCACTTCTTCAAAGACAAAATCCAGGAGAGAAACAACAACCTTGCCAGCCTGAAAACGGATACCGTAAAGGGCGACGAGCACATTCAGTCACTTGAAGAAGACCTCGCGCTCAGGAAAAAAGATGTCCACCATGTGGAAGAAACACTGAAACAACAAAAGGCCGAACTTGAAAAACTGGTTTCCCGCCTGTCTAAAGAAAAGGCGAAGTTGTCGGAAACGGCCAAAAGAGAAGAAGCCCTGCGGTCAGACCTGGAAGGAACGAAGAAGCGCCTGCACGGACTTGAAATTGAAGCCACACAAATTGTCAGGCAGAAATCGCTGCTTGAAAATCAACTTGAAGTCTACCAGCGCGGTAAAAAGGAGATGCAGGCAGATTTCGACAAATGGACTCAGGAGCAAGAGACCCTTGGTGAAAAACAGCGGCAAACCCAGGCAAAGCTCTCAGAAAAACAGGTATTCAGTACCAAAAGCGAACAAGCCCTCCGCAAGCTGAAAGAAAATCAATCCCAAATTCGCAGTCATCACACCAATCTGGAAAAGCAAGTCCACCGAATCGGCAATCAGCTTGGCAACCTTGAAAATCTCTACAGGCAACGCCAGGACTTAAGTGACTCGGTTCGATGGGTTATCAAAAAGACCAAGGGGAACATACCCGTCTTGCGTGATTTCCTGGATTCCGATCACCAGTACGATACGGAAATTGAAATGCTGCTGGGAGACCTTGCTCAGGCCTTCCTGTTAACTTCGGATGAAGATGAAAACCTGCTCCTTCCGCTGATGCGGAAAAAGAGGGTTCTGGTATTGGATCTGCGAAAGGCACCGCAAGAACCAGCCAATCCATCGCGACCCGAAGGGGCCATCCCGGTCAATCAACTCCTGAAAGTCGTCAAAGAGAGTCCACGCAGAAAAAATTTACAGCAAACCATCCGCTCTCTGCTGGCCAATTGCATTATTCTGCCTGTTCAAGACAAGGAAGACACCGGCCTTTTACAACAAACAGCCGTTCAATTTCCCCATTTAACCATTGCCTCTCCCGGCAATCAGAACCTCTTCCAGGCGAATCTCATTCAAACTTCACAGAGAGGAGCCCGTGGGTTCCTGACATTGAAGGGCGAAATAAAGGCGCTTAAAAGAGAATCAGGGGAAATAAAACAGCAATTCAAGCAGTCCCAAAACCAACTTCAGCAAATAAACGATCGGGTAACGACTGAAGAAAAGCAGCTGAAAGAGGTTGTGGAAGCCTGTTCCAGTCTGAAATCCCAATTGGATCAACTCCAAACCCGGCGGGAACACCTTGACAACATGCTGGTTCAATTAAACGCGAGAAGAGAGCGTGATGAAAGAAGAGCCGTTCAGCTTCTGGAAAGTCAAAAACAAATTCAAACCCGAAACGACTCCATCACCAAAGAGCGACAATCTCTAAATGAAGCCATCGGCCTGCTGGAAGCGGATATGTCCGCCCAACTGGAGACAACTCGATCCATGAGGGAACACGTCCAGGAACATTTCAACCTGGAAGCCCGCCTGAAAGAAAAAATCGATGCGGCCGGCATTCTCAAACACCGAATTCAAGAGGAATACCAGCAGCTGGAACACCTGCTGAAGGCACAGAAAAGCAACGAGCAGGCACGGGCCCAGCAACTGAAAACCATTCAAAAAGAGCTGGTTGATTTTCAGGCTTCGCTCCTTGATCACGAATCACAACTCAGCAATCATCAGAAGAAGTTTCAGGCAGAAGAACACCACTCATCGACCATGGAATCCAACCTGCAGCAAAATCGCTCAGATATCGAAGCCCGCGACAAACAGGTCAACAACCAGCGGGACATGAGAGACGACATGCGCGCCAAACAAGGGCGGTTTGAGCTTGAACAGGCTCGTATCCAAAGTGAATTGAAGCATTTGAAAGAGAGTTACACGTTAAGTCAAAATGAACCCTACTGCGCCGTCAACCCCGATGAACTGCTCGCGGAAGAGACCATAGAAGTTCAAAAAGCTGAACGCACCGATATCAAGCGTAAACTCAGTGAACTCGGGACCGTGAATTTACTGGCCGTTGAGGAGTACGATGAGGTTGAGGAACGCTACGCTTTCCTGATCAATCAACAGAAAGACCTTGTGGACTCCATCGCCGAAATCCGATCCACCATCAAGAAACTGAACAAAGAATCCATCAGCCGCTTCAAGGAAGCCTTTGAGGAAATCAATCACATTTTCCAGCGTAATTTCGTCACCTTGTTTGGCGGCGGCAACGCCCGACTGGAACTGCTCGACGAAGACCATGTACTCGACTCCGGAATCGACATGATTATCCAGCCTCCGGGCAAGAAGCTCCAAAACGCCATGCTCATGTCCGGCGGGGAAAAAGCGCTGACCGCCACTGCTCTGCTCTTCTCGATCTTTGAGTATAAACCCTCTCCCTTCTGCCTGTTAGATGAAGTGGACGCACCGCTTGACGAGGCCAATGTGGTGAGGCTGACGAAGAAACTCGAGGAAATGGCCCAGCAAACGCAATTCATCATGATTACCCACCACAAATCCACCATGTCCATCGCATCGTCGCTCTTTGGCGTCACCATGGAAGAAAACGGCTGCTCCAAAATCGTTTCTGTCAATTTTAATTGAATTGGGAAGATCAGACAAAAGTCAGGCAGTGTTCATAAAGCGCCATGCAGGCCTCTTTATCGCGGCTGAATTGACATCTTTTCTCTTTTTGATCCTCAAAGTACATGCCCGTACGATTCAAGCCAACCGGTTCTGTTGCCAGCCACACGGGAGTCGCCGCGCCGCTATCGGGTGTCTGGTGACCTCCGAACCCAAGGTTCCTCGCCAATTTGGAAGGCACATCGCCGGGATGGCAGGCATTGACTGAAATGCCCTGACCGCGCCAGCGCTCGGCAAAGGCAACCGACAACATGCGGTCGGCCTGCTTGGACTGACGGTAGGCGCAATCGTTGTCGTAGGCTCTTTTTGTAAATTGCAAATCATCGAGATCCAGATCACCTGCCCAATAGCTGGCCACATTGACCACCCTGGCCGGTCTGGATTGCTTGAGCACCTCTTCAAAAGCCAGCATCATGCGAACATAACCCAGAATATTGGTTGCAAATTGCAATTCCAGGCCCTCTGGACTTCGTGTTCGGCTCCTGGGCGTTGTGGCGGCATTGTTGATCAGACAATGCAAGGGACCGCGCCAGCGGTCAGCCAGCTCTTCAATGGACGAGCCAACGGAAAGATCGACCAACTCCAATTGAATGGATTGATTGCCTGTAACCGCAACCAGGTCCTCCACCATTTTTTCGGCGACACGCTGATTTCGGGCCGCCATGTGAACGCAATAACCCCGCTCTGCAAGCTGCCTGGAAATGGCGTATCCTATGGCTCCCACTGCTCCTGTCACTAAAACGACGGGCTTTTGTTGTTTCGACATGGTTCCTCCTCTTTTGCAATCACGCAACCGCTGTTTTCCATTTATGCTGCTGAAATCATACACCATTCCCTATGCCGTAAAAACGTTCATTTTTTGCCAAACGAGCACGGATCCCAGAAAACCAACACAAAACAGCATCTTCCAACTCGCGAATAACAGCATTATCATCGAATCAGTAGCCAGATCCTGATGTCTTTTGCCATCCAAATAAGGTAAGATAGAGTCATGAAGCACGCCATGCGCATCTCTATTATCGATTACTTAAACGCCGCTCCCCTCAACATGGCTTTCAAAGAGGGCGTATGCAGTCAGGATCTTGAGTTAATCTACGATTTTCCCTCTCAATGTGCAGATAATTTAGCCTCCGGCAAGGCCGATGCCGGTCTTATTTCCTCCATTGAATATCAGAGAATTCCCAACTTGAAAGTCGCCTCGGGAGTGTGTATTGCCTCGCGGAAAAAAGTTCGCTCGGTGGTCATCATTACCAAGAAAGAATTTAAAGACATAGAGTTCATCGCTCTCGACCGCTTTTCCCGTTCCTCCATTGCACTTTGCAAACTGCTGTTTAAAAGAAAATGCGGCCGCGTTCCAAAGGTCATGACCATGGTTCCCGAACTCGAACAGATGCTCGAGTTCGCCGACGCGGCTCTCGTCATCGGCGATGCCGCTCTCAGGCAGGAAGACCACGGTTATCAGTCTCTTGACCTGGCCGAACTCTGGCATGGGGAGACGGGTCTGCCCTTTGTGTTTGCCTTCTGGGTCATGAACCAAAAAGGGGCTGAATACGGCATCTCGAAACGGTGCAGGCAGGCCGCTCAATACGGTCAGGATCATCTCGTTTCACGTCTTCCCGATCTTGAAAAGCAGTACGGAATGAGTGGCGAGGAAATCCACACCTATCTGACTCAAAACATACACTACCAAATGGGTGAACAAGAGCTGGAGAGCCTGAATCGTTTTTATACCTACAGCAGGGAATTGGGAATCATTCCAGAATATCACCCGCTTCAGTTTTGCTGATACACTGTTTTTTTTATAAAAAGACTTATTAAAACGCGTCATATTACCGATGGGAGTAGTGGACGTGTTTATTTGTGGAGGGAACATGCTACGCGATCTCAATCCCGAAGATTTATTTGTCTCAGATGGAACCCATAGAGGAATTAACCACGAACTGTTACGCAGCTTTGGTTTCTTCAACCTCAACCGGGAAGTACAAGAAGAAATTATGGACATCTACGTAAAAAATGCTCTCAATAAAGGTGAGAAAGACAAATACAAAATGCTGACTTTCAGAGCACTTTCCAAGAACATTCAAAACTTCCCCTTTTCGGTCTATCAGCACTTCACTTCAGGACAAGCCTACGAATACAATATGGACTGGCTGGAAAAATACGCTGAGTAACACCTTGTCTTCTTATAGCACATACCGTTTATAATCAATCTTTGAACAGTCTGATTACTGTTTTTACAACTGAAATCCCGACCATGAACCCAAACAGGGTTTTCCACGACTCCAAGGCTTCCCTGTCTCCTGTACTTTTATTTTTCAACCACAGATAACTCTGAAAATGTGCTATAAAGGTCTGTTGGTCTCAAAGAAGAGGCATGGCGCACCCAACAATCAGGTGTGTAACTCTGATTGAATGAAGCCGGGAGATTGGTAATATGCTGGGGAATAAAAGCCGATTGCTCTTGCAATCAATTAAAACATTTGTCGCTCGATCTTCTGATCAAAAGCTGGTCAAGGTACTGGACAAAATCCACCCCGCTGACCTCGCTTTAATTCTGGGTCACCTGAAAAGATCGGAAGTCGACAAGGTCTTTTCACTCATTAAGGACAACCTTGAATTTACGGCAGAAGTACTCAAAGAAGCTCAACCCGATGTTTCCGTTGAAATACTTGAAAATTTGAGCCCCAAGGTTATTTCCCTGCTCCTGCAAGAGATGTACTCCGATGATGCAGCCCAAATCCTGGACCGGTTCCCCGACGAATTGAGAGAAGCTGTTTTAAAAGAAATGGAAGATATTGAACAGCAGGAGGTTGAGGAACGCCTCGACTACCAGGAAGAAACCGCCGGTCGTATCATGGTTCCGGATTTCTTCGCTCTTCACCCCGAGACAACCGTCAAGGAAGCCATCAAGGCCCTTCAAAAGAACAAGGACGTGGAAATCTTTTACTATATTTATGTCGTTTCCGATGAGGGCCGCCTAGTCGGTGTCGCCAGTTTACGACAACTGCTGCTTGTTTCGCCTGACACTTTAATTCGCGACATTATGGAGCCGGAAGTCATCACCATCAATACCGATGCCGACCAGGAAGACGTGGCCCGAAAAGTCGCCCGCTACAATTTAATCGCCATCCCTGTAGTCGATGACGTGGGACGCATGCAAGGCATCGTCACCGTCGACGATGTTATTGACATCATCAAGGAAGAAGCCACCGAGGACATGTTGAAAATGGCCGGTGCCCACGGCGATGTGGACAGTGTGCAATCCGGTTCCATTCTCGCCAATGTCAAAATCAGATGGCCCTGGCTGTTGGCGTCCTGGTTTGGCGGCATGTTTGCCTTCTACATCACAGGTCAGTTTGAGTCCGCTCTCGAGAAAGTAGTCATCCTCGCCGGTTTCATTCCCATTGTCATGGGTATGGGCGGCAATATCGGCACGCAATCTTCCATTCTGGTTGTAAGAGGGTTGGCAACCCGCTTGATCGACCCCCACGACCTGTGGTCAGTCATTTCAAGGGAACTTCGCGTGGCACTGAGTCTGGGTATCCTCTACGGAGCTCTGCTCACCTTGGCCGTCTTCCTGCTCCTGAAAACCGGTATCATCGCACAGTCCGAGGTGCACGAAACGAAATTGGCGCTGGTAATTGGACTGGGCGTGTTCAGTTCCATGATGGTAGCAGCTGTGATTGGCACACTTTGCCCGATTATTCTCGACAGAATTCACATCGATCCCGCCATTGCCACAGGGCCGCTGGTAACCACCTCCATCGACGTTTTCGGCATCCTCGTTTATTTCACCATCGCCTCCTGGCTGCTCTTATAAGCTGGTTTTATCGCAAGTCTTTTGAACTCTCGCCGACAAACTGAAGAAGTCCCTTTCTTATAAAGCGGTTCCTGCGGGTTGATAGCATCCCGAAGGTGAAAATCCCTCACTGAAAAAACCCTTCCGCGTTTTCTGTGTATGCTGTAGTGTGAAAATAGCCTGGTAAACCTGTCATCTACTCAACAAGAACCGCCAGGGCAGGTCTTTGCTTTTGGAGATACCTATTCGGATGGTGGTTGTCACCTGTTCATCCTGGGTAGGTGAACCATCCAGGAGTTGCAGGGGCGGTTCATCGAGGCGGTGAAAATTCAAGGATCGGTCGATTTTTAGAGCCATGGTCAATTTTCCGGGGCCGTCCATCAGCGATGAGGCATGGTTCCGATGGGTCCGAATCAGATCCAGGCCTTCCACCGGTTCAGCGGCTCTGATGAGAACAGCCGCTCCGGTGTGTTTCTTTTCAGTCACCACGTTCAGACAGTGATGGATTCCGTAGATAAGGTAGACATAGGCAATGCCACCTGTTTCAAACATGGCGGCGTTGCGCTTTGTCAAACCGTTACAACTGTGGCTGGCCCGATCGCCAAACTGATGATAGGCTTCGGTTTCTGTGATTCTCACGATAATTTTCCGACCATCCGGAAAAGTGCGAACCAGTTGCTTCCCAAGCAGTGCTTGAGCTGCCTGAACCGTTGGTTGCACGTAGAAAGAAGGAGGCAGCTTGTTCATATCGCCATGCCGTCCAGCTCAATCCAGGTACCCGAGACTCTTCATGGTCTTTATCTGCTCATCACTCAAATCGCCCGCCGGCATGGCTTCGCGCTGGTTGCTTAAATAGGGTTGGAGCAGGGGTTTCAGCCGATCCGCGGAATCCGGCTGCAGGGGTAACAGATTCTGCTTTTCCTCGGGATCGTGATCCAGGTTAAAGAACCAGTATTGTTCTTCTCCGAAATTCCTTTTTTGGATGAATTTATCCGGGCTGCTGGTTACCGCCAGAATGCATGGGTCTTTGCTGGGGATATGCGGACCCAGGAAAAAGGTTTCGCTGAAGAGTACGCGGTTGTATTCATTGATATCTTCCGGCAGGTTGAAGAGATCGAGTCCCTGCCATGACTCCGGCACAATGCCACCCACCAGATTCAGAAGAGTCGGTGCAACATCCATAATTGAAACCGAATGGGAGACCTGCTGCTTTAAAATACCCGGGCCCTCGATGGCCAGGGGAACTCTCAGGACCTCCTCGAAAAGAGTATCGGCATGCAGAAGACCACCGTGTTCACCAAACTCTTCTCCATGATCGCTCATGAGAACAATGATCCACTTTTCGGGATCCAGCCTGGCAATGGCGTTGTAAAGAACCCGGTCTGTATACTGCACTTCACTGCCGTAGAGTTCCCTCAGTTTCTTCAAATCATCCTGACTGAAACCGCTGATTTCATGTTCCAGCAGCCACTTGGTACTGCCCAGATGTTCGGGATCGGTTGTGCTTCCTCTGGGCAGGAAAGGGCAGTGAACTTCGTAGGTGTGAAAGAACACGAAAAGAGGGATGCTGCCATTGAAGACATCGGCCTTGAGCGTGTCTTCCAGTATGGCGATATTTGTTTTCAGTTTGGAAGCCAGCTGCGGGTCATCGGAATCCAGTTGGGGAGGATCGGAAAGATAGGAGTGAAAACCCGATGCCAAACCGTACATGGGATCCAGGTAATTCCCCTCTGTAATGGCCAGGTTGTAGTAGCCCAATTGAGATAGTTCTTTAGCAAGAGTGTCTATTTCAGGCGAGAGTTTGTGTTCCGGTTTCCTGACTCCGTGATGGGAGGGGAAAAGAGATGTCAAGAGCGAAGTATGGGCGGGCAAAGTCCAGGGAGCGGGAGAATAGGCGTGGGTAAAAAGGCTGCCCTCCCGGAAGAAGTTGTAGCACAGCGGCATGTTCTGCTCGTTAAAGAAGTCCTGCCGCAAGGTGTCAATGGAAATGAGGAGCATGTTCTTGCGTTTGCTTTGCGCGCGGCCGGGAAAACAGGCTGTGCTGATGGCAACCGGTGCGGAGGTTTCAAAAGAGAGCACACCATCTGCCGTTTCCATTTTCGTAAAAGTCCACTGATTGGGCGCTATCGTCTGAGTGGTTTGACCGTTAAACCGGACTTCCACTGCTTGATCGGAATCGGGATTGCCGACATAAAAGACTGCCAACCCCTTTTGACTGAGTTCCACTGTGTGAGTTCCAGCCTGATAGAGATGAGCCTGTTTGGTGATCTTGCCTATTTGGTGATATTGAGCCTGGTGGACTTGCTGAACAGAGCCTTCCCTGTTGGCACACGAGGAAACGGCCACCATCAACAGAGCGAGAACAAGGGTGAACACACTGCCCGAGGCTGAAACAAACCCGCCTTTACTCTTTCTGCTTATAAACAAACGCGTTTTCATAATTCAAGACCCAAATGTCTGATGGCTTCATAGGTGATAATACCCACTGCAATAGCCAGGTTCATGCTGCGGATATCGGGTGTCATGGGAATTTTGACAGCCCTGTCGGAATTGTTGAAAATAAGCGGTTCCGGCAGGCCTTTAGTCTCTTTTCCAAACACCAGAAAATCGCCATGTTGATAGTTTGGCTCGGTATAGAGCTGTTTGGCTTTGGTGGAACAGTAGAAGAGCCGGCTGGCAGCGGGAATCTGACTGATAAAGTGTTCCCAGTCGGGCAGCACGTTCAGCTTCAGCTTCGGCCAATAATCGAGACCCGCTCTGCGCAGGTACTTGTCATCCAGCGAGAATCCCAAAGGTTCAATGAGCGTAAGCGAGGCTTTGCACCCTACACACAGCCGGCCAATGGTGCCTGTGTTACCTGGAATCTCCGGTTCGAGCAGGACAATGTTCAGAGGGTTGTTCCAAAATGTGTTCATGACGGTCTCTTTCTGTATTTCTCTCATAAAACCCGAAAAACGCGGTTACCAACAAACTGCACCTTTCGGGTTATATGCAGCAGAGTGGGTCTTATTATAAAAGAGATTCATCTCAATGCGGAAGAACACTTTCTGAATGAGGACAGGCCACAACAGTCAGACTTATTTTCATTGGAATATTTTCTTTTTTCAAAGGAGAAACCACGAATGAACACCAATTTTTAAATTGAATGCACCATGTACTTGAAAATATAAGACCTACAAGTAAAGCTGTTCATGATTTATTAGCATTCCAAACTGAAATGAAAACAAATCTGTCCATGAGAACATTCGTGTGTATTCGTGTTCATTCGTGGTTACAAAATAATTTTAACAGCACAAATGCAAAGATGTGCGTGACTCCTTTCTTTCAGTAAAAGCTCTTGACTATACGTACACATTACTGCATATTTATACGTGCAGTTTTTAGATCAAAGAGATGGAGACATGAATACGAAATTAACACTCAGGCTTGATAAGCAAGTCATCGAAGAGGCAAAAGCCTATGCACAGCAAAAGCAAAAAAGCCTCTCTGCTTTGGTTGAGCAATACTTTCTCTTTCTCACCAAAAGTCAAAAGGAAAAT